>JACCDX010927926.1_pt1 | contig 19666 bp, 22 predicted proteins | sample 7449681 | NCBI WGS metagenome assembly JACCDX01 (sample SAMN15323450, study PRJNA562643) | freshwater metagenome | isolation source: river surface water | place: USA:Blue River Watershed | collected 2017-08-18
GGCAAGGTGCTGTACGGCATGACCCGCGACGAGCTGCGGGCGGTTGCGGCAAACATCAACACGAACTGGAGCATTCAGGACGGCAAGCTGCAAATGATCCCGCTGACGGCCTACATGCCCGGCGAAGTGCCGATCATCTCCAAAGATACGGGCATGGTCGGCCTGCCAGAGCAGACGCAGAACGGCATCAAGATTCGCGCTTTGCTCAATCCGAACCTGAAGATCGGGCAGATGGTGCAGCTCGATAACCAAAGCATTCAGCAATACAAATACAACCTCGGCATCACGCAGCAGGGGCAAAACTTGTACGACCAGTCGGTCATTCACATGAATGAAAACGGCTTTTACTACGTCATGCAAGCCGAGCATTCCGGCGATACGCGGGGCAACGATTGGTATACCGACCTGATTTGCCTGTCGATTGACAACACGGGAACGCCGAAAGGCTTGGTCGACAAATTTGCGACGACCCCCTATATCGGAAAAGTCCGGGAGTTTGGCTAATGGATCGGCGCGAGCGAATAGATGACCCCGAAGAAACGCTTCGGATGGCATTTGAGGGCTGGCAGGCGCGGCTGTGGACGGCTATGCCGGGCATCATCCAGACCTTTGATGCCGAAAAAATGACTTGCTCGGTGCAGCCGAGCATCACCGGCAACGTGCGCCAGCAGGACGGAACTTTCACCACGATCCGAATGCCGCTGCTGCTGGACTGCCCCGTGCAGTTTCAAGGCGGCGGCGGCGCGACGCTGACATTCCCGCTCAAAGAGGGCGACGAATGCCTTGTGGTCTTTGCTTCGCGCTGCATCGACGCATGGTGGTCATACGGCGGCGTGCAGGATCAGGCCGAGCTGCGAATGCACAACCTGTCGGACGGCTTTGTGCTGCCGGGCGTGCGCTCGCAGCCGCGCAAATTCACGGTCGATACAACCGCAACGCAACTGCGCACGGATGACGGGCAAGCGTTTGTCGAAATCAACACGACAACGCGCAACATCAAGGCGCAGACGACCGGCAACATCGCCGCGCAGGCAGACGGCAACATCACGGCAAACGCATCGGGCAGCGCCAGCATCACAGCCCCGACGATCACGCTCAATGGCGCGGTCACGATCAACGGAACGATAACGGTCGCATAAGAATGTCAAAACCTGTCGCAGTGATTGGCACGACATCGAGCCACGGCGGCGTGATGGTCAGCGCCAGCGGGTCGAAATTCACAACGCCGGAGGGCAAGGTTTGCGTCGATGGCGACTTGCATTCCTGCCCGATCAGCGGCCACGGCACGACGGCAGTGTCGGGCAACGCAACCAAATCCACGACTAACGGCAAAAGCATCGTTTTGCAGGGCGCGACGGCAGGCTGCGGCGCAGTGCTGACGGGCAGCTTTGCCACGAAAACGAGCCTGACATGAGATACCGAAAACTGGATGAGAACGGCGATTACACGCTCGACAACGCAGCCGCCTTTTATGTGGATTCCCCCGAAGCGGTCGCGCAGGCGGTGCTGACGCGGCTGCGCTTGTGGCGCGGCGAGTGGTTCATCGACATCACGGACGGCACGCCTTGGAATACTGAGATTTTGGGCAAGCGCCAAAAAGGCAGGAACCCCGACACGGCCATCCGAACGCGCATCCTGCAAACAAAGGGCGTGACGGAAATCCTCTCGTACAGCAGCAACTACGACGGGAACACGCGCAGGCTGACGGTAGACGCGACGATTGGCACGACTTACGGCACGGCAACGATCACGGAGACTTTATAAATGGCATCTAGCACGGCCCCGACCGTCGACAGCAACGGCATTTCGGCCCCGCAGTTTGCGGACATCCTTGCCTATTTGCAGGCAGAGTACAAAGCGATTTTTGGGCAGGACGTTTACCTCGGCAACGATTCGCAGGACGGGCAATTCCTCGGCATCGTGGCGGCGGCGATCAACGATTCGAACGCGGCAGCGATTGCCGTCTACAACGCATTTTCGCCCGCAACAGCGCAAGGCAATGGCCTGTCCTCCGTGGTCAAGATCAACGGAATTGCGCGGCTGGTGGCCAGCAACAGCACGGTTGACCTGACCATCGTCGGCACGGCTGGCACGACCATCGTCAACGGGCAGGCGACCGACACGAACAATACAAACACTTGGAACCTGCCGATCACGGTCACGATTCCCCCATCGGGAACCGTCACGGTCACGGCAACGGCATCCGTCGCGGGCGCAATTGCCGCAGCGCCGAACACGATCACGAAGATCAAAACGCCGACCTTCGGATGGCAGACAGTTAACAATGCAACCGCAGCATCAACGGGAAGCCCCGTCGAGTCTGACGCGGCCTTGCGCGTGCGCCAGTCCTCATCGGTGGCGCTGCCGTCGCTGACCGTGCTGGGCGGCATCGTGGGCGCGGTGGAAACGATCACGGGCGTGACCGATGTCGCAGCCTATGAGAACGACACGGACGCGACCGATACAAACGGCCTGCCCCCGCACAGCATTTCTCTGGTGGTCAATGGCGGCGATGTGACGCAGATCGCCACGGCCATCATGCAAAAGAAAACGCCGGGCGCATACACGCACGGGACGACGCTGGAGGTTGTGCAAGACCAGATCGGCATTTATCACAATATCCGGTTTTTCCGTCCGACCCCGGTCGATATTGAAGTCGAAATCACGCTGGAAGCCCGCGCAGGATATTCGACGGCAGTCTCGCAGCAAATCAAAGAAGCGGTCGCAACCTACATTTCCGACCTGCTGATCGGTCAAAACGTGGTCATCACGCGCTTGTATGTCCCCGCGCAGCTTGGCGGCACGGGCGACGCGGCGACGTTTGAAATCGTGACGCTGGAAGCGGCAATTGTGGGCGGCACGCTGGGAACGACCGACATTGCGGTCGGCTTCAACGGGCTGGCCGTTTGCTCGGCAGACAACGTAACCGTCACGGTGGTCTAAATGCTGCAAGCGAGCGACTACACAAACCTAATTACCGCAGAACACGCGGACAAGCCGAAATACACGGCGATGGTCGCCGCTGTGGCTGGCGCGTTTGCTGGTGTCACGAACCTGCTGCAAAGCCTGCCCAAAAAGTTTGACCTCGATAGCGCGGCGGGCGCGCAGCTCGATGCGGTCGGGCGCTGGGTCGGCCTGTCGCGCAGCATTTCCGTGCCGCTGGCGGTTTATTTCTCGCTGGACACGGAAGGCCTCGGCTTCGATCAAGGCAACTGGAAGCAGGAACTTGACCCGGGTGAAGGCTTGACAACGCTGGACGATGACAGCTATCGGGCATTGATTCGCGCAAAGATCGGCGCGAACAATTGGGACGGCACGCACGAAATGATGCTGGAGATTTACCAGTCGATTTTTGGCGTGGTCAACAACAATACCTTGAGCGAATTTGAGTCGATGACCGACTCGATCAGCAGCCGATCATTTGGCGAGGGCGCAATCGGCGAAGGCCCGATTGAAAAGGAATTCATCTCGGTTGCGATCAACGGCGGCACGAACGCCTTTATCGTGGACAACCAAGATATGTCGATGGATGTCTACATTTCCGGGACATCCCCTTCGGCGCTGATGCGCTCGATTTTGACGAACAACTATGTCCCGATCAAACCGGAGGGCGTGAGGATCAACGGATACACCATTTCCTCGGTCAATCGCTCGCCGCTTTTTGGCTTTGACATTCAAAACGGATACATCGCAGGATTCAATACCGGCTCGTTCGGGGTCGCACTCTAAAAAGGGAAAAACAACATGGCTGGCACTAATCAATTTCTGCCGTTCGCAACGGGCGCGGGCGCGAATGTCCTGTCCCCGACGACTTACGCTGCAATGGGCGCACTCTCGGGCGGCTTTACCGCTGGCGTGGCCAACTCGCAGCAGATGAATACGGTATGGCGGCAATCCTCGTTCATCGCCTCGGGCGTGGCGCAGCTTGTGGCCAACGTGACAAACGTCAACATCAACGACGACGGCAACCTGACCAGCTTCGTCACTAACCTGCAAAACGCGATTTCGGCAATCTCGCTGGCGACCAGCGGCACGGGTTCGGTCACGACGGCCTCGATTGTGTCGGCCAACGGCTTTGCGGGCAGCGTAGCGAACCCGACCACGACTCCGGCCTTTACCCTGACCACGACGGCATCGGGCGTGCTGAAGGGCAATGCGGGCGCGCTAGAGGCCGCTGCGGCTGGCACTGACTACGCAGCGCCTGGGACCGCGACCAATTTCACGGCAAAGCAGACCTTCGCAGGCACAAGCAGCACGGTTGCGGCGGTGCTGACGAACGCAGCGGAAACCGTCAACGTGGTCGCCTCGGCTCCATCGGCGACGCAGAACTTTTACATGGCCAGCGGCGCGGTGCAGTATTTCACCGGCAATGCCTCGGCCAACTTCACGGTCAATTTTGCGCACAGCTCAGGCACGACCTTGAACGGCGCAATGGCCATCGGCGAGTCGATGACTTGCTCGATGATTATCACGAACGGCGCGACCCCGTATTACGCAAACGCTTTCAAGATCGACGGCACGACCGTCACGCCGAAGTGGCAAGGCGGCGTGGCTCCGTCTGCCGGTAACGCCAGCAGCCTCGACGCATACACGTTCACGATCATCAAAACCGCTGCGAACACCTTCACGGTGCTGGCCGCTCAATCGAAGTTTGCATAAGCCATGCCGCGCAACGTAACCTTTGGAGCAATGTCGGCCCGTGGGTTTGGTATTTATCAGCCCTTCGGTTTTGTGGACGGAACTATCGGATTGTTTGTTTTGGGCGCGGATGTGCGCACGACAAACAAATACAGCTTTTCAAACAACGCTGTCACGGCGGGGACAAGCCTAACGCAAGAGGTGCATCGAGGCTCGGGGGCGGGCAACAAAACGCTCGCAATTTTCTCGCTTGGAGAAAGCGCCTCGACCGTCAGCAACAAATACCTTTTTGCCAACGATGCCGTGAGCGTGGCAACGTCGTTCCTGATTAATGACAACAACCGGGAAATCGCTACTGGCAACGCAACGCGAGGCATTTTCTCGATGTCCTCAACGCGCACGAACAAATATGTTTATGCGACTGATACCGTGTCGAATGGCGGCTCGCTGCAACAAACCAAAGACAATGGAACGGCAGCAGTGGGAACGGAAACGGCGGCAATTTTTGCGCTGGGCGGCTCTAACCGAACCGCAAAATACAACTATGCAACCGATACGGCTATTTTTGGCGGCAACCTAACCGGCACGATGAATGAAGGCTCAGGCGCTGGCAATGCTTCGGTCGGCATCATAGCGTTTGAATCGGGTGGCACTAACCGCTACACGCACAGCGTCGACACGGCCGTAGTCGGCACGAGTCTGACATCGGACCTCGACCGCGCTTCGGCGACGGGTAACAGCTTGATTGGGGTATTTGGCACGAAAGACGCCAAAACCAACATCTATACTTATTCGAACAACGTTGTTGTGAGCGGTACGAATTTCACGATTGATTTTGACCACGGCGCAGGCGTGACCAATGGCATCGCTGGCGTAACCATGTGAGGGCGAATTGAACAGTAAACCGCACCGACAAAATTCCGATTTTCAACTGCGCTATTTCCTCGCTGGGAGCTGCAAAACTCCCGACGGCGCCTATGCGCTGATGTACGGCCAGAAGATCGACCTCGAATCAAAGCTGCGGCACGCTGATGCGCAGCGGCTGAAGCGTGAGGCGAAGATTGCGGCGGCAGAGGAAACGCTCACCGACGAATCCGCGCCGAAGTCCGCCAGGCTTGAAGCGCAGGCGGCGATCATCGAAGCGAATGCCGACGTCCCGGTTTGGGAAATGAACCTGCAAGCGGCCCGCGATGAGTTGGCGACGGTTGAGCAGCTCATGTCTGAGCTTGAGCCGTTCCGAAAATATGCACATATGCCTCTGCTCCAGGCGAACGAGGCTTGCCAGCGGGAGGAATGGCTGCTCGAGCTTCAGGAGCGGGCAGAAAACTTCATGATTTCGCACGGGCATATCCCGCATGACCAGCTTCAAAACATGCGCTATCACCCTGATTTCGAGGCGCGCATCGTCCCGCATATTCAGATGATCGCCGAGAATTTGAAAGCGAGCCGATCACCAAGCGATGGGCTAAAGGCGCTATCGCCTCAACCAGTGCTTCAACAGCTCGCGCAGGAAGCGACGCCATCGACCCCGCACTAAGCGGGGTTTTTTTCGACCAAAAAAAGAAGAAAGGTTTTCAAATGGATTTGAGTGCGGGAACGGTCATCCTGTCCGTCGGCTCGATAGTCGCGACAGCAATCGGCTACCTGCTGGCGCGGAAAGACGCCTTGCAGGAAAAGCAGATCGAGGACTTGTATAACAAGCACGGGCAGGATGCCGAACGCCTTCAGCAACTTGAAATACGCGTCGCCGCCGACCATTACACGAAAGCCGAAATCACCGGAATGCTGGACAGCCTGAAGAAATATTTGGACGACCGATTCGACCGGATCGAAAGATACATCGAGAAAAAATGAACATTTCACCCAAAGGCGTTGACCTCATCAAAGAATTCGAGGGATTCCACGGTAAAGCTTACCTTTGTCCGGCTGGAGTGCCGTCCATTGGATATGGGACGACCAAAGGCGTGACGATGGATGATGTTCATCGAGGTCGTACTATCACACGAGCGCAAGCGGACAAACTGTTGCGGTCGGATTTGCTTTCGTATGAAAACGGAGTTTTGTCGGCATTGACGCTGCCGCCGAATCAGCATCAGTTCGATGCCTGCGTGAGTTTTGCCTACAACTGCGGGATTTTGGGCTTTGGTGGATCGTCGGTGTGCAAGGCGCACAACCGAGCGGACTTTCAAGCGGCTGCCCGTGCGTTTGGGTTGTGGAACAAGGCGACGATTGGCGGCGTAAAGACGGAGTTGCCAGGGCTGACTCGCCGACGCGCTGCCGAGGCGGCTTTGTATCTTCAGCCAGTCGAAGGCGAAAATCCAGAGCCGATGCCACAAGCCGTTGAGCCAGAGCGCCCGATGGAAGAATCCAAGATCGTGCGCGGCGCAACGGTAGCCGGTGGCACGGCGGCGCTGGCAACCGCTGCTGAAGTAATCAACACAACCAACAGCATCAAGGCTGGTGTGTCCGGCCTGGGTGAATGGCTAGTTCCGATCTTGCTGATTGCCGTCGTTGGGCTGTGCGGCTTTGTCGTATGGGAACGGGTTGTGCAGCGCAAAAAGGGGTGGGCGTGATGTACACAAAAATTACTGCCGTAGCCGTCTTTTCCGTTGCTTTGGTTGCGGGCGCCTGGAAATGCTATGTGGTCGGGCGCCATGCTGGCCGAGCCGAAATTAAGGAGGCATGGGATGCACAAATCGCCGAGGATGCAATAACCCATGCCAAGGCAGAACGGGCAGCGCGAGAAACTGAGCGGGCCTTGCACAAGCAGATTGATGTAATCGGGAGAAAGAGGAATGAGCAAATCGCGCTTATCAATCGTCGCCATGCTGCCCTTGTTGACAGCCTGCGCAACCGTCCAGCCGAGCGTACCGAAGGCGGTGGAATGTCCTCAATTGCCGATGCTGCCGCCGATGGAAGCTGGTGTACTGGAGCACGACTTTATCGGGAACATGCGGACGCTTTTGCAAGGGAAGCTTCCGTAGCCGAAAAAGTGCAAGCCGATCTAAAAACCTGTGTCGCTGCTTACGAAAAAGCACGCCAAAAACAGCCGTGATTCCTGTGTTATTCCACAAAAGCAACCATATAAAAATCAAAGGCTTGCGAGATAGTTTCTTTTTTGGAATAACGCAATTGAAACGTGGAAAGCCGCGCCAGCACTGCGTTTTAGCCGAAAGAAAGACAGACTTCTAAGCAGTAGGCCGCAGGTTCGAGTCCTGCTGGGCAGGCCAACAGGCCAGTCAATTCAGCCAATTCAACGGGGCACGGAGCGATACCGGCCCGCAAGCGCGCTATGCGCGAACGTGAACAAAACGGAAGGCCGGTTTATGATAGCCAGCGGCAAGCCGGGGACGTTCACCGACGCCCGCTGACGCGACCGCGTTTTCCCGTCCGTCCGGCCGCTGCCGGCGCGAGTCGATCCGCCGGATCGGATGTTCATTCACCTTTTTTCATGGTCAGTCATGAGCGACGCATCGCAGCGGGCGCAGTACCAGAGGCAACGCCGGCGCATTTTTCCCCTGCTGCTGCTCATCATCGGACTGCTCATCGCCGGTACTGTCTACATGGTCTGGCAGGAGCGCCGGCAGCTGATCGAGCAATCCCGGCAATCGCAGCTCAGCCTGGTCAACGCAATGGCCGATCGGCTGCAGACGACCCTGCAAAAGACCTCGATGCTGGCGAACTTGCTGGCGGATGACCTGGTCGATCATCCGGAGCGTGTCGCGCGACCGGAATACCGGGCCAGGCTGGTCAAGCTGGGCAGCGAAAACCCCGACATAGAAATGATCGTGCTGGTGCGACCTGACGGCACGCCCGCCACCAGTTCCCTGCCGGCCGGGCGGCAGGGGCTGAACTTCAGCGATCGTCCGTATTTCCAGCATCATCTGGCCGACCCGGGCGAGGGGCTGCTGATCGGTACGCCGCTGGTCAGTCGCGCCAGCCACAAGCGCTTCATCCCCGTCAGCCGCCGCATCACCGACAAACAGGGGCGCTTTGCCGGCGTCGTGATGATTGCCCTGGATGGCGAGGCGCTGGTCACGGAATTCAGGGCGCTGCGCCTCGGGCCCCGCAGCTTCATCGCGATCTATCACTTGAACGGGCACATCCTGTCCCGCTATCCGCCAGACCCGGAAATCATGAGCCGCAACATGCGCGGCACCCCGCAATACGAGGAACATCTGATCAGGGATTCCGCCGGCAGCTTCACCTCCGTCTCGCCCATCGACGGCCTCGAGCGCCGCTATGCGTTCAAGCGCCTGAATGCCTATCCGCTGATCATGGTCACGGGCGCGTCGGATGACGACCTGATCGATGCATGGATCACCGGCGCGCTGGTCAAGGCCGGTTACCTGATCGCGCTGTCCGTCTTGCTGGCGCTGGTGGCGCTCCAGCTGTACCGGCAGCTCGGGCGGCTGCAGCTGGCCGAGAGCGCGTTGCAGAATGCGCTGGCCCAGCTGCAGACTTACCAGGCGGCGCTCGACGATTTCGTGATCGCCGCACTGCTCGATGCCGATGGCATGGTGGTCGAGGTCAATGATCGTTTTTGCGGGCTGAGCGGCTTTTCGCGCAACGAGCTGGTCGGCCGCCGATTTCCGCCGCTGGACGGCCGGGTCGATGATCTCGGATTCAAAACGATACTGCAGTCGTCCCTGCAGGCCGGCGTCGCCTGGCGCGGCGTGCGGCTTGCGCGCAGCAAGCGCGGCGACAAATTCTGGCTCAATTCCTGCCTGTTGCCGCTGCCGGCCGTACCGGGCGAGCCGCGCCGCTTCCTGCTCGCCCAGGTCGACATCACGAGCCTCAAAAACGCCGAGGAAAGCACGGCCAGCGCCAATGAAGCGCTGAGCGAGGCGCTGGCGCTGACCAACGCCGTGTTCGACAGCGCCTTATACGCGATCATCGCGTCGGACGCATCCGGACGGATCGTGATGTTCAACGAGGCCGCGGAACGCCTGCTGGGCTACACCGCGGACGAGGTCAGGGGACGGCTCAGTCCGCTGATTTTCCACGACCCCGACGAGGTGGCCGCCGCTATGCACACCGCACTGCCGTCGACACTGCTGGCCGGTGTCGTCTACGCCGACCTGATTCCGGTGCTGCAGGCCGATCCGCGCCGCGAATGGACTTATCGCTCAAGCGATGGCACTCCCATGCCCGTTCAGCTGCATGTGTCGCCGCTCAGGCGACGCGATGGCGTGGTCAGCGGGCATGTGACCATCGTGACCGAGCTGTCGCAGCAAAAGCAGCTGGACCGGTTGAAATCGGATTTCGTCTCGGTGGTGTCGCATGAGCTGCGCACGCCGCTGACATCGATCAAAGGCGCCATTGCGATCGTCAATGCATCGCTGGCCGGGACGGCGACCCCGCAACAGGCGAAGCTGATGGGTGTGGCGGCCGACAGCTGCGACCGCCTCGTGCGCCTGGTCTCCGACATTCTCGACCTCGACAAGCTCACGCGCGGACAGATGCCGCTGCACCGCAGCGTGCAGCCCATGCAGCCGCTGCTGGAAAAGGCGGTGCAGATCAACGAGCCCTACGCCATCGACAACCGGGTCAGCTATCGCCTGATCAGCCTGCCCGAGCCGGTCTACGTCGATGTCGACAGCGACCGCATGCTGCAGGTGCTGACGAACCTGCTGTCGAATGCCGCCAAGTTTTCGGCGCCGGGCAGCGAGGTGCGCATCCGGCTCGAGCTCAGGGATGGCGACGTCATCATCGCCGTCGAGGACGACGGCATCGGCATACCGGCGCAATTCCATCCTCACGTGTTCGAGCAATTCACCCAGTCCGATGCAGTCGGCACCCGCCGGACCGGGGGCAGCGGCCTCGGGCTGTCGATCGCGAAGGGCTTTGTCGACGCCCACGGCGGAACCCTCACCTTCGAGTCGGTGGAGGCGCTCGGCACCACCTTCTTCGTCCGCCTGCCCCGCGCCGACATTCCCGCGGCTTCGCAGGAATAGCACTGCGGCGCGGTCGTGCCGGACGGCGAGCGGTACGACCTCAGCTTGATGCTGACTTCCGGTCAGCAAACATTAACTTCCAGTATTTCAAATTGGCAATTTTCGATTATGATTCGGCTGATTTGACAGCAAGGGAGAATGCATGGCACATCCGGTACGCAAGGCCGTCACCGTGCATGACGAACGGTTGGCTGCCTCTCATGCGCACGGGCATGTCAGCGTCGTCGATGACGATAATGCCGTCCGCGTCGCGGTGGCCGCGATGCTGGAACACGAGGGCTATGCGGTCAGCGGATTTCCCTCGGCAGAAAGCTTCCTGGAATTCGAGCAGGGCAGCGAACCGCTGTTTCCGGGGCCGCGCTGCCTGCTGCTGGATGTGAAGATGCCGGGCGAGTCGGGACTCGAGCTGCAGCGTCGCCTCTCGCCGCTGGGCATCGCGCTTCCGGTGGTGTTCATGAGCGGCGGCAGCAGCGCCGCCGAGGCGGTGCAGGCGATGAAGGGCGGCGCGCTGGATTTCCTGATCAAGCCTTTCGACGACGACGAGCTGCTGGCCGTGGTCGAATGCGCGCTCGCGCGCAGCGCCGAAGATGAAAGAGCCAGCCTGTCCGTGCAGGAGGCGGCGCGTCGCTATGCCACCCTGTCGGCGCGCGAGGCGCAGATCGCGCGGCGGGTGGCGAGCGGCCTGCAGAACCTGCAGATCGCCGGCGAACTCGGCATCGCCGAACGCACCGTCAAGCTGCACCGCATGCACATGATGCGCAAGCTTGGTGCGTCGAACATTATCGAACTTGTACGCATGCTCGACAACATCGACTGATTTGCCCTAACGGGCTATAGTCCGTTCGTCGGCCTCTGGATATATTTTCTGAGGTGGTTTCTCGCCAAATGGGGACGCAGAAAACAACAACGGAGAGCCTCGATGATTCACCATCCCTCAACGCTTCCCGAGCCGGCCGCGCTCGTCGAACGAGATACGTCCTACCGGACCCGGCCGGACGCGATCGCCGAGATGTCGCGCAAGTGGCTTGAGGGCATCGACCCCGAACAGTTCGACGCCTGCCACGAATACCTGCTGGCCGTGCGCCTGGCGCGCCACATGAGCAAGACCGATGTCGTCACCGCCAGCATGATCAACGGCGATCCGTCCACCGGCGTGTCGCTGCCGACCGTCTCGAAGATCGAGAGCGGCACCTATGGCGAGCCGGGCTTTCGCACCATGGTAAGGCTGGCGCGCGGCTACGGCATCAGTTCGCTCGAACGTTTTTTCACCTGAGTCCCGCCATCCGCCGCACTGCCGCTATCCGGGCCGCGCGGCGCCCCTTGTCCTGCCTGCGCACTGCAGCCCGCTCGATCCGGGCAGGAACCTCTCTTTTCCGGCTGCCGCGGTCGCGAGCGCGCGCCGGGCAGAGCCGACCATTCGCCAGCCGGGGCTGAAGTGCTGATCCACACGCAGACCGTCATCCTGATGATCTCGATGATCTATCTGGTCATCCATGCGGCGGTGTGGTTTGCGCTGTCCGAGCAACGCAATTCGCAGGTTCGGCTGTGGAGCCTGTCGGGGCTGCTCAGCGGCACGGCAGTCGTGCTGCTGTCGATGCGCGGCAACGTCAGCGAATTCGCTTTCATCTATGTCGGCCAGCTGCTGATGGTGCTCGGGAACGCCGGGCGTTGCCTCGCGCTGCGCATGTTCCTCGACAAGGTCTCGTCCCGCGCGCTCTGGTTCTACGGCCTCAGTTCCCTCGTTTTCTTCTCGCTGATGGTCGGCGGCTACGAGGCGCGCGTGCCGGAACGCTACCTCGAGGTGCTGTACTTCGGGTTCTATGCGGTGATCGTGATCGACTACGGCCTGATGGGCTACTGGATCAAGGCCGGGCGCCGCAGCCTCGGTTGCGACCTGCTGATGGTCACCGGTCTCGGGATGTCGTTCACGCAGGCTTTCCGGGCCATCGGGGTGGCGGTCGATCCCGAAGCCCGGGGCATCTATGCGCAGACGCTCGACCAGGCCGTGATGGTGGCGGGCCAGATGATCTTCGTCCCGCTGGCGAACATCGGCTTCCTGCGCATCTTCCTCGAGGCGCGCGAGGAGAAGCGTCTGCGGGCCGAGCGCGAGCTGGCGGTGACGGAGGCGCGTCGCTTCCTGCTCAGCCGGCACCAGGCCGAGCTTGAGCTTCTGCTGCGCGAGCGCGAGGAGATCATCCGCCAGCTGACGCTGTCGAACAAGACGGCCGCGATGGGTGCGCTGGTGGCCAGCCTTGCGCACGAGCTGAATCAGCCGCTCTGCTCGATACGGCTGAACGTGCAGCTGGTCGAGCGCAAGCTGGCCGACGGCAATGCGCCGGCGGCGGACATCCTTGCGCTGGTCGGCTCGCTGAAGTCCGAGAACCGTCGCGCCGCCGACATCATCATCAAATTGCGCAAGCTTTTCGAGGACCGCAGCGGCGCCACGGGCCTGCTCGACATGCACGAGGTGATCCGCGACTGCGTCGGCCTGGTCGCACCCGCGGCGCTGGCCCGGGGAGTGGAACTGCAGCTGTTCATCGACGGCGATTGCGAGCTGGTCGGCGACCAGACGCAATTGCAGCAAGTGGTGCTGAACCTGCTGAACAATGCGGTCGAGGCCACGGCCATGGCGTCGCGGCCGGACAAGTTCGTGCGGGTCTACACGCGGCGACAGGCCGGGCAAATGGTGCTGTCCGTCGAGGACAACGGCATTGGCATACCGCCGGAACACCAGGCATTCATCTTCCAGCTGTTCCGCTCGACCAAGGATGATGGCATGGGCGTGGGCCTGTGGCTGTCGAAAACGGTCGTCAACGCGCATCGCGGCGACATCACTTTTTCCAGCGCGCCGGGACAGATCACGCGCTTCGAGGTCCGGCTGCCGCTGGACGCGCCCTGAGGCGCGCAGTGCAGGCCGCAGCGCGCGGCCTGCCCTTCGGATGAACGCGCTGCAAGCCCTTGCGCCTGCGAAGGATGCGCGCGGTTAAGACGGGCCGGTGTTCCTTGACCGAACTCAGCTAAACTTGGCATTGCAAGAATTAATATAAATTTTTGTTCTAGTATCGCGTGCAGGTTCCCGTTGCATTGCAGCGGCGTTCACTCAAGGGGAAATGCATGCAGACGCTTCAGCAGAACGGTACTGAGCCTGTCGATCCCGCGATGGTCGTTGACGTGAACCGCATCGCAAGGATGACGGATAATTTTCCCCGGCTCTGGTCGACGGTCGAGCAGCTGTACAAGCTGTTGAGGATCGAGCCGGACGAAGCGATCATCAACGACGCCTATCGCTTCCAGCACATCAAGTCGCGCACCGGCGCGCGTGTCTATTCGGCGGGCGATCGCTGCGACGCGATCTTCGTCGTCTATGCCGGCTTCCTGAAGACATCGTGGGTCGACAAATACGGCAACGAGAAAATTCTCGGCTTCCCGATGAAGAGTGACGTTGTCGGTTTCGACGGCATCGATTCGAAGCAGTTCAGGAACACGCTGGTGGCCTTGTCCGATATCGAGCTGATCGTGGTGCCGATGGATTTCTTCCATTCGACCGGCAGCCATGCGTACGGCCTGCGCCGCAAGATCATGGAGCTGATGAGCCATGCGCTGGTCGACGGCCAGAAGGTCGAGTACATGATGGGCACGCTGCCGGCCGAGGCCAGGGTGGCGAAGTTCCTGCTGTCGATATCGCAGAAGTTCCGGGCGATGGGCTTCTCCGACAAGTCCTTCCACCTGCGCATGACCCGCGAGGACATCGGCAGCTACCTCGGCCTCACGCTGGAGACGGTCAGCCGCACGCTGTCGGGCTTCAGCCGCTGCGGGCTGATACGGGTGGACCAGAAGTTCATCGAGATCATCGACTGCGACGGCCTGAAGCTGCTGCGCCGCCTGCCGGCGCTCAAGCGTTAGGGTGGGTCAGTGAATCCGTTTCCTGACTGGTGAATGGCGCGGGGGCGATGATCGACGAGTGCGGGACGTTCAGGGTCGAGATGCCCCTGGGTCGGCAGGGGCTGTAGCTGGCAGCCGGCGAAATCCGGCGCGTCCGCCCGTAGGTTCAGAATCATCAGCGCACCGTGTTCGGTGCGGGATCCCCAAAGCCATAATGTTGGCGCCATGGCGAATATTCGCCAGAATTGAAATATTTACTGCACAGTGAATATCGGCGTCCGCTGTGCTCGGGATGGAAATCCAGCGTGGGTTCGGCGGGTGCGCGAACCTGTATGATCCGCATACCTTCAATTCAACGCTTTGCCGCAGGAAGTCCGTGATGGATGCGAAACAGATTGCAAGAGGCCTCGGCGCGCTGTCGATCGAGGAGCGCGTACAGATCATCCAGGTCTTGCTCGAGAGCTGGCCATCGGGTTTGGAGATGCTCGACATTGCGGCACGCACCGGGCTTGGCGGATCGGCCGTTTTCAAGCAGCTCGAGACGCTGGCCGACCTTGAGATCGTGCAGGTCAGGTCGGTCGCCAACAACAAGGCCTACACCGTCAACGCCGCCCAGCTGAACGAGCTGATCGCATGGCTGCATGCGAATTTCGGGCCGGGCTTTCATGCAGCCCGTGACGCCGCCTAGAAATCCCGGTAAAGCTTCAGGCCGCCCGAGCGGCTGATCGTCTGCCGCTCTTCATTGGCGTAGGAGGTGTGGGCAGACTTCAGCTCGCCGCTGATCCACCAGCCATCCGAGAGCCGGTAGCGCGTCGACAGCGAGAATGACGCGATCCGCTGTGCCGGCTGCAGCCCGGAGGCGGCGCTGGCGGAGCCGGTGCGCGCTTCCGACAGGCTGCTCGCCAGCGACCAGCGCCAGCCATCGTACAGGCGCGCATCGACGCTCGCCCAGGTTTCGCCGGTGATGCTGGCGTCGGCTTCGTCTGTCTCGCGCATCTCCCGCAGTCCCGCCGACATCGACCACGCGTCGCCGAAGCTGTGCCGCCAGCTGAGCGAGGTCGTGCGCTTGCGTTTCGTCGATCCTGCATCCTTGCGGCGGCTGATCCTCGCCTCGAGACGTATGCGGTCGTTCGGGCCCAGCGCCACCGTCATGCGCGGCGCGCCGCCGCTCCAGGTCGAGCCGCCGCCGACGCTGTGGGTGTCGCGACCGGCGCTCCAGGGCAGCGACAGTTCGGCCGCGCCCAGCCGGAACTGCGGGCCGGTCGACAGGCCGAAGCCCTGCGCGCGCACAGGCATCATCTGCTCGTAGCGCACACGGCTGAGCTCGGTGCTGGTCTGCCATTCGATCCCGGGTTTCAGGGCCACGTTGCGTTCGCCGCTCAGGTGTCCCTCCCAGCGTTCGCCGGGCAGCAGCTGGCTGCTGCCGTAGACGCGCTGAGGCAGCAGCCAGTCCAGCGATGGCGAAAGTGCATCCGCACGGGCGATGGCCGGCAGCACGAGCGCCAGCATCGCGGCGGCGGCATGCGCGATCGGCAGAGCTATGCCCGGCAGCCATCGCACCGATGGCGTTTCAAGCAAATCCCGTGAAGGGCCTGTCGGCGCCTGCTGCGCTTGCTGCATGGACGGGGTCGTGGAGGTCATTGAATAACGACGGCATTATCTGATCCGACGAATAAGATATATGCCAAGCGCAAATTCAGCCACCACCTAACTGCAGCCTGAGGTTCGCCGATCTTCTTCAGCGTGCCGCCGGTGTGGCTGCGCAGATTGTCGACAATTCCCCACAAGGCCTTTCGCGAGCGGAGGGCCTTGTTCATGATGCGTGCATGCAGAAGACGCTGACTCATCATCAACACGCACGAGAGAGTGTGAGGCCGGAAGCAAGGAGCCCGGCCTGTCATCAGCCGCGCAAGGTCGCCGGGGCGATCAATGTCGATTTCATCCGCGGACGTTTCGCGTACCTCGAAGGCTCCACCAAGTTGAGCGCGATCTTCGATCAGCTGCTGGCGATTCGGCGATCCATCGACGCTGAAGAGCCGCGGCACGGCCATTCCACCGTCAACCGACGAGTCCGATCGAGCCACCTCGTTTTACGCTGCGCGTCACGGCAATGACCACCATGCCCCCGCCGATGCAGCAAGCGCAGCAGGAGGCGACAGGCCCTTCACGGGATCTGCTTGAAACGCGATCGGTGCTGTGGCTGCTGGGCAGCCTGGCCGGCCTGTATCGCCGGCCTTTCGATGCGACCTTGCTGATGCAGCGCTTCGTGCCGCCGTTCGATTGGCCTTCGCTGATCGAGGCGCTCGACGCGCTTGGTCTCAAGGCAGGTCTGGCCGACTGGCCGGAAGAGAATGGAGCGAGCATGCCGCTGCCGGCGGTGGTGTTTCTGCCGGAGCCGCATGCCGACCCGGGTCAGTTCGGCAGTGACCACTTCGGCGGTGATCAGGAAGTCGCTCCGGCCGAGGCTATGTCCACGCTTTCCCCGGCGCTGATCCTCAAACACGGCGACCATACCCTTGTCTGGATACGTCCGGGGCAGGAGAGTCCCGAATCGCTGCCTTCGGATGTGGCACGCACGCGGTGTCTGCCGTTCGTGCTTCTGGTCGCCGAGGCCGAGCCACCGGTCAGCGAATCAATCGGCAAATCAAAAGAGCGGCAGCAGGAAAGTCAGGAGCCACGCAAGGCTTTCGGGTTTCACTGGTTCATCCCCGAACTGCTGCGCCACAAGAACCTGTGGCGCGATGTGTTGCTCGCCAGTCTGGCCATTCAGCTCGTCGGGCTGGCCACGCCTTTGTTCACTCAGGTGATCATCGACAAGGTCATTGCCCATCACTCCGAGAGCACACTCGTCGTGCTGGGCGTGGCCCTCGTGGTGTTCATGCTTTTTACCAGCGGCATGAGCTGGCTGCGCCAGTATCTGGTGCTGCACACCGGCTGCCGCATCGATGCCGTGCTGGGCGAGAAGGTACTGATGCACCTGCTGCGCCTGCCGCTGCCGTATTTCGAGGCGCGTTCCACCGGCACCCTGGTGGCTCGCCTGCACGGCATCGAGCAGTTGCGCGAATTCATTTCAGGAGCGGCGGTCAGCCTGATACTTGACCTGCCTTTCCTGCTCATCTTCCTCGCTGTGATGTTCTCCTACAGCTGGGAGCTCACGCTGATCGCCGTCGGCGTCATGGCAATGATCGTCACCGCCAGCCTGTTCATGGTGCCGATCTTTCGTGAGCGGCTGGACAGGCAGTTCCTGCTCGGCGCGCGCAATCAGGCCTTCCTCACCGAATACTTGGCGGGCATGGCCACGGTGAAGTCCCTGCAGCTGGAGCCGGATGTGGGCAAGCGCTACGGCGCTTACCTCGCCCAATACCTGTCGGCAGGCTTCGCCACCCGGCAGGCCGGCAACACCTACAACGTCGTCGCGAACGGGCTGGAGCAGGTGATGACGCTGTCCATTCTCATCGTCGGCGCGTGGCTGGTGATGCAACCCGAGGCGGGCATGACTGTGGGCATGCTGGTCGCCTTTCAGATGTTCGCTGGCCGCATGAGCCAGCCACTGCTGCGTCTGGTCGGGCTATGGCAGGAATTCCAGCAGGCCAGCCTGTCCGTCAAGCGTCTCGGCGACATTCTGGACATGCCACAGGAACCGGTCACGCTCACACCGCAATGTGCTGCGGGTGGCGAAGGCCGGATCGACATTTGCGACCTCGGTTTTCGCTACTCCGAACAACATCCATGGCTCTATCGCAACCTGAGTCTGGCCATCACCCCCGGCAAGCTCACCGTGCTGACGGGCCCCAGTGGCTGCGGCAAGAGCACGCTCGCCAAGCTGATGCAGGGCTTCTACTGGCCGCAGGAGGGAAGAATCACTCTGGACGGGCGCGACATCCGCCATCTGGCGGCCAACGAATTGCGTTCCAACTTCGGCGTGGTGCCGCAGGAGACCGTGCTGTTTTCCGGAACGGTGTACGACAACCTCGTCATGGCCCATCCGCATGCAGGTTTCAACGAAGTGATCGCGGCGTGCAAGGCGGCGGAAATCCATGAAGTGATCGAGCAACTGCCGCAGGGCTACCAGACCGAGATCGGCGAGCGCGGCACCGGCTTGTCGGGCGGGCAGCGTCAGCGCATCGCGATTGCGCGTGCGCTGCTCAAGCGTCCGAGGGTGCTGATTTTCGACGAGGCGATTTCGAACCTCGATCAGCAGACCGCCGAGCACTTTGCCCGGACGATCAACCGGCTCAAGGGCAAGGTGACGATGCTCTTCATCACGCATCAGGTGCCGAAGGGATTGCAGGTGGATGAGGTGGTGAATATGGGGCGGGAGGGGATGCACATGAGTTTGGTGAGGGAGGATGTATGAGGATTGATGAGCGAATGCCTTTTTCGACATACATGAAAGCCTATTCCAAAGAAATCGATGGGAGGGCATGGCTCATCGTCTCGATTGCATCGCTGGTCGCTCTGATCGACCTATTGGCAGGCACACAGCTCGTGCCGATTAGAGAGGTTGGCGACTTCGGGAAAGCAGTCGTACTTCTGGTTTTTACCCCGCCTCTGTCGTTTTTGGTTTGCACGATGCTTGGACAGCTGCCGCTCTCGTCGCGAACGTCTTCCGCTTGGATGCGCGCTATTGCGTGCGCAGGAACATTTTTGATTCTTAACTTCTGAGGAAATATCAATGAGCATTCTGCAAAAGCTCGTCCAAGCCACTGAAGGGGTTGAAGGACTGAATGGCGTCTACGAAGGACTCAAGAAACTCACTGAAGCGTCCCAGAGTGCTGATTTCCGACGAGGTGATTTCCAATCTTGATCAGCAGACTGCCGAGCGCCTTGCCCGGACGATCAACCGGCTCAAGGGCAAGGTGCCGAGGCTCTTGATCACGCACCAGATGCCGGAGGATTTGCCGGTGGATGAGGTGGTGAATATGGAGCCGGTTTCCCCGAAGATGAGGATGGTGAAGGAGGAGATTAAATGACCTTGCCAAAACATCGATTGCGAAAAATTCACATTGCAGAATCTACTGCCCCCGCAGACCGTAATGCCGTTCACTTAAGGGGAAGTGCCTCAAAGACACTGGGTCCCGGCCTGCGCCCACTACTGTCCGGAACAATTTGCAGGCAATCGGCGGAAACGGTTGCCGACCCAGGCGATTCGGGATCTAACCCAGAGCGCCAACTCACCGCCCGAGCCC
>JACCDX010232754.1_pt1 | contig 19657 bp, 19 predicted proteins | sample 7449681 | NCBI WGS metagenome assembly JACCDX01 (sample SAMN15323450, study PRJNA562643) | freshwater metagenome | isolation source: river surface water | place: USA:Blue River Watershed | collected 2017-08-18
CTTTAAATAGTTCCCAGCGCGATAACCCATTTAATTCTTTAAATAGATTTTGCGCGAAATCCCATTTAGTTCTTTAAATAGTTCCCAGCGCGATAACCCATTTAATTCTTTAAATAGATTTTGCGCGAAATCCCATTTAGTTCTTTAAATAGTTCCCAGCGCGATAACCCATTTAATTCTTTAAATATATTTTTGCGCGAAATCCCATTTAGTTCTTTAAATAGTGCCCAGCGCGATAACCCATTTAATTCTTTAAATAGATCTTGCGCGAAATCCCATTTGTTTTCTTAAATATATCTCGCGCGATAACCCATTTAGTTTCTTAAATAGTATTATGCGCGATTATTTTCGTTTTTTAAATAGATCTTGCGCAACACATGCGCAATACATCAAAAAAATAATTAGGCTTCTTGTTTCACATAATCATTTTTAAATTTCATAAAATCATCAAAGAATTCTTGTACTTGTTGCTCCGTACCTAAATTGTGTTCAATATATTTATCAATAGCATTTGATTTAGCGATCATATTACTTGTATACCAAGGACTACTTTTTTTGTCAAGAATGTAAGTGAAACATGCATTTGAAATGTCACAACCGCTCATCATAGGCAATTTAGTACCATCAAAAGCACGATAGTTCATATTGAAATGATCAATGTCTTTATTCTTTACTTTTAGAAGTGCATAGGATAATAAAGCATTTTTAAGCAAATCTATAGGTTGATGGTGTGGTCTTTGCTTCATAAGTCTATTCAACACATACCAAACAATATAAATTCCAATAATAATATAAATCATTTACATCTATTGGTTTTGCAAATCTTTATATTGGAACAAAAAAATAATATAAATCAAGTAATGACTTTGAGAGTTTTAGATTTATTTTCTGGTATTGGCGGTTTTTCATATGCTTTCAAATCTATTGCAAAAACAGTTGGCTATTGTGACATCGATCCAATATGTCAAAAGATTTTGACCGCAAATATTCAAAAAAATAATTTAGAGAATGCACCTATATTCGATGATGTGTCTAAATTGACTCTCACTGAAATAAACAAATTGAGTCCAAATATGATCACCGCTGGATTTCCATGTCAGGATGTTTCTGTTGCTAATCCCAATGGTCTTGGAATGAAAAAAGTGAAAAAACATCTTTATTCAAACACATATTGCGATTAATAGACGAATATCCTAAAATTCAAGTTGTCTACTTAGAAAACTCTTCAAACATTTTGAACAATGGATTCAAACAAATATCCCAAAATATGAAAAAACGTGGGTTTATTGTGAAATATACTCTCATCAAAGCTTCTGATCTTGGAGCTTATCATAAACGTCTAAGATGGTATTGTCTGTGCTATAAACCATACATCCAATTACCAAGTATGGACACAAAAGACTTTGATTGGGACAAAATTCACAAAATTGAAGATTTAGTTCTAAAACCACAAAACAAAAAATATACAGTCACAAGATGTGCTCGTCTTGGAAACTCTATTGTTCCACAATGTGCCATTCATGCTTGGAATCATCTTGTCAAAGGAATTCCAATCCCGCAAAAAGATCCAAAGCTTCAAATAGTATTGACTGATGGAAAAACAACAATTCATAAAACATTATGGGCAACACCAGTTTTTAGTGTTTGGCGTAATTATAAAAAGTTGACTGACCGTGGGTCTAGACTATTATGTAATCAAGTTTACTACCATAAAGACAATACAATAGCTGACAAAGCAAATCATAATAAAGAATATGTGGCAAATCCTATTTTTGTAGAAGCTCTAATGGGCTATCCAAAGAATTGGACAAAATACTAAAACCATTATTATTAAAAGACTATGACTCTGAGAACATTGGATCTATTTTCAGGCATCGGTGGTTTTTCACATGCTCTAAATTCTATTGCTACAACTGTTGCTTATTGTGATATAGATTCATATTGTCGCAAAGTAATTCAAAAAAACATCAAATTAAACTATCTTGATGATGCAGAAATATTCGAAGATGTCACAAAATTGACAAAAGATCAATTGAACCATCTAAAACCTAATATGATCACGGCTGGGTTTCCATGTACAGACATCAGTGCAGCTAATCCAAATGGCAAAGGATTAAAAGGTGAACGCAGTGGTTTGTTCAAGAGCATTTTGAAAATTATAGACGACTTAGATCAATCTATAAATATTGTGTTTTTAGAAAACTCTCCTAGAATTGTCGATAAAGGATTTACCTACCTGAAGAAAGAAATGGTAAAACGTGGCTTTGTTGTTTATTATTGTCTTTTGGAAGCAAAAGATGTTGGTGCTTTCCATAGACGCAAACGATGGTATTGTCTATGCTCTCGAATTCCACTGAATATTTTACCACAAATTCATCTTGAAAAACATAAATGGCAAAATGTATATAATGTTCCAAAAATGTTGAGAAAAGATAAAACTAATAAAAAAGAATGTGAGATTCGTTGTGGAATGCTAGGAAACTCTGTTGTTCCACAAGTAGTACAATATGCTTGGAATATTTTGACCAAGTCTACAAAAACTGGATTGCAAGATGTGAACCCATTATATTCACCACCATCACAAAACATAGTGCTCTATGATGGTAAAACAACAGTTCATCGAGATTATTGGGCTACACCAACACATTCAGTTTGGTATCAGTATCGTTCTTTGACACAACGTGGAATAGGAATTTTGAGCAATCAACTTTATTACTGTGAAAGTAATAAAATAGCAGAAAAAGATAAGATGAAGTATTCGCATCTTTATATTGTGAATCCTGTATTTGTGGAGATGTTGATGGGTTATCCTAAGGGTTGGACACGATTTTAGTGATATGTTGCATTGCTTTTGAGCTTAATGTCCAATGATGTGAAGCACCTTTGATTAACCATCCATTTTCAGCCATATTGTTGATCAACCAGTTGTTTTGTGATTTTAGGTAATTAGATAAGTCAATATCATGATCAAGTAAAGCTTTCCAAGATAGTTGTGAACTAAAATTAGTAGATCGGTACAAATATGTTAATATTCTGTCAAAAGCGTCATCACGACCTAATGTTTTATCAGATGGAGATTTATTGCACATATTGATTTTTCTCATGATTTTATCCCAGTCGCTTTTGGTAATAAAGTATTTCAAACTTATCAAAGAGCCATTTGGAGTGTCCGCTGCTTTCTCTTTTACTGCCATTTCATTTGCAATAGCATCTTTCAAAATATTCTCTGTGGCAATCAAAATAGGAAGTCTAGTTGAACGAGCAAACACTTCTCCTAATAAACCACATGCCCGTCCAAATCTTTGAGCATTCATTGCGCCTCTTTGAACGACATCACGACTGTCTGTGAAACAGAATGACGTACATGTAAAATCAATCATGGGATTTTGAATTGTTATTCCACGTCCAGCAAGATGGCCAGCAATTAAAGCAACGCGTGGATTTTTTGGATAGTTACTTGGTCTTGATTTCATAAGAGCGTGTGATAATGTCTTTAATTTCATAAACTCTTCAGAAGTTGCAAATTCTCTAATACGTCTCTCCGCTGATGTATTCATAAACAAAGCTGCTTGCAAAACATGTGACATCGTATAATCCTCTTTTTGGTGTATAGCAGTCTTTAGGTCCCCTTTATCCGCTTTCTTATCCAAAGATGCGTATGGAATATCCCATTCAACAATGGATCCAGACTCGGTAATAAAGTGGACATGGTAATTTCTGATGTTTTTACCATTCAATTCTACCATCACGTTATATCCTGTACTAGGCAATGCATATACGAATCTCTTATGATCTTCCCTGCGTGTACTTGTGACAATCAAGGTCAACTCTCTTGCACTCTCTGGCAACTCTCGCAACATAGTCAAACATTGTCTCTCCTTCAACTCAGCATAGAAATCATTGGACATATCACTTGTTTTTTTTGGAAATGTGAGTTTTTGCCAAACTCCTTTTGCTTCTTTAAACCAACTTGCTCCAACATATGATTCATGTGGCTCAGCAAAGTGATGTTCTACAACCGCATGATTGATGATCTCTCCAAGTAATCCTTTATTATGAGTTTCCATGGCAGCTAATTGCAAGATACTTTTGGATAAATTGGGAACAGTAGCTGTCACAAAGACAACTCTTATCTCAGTGAATATTTTTTCAACCTCTTGTATAAATGTCAAACGGTCTTTGACACCTTGAGTACCTCCTTGTTCCGCTTCATCGATAACAATGACAATTGTTTTCCAGTTTGATTTGTAAATTTCGACAAATGTCAACATGTTATCAATATTCCGAGAATTCCAAAAGTCAACTACCATATAATTTCCTGAGTTGATATGGTCATTTTGTAAAACGTCCTTACTTTTGATAATATTGCTTTTAGGAATAATGTTTAAAATGTCATGATTGGTAATTGCTCGTTGGATGATTTGTTGGGCACTTGCAAGACTGTTTGCTTGTGTTACAAACAGTACTAAAACATTACCTTTGATCTCACATATTTTTTGATGTAATAATTCAAAACACTTTTTCGTTTTACGGCTTTGTGTTGGTGCAGACACCAAGATTGCTTTCCATGTCTTCTTTTGGAAAGTCAACGACAGCTTCGTCATTGTCAGCTGTTGTAACAACTGCTAAAAGCGTTTCAATTTTTCTTTGACTGTCTTATTTTGTAGCAACATGGAAAGCCTTGATTATTAGGTCGAAGCTCAAATCCTAAATTACAATCTCCTGTGATTGGATCAGGGCGTCTTGGTTTTGGACATGTTGTAGCTTTGGATTTACGTTGTGCTTTCTTTCGTAAAGGTACATTGTCAGCCGTATCAATAGAAATAGGAGATATTAATCCAGAGTTGTAATCGGGACTCAAAAGATTTAGATTGTTTTGATCATACATATTTCTGAATAAATAATAGTCAATAGCAACTTTTTTCAAAGCATTCTCAGCAGCTTGTACATTTTTGAATTTCTTTGGAATTACTTCATCATAAATTATAAAATCTGGTGTATTTTCAACTAATCCATGTTTTCGAGGTGTCAATTTGTAAATATGAACGACGACTTGACGTTTTAGGAATGGATGATCTTTTGAAATGTCAATATGAGAACAAAATCTGATGGCACGACCTTCAACTTGTGTTTTAGCAGATTGATTCCAAACTGGATCTAAAAGATGAAGATGTTGTATATGTTTGAAAGAAACGCCTTCTTTGACAGAAGGACTCCCTAAAATTACTTTGATTTTGCGACCATCAATATTATCTTTCGAGTTTACAACATCTTTGATTTGTTGTTTTTCTGCATCTTTGGCTGAACCATCCCAAATGGCATATACTTTATAATCCGTTGGATTAGCTTCTGTGTAAGATTTCCAGCCTTTGCTTTTTAATGCTTTTTCTACAAAGTCAAGACCATTTTTAATAAAAGAACTATAGACAATATGTTTACCTTTATGAGATTCTATTTGACTGACTAAATGTTTTATTTTGGGAGCATATTCAGATACTTTTTTCGGGTCAAATATAGAATTGGGAAAACATGCAATCGATGCTTGTCTTTGTTTGGCCATAAAAGCATCTTTCTCATCATCAATTTCATCAGCTTCTTCTTGTTGAAGTTTGTATATTTTTTGATCTTGTGTTGCACTCATTTGAATATTATGATCGTGATATTTCACTTGAGGGTAAGCATGTGGACTAGTGCCTGGATAGAAACTAACCATTCCAGAGAGATGTTGAATCACATCAGCTATTTTTTGAGATGAAGAAATAGTTACGGATGGATTCATTATGGTCACAAGTTCTTTGAACTGTCCAATATTGTCAAAAACAGGAGTAGCAGTCATAAAAACCATTTTACAAGATGTATCAGCATGTTCTACAAGATATTTTAAGAGCATGGTTGCTATTCCTTTAGCACCTTTTGTGAGTTTATTTTTCTCTTTTATAGCTGTATATTTTGCTGTATCGTATGTTGTATTGATTAAATTATGGACTTCGTCTATGATGATAAGACGGTCTTTAGTAAAATCTTGGGTCCATTTTAAAAAGTCTTGTGATTTTTCAGCAAGAAGTTTGAACTTTTCAAAAGAAAGAATTTCATAATTAGCTTCAATTGCTTTCATGAATGATGTTTTGATGCTACGTTTCTTTGATTGACTTGTGTTGGGATCATAATATGTTTTGAAATCATCTTGACTAATGTAAGCGTTCATACCACATGGTGAAATAAGTTCGTCTAGATAATTTGTTCTGAGTCTTGCGGGAAGTATTACAGTTATTTTTGCATTTTTATGGTGATGCAAATAGTTTTCAGCCATGGTAATAGAAGTGCAAGTTTTACCTGATCCAATTCCGGCATATACTAATAATCTTTGCCATTTTGGATATTTCTTCATCCAATCCCTGAGGAACTTTTGTTGAACTTGTAATTCAAACTCACCAGAGACATTGCATATTTCATCCATGGTTCTGTTGTCTTTTGATTGTTTGTAGTGTTTGAAGTTTTTGTACACATCTGATCGCTTCATTTATTATTGTACAAGACGAAATGTTTGCTTGACACTATTAGAAAATGCATTGTATACTAAATGAGAATTTGCCATGTGTACTATTTAAAGAACTAAATGGGAATTCGCGCAAGATCTATTTAAAGAACTAAATGGGTTATCGCAATGGGTACTATTTAAAAAACTAAATGGGTTATCGCGCCAAATACTATTTAAATAACTAAATGAGAATTTGCGCTGTGTACTATTTAAAGAACTAAATGAGAATTTGCGCTGTGTACTATTTAAAGAACTAAATGAGAATTTGCGCTGGGTACTATTTAAAGAACTAAATGGGAATTCGCGCAAGATCTATTTAAAGAACTAAATGGGTTATCGCGCTGGGTACTATTTAAGGAACTAAATATGAATTCGCTCTGGGTACTATTTAAAGAAATAAATGGGAATTCGCGCAAGATCTATTTAAAGAACTAAATGGGTTATCGCGCTGGGTACTATTTAAAAAACTAAATGGGTTATCGCGCTGGGCACTATTTAAAGAACTAAATGGGTTATCGCGCTGGGCACTATTTAAAGAACTAAATGGGATATCGCGCTGGGCACTATTTAAAGAACTAAATGGGTTATCGCGCTGGGCACTATTTAAAGAACTAAATGGGTTATCGCGCTGGGCACTATTTAAAGAACTAAATGGGTTATCGCGCTGAGTACTATTTAAAGAACTAAATGGGTTATCGCGCTGGGCACTATTTAAAGAAATAAATAGGAATTCGCGCTGGGTACTATTTAAAAAACTAAATGGGTTATCGCGCTGGGCACTATTTAAAGAACTAAATAGGAATTCGCGAAAGATCTATTTAAAGAACTAAATGGGAATTTGCGTTGGGCACTATTTAAAGAACTAAATGGGTTATCGCGCTGGGCACTATTTAAAGAAGTAAATATGAATTCACGCTGGCATTATTTAAGGAATTAAAAGGGAATTCTCGATGGCTACTATTTAAAGAACTAAATGGGGTATCACGCTGAATCTAAATGAACGTCACCACATACTTTTTTGATGTAATAAAATATACATGGCATCCAACATTGGACAACTTCTAAAAAAGAAAAGTACTTACCTTTCTAAAGTTTATCTATTACTCGCTTTTCAAATAATTTTGACTATGGTCGTTGTTTTCTATTTACGACAACATCAACAAGTTTATGAAAGCATCAAAAAATACTCTCTTTTATGGCTTATTCTAGCTATTGGTATTCTTTTTGTACTTTTACTAATGCCCAAATTACCAATGCCTGTGAAATTACTATTATTTTCTATTTTCACAATTTTAATATCTTTCAATTGCATCGCAGCATCCAAAAAGGTAAGTTTTGAAATTATCAAAGCTGCTCTTTGGACTACAGTTGCATTATTTGTATTTATGTCAATAATCGGATTAATAATAGCAGGTCTAGGAATTGACTTGAGTTTCCTTTCATTTGCTATTTTGATTGCTCTTGTAGGTTTATTTATTGCTATGATTGTCATGCATTTTGTTAAAGTTGATAAAACTGTCGCAAAAGTAATATTTATCATTGGAGTTGTATTGTTCAGTGTTTTAATTGCTTTTGATACTAATTTGATGCTATTGAAAAATATAGGAGTATTAGACGGAGCTATTGGATTATATCTTGACGTAATCAATCTATTCAATTTCAATATTGCACTCGAATAGCCACAAAAATATACTCAAATAAAAATGGGTCAATATTAAGTTGTGAGTGATATGATTTATGTTTAATTTTTACAAACTTTACTAATTTGTAATCATTTGTAAAAAGTGATTTAATCTCTTTCAAACTCAATGTGCCACTACTACTATAGCTCATAATGATAACTTTAGTATTCAATTTAGAGACAAGATCTTGCAAAGATGTCAACATACGGTTTTTCAATGAAAAAGGTGATTGATATTGTTGTATGGGTCTTCCTGTCTTCCCAAATATTTCAGGATTATCATATTTTGCTATAGTCTCTAAAATATGATAATATTGACTATATTGTCTACCTGTATATGGAGGATCTAAATAAACTACATCATATTTTTGTTTTATGATTTGATTATCAAAAATATCGCAATTCAATACGTTGCCCCTTTTAATATTTGAAACATTGAATGGAAGTAATTCTAAAGTTTTCAATGAACTTTTTTTGAAAGTTTTGAGATAAGATCCATAAACAGCAGCTACATTAGCTATTTTATCAGCTGCCATCACTAAAGTTGCCAATAAATAAAAATATACATTAGATGGTAGTGAAACTCTATCTTTTTCAAGTTTACTTCTTATAGCATCAATTTTGCGAGCATTTTCAAAAGTAAAATAACTTCTCTTAGGAGGAGCATAGTTTATTGTGATGAATCCATTTTTCCCTGAAAGTTTATTATATTCTTCTAGCTTCACTTGAATAATTACAAGATCGTTTTTAGTATAAGTTGACATTTGTGCTTTGTTAATCACAAAAGAGTAATATTGGACATCATTGGCTATCACATTACATTGATAGTTCTCTAAAACAGACCTTGCAACACATCCAGTCCCTGCAAATAGATCTCCAAAAGTACTTGAAGCCGTCAAATATTTATCAAAGATTTTATGAAGTGCTGATAATAATAGTTTTTTAGAACCAATATAGTTTATCATTTTATTTATCTTGATGTACTAAAAAACAATCAAAGAAGTCTAGTTGACAAAAGTATTTGTAATATGATCAACAAAGACAATAGATTACCCGTCCAACACCACATTGTTCCCCATGTGTCGTATTTATAAAAGTAATAAAAACTCCATAGTAATGTTGTCAAAGATACAACAAATAAAATAGTGTATTCACGAATTAAAATGATCATAGGAGCAAAGAAGAAAAACATATACAATAAAAGACCCAGAAAAGTAATATTATTTTTTGAGATTTGGTTCCATACAAGATGTCCATTTGAACCAATAAAAGTGTAATTGGTGTTCAATCGAAGTCCATAAATTATTTGAACTATAAGAAGTAATACAAGATAAACTGTCATGAACATTTTCATCAATTCTGGATGACTATCTCTTAGTAAATAAATAGCTGTTAAAGGTTGTAAAGCTAAGACAATTCCTATAAACACAGCTATTATTTTGTTCCATTTTTTGTTTCTAAGATTTAGCCATGCTAAAAACTCCAAGAATTGCATGACAATAAAAGAGAATAAGAATAGCAAATATGGAGTTGGAAATTTATGGATGTATCCAAGACCAATTGCAAATATACCAATGGCAAATGTTACAAATGAAACTTCTGGATTCCAGCACATTTATACTTTTTATAAGGATAACAAATCCAAAATCTTTGGAGCATCATGTACCTGCAAAAAGACCAAGAAAGGTGTTGGAAGAATGGAAGTATTTATTGAAAACTTCATGAAGAGGTGGTAAAAGTAGTTTTTTAGAACTGATGTAATTTTATGGAGAAAATTCAACATATATGGTTTATATCTGTTGACTGAACGATTTAAAGATTACTAAAAAACAATAAAGTAATATAAAACCTTTGGTTGTTGGTGACTGTTTTTTTTAAATGTGGAATGAACTTCCAAGTGATTTATCAAGACGTATTCTTGATGTTTATCTACAAAATTGCTATAAACAAAAATCTGTTCAAATTTTAGCTGAGCATGTAGTCAATGAAATCCTTGCTAAAAATGACAAGACAAATATAAAAATATTGTTTACACTTCATGCAAAAAAAAATAATGATAATTCATATTTACAAGTTGGGTGTTTATTGCAATATGGTCGTATATACGTAGAAGAAAAACATGGGCACCCGTCTTCTATTTGTCTATTTGAACACAAGAATACAGAGTATGTTTTTGATCCTTTAAATGAAGAAATTCCAGAAAAAGTATATAAACTTTTGTATGAACTAATAATAAAGCTTTATGATAACGCGAGTCATTTTAAGTATCAAAAAGCAATATGTAGTATGAGCATCACCGATAATAATTCTATCACTCTATTGAATTTACCATCTTGTCCTGATCTTTACACAAAAAATCCTTAGATCTATTGTGAGTAGCATATCCAAAATCTTCGGAGTCCATGCCTAAATGTTTGAGTATGTCCAATTTCCCAATCATAAATATGTTGTCCTGAATTTAACTGAGGATCTTTTACAAGTTTGTAATCATAATTAGCTAACCTAAGGCATTTTTCAATATATTTTTCAGAAGGTCTACTTCCAAGACCATGAAATGCTTGGTCAAGTCCTTTTTCTGATTGTTTTAAAATACAATCTGGATCATTACTATCACATACCTCGGTTTCTAAAAGTAGTAATTTGCACTTTCCTGAGAGTGACAAAATACTATCTTTTACATTATTTAGATGGTACAACATGCCAAAATTTATGATGATGTCATAATCTTGTGGAAGATCAAATTGTCCATCACAATCAAGGACAAATGCATTGATATGTGGAAATTGTTTGCGAACAGTTTCAACATGTTCAAGACGAGCATCACATGCACTTACTTTTCCACCTAGTTTTGATATTTCATTTCCGATTTCTCCGGTGAAACATCCTAATTCTAAAACAGTCTTGTGAGCGAAACAATCTTTTCCAAGATAAGCTTTGATAGTGTCTAATCTAGACTTTCTCCAATTTTCGTAATGTTTGTACATTTCTAATATGAAGTTTCAAGAAAACACGAAGTATCTTAAAAAATAATTAGTGGCGGACATATAAGAACAACATACATTATCTAAGTGATGTGTCTTTTTTACCTTGTTTTATGAATAGTAAAATATGTGCAGCTTCTATTAGAAAGTAAAAGAAATTTTGTTTCACAAGACCATTTTAAAAAAGTAAATAGATATTGCACGGGACTCTATAATTGTCTTGTGCAACTCCTATTAGAAAACAAAAGAGTTCTAGTTTCACAAGTTCTTTTTAAAAACTAATATGATTTGCACATGACTCTCTAACAGACATGTGCAACTTCTATTAGAAAAACAAAAGAATTCTAGTTTCTCAAGTACTTTTTAGAAACTAATATAATTTGCACAGGACTCCCTGTTGAAGTCATATTATAATATAGCTAGCAGACATATAAGAAGAAAAATTAATATTCAAGTGATGTGACTTTATGTTGTACACAAAAATATGACGGTGTAGGTCAAACACAATATAGTGAACGCCAAGTTCCATTTGAACCAGGTTATGATACGTCGTCGATGAATTGCAAGAATATTCATATTGTGTACAAGTCCATCTTCTGACACTGGTTGCTCAACCGTCAAATGTAATAACTCATTTCGACATATTGGACACTTGATATTCCCATTTTGTTCATGTTGAATGTATTGCAAAATGCATTTTGTATGAAAAAGATGTCTACATTCCAACTCTACCAACGGACTACCATCAATAAACTCTTCCAAACATATTGGACATTCTAAAGACATATTTTCACCATCATCACAGTCTTTATGTACGTTTATTGAAGAAGAAACTATAAATAGACCAAGACATTGTGACTCCTAATAGTCCCAAATTTATTTTGAAGTATGATTTTTGAATATTTCTATCATTGTCATCACTACCAGAATTATCTATATTTATGATCACATGACGTTGCAATTGACATATTTGTGAACGACACATTGGACACAACACCGTTCCATCTATTTTTGAAGCTCTCTCTACCACTGCAATAAAGCATTTTGTGTGGAAATGATGTTTGCATTCTAATTCCGTTGTACATTCAGCTAAATGATCTAAACATATTGGACATATATCATTGATAGCCATATTATTCTACCACTCAAAAAAATTGATTTAAACATTGTCATATCAAACAACCTTAAATATGGGAAATTTTAAGTTTTTCAAAGCACATCCATATGCAAAAGCACCTAGACGTGCTGATCCAGGAGCCGCAGGATATGACCTAAGTAGCGTAGATGAAATTATCATCCGTGGAAAATCTCAAGTCATCGTTGATACCGGTATCATTATTGAATGTCCATCTGATTGTTATGCCAGAGTCGCCCCAAGATCTGGATTAGCTGCTAAAAATAGTATTGATGTTCTTGCTGGTGTTGTAGATTCTAGTTACAGAAATACTATCAAAGTTATTCTCTATAATCATAGCGATATGCCATTTATGATCAATATTGGAGATCGTATCGCTCAACTCATCTTTGAAAGAATATACACTCCTGAATTTGAAGAAGTCTTTGATTCTAATCACTTATCCACGACTATCAGAGATCAAAATGGTTTCGGTTCAACCGGCGTTGCTCAATAATTAATTTTTTTGTTCTAGTTTGTGAATCAAAATGCAAACTATATTATGCCCTCATAATCAATCGACTTTGATAATAGGACCTAGTGCATCTGGAAAGACAAGCATAATCAAAGACTTCTTGATATGCCCAAAAAACAAAAACAAAAGTAAACATGTATTTGAATATTATCCTGATAATTGTTATGAAACACTTGATGTCAAACGACACATCTTTATGAAAATGAATTCAGAGAGCTCAAAAGTGTTAGCCGATGTTTCATTCAATAAAAACTCAATGGTCGCTTTTGATGATAGTATGTACGATATCACTCTTTTTCATTCTTCTCAACTCAAAAATATAAATTTGCTCATTCTATCATTGTGTTATCCTTACGATATAGTACATTATATTTCAAATAAATTTAGATATGTAATATTACTTCCAACAATTTTTACAGCTTATCGACTACAATGTTATCATTTATATTGCAAGTTTTTACCAATCAATGAGTTTCATGCAGCTCTAGATTACATTTGCGCCAATAAAATAGCTCTTTTTATTGATGTTCAAAAACAAAAAGTTTATTATTATGATCACAAAAAACTTCCAAAGATAGTTTTAGCAGTCAAAAAAATAGAAGCTGCTTATTTTTCATATCTTCAAAGAAAAAGATTAAAAGCTGCTATCAAAATTCAACATCATGTCCTTGAATGGCTATATACACCAATCATTGGACCTATGTATAAAAAAATAATAATGTCATTTCAATCACGATTGCGTGACCTTTGAACTTGCTTCACTAACAAGAGATGAAAAGTCTAAACCATCAACAACACTAGCAATTGTAGATTTGATTAATGCATCATTATCTTTGATATTACTTTGAAGTTGAGCATCTTTAGCTGCTGTATTTACTTTTGCTAAAATCTTTGGCATTGCCAGATCCACAATATATTTCTTATAAGCATCTTTCATATAAGGATCCAATGAAGAAAACTCAGCATTATCTAGTAGTGAAAACTTTTTATCTACCATAGATTGTGTCAAGGTCATCAGTGATTTTACATTACTTCGAATCTTTTTAGTTTCTTCCCAATGTAAAACATGAATTGTGATGTGAATAATAATTACAATGATGATCACAAGAAGAGAGAGATAAATTCCAATCATTTTATTATTTATTAGATAATTCATCTTGCGTTGCCATGCCACGAGCAATCTTATATATTGGATTATCCATTTTGTCGCTATTAGAATCGTAAAACCCATCAACCATAATATTAATGAAGTCTTCTTGGACACCTGATTCAATAAAAGAGTTATACATTTTATGTAAATTAGGTTCTCTTTGATGTTGATTGATTGCAAATATTAGATTGTTTATAAATCTAGGTGGCAAAGCAATAAATACATCGCCTACTCGTTTATGAGATCTCCACATTGACTCTAATTCTCTCCATAAAATATTTAATTTATCCCATTCTATATTAAATTCCATTATCGATTTATGATACCATAAATCAAATCGAGATATCACGAGAAAGTCATAAGAATTATAATCATGCATTTTGAGAGCTTCAATAAGTACACCTTTTTGATTATTATTAGATGATAAATACACTGATTTAACAGGCTTAAATATTTCTTCTATCATTTCTTTTTTCTCGTTATCATATGTACAAATGAAAACATCAACGATATTATCTGATGAAAGTGGTAACAAGATGTTATCAAAGAAACTTTGTGTACATCTACGAAAATCAACACCTGAACGATATTTAGGAGCATACGAATGTCCCCTAAGTATTATGGCTATTTTCATATTATTTATGTTGTACTAAAATAAAGAAATGTCATATCGTGCCGAATGTGTCCGTGGCATATCAAATTGGACAAAAGTTAGTAAAGAACATAAGTTTGAAAGAAATAGTTTTGATCCAATTGCATTTAAGAAAGATATGCCATTGTCATCTCCCAAACTAGTGGAGTTGGTAAAAAACATTTCAGAATTGGATGCAGCTGATTATCAAAAACATGGTCGAACTTTCAAACACTTTATTTTTAGTGATGTTAAACAAGGTGGAGTTGGTGCTAAAATCATTGCAAGTGCTCTAATTGCTCATGGACTAAATTTAGCATATACAAAAAATCTCAAACTAAAAACTGATAATGAGTTGCTTCAAAGTTCAAAGAAGAATTTCATTTTGCTTGTATCAACTTCTATTTATAATGGAACTATTGGTGTTGGATTCAAAAAGTCTCTATTAAGTAAATTCAATCAAAGACCTGATAATGTTTATGGTGACCTAGTCCGATTTATTGTCATGGATAGTGGGTTTAAGGAAGGAATTGATCTTTTTGATGTGAAGTATGTTCATATCTTTGAGCCACAAACATCGAAAGCTGATGAAAAACAAGTTATTGGTCGTGGAACTCGAACATGTGGACAAAAGGGTCTTGTTTTTCATCCATCTCAAGGATGGCCACTTGATGTTTTTATTTATGATTTGACTTTGCCAGAAACTTTAAAAACCAATGTTGTTGATACTATGTTCAAGTTATATATGGAGAGCAAAGGGATTGATCTGCGTTTATTGACATTAGCTGATGAGTTGGAACAAGCAGCTATTGTTGGATCGGTAGATTATGAATTGAATAAAAACATCCATAGATTTGAACTGGAGGATGATACACAATATGATATTTTTACTGGTGGTAGTAAGGACTTTGATTGTGGAGCTAAAAAATGTGGTAAAGTCAGATCTACAAAGGCGGTGCCAGTGTCTACACCTTTATTGACTATTGCAGCTTTAGTCAGTGGTGTCAAAATACCAAAGATGCCTAATAAAGGAGCATATCCACGAGATTTTTATTGTGGAGAATTGAAAAGAAGCAAATCATTTTGTGCGACGGTCAAAGATGTATTTCTAGATCCAGTTCAATTTGTTAAAGATCATCAGAGTGAATTACTTGCAGCAATCAAAAAGAGAACTTATGGAGGTCTTCCACAATCACAACGTAGTAGTTTCTTGCGTGTTATTTATTCAATATTACCACGACCACCAAAAAAATCTAAAATAATTCCAACATCTCAACAGTCTCCGCAACAATCTTCACAAAATTCATCACTATCTTCTCAACAGTCTCTGCAACAATCCTCACAAAACTCATCATTGTCTTCTCAACAGTCTTTGCAACAATCCTCACAAAATTCATCATTATCTTCTCAACAATCTGTACAATCTTCACAAAATTCATCATTATCTTCTCAACAATCTGTACAATCTTCACAAAAGTCATCACAATTTCTATCTACAACGTCTCCTAGTCCTGATCAACCATCTCAATCAGCAGAAGTACACGATGAAACATTCCCTGTAGAAGAAATTCTTCCTATTAAACCTCTTGTATTGAATGCAAGTACTCGAAGTGCCAACTTTTTGAAAGTACGTGAATATATCAATGAAAATTATAGGCAATTTACATGGTCAAAACCCGTCATGCAAAACAATTGTGGATATGATGGTCCTGACCTCCCAATGATCAAAGAAGAATCACCTATTTCTCTTGTTGGTGGTGCTGAAGTTATGAATCTTACACCATCTCAAGCCTTTTTAGGTGAATATTTTACACCACAAAATCCCATTAAAGGTATGTTGGCATATTGGAGTGTAGGTACAGGAAAAACGTGTGCAGCTATTTCAACTGCTTCAAAAGGATTTGAACAACAAGGATATACTATTTTATGGGTTACACGTACAACTCTAAAAAGTGATATTTGGAAAAACATGTTTGATCAAGTTTGTAGTGAGAGTATGAAAGCAAAGATTAAAGCGGGCAAAACAATTCCAGAAGGGTTTGGAGATCGCATGCGTTTGTTACCAAAAGAATGGTCTATTCGTCCAATGAGTTATAAACAATTTTCAAATTTAGTAGAGGGAAAAAATCAGTTCTATAAAGATCTTGTGAAAATTAATGGTTCAGAAGATCCTTTGAGAAAGACTTTATTAATTATTGATGAAGCACACAAACTTTATGGGGGTACAGATCTTTCTAGTGTCGAACGTCCAAACATGGATAAATTACATGCAGCATTGATGAAAAGTTACGTTAAAAGTGGTTCTGATAGTGTCAAGTTATTATTGATGACAGCTACGCCAATGACTAATAATCCATTGGAACTAGTGAAATTGGTCAATCTAACGAGGTTACCAAATGAACAATTACCAGATGTATATGATATGTTTGCTGCTAGATTTTTGGATGAAAAAGGTAGTTTTACTAAAAAGGGTAAGTTTGCTTTCTTGAATGAGATTGCGGGACATATTTCATATTTGAATAGGGAACGGGATGCTCGTCAATTTTCTCAACCATTTGTTCATCATGTCAATGTACCTATTTCACAACCAGATCAAGAAGGCATTACAGGCAAGATAGCTGATTTTGAAACTGAAATTGTGTCAACAGATTCAAGGATCAAAGAGTTAGAAACGGAGCTAAAAGAGGGTAAAAAGACATTTAGTACGCAAAAGAAGATTCTGAAAGAAAGGTGTATTGGACTCAAAAAGTTCGAAAAAGATGTATGTTTGGGTGAGGTAAAAGAAGGAATAAGTTTGATAGACTCTGAACATTCAAATAAGGTTGAAGAGAAGAAAAACGAATTAGCAGAGAGTAAAGATAGAAAGAAGGAAGTGAAAAAACAAATTACTTTGATGAAAAAGGCTTTGAAAGAAAGTATTAGTCAAATGACTATGTTGGATAGTAAATGTCCTGCTAGAGTAAGTAAGAAGAAATAAATTATTGTGAAGACCCAATAGGATCTCGCGCGAATTACTATTTATGGACCCAAATATGATCTTGTGCTAATTACTATTTAAAGATCTAAATATGATCTTGCGCCAAGATACTATTTAAGGACCCAAATATGATCTTGCGCCATTTACTATTTAAGGACCTAAATGTGATCTAGCGCTAATTACTATTTAAGAACCCAAAAATGATCTTGCGCACATTACTATTTAAGGACCTAAATATGATCTTGCGCTAATTACTATTTAAGGACTTAATAGGATCTCGCGCAAATTACTATTTAAGGACTTAATAGGATCTCGCGCGAATTACTATTTAAGGACCCAAATATGATCTTGCGCTAATTACTACTTACGGACCTAAATGGGATGTCGCGCGAATTACTATTTATGGACCCAAATATGATCTTGCGCTAATTACTACTTACGGACCTAAATGGGATGTCGCGCGAATTACTATTTATGGACCCAAATATGATCTTGCGCCATTTACTATTTAAGGACCCAAATAGGATCTCGCGCTAATTACTACTTAAGGACCTAAATGGGATGTCGCGCTATTACTATTTATGGACCCAAATATGATCTTGCGCTACAATATTATTTTTCTATAGACCAAAAAAATACTTTGGGCTTAAAGAACTCAACATATCCAAGCAATTATAGAAGTAAGCATTCAACAATTTGAAAACCAAAGATGGATGAATCAGTCTTGATTAAAACTTTTGACATGCTTATTGATCAATTGAACAAACTTGCAATTCAAACAAACACCATAGAAGAACATCTCAAACATGAGTCCCGCTACAAATGTAATGATGAACGTATATTTGGCAGACTTTTTGGATTTCCTTTCAATATGTCAAGTTTTGACTGGCATCCATCATGCAATGGTGGCCATATACAAATAGTCTTAAAGGAAAGTAAACTTTATGACTACTGGTGTAATTTGTGGGAAGAAGAGAAAAATACTGACTTTACTGAGAAAGACATGATTTTGATGAATGAGCTATCTACACATATCAAGACTCTTCTCAAAGAAGATCAATACGAGCTTCTCTTCAAAAATATGACATCTGACGATAATGATGAAAGCCAATTTCAATCTAGTGAATATGGTATTGAATGTCTGCATCACGAAATCGACGAGTATATAATATCATCATTTGCAAAATCAAAGGTCACTTCACCGTACATTACATCATGCAATTATACACGTGAATGTATTACAATATATTTCAACAACAACAATGTGTATGGATACAAAAAGCCATTCAAAGCAATAAGTGATTTTAGTATTGATACTGTGAGTGAATATATACTTGATGTATTTGCTTGTTTAGGTATTGTGCCAGATGCAATCAAGCATATTCAATACACTGCAGTTGATGGATATGTGCGGAAAATATTAGAAATATATGATATTGAACTAGCACAGCAAGAAGTTCGTGAAAAATTAGTTAAAGACTATATTAAAAGCTTACCAGAGTATGGTAGAAGCTTTTTAAAAAAACAACTGCTTGAATTTGATGAAAAAATGTGTCAAAGAAAGGAGCACTTCAATAGCGAGCTCACTTCAAATCATGATGAGTTGTACTGGGTGTTACAGATTATTCAAAACATTGACGAAGATAATGATTCAAGTGATGTAGATTCGGAAGACAGTGATGATTAAATATTATTGGGCGAATTACTATTTAAAGACCTAAATGTGATCTAGCGTCATGTACTATTTAAGAAACCAAATGTGATCTAGCACCATTTACTATTTAAGAAGCCAAAATATGATCTAGCGTCATGTACTATTTAAGGAGTCAAAATATGATCTAGCGTCATGTACTATTTAAGGACCCAAATATGATCTTGCGCAAATTACTATTTAAGGACCTAAATGGGATATTGCGCTAGTTTTTTAAGACCCAAATATGATCTAGCGTCATGTACTATTTAAGGAGTCAAAATATGATCTAGCGTCATGTACTATTTAAGGACCCAAATATGATCTTGCGCAAATTACTATTTAAGGACCTAAATGGGA
>JACCDX010595394.1_pt1 | contig 19654 bp, 22 predicted proteins | sample 7449681 | NCBI WGS metagenome assembly JACCDX01 (sample SAMN15323450, study PRJNA562643) | freshwater metagenome | isolation source: river surface water | place: USA:Blue River Watershed | collected 2017-08-18
CCCAGCGGCACCTGACCGCTCACGACGGCATTGGCAGCAGCGGCCGGGGAAAAGGGCACGTGCTGAATGTCGACCTTGGCCAGGTTGCGAAACAGCAACTCGGCGCCCAAGTGGGTGGTGGTGCCATTGCCCGACGAGGCGTAGCTGAGCTTGTCGGTCTTGGCCAGGGCCAGCAATTCGGCCAGGGTGTTGGCCTTGACGCTGGGGTGGACATACAAAATGTTGGGTGACACGCCCGCGATGGCCACCGCGCTCAAGTCTTTGCCCACCTCGTAGCCGGCTTTGGCGTAAAGCGAGGGATTGACCGCATAGGCCACGCTGTGCATGAGAAAGGTGTAGCCGTCGGCGGGGCTGCGGGCCACCCCCACGGTTGCGATGTTGCCGCCTGCACCAGGCCTGTTCTCGATGACGACGGGCTGACCCAAAGCCTCGCTCAGGGGAGCACTGAAGGCGCGCGCGATGATGTCGGTGGTGGCACCGGGCGGGAAGGCGACGATGATGCGGATCGGCTTGTCGGGCCAGGCGGCCAAGGCCTGCCCCAGGCCAAACACACCCAGGCCCAAGAAGGCCATGCAAGCAACCAGTCGGGACCTGAACGAACGTGCCATGCTCACTCCTTGTTGATGAGTTGATCAGCGATTGAACTACAGCCCATCCCCCTTGTGCAGACGGAAAAACCCGCACTGGGCGGGTTTTTCAGGGGGAGATTCGCCCGCGCTTTACACGCGTTCCAGGATCACGGCGATGCCCTGGCCCACACCAATGCACATGGTGCAAAGGGCGTATCGACCGCCGGTGCGGTGCAACTGGTTGACGGCGGTGGTGGCCAGACGAGCCCCACTGGCCCCCAAGGGGTGCCCCAGGGCAATGGCGCCGCCGTTGGGGTTGACGCGTGGATCGTCATCGCGCAAGCCCAGTTGACGCAACACGGCCAAGCCTTGGGCGGCAAAGGCCTCGTTGAGTTCGATGACGTCGATTTGCTCCAACTTCAGACCGGTCAAAGCCAAGACCTTTTGGGTGGCAGGGGCCGGGCCGATGCCCATGATGCGCGGGGGGACCCCTGCGGTGGCCATGCCGACCACCCGGGCACGGGGGGTCAGCCCATGGCGGGCGGCGGCAGCCTCGCTGGCCAACAGCAGGGCGCAAGAGCCGTCATTCACACCGCTGGCGTTGCCCGCGGTCACGGTGCCATCGGGGCGCACCACGCCCTTGAGTTTGGCCAGGGTTTCCAGGGTGGTTTCTCGGGGGTGCTCGTCTTTGGACACGATCACCGGGTCACCCTTTTTCTGCGGGATGGTGACGGGCACGATTTCGGCGTCAAAAAAGCCTGCTTTTTGCGCCGCCACGGCCTTGAGTTGGCTGGCCAGCGCCATGCGGTCTTGGGCCTCGCGCTCGATTTTGAAATCAGCGGCAACGTTCTCGGCCGTTTCGGGCATCGAGTCGACGCCGTACTTTTCTTTCATCAGCTTGTTGATGAAGCGCCATCCAATGGTGGTGTCGTAAACCGCGTTGCTGCGGCTGAAGGCGGTTTCTGCCTTGGGCATGACGAACGGGGCACGGCTCATGCTCTCGACGCCGCCAGCGATCATGAGCTCGGCCTCGCCACTGCGGATCGCCCGGGCCGAGGTACCCACCGCATCCAGGCCGGAGCCGCACAGTCGGTTGACGGTGGCGCCGGGGACTTCCAGCGGCAGGCCGGCCAAAAGGCTGGCCATGTGGGCGACGTTGCGGTTGTCTTCACCGGCCTGGTTGGCGTTGCCATAGATGACATCGGTCACTGCTTGCCAATCGACCTTGGGGTTGCGTTGCATGAGCGCGCGCAGCGGAATGGCACCCAAGTCGTCGGTGCGCACGCTCGACAAAGCGCCGCCATAACGGCCAAAAGGGGTGCGCACGGCGTCGCAAATGAAAGCATGGTTCATGGTGGTCTCCGAAAAAAAGCGAGGCGGCGAATCGCGTCAATTGACAAAGGGCAGGCCAATGATGCCGGCCAATTCCTCTTTGCTCAGGCCAGGGACGACATCGATCAGCTCCAATCCACGCGGGGTGCAGGCCAGCGTGCACAGGTCGGTGTAAATCCGTTTCACGCAAGCGATCCCAGTCAAGGGATAGGTGCATTGCCGCACCACCTTGGATTGCCCTTGTTTGGTCAGCAGGTCCATCATGACCCAGGTCTGCTTGGCGCCGGTCGCCAAGTCCATGGCCCCGCCCACGGCTGGGATCGCGTCGGCCTCTCCGGTGTGCCAGTTGGCCAAATCGCCGGTGGCGCTGACCTGGAAAGCCCCCAGCACGCAAATGTCCAAGTGGCCGCCGCGCATGATGGCGAAGCTGTCGGCGTGATGAAAGAACGAGCCCCCCGCCAGCAGGGTGACCGGCTGCTTGCCGGCGTTGATCAGGTCATAGTCCTCGTGACCAGGGGCCGGGGCGGGCCCCATGCCCAGGATGCCGTTTTCCGAGTGCAGCAACACCTCGCGGCTGGACGGGATGTGGTTGGCCACCAAGGTGGGTTGGCCGATGCCCAGGTTGACGGTGGCCCCCTCAGGAATGTCCTGGGCCACGCGTGCGGCCAGCTGGTCTTTGGTGCGACGGGTGTAACTCATGCTTTGAATCCTCCGGCTTGGGTGGCGACACGGGGGATTTTGACGATCTTGCTGACAAACAGACCCGGGGTGACGATGGTCTCGGGGTCCATCTCACCCAGTTCGCAGATCTCGTGCACGCTGGCGATGGTCTTCTTCGCGGCGGTGGCCATGACTGGACCAAAATTGCGAGCCGCTTTGCGGTAGGTCAGGTTGCCCCAGCGGTCCCCACGCTCGGCCTTGATCAAGGCCAGGTCGCCGTGGATGGGCTCTTCGAACACATACATGCGGCCACCGATCTCGCGGGTTTCCTTGAGCGAGCCATCGGCCTTTTTCGCCAACTCGGTGCCGTAACCCGTGGGGGTGAAAAAACCGCCAATGCCCGCACCAGCCGCGCGCAAGCGCTCGGCCAGGTTGCCCTGAGGCACCAACTCCAGTTCCAGTTTGCCACTGCGGTACAAACCATCAAAGATGTGCGAGTCGGCTTGGCGCGGAAAACTGCAGATGATCTTGCGCACGCGTCCGGCTTTGAGCAAGGCGGCCAGCCCGCTTTCACCGTTGCCAGCGTTGTTGTTGACGATGGTCAGGTCGCGAGCGCCTTGCTCGATGAGGCCGTCGATCAGTTCTGAAGGGATCCCGGCCGTGCCAAAACCGCCGATCAGGACGGTGGCGCCATCGGGAGTGCCCTCTAGGGCGGCGGCGATGGAGGGAGAGATTTTGTTGATCATGGGGGGCCATTATGAACCAGCCCACCCAGCCTGACAGTGATCTGACACCCGAAAACGGTGTGCCATGGGTGACAATGGCGACATGTTTACCCCCTCGCAAGAAGATGTCCGGCGTTTTTTTTGCGCCGTTCGGGCCAAACAAATGGCCCAACACCCCATGGACGCCCTGGAAACACTGGCGGGTCAGTGGATCGTCGAGCACCCCGAGTTTTTTGACGATCTGGACGATGTGCAAGCGGCCCTGACCCGCATGTACGAGGTCGAGGACGGTCAAACCAATCCTTTTTTACACCTCTCGATGCACCTGTCCATCAGCGAGCAGTGCTCGATCGACCAACCCCGCGGGGTGCGCCAAGCGCTCGAATTGCTGGCCGCTCGACGTGGTTCGCTGCACGAGGCCCATCACCTGGCCATGGAGTGCCTGGGCCGGATGGTTTGGGAGAGTCAACGCAGCGGTCGCCCGCCTGATGGCGCGGGCTATGTGGAGCAATTGCAGCGCTTGGCCACCCGCGACTGACCCAGAACCAGAGAAGAGGGCCCACAGGATCGGCCACAAAAAAGCCGCCTGGACAGGCGGCTTGGCGTGAGGGGTCAGACGCGGCTCAGCGGAAGCGCGACTGGGGCACCACTTGCAACTCGCCCGGCTGGGCGGCCAGGTACTTGGCCAATTCTTTGAGTTCAGCGTTGGAGAACTGCTTGGCGATGCCTGCCATGATGCCGTTGTTGCGACCCCAGGTCGCTTGGTTTTCCGTCTTGTACGACTTGAGGGCGACAAAGAGGTAATCGGCGTTTTGACCGGCCAGCTTGGGATAGCTGCCATCGATGCCTTTGCTGTAATTGGCGCCGTGGCAAGAGGCGCAGGCCCCTTTGGTCAGGAGCTCGGCGACTTTGCCGCTGGGCTCGGGCAGTTTTTCAGGGGCTGGGGCCGCTTGACCGTGTGCGGCATAGTAAGCAGAAATGTCCGCGATGTCCTGGTCGGTCAGCGAAGCCGCAATGCCGCGCATGGTGGGGTGCTTGCGTTCTCCACCCCGGTAAGCGACCAGGGCGTTGTGGATGTACTTGGCGTTTTGGCCCGAGATCATGGGAACGCGATAGACTTCGGGGAAACTGGCTTGATAGCCCTTGATGCCGTGACAGCCGATGCACATGGCGATTTTTTTCTCGCCTGCCTTGGCATCACCCTGAAGGTCTTGGGCCAGCGCCTGGCTGGTCACGAAAGAGACAGCAATGAGAAGGGCGGTATTCAGGAGCTTTTTCATTTTCAGATGACAATCAAGGACAGATTGAGGTAAATCAACCCAGCATTATATGGGGCTTTTGACCCACCCCAAGCCGCCCAACCACAGGATTTGAGGACATGAAATTCAAAGGATCAGACAACTACGTGGCCACCCAGGACCTGATGCTGGCCGTCAACGCCGCCATCACCCTCAAAAGGCCCCTGTTGGTCAAGGGCGAACCGGGCACTGGCAAGACCATGTTGGCCGAGGAAGTGGCCCAGGCGCTGAACATGCCCCTGCTGCAATGGCACATCAAATCGACCACCAAGGCGCAGCAGGGCTTGTACGAATACGATGCGGTCAGCCGACTGCGCGACAGCCAGTTGGGGGATGAACGGGTCAAGGACATCCAGAACTACATCCTCAAAGGGGTGCTGTGGCAGGCGTTCACCGCCGACGAACCGGTGGCCCTGCTGATCGACGAGATCGACAAGGCCGACATCGAGTTTCCGAACGACTTGCTACGCGAGCTCGATCGAATGGAGTTTTATTGCTACGAGACGCGCGAGCTGGTCAAGGCCAAGAACCGACCGCTGGTGTTCATCACCTCCAACAACGAAAAAGAGCTCCCGGACGCCTTTTTGCGTCGTTGCTTCTTCCATTACATCAAGTTCCCTGACGCCGACACCATGCGCCAGATCGTCGACGTGCATTTCCCCAACCTGAAAAAAGACCTGCTGGCGGTGGCGCTGAAGACGTTTTACGATGTGCGCAACCTGCCGGGCCTGAAGAAAAAGCCCAGCACCAGCGAGTTGCTCGACTGGCTCAAATTGCTGGTGGCCGAAGACATCCCGCTCTCGGCCCTGCAAACGCAAGATGAAAAAGTGGCGATTCCGCCACTGGTCGGGGCCTTGCTCAAGAACGAGCAGGACGTGACCTTGTTTGAGAAGCTGGTCTTCATGCAAAGCCGCAACCGCTGACTGGGGGTGACACCATGCTCAAACCGTTGGCCGAGGGTTTGACCGATGCCGTGGGCTTCGTGGTGGGCTCACTGCTGGGCTATGGCCTGGGTCAGCTGCTGGGGCTGCAACTGTTTGCCGAAGGCTACAGCGCGGGCAGCATCGTGGCCATCGCCCTGGTGGGTTTGGGCGGCGGTTTGGGGCTACAAGCGGCTCGCTTCATGCGCGGCAAGGGCGAAATCGGGGAGGACCGCTGAATGTTGAGCATCGCACCCGTGGAGTTGCGCGGCCAGCATGCCCGCTTGGTCCCCTTGAGCCTGTCGCACCACGACGACCTGGCTCAGGCCGTGCAAGACGGTCAGCTGTGGCATCTTTGGTACACCTTCATCCCCAAACCCGAGGGGGTGCGCGCCGAAATCGAGCGTCGCCTGGGCCTGCAAGCGCAAGGCAGCATGCTGCCGTTTGCCGTGCTTGATGCCTCTGGGCGCGCAGTGGGCATGACCACCTACATGCACATCGATGCCCCGAACCATCGGCTCGAAATCGGCTCGACCTGGTACCGACGCTCGGTGCACCGCACCCCCGTTAACACCGAATGCAAGTGGATGCTGCTGCGTCACGCGTTCGAAGTGCTGGGTTGCAACGCCGTCGAATTCAGAACCCATTGGTTCAATCAGGCCAGCCGACGTGCCATCGAGCGTTTGGGGGCGAAACTGGACGGCGTGTTGCGCGCCCACCAGATCGCGCCCAATGGCAGTTTGCGCGACACCTGCGTCTACAGCATCGTCGCCCCCGAGTGGCCTGCGGTGTCCGCCCATCTGACGTTTCAGTTGCAACGCCCCCGAGGGTAAAAGGCAGGGCCCATGCTGATCGACTTCTTCTACACCCTGCGCGCCGCAAAAGTGCCGGTATCGGTGCGCGAGTACCTGACCTTGCTCGAAGCGATCGAGGCCGATGTGGTCGGACCCCGCAGTGAATCGTGCAGCATCGACGATTTTTATTACCTGAGCCGAACAGCGTTGGTCAAGGACGAGAAGCACTTTGACAAATTCGACCGGGCCTTTGCCGCCTATTTCAAAGGCGTCGAGATGTTGACCGACTTCACCCAGGACCTGCCCCTGGACTGGTTGCGCAAGACCCTGGAGAAAGAACTCACGCCCGAACAAAAGGCCGCGATCCAAAAGATGGGCTGGGACGAGCTGATGGAGACGCTGCGCAAGCGGCTCGAAGAGCAAAAGGATCGGCACGAAGGTGGCAGCAAGTGGATCGGCACTGGCGGCACCTCGCCCTTTGGCAACGGCGGCTACAACCCACAGGGCGTTCGCATTGGTGGCAAAGGTGGCAACAAAAGCGCGGTCAAGGTTTGGGAGCAACGCGCCTACCAAGACTACGACGACTCGCTGGAGTTGGGCACGCGCAACATCAAGGTGGCACTGCGCCGTTTGCGTCGCTTTGCCCGCGAGGGCTCCCCCGACGAGCTGGACCTGGATGGCACCATCGCCAAAACGGCCGCCAATGCAGGCTACCTGGACATCTTGATGCGCCCCGAACGGCACAACAACGTCAAGGTGTTGTTGCTCATGGACGTGGGCGGCACCATGGACGAGCACATCGCTCGCGTCGAAGAATTGTTTTCTGCGGTCAAGGCCGAGTTCAAGCACCTGGAGTTTTTCTACTTCCACAACTGCGTCTACGACTTTTTGTGGAAAAACAACCGGCGCCGTTTCGCCGAAAAATTCCCCACCTGGGACGTGATCCGCAAGTTCAACAAAGATTACAAATTGATTTTTGTTGGCGACGCCACCATGAGCCCGTATGAAATTTTGCAACCCGGTGGCAGCGTCGAATACAACAACGAAGAGCCCGGCGCCGAATGGCTGCAACGGCTGGTGCATGCCTTTCCCAAATACGCCTGGATCAACCCCGAACCGCAGGGTGTGTGGCAATACCGCCAGAGCATCGCCGTCATTCAGCAGATGATGAGTCAGCGCATGTTCCCCCTGACTTTGAAGGGGCTCGAAGATGCGATGCGCATGCTGAGCAAGTGAACCTGCGCCTGCTGTGGGCTCCCCGGTAGAATCGCGTCCATCGCCGCCGTAGTTCAATGGATAGAACGAGCGCCTCCTAAGCGCTAGATACAGGTTCGATTCCTGTCGGGGGCGCCAAGGGCCCCTTCAGGGCCCTTTTTCATGCTCACTGCGCCTTCGGGGCCCCAAACCGGATGCCGATTTGCGACATGGCTTCGCGGGTGGCTGGCCCCCAGCGGCGGGCAATCTCCTGACCCACGCCTTCGGCGTGATAGACCGCGTCCTGGCTGTCGCCCGGCTCGGGTTGGATCATGACCAACAGGCGGCCCAGCTCACTGCCGATGTTTTTGAAGTCGCGGTAGACCCCGGGGGGCACCGAGACAAAGTCATAGGGCTCAAGCACGGTGTGGTGCTGCCCCTCGTCCCCCCAGGTGATCTCGAACCGGCCATTGACACAAAAAAAGTTCTCGGTCGCCGCCGTGTGCATGTGCAGACCCGCGCTGTCGCCTGGCGGGCACTCGGCCAGGGTGATGGTCAGGCCCGGAGCGCCTTTGACAGGGGCAATCTTGCTGCGGCCTTGCCAACCCAAGGGCGACATGATGGGCATGACCTTGTCGGGCGACATCATCATCACCGCCTCGGCCGGGATGCCATTGTTCTGGTCCATCGTGTCTTTGTAGGGCACGAGCTGGCTGTAGCGGGCCACGCGCTGGGGGATGGTGTCGTCGATCGGGTTGTGGGACATGGTGACTCCTGGTTGAGGGGCCGTCCCACACCTTCGTTCAAAGTGAGGTCACGGCACTGAGCAAGTTGCGTATCGTCTCAGGCGCTATGTTGCGGGTAATGAAGACCAAACGGGTGTCGCGGTCTTGACTGGGCCACTGGTCCAGTTCAACCGGTGGGCTGAAGATGTGCTGCACGCCCTGCACCACGACCGGATGGCCCTCGACGTTGACAATCCCCTTGACCCGCAGCATGTCAGGCCCGCGCAGGGTGGTCAACAATTCCATGGCGGACGAAAACCCGGGCCACTTGAAAGGCTGAGAGAAACGCAACGACAGGGTGCGAATGGCGGGGTCATGGTTGGAAGGGCGTGCGCCCAGGTACTTGCCCTGGCTCGAATCAGCCTCTGTCTTGGGGTCTTGGAAAGACTCACCCAAAAACGATAGCGTGCGCTCACCTGCACGGGCACTTTGTAAACCCAGACCCGTCAACAAGGCGGGGTCGAGCTCGCCCTGGACCACGGTGTGCTGGTCGGCCTGCGGGTTCAATGCGCGCAGCTCCTCACCAAGGGCACGGAGTTGCTCGGGGCTGCTTAAGTCGGTTTTGGTGATGAACAGGCGATCGGCCATGGCCGCCTGTTTGACCGCCTCGGGCTGCCGTGCCAACAGGTCGTGCCCATGGTAGGCGTCGACCAGGGTCACCAAGCCGTCCAGCCGGAAATGGGCGTTGATCAGCGTGTCGCTGACCAGGGTTTGCACCACCGGGGCCGGATCGGCCAGGCCGGTGGTTTCGATGATGACGCGGTCAAACTCGGGGATCTGGCCGGCGCGGCGTGAATTGAACAATTCGCGCAAGCTGTCTTGCAAATCGGTGCGCACCGAACAGCAGATGCAGCCATTGGCCAGCAAGGACATGTTCTCGCTGACCGTCGAGACCAGGTCGTGGTCGATGCCGATCTCGCCGACCTCGTTGATGATGACGGCCGCCCGATTCATGCCCGGGTGGCGCAACAGTTTCGAAATCAGCGTGGTCTTGCCACTGCCCAAAAACCCCGTGATCAGGGTGATGGGCAGTTTGCCGGCCAGGGGGTCGCGCTGCGCCATATCCACTGGGCAGAGGTCAGATGTTGAGTTCCAGGATGTACAAGCCGCCGGTGAATCGATCCTGGGTGTAGACGATGCGGTTCTCGTCGACGAACACGTCGTTGAGTTGGATCGCGCCAGCGGGCGAGAGTTTGGGCGCGCCCGGCACAAAGTAGGCCACCTCTTGCACCTGGTAGGGGTTGCTGGTGTCGTAAACGCGCACACCCGCGTTGAAAAAGGTGCCAATGATCAGCGTGTCGGACTTGAACGAGGTCGCAATGGGCAGGTTCTCGTGCAGGTTGTGGGCGCCAAATCGGCCACCCCGCTTGGCAAACGCCTCAAACGGTGCAGCCGGGAAGGTGCCAATCGGCACGGGGTTCTTTTCATTGCGCGAGTCAATGACCCAGACCAACTTGGGCCAATCGGCCCCGTTGTCCTGCACGCATTCGTCGCTCACGATCCACAGGTCGCGATCGAACAAGGGCAGCAGGGTGTGGATGAAGCCGTTGAACGGGGGCGAGTGGTTCCAGTGCGACACCACTTGGATGTTGGACATGTCCGAGATGTCGAGCACAAAGGCGCCCCCATCGATGTAGCCCACATAGGCGCGGTCCGGGCGCTGTGGAAAGACATTGGTGTTGTGGGCACGAAAACCCGTGTCGAATTTGCTCACCAGGCGCTGCGGGGCGGGGGCAGCGTCGCCCTCGCGGGTGCCCGGGTACCACCAGCGACCGGCCTCCACCGGGCGTGTCGGGTCCGAAACGTCCAGGATGCGGTAGAACTGATCGTCCAGTGGGTTGCGGGGCTGGAAATCTGGGGCGCCAGCGGCCATGTGCACATATTTGCCATCGACAAACCAAACCGCGTGTACGCCACGCGAATGCGGGCCCGAGCAGTCAAAATGCGACAACAAGCGGGGGTTTTCGGGAACGGAGACATCAAACAGGTCCACCCCGGCAGGCTTCAACCCCACGGTTTGGGTCTGGTAGGCCACGGCCATGATGTCGCCCACCACGTCAAGCGAGTTCGAACGCACCTTGGCGTGCGGGAGTTCGGTCTGCACCACCATCCGCGGGTTGCGGGGGTCGGTCACATCAACGCCTGTGAAGTTCTTCGGGGCCGACTCGTGCGCCATCCACAGGATGCGACGTCCGTCTTTGGTTTTCTGCAGCGACATGCCCTCGCCCATGCCGCCAAAGCCCCCCAGGTCATGGTGGGCCAGCAGGGTCATGTTGTGGGCCAAGGTTTGGTCGCCGCGTGCGCCGGGGGTGGTCAGGTTGAGCATGGGGTTTACCGAGTTGTGCAATTGATCAATTGATAATATAAATCAGGAGTTGGCCGGTTGCCGTGCCAAATCAAAATTTGACAGTCGCTGAAAGGACATTCATGAGCATTTTCACCCATTTCTCACGTCGAGCGCTTTTGGCCTGCGCGGCCTTGGGCATGGCGGCCACCCAAGCCCCGGTTTGGGCTCAGTCGGGCAAATTTCCTGATCGCCCGGTCAAATTGATCGTGACCTATCCCCCGGGGGGAAGTTCGGACTTGATGGCCCGCGTCATGGGTCAGAAGCTGAGCGACATCTGGGGTCAGCCCGTCATCATCGAGAGCAAGCCGGGCGCAGCCGGTTCGATCGGCATGGAATTCGCCGCCCGACAGCCCAACGATGGCTACACCTTCGTCATCGGCAACCTGGGTCCGGCCGGCGTGAACCCCCTGCTGCAAAAGCTGCCCTACAGCATGGAGAAGGACTTCATTCCCGTGTCTTTGTCCGCCACGGGCGCCAACATTTTGGTGGTGCCAGCCAATTCCCCATACAAGAGTGTCAAGGACATCATTGCCGATGCCAAGGCCAACCCGGGCAAACTCAGCTTTGGAACCAGCGGCCCGGGCAGCATGTCGCACTTGGCGGCTGAACTGCTGATGCGCCAAACCGGCGTCAAGATGGTGGCGATTCCGTACAAGGGCGGTGGTCAAGCCGTGACCGATGTGCTCGCCGGCCAGTTGCCCATGATCATTTCCGATGCCCTGCCCGTCAGCCAACACATCGCCAGCGGCAAGCTGCGTGCGCTGGCGATCACCAGCGAAAAACGCTCGCCCCTGTTCCCCGAGATCCCCACTTTTGCCGAAGCCGGGGTGGATGGCATGGTGGCCCTGAACTGGTGGGGCGTGTTCCTGCCTGCTGGCACGCCGCAAGCGGTGGTGGACAACTACAACGCCGCCCTCAGCAAAGCCATGGTCAACGCCGACCTGAAAGACCGCTTCAACAAGCTCGGGGTGGAGCCGCACTCGAGCACGCCGGCCGAGTTCCGCACCTTTTTGAACAACGAGAAGGTCAAGTACTCCAAACTGATCGCCGACAACAACATCAAAGCCGATCAGTGACCCGGACCTGAGGGGCCATGCCCCTCCAGAAATGGGGGTCAGACCCCAATTGGTTTCACCTAATTGGGGTCTGACCCCCATTTCTTGTCCCCCATTTCTGCGCTCAATTTCGCTTTCACTCGGGTTGCAGGCCGGCGTCGGCAAAGGCTTTGGCCCAGGCCTGCAACTGCTCGGGCATGAACGCCGCCAGTTCAGCCGGGGTTGAACTGGCCAAGTCAAAGCCGAGGCGATCCACGCGCTCTTTGACCTCGGGCCGGGCGATCGCATCGGCCATGGCGCGACTCATGCGGGTGGCGATGTCGGCGGGCAGCCGCGCGGGTCCGAACAGCGCCGCCCAGGTGCCTGCGGTCAAGGCTGGGGTGCCCGACTCGGTGGCGGTGGGCACCTGGGGCAAGGTGGCCCAGCGGCTGGGCAACAAGACGGCCAAGGCCTTGAGCTTGCCCTCGCGGATGTGGGGCAAGGCGCTGGCTGGGGTGGCGTAGGTGAACTGCACGTGCCCACCCAGAATGTCGTTGATGGTCGGTCCCTCCCCCTTGTAAGGGATCATGTTGGTGTCGAGTTTGGCTTCGTTCTTGAGCCGGGTGTGCATGAGCTGGGTCACGCCGCTGTAGCTGCCGTAGTTGAATTTACCGGGCTGCGACCGGATCAACTGGAACAGCTCTTGCGCGTTTTGGATCGGCAATTGGGCCCCTGCCACCAGCAGATAGATGTAGCGTCCCACCAACGTGACAGGGGTGAAGCTCTTGATCGGATCGTAGGGCGGGTTCTTTTTCAGCAGGGGCACCTGCATCATGGGGGTGTTTGAAGCCAAAAAGAAGGTGTGTCCGTCGGGCTCGGATCGGGCGACCAGCTCGCCGGCAATGGCCCCATCGGCCCCGGGCCGGTTTTCAACCAACACCGGCTGGCCCAGGGTCTGGGTCAGCACTTGGGCCAGGATGCGGGCCACCGCATCGGTCGAGCCGCCCGGGGGGAATTGCAACACGATGCGCACCGGCTTGCTTGGCCAAGCGCCCTGGGCCAGGGCGGGTGCGGCGGCAAGCAGTGGCCAGGCACCGGCCAGTTGATGGAATCGGCGGCGGTTCATGCGGGTCATTGTGTCTCCGTGGTTGTACAAATTGTGTCTGTGAAATTTGCACCGATTGGGGTGGGGTGGAACAGAGGGATTACCCTTTTTCGGCGTGTCGTTGGGGCGACTGTTCAGGCGGGCGGTGTTGGGAGCAAAATGGGGGCATGACCGACCTGAATGCCCCCATCCCCTACATGGCGCGCACGCGTGCGTACTACCTGGCTTTGGGCTACCAGAACCCCTATGTGTGGGCCCACTTTGACGAAGTGCCTTTCTCGCCACTCAAGCGCCCCCTGAGCGAGACCCGAATCACCCTCGTGACCACGGCAGCCCCCTACCAACCCGATAAAGGGCCACAAGGGCCCCGGGCCCCTTACAACGCAGGCCCCAAGTTTTATCAGCTGTACTCTGGCGATACCACGCAAGACCACGATGTGCGCGTGGCCCACGTGGCGATCGACCGCAAACACACCCACATGGAAGACCCCAACAGTTGGTTTCCCTTGCCTGTCATGCGACGCTTGGCGCAAGAGGGTCGATTCAAACTGGCGGCGCGTTTTCATGGCGTCCCCACCAACCGCAGCCAACGCCACACGCTGGGGGTGGATGTGCCGGAACTGATCGCACGTTGCCAGGCCGACGGGGTGGATGCGGCGCTGTTGGTGCCCAATTGCCCGATCTGCCACCAAAGCCTGTCCCTGGCGGCACGCGAGTTGGAACGGGCGGGCATCGCCACCGTGGTCATGGGCTGTGCCCGAGACGTGGTGGAGCACTGCGGGGTCCCTCGGCTGCTGTTCAGCGATTTCCCACTGGGCAATGGCGCGGGCAAGCCGCATGACCCCGACAGCCAGCGTGCCACCCTGGATCAGGCGCTGGAGCTGCTGGCCCAAGCCCAGCGACCACGCACCACGTGGGTCTCGCCGCAGCGCTGGAGCGAAGACCCAAGCTGGAAGCTGGATTATTCGAACCCCGAGCGGATGAGCCCGGCCGAGTTAAAGGCCGCTTGGGACGAAGCGGAAAAGGTGCGGATCGAGGCCCGCGCGCTGCGCGAGCAGGTGCTGGCCCGTTGACAAGGAGATTGATCGCGATGGATCGATGGTGGTCATGGCAGGGTACGGGACGCGTCAGCGCGGGGGTCTTATTGGCTTGGCTTTTATCGGTGGGGGTTACGGATGCGTGGGCACAAAACGGCACCGAGTTCGGATTTCCCACGGTTCCTCTGAAAGCGCTGCCCGAACCTTTGCGTGTGGCCTACAAGGACACCAAGCCCGAAATGAACGACCGCAGCCGATGCGCGGCGGCGTTTGATCCCAGTGGTGACGTGGAAAAAATGACGCTGAAGTGCTCGGTCTACATCCGCATGGCGGCAGAAGGGGCACGGCGCGCCATGGCGTATTGCGAGGAAAAGCGCCAAGAACTGCGAATCAAAGCCCCTTGTCGCGTGGTTCAGGAGTGAGCCCGCTCAAAAGGCCACTTTTTCGGCTTCCAGATAGGCCAGGCTGACGTATTTCCCGATGTTGCTGTCAAAGCCTTGCATGGTTTTCGCACGGCTGGATACGCGCGGGTCTTTCAGCACGCGGGCTTTTGCCTCGGATTCGCTTTGTTCGTCTTTGACCGCCTGCAGACAGTTGTCCCAGATGCCGGACAAAAACAGACCGTAGGTGTCGAGCAAGTCTCGGCTGGACACCCCATGACCGGGCACCCACAACTGCTCACCCGCGTGTGTCTTGAGCTCGGCATAGGTTTTCAATGTGCCAGGGTACGAACCGTCGTCGATGTTGGCGATGCGGTTGGCCATGGCGATGTCCCCCACGTGGGTGACCCGATCCGGCACCACCTGGACGCAAAGGTCGGCGTGGGTGTGGGCCTGGCCATAAAAGTGCAGCCGCAACTCAACGTCGCCAAAGGTGAAGCGCTGACCGTGCTCGACGCTGCGGTTGGGTGCCACCACACGGGTACCGGCGGTGGACTGGTTGGTCCAGCGCTCCATCAGGGTGCGCCAGGCGTGACCCTCGACGCCTTTGATCTGCTCGATCGTGCGTGGCAAGGCGTAAATGGGCAGGCCATCGCCAAAGTGTTTGACAAAGGCATGGTTACCCAACCAGTGGTCGCCATGAAAGTGCGAGTTAAAGACCGCCACCACAGGCAAAGGGGTGACCCGTCGAATCATGCGGATCGCCATTTCGCCGATCTGCAGAGAAGAGCCTGAATCGATGACGACCACCCCGGCGGAAGTCGTGACAAAGGTGACGTTGGACATCATGCCTTTGTTTTGAGGCGTGGGAAAACCATCGGCGGCATGGATCACCCACACATGCGGCGAGACCTGCACCGGGGCGATGTCGGGCATGGGGGGACCTTGCAGGAAGTCCTGGGCCTGCTGGGCGATGACCTGCCACTGGGGCCACAGCGTCACGCCGGCGGCCCCCAGGCCCAAACCAAGCAGACGCCTGCGCCTCACGCGACATAGCCTGCGTTGGGCAGGCCCCCCTTGATCGCGGGTGCATTGAGTTGGCGAGGCTTGACCCGTCCCCCCTGGGCCTTGAGCCATTTCTCGACCAGGTCCCAGACCATGGGCAGATTTTGTTTGCTGGCCTCTTCTGCCACCGGCGCCCAACCGGCGACCTTGTAGGTTTTGCCAGCCTCTATGGGCTTGCCACGCAGGCGCATGTCGTTGATGCGTCGCCCCATGGCGGCGGTCGGGTCGCAGCTGAATTGCAAGCCGCCCACGCGCACCATGTCCCCCCCCTGTTGGTAATAAGGGTCGGGGTTGAAGAGGTTGTCGCAAACGTCTTCCAACACGGTTTTGATCGTCTCACCGCTCATCTGCGTCACGGTGGCGTAAGAATAGGTGGTGGCCGTCATGTCCAGCAACCACTCGCGCGTGATGGCCTGACCCGGCAACAGCGTCGTGCCCCATCGAAATCCCGGTGAAAACGCGATCTCAGCCCCCTGCACCTCCATCAGCGCGTCGACCAGCAACTGGTCGCCGGTGCCGTTGAAGTTGCCACGACGATAGAGCAGGCCCTCGGAAATCGCCAGCCTTTCTTGCAATTTGGCCTCGTAAGGGGCACGAATTTTTCGGATCAATTCGGCCATCGCGGGGTCTGCGCGCAAATACTGCGAAAACACCGGCAACAGTCGGTATTGGAAATCGCTGACTTTGCCGGCCTTGACATCAAAATCGAGCACGCCCAGAAACTTGCCGTTGGAACCGGCATTGGTCACGATGGTCTGACCGCCCTTGTTGCTGACCAGGGTCGGCACCGGCATGCCATCGTGGGTGTGCCCCCCCAAAATGGCGTCGATGCCACTGACCCTGCTGGCCATCTTCAGGTCGACGTCCATGCCGTTGTGACTGAGCACGACCACCACCTGGGCCCCCTTGGCGCGGACCTCGTCAACCATTTTTTGTAGGTTCTCGTCCTGAATGCCAAATTCCCAGTCGGCCACCATGTAGCGGGGGTTGGCAATGGGGGTATAGGGAAACGCTTGACCGATGATGGCGCAGGGTATGCCGTTGATGTCACGCATCACATAGGGTTTGAACACCGGGTCACCAAAGTCGTTGGTCTTGACGTTTTGCGCCACAAAGTCGACCTTGCCCGCGAAGTCTTTCTCGATGATCTCTTTCACCCGCTCCATGCCCAAGGTGAACTCCCAGTGGCCGGTCATGACATCGACGCCCAGCAGTTTGCAAGCGTCGACCATGTCCTGGCCCTTGGTCCAAAGGGCCGTGCCCGAACCCTGCCAGGTGTCGCCCCCATCGAGCAACAGGGCCCCAGGTCGACTGGCCTTGAGCTGTTTGACCAAAGTGGCCAGATGGGCGAAGCCACCGACTTTGCCGTAACGGCGAGCCGCGTTGTCAAAATCGAGATAGGTCAACGCGTGGGCCGCTGGGGTGCCAGGGCGCAGGCCAGCGGCCTTGAGCAGGTGTTCCCCCACCAGGTGGGGCAATTTGCCGTTCATGCCAGCGATGCCCATGTTGATGCTGGGTTCGCGGAAATGGATCGGCAGCAACTGCGCGTGACAGTCGGTCATGTGCAAAAACGACACCTGTCCCAGCTTGGGCACCGAATACAGCTCGTCGCCGGCTTTGACCGTGTCGGCGTGGGCGTTTCGGTCCAGGGCCATGCCGGCCACACTGGCGGCCCCCATGACTTGCAGAAATTCGCGTTTGCTCAGATCCATATCGTTACTTTCTTATGCGCTGATGTTTTGAGCGCGATTCCGATATCGGCTCTGCCCTTTCCCCCCTGGCGAGGGGAAAGGACAAGCCCGTCATTTGTTGACCGGTGACTTGGGGTCGAGCAACAGCGCGACGATGTGACGCACCTGGGCTTCGGTCAAAATGCCCGCGTGCCCGGCCCGGGGCATGTTGGAACAGGCGTTGTAGGCCTTGGCGTTCCAGATCTTGCCCCAGGTGTACTCGACGATCGGCTTGGCAGCCTCGCTGTTGGGGTCGGTCACCCCGCGGATTTTGCCGTAGTTGTACAGGCTGGGGCCGATCGTGCCGTAGGAAATCTCTTCCTGGCTGATCTGGTGACAGTTGTAGCAGTTGCCACCGTTGGCGTCGCCAGGTTTGTCGGTCCAGGTCAGGCCACGACCGCTCTGGGCGATGGCTTCGCCTTGCTTCCAGTCGCCCAGGAATTTGCCATCAGAGGGCCATTTGATCGTCTGCAAATTGGCGGCTTCGATGCGTTTGGCGACCGCTTCGGCCAGGGGCTTGCCCAACACATCGGCTTCGCTGCACAGGCGATTGGTCTCGTCGGTGGCGGTGATGCGCTCAATTTTGACGTGACCCTGATCGCGGAAAGAGGCCTTGACGATCTGGTCGGTGAGTGCGTTGAGTTCGGCCACCGAGGGGCCCTGGGCACAGCCGGCCAACAGGACGGCCATGGCAATCGCCGCGAAGACGGATTTGGATGGTTGTTTCATGTGAGCTCTCCCTTTCAACGCTTGATGGCGGGGGCAATCGAGGCCGCGCCTTTGGCGTTCACGCCCAAATACACCCCCAGGGCGACGGTGGCGTCGCTGGCAAAGCCAGGATAGGGGAAGCGTTGCTGGCGATAGCAGTCGTTCAGACGCAACTGCATGCTCCACATTTGTCCGTTCGAAACGCGGTAAGCAGGCCAGGCGGCAAAACCGACACCGTCGCCCGGGCTCTTGGTCAGAATCGGAAGATCCTGCAATCGGATGCGCTTGCCTTCTTCACCATGGCACGAGGCACAAGAAAAGTCATGCGTCCCCCCGCGCTGAAAAAACAGGCGCTTGCCCACTTCGTAGAATGTTTTTTCTTTGTCATGGGCTTGCGACAGGTTGAAACGCATGCCGCGCGATTCACCGGAGATCCAGGTGGCAAGGGCGGTGATGTTGGCCATCTCACCTCGACCAAAAGGGGTTTTGATCAGCTCGGCTTCGTTGAAGCCCTGCAACACCGACATGCAGGTCACCAGGCGCGACTCAAGGTCCTGCACCCGACCGGTGTCGGCAAAGTACCGAGGCAGCTCGACAAAGACGCCCTTGACCACGCCAGGGCCTTTGCCCAAGTCACATTGCTCCAGGGTGGCGTTTTTGGGACCGCGTTTTTGTTTCCAAAGGTCTTCTCCCTTGGCTTCAAACAATTCGGCGGGGTTGCCATCGGCCAACATCGCCCGGTATTCGTCGATGCCCTGGCTGGCGGTTTTTTGTGCCCACGCCGTGGGGGCCGAAACGGCCAATCCCAAGGCAGTGGTGCACAGCACATGTATCCATCTCATCTGTCACCTCTTTGTTGTTGTGCTCACATGAAAACAGCTGGGCAAGCCCGAGGCTCACTTCGTCCGACTCAGAGAGAAGGCACCATCAGCTGACGGTGGCTTCGTCACGGCGGGTGTCGCCCTTGTTGTCTTTCCAGGTGATGGCGATCTTGTCGCCGGCCTTGGCGCCTTTGACGGCGAATTGCAGGAAAGGGTTCTTGGCCACCGCGGGACCCCACTCGGCGGTCATGACGACCTTGCCGTTGTGTTCGGCGGTCACTTCGGCGATGTGCCAGGCGGGGATGAGTTTGCCGGCCGAGTCGCGGCGCTGGCCGGACTCCATTTCGTGGCTCATGAGAACGCGGACGGTGGCTTTGTCGCCAGAGGCTTGGGCGCGAATGCGCATCGGATCTGCCATGACTTGCTCCTAATTCGATGAATGGGTTGCGGGTGGGGGCGCTGGGCGTTCAGCCGCCGCAGCCACCCAGGGTGACCTTGACTTCTTTTTTGGCGAACAGGGCCTTGCCGTCGTTCGTGATGGCCACGGCATAAACGTCCGAGGACTGACCCATCTTGGCGCGCGTCGACACCGCGGCGTCGATGCTGTCGCTGACGTTGAACATGGCCACCAAGGCCGAGGGGTTCTTCTCGACCAGGATCAGCAGTTGCTTGACGTTGGACAAAGACGTGGAAGCGCCGAGCGGGACCACCGCGCCGTTTTCGGCGATGTCAGGCCCCGTGATGGTGACGTCTTTGCTTTCGGTCGGTGCGCCAGCGCCATAGGCCTTGAGGGCATCGGCAATGGTTTTGGCATCAAAAGCGGCCTTGTTGAATGCGGCATGGGCGAACTGGGGGAACATGCCGGTGCCCGCCAGCAAGCCGGCGACGATGGCCGAGTGCTGCAGGTGTTGACGACGGGTCTGCATCTGGGTTTCTCCTTGGGAAATCGTGGGTTGAATCTTACTTGCTTTCGCTGAAGACTGCTTCACTTGCCTGCCCCCGCCGCCAGCCAGTTGGCGATGGCTTTGGCGTCGGTTTCAGGCAAATTCTGAGGGGGCATGGGAATGGGTCCCCAAACACCTTGGCCACCCCCTTTGATCTTGGCGGCGAGGTACTCGGCTTTGCCGGCATGCTTTTTGGCGATGTCGAC
>JACCDX010909927.1_pt1 | contig 19649 bp, 19 predicted proteins | sample 7449681 | NCBI WGS metagenome assembly JACCDX01 (sample SAMN15323450, study PRJNA562643) | freshwater metagenome | isolation source: river surface water | place: USA:Blue River Watershed | collected 2017-08-18
CGATGAATGCCAGAAGACTTCAGACTGACCACGTTGAACACATTTTGCGGATAGATGTCGTAGATCACCCGCAGCCTTTCGCCCTTGTCCAGGGCGGCAAACAATGAGCCAGGATCCGTAAATGCCAAGTCGGCTTGCCCACTGAGCAAGTTGCGCAGAGCATCACCCCCACCGGCGCCGGGCAACATCTGCAGATCGATGCCCTGCCGGCGAAAAAACCCCTGCTCTTCTTCGGCCAGCAAATGGGCGATCTCGGTGATCGGCTTGCTCCACAGCGCCAATGCCATTTTTCTCGAAGGCGCTTGGGCCCAGACCACGGGCACAGTCAGACCAGCTCCCAAGACCAACAGTTGGCGACGCGACCCATCCGAACAAAAAAGTGTCATGCTCAAGACTCCATGAGGTTGAAATTTTCACGCTCTGCAGGCTCACGGTGGCGCAACAGATGTTGCTCCCACAGCACCAGCCCTTGATAGGACCCATACCCCAGCAGGGTGATATTGATCAGCACGGCAAACATCAGGGGGGTGTCCATCGACCCTTGGGCGGCGATGATGAGGGCGCCCAGCCCCTGGGTGGCCCCGATGAATTCACCCACGATCGCCCCGACCCAAGCCAGCACCAAGGACACCCGCAGACCGGTCAGGATGGCTGGCAAACCGGCAGGCACCTTGAGCAACCACAGGGTTTGCCAGCGACTGGCGTGCATGAGTCGAAACAGATCAAGGCTTTGGCGATCGACATGGCGCACACTGGTCAGCGTGTTTTCGAGCAAGGGAAAAAAACACACCAGTGCGGTGATGACCACCATGGGCGTGGTGCCAAAGCCCATCCACAATAACAACAAAGGTGCCAGAGCCAGCTTGGGCATGACTTGGCTGGCGACCACATAGGGCATCAGGATGGCTCGCCAGCGCTCGGATTCGCCCAGTACGACCCCGGCGGCAAAACCCAAGGCACTGCCCAGCAGCCATCCCCACACCACTTCCAGGCAGGTTTGAGCCACATGCCCGACAAAAAATCCATTCGACCAACTCTGCCACCAGGCTTGCGCCACCCGACTGGGCGCAGGCAACACCAAGGCAGACCATTGCAACGCATGGGCGCCCCACTCCCAAGCCAATACCAAGGTCAAGGCGAGAGACAGTGATGCCAAGCGCGTCATGGACTTCAATCGTGATATGGGGCGTGCCGCTCGGCATCGACCACCAGCGATTGCTCGACTTCGACCCAGCGCAACAGATCGCGCAGACTGTGGCCGCCATCGTGGTGCCACCCCGCTTCCGGGGCGGTCATGGCCCCCACGGCACACAGGCGGGTCACGCCGGCCAGACCCAGCCGTTTGGCCAGCACGGGCCATTCTTCGGGTGTACAGGCCATTCCCACGGTTTGTAACCAACGGCGAGCGGGCGCGATGTGCTTGCAGACGTCGTCAAAATGGTCAAACGCCGCCACCAGGACACTGCGCAGTCCGGGTCCGGGGACCAACGGCACGGGGGAGTCGGCATACGCCACATCGGCCCCTGACCCGGCATACCACACGCCCCCCGGTCGCCATTCTTGTTGGTGGCGCCACTCTGCCAAGGCCAATGATTCGGCCGCATCCGGCGAGCGTCGAGGATGTCGACTCTGCTGATTGCTCAAGGCCTGCGCCAGGCGCTCGGCCCACTCGCGCGGGGACACACGTCCGCCTCGCTGTACATAAAACACATGGGGCGAGTAGCAACCCCCTTGATCGTATCGGGCCACATCCTGAGCGGCCGCCAGTGCCAATTCTGGTCCCTGTTGGGCACTCAAACTGCTCGCACCAATCAGACCGAAGCTGAGTTTGTGGCCATGGGGCAGAAACCGCACACCAGCAGGCAACCGCTGGCGCAAGGCCTGCAAAGTTTCGTCACTCCCGTAAGCAATGACTGCATCAGTCTGTGACAAAGCGGCCGACTCCAGCGCCAGATCACCGCCTGGCCACCACAACAGAGCCAGGGCATCGCGCCAGCGCGGTTCGACTTGCACCAGCACCTGCACAAACACGGTCGCAAAGATCGGTTCTGAGCTGGAGAGTTTGCCCACATTGGCGGCTTTGGCCAGCAAGCCACAGACCAGGCTCCACAAAGGCAGTGCCGGCACATTACCCGCCCACAGGTGCAACAAAGGATCGGGACCCATGGCCATCGCCCACCCTCCTTTGACCAGCGGTTGCATTTCGTCGAGCACTTTGGGATTGGGCAGGTCCTCGACCACAAATCGGTGCAGACCCTGAGCGCGAAAGGTTTTGAGGTAGCGGTTCAGATTCAGGCGAACCATGTCGACATCCAGGTCACATGCCCGAGCCAATAAAAGGTCCAGGGTGCTGCGCGCCGGATCTTGAGGATCGAGCAATCGCGCCACTGCGGCATCGATGCGGTCGATGATCTGACTCAGGTTCATCGTGCGCAAGTGCAAGTCGGCCTGCTGTCGCACCGTTTGAATCACGCTGTGGATCTGATCTGCACAGAGCATCGGCACCTGGATGCCCGCCCAAGATGGATCACCCGGATCGAGTTCGCGCCACTGCACGGCGTCGGGTTCCAAGCCGGGCAAATGCCCAACGCGAAAAAGCATGCTCATGCGTGGGCCACCCGCAAAAAATCCTCGACAGCAAGCGAGCAACCCTTGGCCTGCGCCCCTTGGGCGCGCCCCAAAAGCACAAAGCCATCGGCTTCTGTGTGACCCAAGTCTTCAGTCAAGATGGTCAGCACCGAATTGAAATTGCCCAGATCGGTGTGCGCCAGGATCCCCGTCTGACCTGCAGGCACTTCCAGACCGGATAGCGGGTCAAGCACCCGGGTCCGAATCCAATGGGGACCGCGCTTGACGACGGGTTGCAGCTGTTGCCCGTTGTCGTAGAACTGGGTGCTGAGCTCAGTCATGCCATACATGTTGAGACAGTCTGCTGCTGCAACGCCGAAAGTCTGCCCCAATGCGCCGTAAAAATCCGCCGGGCTGAGTTCACGCGACTGCCCCTTAAAGCCGCCGGTGTCCATGATGCAACTGCCCGTGGGCAGGTCAAATCGCAGCCCCTTTTCCTGCAAGGCATCCACCAGGTGCACCAAGCTGTAACTGGCGCCCAGCAATAAAACAGGCTGGCCTCGCTCACAAGTGTCTTGCAAATCCCGAATCGCTGCCTCTAGGCGCAGACCTTGCGCATCGATGTAATGGTCGCTCCCGGGGGTGCCAAATTCTGCACGCGCCAGAGCCAGGTAGTGGGCCAGGGAAGAATGGGGCATGAGGTCTTCCCCCGGAAAAAACACCATCACCCGCATCCGATCGATGCCCCGCATGACTTGACGCTGAAAGTTTTGCCGCATCGACATGTCGTAGACCTGCAAATGCGGGTGATGGTGATGTCCACGGACATCGCCACGACTGGTGCCGCTGGTCATGAAGACGCGCTGGCAGAGCTCGATCGGGTGTGAGCTCAGGGTCAGGTCTTTGAAGGCGTTGATGGGCACCGCCGGAATCTCGCGCCAATCGCGCACCGTGCGCGGGGTGCGACCGCGTTGCTGGCAAACACGCTGAAATGGCAGGTTGAGGCGAAACTGGTGGGCAAAGAGGCGCAGGGCCAAGCCATTGAACATTTCATCGTCACCTTCAGGTGCGGCGATGAACTTCAGAAGATCTTTCAACAAATCGGGATCCACGGCATTCCTTTTGGGCTGACGATACGCTCCGAAAAGGGGGAACTGCCGAGGCGGGCAGGCGGCTCTTCTTACGTCGGCATGATCCGATTCAAGTTCGCGGGTTCGGCGTTTCCATCTCAGCGCTTGGTTGTATTCAGACCAAGCACACCCCGGAGCGTGGATGTATTGTAAGTCAAGACAGCGGTTTCACCTTCAAAGGGCCCACTTGACCTGCAAACCCAACACCCAATGGCGCGGCAAAGCCGGTTCGTAGAAGCCGCCTCCCGAGTTTTGGTTGACGATCACCGAACCGATCACCCGCTTGTCCATCAGGTTATCCACCGCCAAATAGGGCTCCGCACTGCCCCAGGCCCAACTCTGGCGATGGCGCACTTTCAAGTGGACCAGGCCATAGCCCCCAGCCGCAGCGGTGTTGGCATCGTTGGCCCAGATGCGCGAGCGACCCAACCACTCCAGGCTTGCCTGCCAACCAGGCATCGATGCCTTGCCATCCCACCCGGTTTGGGCCCAATGCAGACCCAGGTGAGCCCATCGATCAGGGGTGGCAGGAAGACGGTTGTCGCCCGCAACAGCACCAAACGACTGGCTGTAGACCGCCCGCATCGCGGTCAGCGAGGCCTCGGTTCTGAAGCGGCGGCCCCAAAGCTGCTGGGCACTGAGCTCCAAGCCCTGACGGCTGGTCTGCGTGGCGTTGGTGAAAGCTGTTCTGCCCCCTTGGGACAGATCGGTGACGATCTCGTTGTGAGTCTGAATGTCGAAAACCGCAAGATTGAAACGAGTGCCCTGCCCGGGTGCGTATTTGGCCCCCACTTCGAGATGCTTTGTCGTCGCCGCCAACAACCGCGTGTTGAAGCTGCCCGTGATCTGCCGGATGCCATCTGTAGTGACGATGCTATAAGCCGTCTCAGCCAAGGTGGGGGTTTCAAAGCCCCGACCGGTATGGGCATAAACATTCCAGCTGGGCGTGGCGTGCCAGGTCAGCCCCAACACCGGATTGGTGGCTTGGTAAGTGACCCGACCAGAGCCGTCTTGGCCATCGTTGAAATATTGATCTGTGCTGCGCAAAGTCACCCGACTGTGTCGAGCCCCGGTGACCAGCGTCCAGCGGTCTGACAACAACCAGTTAGCTTGACCAAATAAGGCGTTGGCGTTGGCCTGATTCCATTCATTGCGGGTCGGAGCCCCACTGAATTGACCGGCAACCGAGAGTCCCCCTTGGCGCTGCTCGCCCGATTGATCGGCATCCAGCCCGATCGTCCACTGCACCGGCACCGCCACATCGTGCAGACCTTGGAAACTCAACCCCAGCCCGTGGAACTGGCGATCGAGGCTGATCCAGGTGTTGCTGGACTGGAATTGCAGATTGCTGCGGTCGCCCCGATAGAGCCGGGTGTTGAGCACCAGATCGCCTTGGATCCGGTGATTCATGACCCAACCTACCTGCTCTTGATGGACGGTTTTTCGGGTGCGTGCAGTGAGGGCATTGTTTCCTGCCAATTGGGGCGCACTCAGCTGGGCCAGGGACAAGCCCAAGGGGTCCAGAGCCAGGGGCATGTTGAACAGGTTGACGACAAACTTGTGCCGGGTTCCGGGGGCACTGTCCAAGGTAATGACCGAATTGAGTTGCTCGCGTCGGGCAGCGCTGTTCTCGCGATAGCCGTCGGTGCTGAAAGTGCTGTAATCGGCCACCACCCCGGCCTGTCCGGTTCGTCCGCTCAGTTGCCAATCGCTGCGCAGCAGACCGAATGAACCGACATACAGCTGGGTCAGGGCTTCGGGCTGATTCCCCGCCTCGCGGGTGAAAGTCTGGATGACACCACCGGCGGCATTGCCATAGATTTGCGCCAAAGGGCCCGTCAGCACCTCGATGCGATCGACCGACGTCAAGCTGACCGTTGACGCCTGGCCCTGTCCATCGGGCGTGGTGGCCGGGATGCCATCGGCGATCAGGCGAATGCCGCGCAAGCCAAACGGTGCCCGAGCGCCAAAACCCCGGATCGAAATTTGCACATCCTGCGCATAATTGTTGCGATTGAGAGCCACCACACCAGGCACGGTGGTCAGCACATCGGACAGATTGACCTGAGGACCCGACGATCGGATGCGCTCGGCCTCGATCACTTGAATCGAGGCAGGCGCATCAAATTGCTTTTGCTCGATCAGACCACCACTCACCACGACCTCAGGCAAGGTCTGAATGCTCGCTGCTGTTTGAGCTTGGGTCGCCACGGCACACAAGGTCAAACCGCCGATGATCCAGGACTGCATGGGGGTTCAGGGTTTGAGGTGAGCGAAAAAATGGGACATGGCTTTGAGGTCGGACTCGGGGATGCCATAAATCGAAGCCGACATGATGGGGTCACGCCCGACCGCCTGGTTGGATTGCATGGCTCGCATTGCATGGATCAGGTAGTCTTCGCGCTGTCCGGCCAATCTGGGCATTTGCTCACGCCCCACATAAGTGGCCAGGTGGCAAATGCCACACCGAGTCTGTTGCGCCAATTGCTGACCGCGCTCGTGCAAGGCGTTGTCGCGAGCCCGGGGTTGCGGCTGCAGGGGCTGTTCGGCAAAGAAACGCGCCATGTGGCCGATATCTTCATCGGACACCCCATCGAGCACCGCCTTCATGGCCGGGATGTCTCGCACACCTTCACGGATCAAAACCAATTGGTTTTCGAGGAAAAGCCGGGGCTGGGCAGCCAGCGAAGGGATGTTCTCGATCTGAGAGTTCCCCTTTGGACCGTGACAGGCCGTGCAAGCCTGCAAACGCTGCTCCAGGGGTTGCGCCCAAGAAAAAGGGGCGGCCAACCAGACCACCCCACACAGGACCGAAGTCCTTAAAAAATCAGCAAAGCGCATGGATCACTTGGCGTAAGAAACGCGGTAAATCACACCCGATTGCTCATCGGCCACCAACATCGAACCGTCGGCCATCTGGTGCAGATAAGCCGGCCGGCCTGAGAAAGTCTGGTCGACAGGATTCAGAAAGCCGGTCAGGAACGGTTCGACCTTGGCATTCTTGCCGTCGGCGTCGGCACGCACCACCACCACATCAAACCCAATCTTGGTGTTGCGGTTCCAGGAGCCTTTGCGAGCCACGAACATCGCGTTGCGATACTCGGCCGGGAACATGCTGCCGGTATAGAACTTGGCGCCCATGTTGGACGCATGGGGGCCCATCAGGGCAACCGGTTGCTCGACACCCTGGCAGGCGTTGTCTTTCTTGATATCCGGATCGGGCAGATTGCCCTGGTGGCAGAAGGGGAAGCCGTAATGACCGCCGACCTTCAATCGATGCAGGGTGTCATGTGGAGTGTCGTCGCCCATCCAGTCGCGTCCATGGTTGGTGAACCAAAGCTCTTTGGTGATGGGGTGCCAGTCAAAGCCCACGGTATTGCGCACGCCTGTGGCCAGCACCTCCATGCCACTGCCGTCGGGGTTGTAGCGACGGATTTGGGCGTACTCCTGGGTGGGCAATTGGCAGATGTTGCAAGGTGCGCCAAAAGGTACATACAACTTGCCATCGGGACCAAAGGCGATGTATTTCCAGTTGTGATGCTTTTGCGGCGGCAGGTTGAAGCGGGCCGTGATGTCTTCGGGTGCTACTTGGGGATTTTGATGGATGCCTTTGTAAAGCAAAACCTTGTCCACCGCCATCACGATCAAATCGCCGTCTTTATAGGCGACGGCCGGTTGATCGAGTTTGTCCACCAGAACACGGGCGCTGCGCTGGCCGCCCGCATCGGTGATTTCATACACCCGACCCAATGGGCGTGTGCCCGCATAGTATTTGCCGTTATCGCCTTGGGCGATGGCGCGAACGCCGGGCACGCTGTCGGCCCAGACTTCGATCTTGAAGCCGGCCGGGAGTTTGAGGCGACTCAGGTCGATGTCAGCCGCTTTGGTGGCGGTCAACTTGGCTGCATGTGGAGCCAGGGTGGATGTGGCCATGCTGTCGGGCATGCCCTGCTTCCAGGCCGGTTGCTGGGCATGACCCGAAAAGGCCAAGGCGGCGCAAGCCATCAGACCAAACTGCAGGATGTTTTTCATTTGTGATCTCCTTGTGTCAGGGCGGGATTGTTTTGCTTTTCAACTGATCAACAACAAGGTCGAGAAAAGCCCTTGAACATGACAAGACTTTCCCCGACCTTTATGTAAACACGATGAAAACACAAGCATGTGCCCCCTCACATCAATGGAAACCCTTGGCCGACTCAAAAGACTGTCGCCTCTTGGACATCCTGACCCTGACGAATCAGATGGTCGAAGGCGCTCAGGGCAGCCTTGGCTCCCTCACCAGCAGCGATGACAATTTGCTTGAACGGCACCGTGGTGACATCCCCAGCCGCAAAAACCCCGGTCAGGTTGGTCTGGCAGCGTTCGTCAATCACGATCTCGCCCATGCGGTTGAGCTCTACCGTGCCCTGCAAAAACTCGGTATTGGGGATCAAACCAATTTGGACAAAGACACCTTCGAGCGCCAGGGTTTGTTCGACCCCGGTGGCACGGTCGAGCCAGCGCAAGCCGTTGACTTTATGACCGTCCCCCATGATCTCCATGGTCTGCGCCCGGGTCAAGAGGGTCACATTGGACAGACTTTTCAATTTGTTGACCAACACCGCGTCGGCTTTGAGTTGGTCGCCAAATTCGATCAAAGTGACATGGGCCACGATGCCTGCCAGGTCAATGGCGGCCTCCACCCCCGAATTGCCGCCGCCAATCACCGCCGTGCGCTTGCCCTTGAACAACGGGCCATCACAATGCGGGCAATACGCCACACCCCGGTTGCGATACTTGTCCTCGCCCGGTACCCCCACCTGGCGCCAGCGTGCGCCAGTCGAAAGGATCAGGCTGCGGGCTTGGAGCAAGGCACCGTTTTGCAACTCCACGCCAATCATCCCGCCGGGTGTTGCAGGGATGATGCGCGCCACCTTTTGGCGCGGCATCAAGTCCACGTTGTAGGCCTTCATGTGCGAATCGAGCGCTGCAGAAAACTTCGCTCCGTCGGTCTCCAACACCGAAATATAGTTCTCGATTCCCAGCGTGTCGTTGGTCTGACCACCGATGCGCTCGGCCACCACTCCCGTGCGGATGCCTTTGCGGGCCGCATAGACGGCGGCGGCTGCGCCGGCTGGTCCTCCACCGACCACCAGCATGTCGAAGGGTGGGCGTTGCGACAATGCAGTTGCCTGTTGCTCGGTCGAGCGCGTGTCGAGTTGGGCCAAGATATCTTCCAGGCTCATCCGGCCCGAGGCAAAAAACTCGCCATTGCGCAACACCAACGGCACCGCCAAAATGTTTCGGCGCTGCACTTCTTCCTGATACAGCGCACCATCGATCACCGTGGTCTCGATGTGCGGATGGAACAATGCCATCAGCGCCAGGGCCTGAACCACATCGGGACAGTTGTGGCAACTCAGGGACATATAAACCTCGAAGTGGTGCTCGCCACTGAGCTGCCGCACATGCTCCAGCACCTGCGGCTCGACCTTGGGCGGGTGCCCGCCAGCCCACAACAAAGCCAGCACCAACGACGTGAATTCGTGCCCCAGGGGCACAGCGGCAAATCGCAGCCGTGCTGGGCTGCCCTGCCGGGCAATGGTGAAAGATGGCTGCCGCTCGGCAACACCATCTTCACGCAGCTCAATCAAGTCAGACAGGCCAGACAGGGCCCGAAGCAACTCACGCATTTCTGCGGAGCCCGCGCTATCGTCCAGACTGGCGACCAATTCAATCGGCAGAGTCAGGCGCTGCAAATAAGCTTGCAATTGGGTTTTGAGGGTGTCGTTCAACATGAGGGGCTCCAGAAATTCACGGGTTGGGGTCAGGTCAGCGCGGCATTCACCGGGTCGATGAGGGCGATCCGCCCGAAGCCTGCAGCGCTGGGTGGGGGTCAGATCTTGCCGACCAGATCGAGCGACGGCGCCAGGGTTTCGGCACCGGGAGTCCACTTGGCCGGGCACACCTGACCCGGGTGGGCGGCGATGTACTGGGCGGCTTGCACCTTGCGCAACAACTCTTTGGCGTCACGCCCGATGCCGTCGTCGGTGATTTCCACCGCCTTGATCACACCCTCGGGGTTGATGACAAAGGTGCCCCGCAAGGCCAGACCTTCGGACTCGACCATCACATCAAAATGACGGCTCAGGGTGCCCGTAGGGTCAGCGATCATGGTGAACTTGATCTTGCCAATGGTCTCCGAAGTATCGTGCCACGCCTTGTGGGTGAACTGGGTATCGGTGGACACCGAGTAGATTTCGACGCCCATCGACTTGAAGGTGTCGTAGTGATCGGCCAGGTCACCCAACTCGGTCGGACAAACAAATGTGAAGTCAGCGGGATAGAAGAAGAGTACCGACCATTTGCCCTTCAGGTCTTGTTCGGTGACGGTGGTGAATTGACCGTTTCGATAGGCGTTGGCTTTGAATGGCTGGATGGTGGTGTTGATGAGAGCCATGGTGTTTTCCTTTCAGGGGTTTGGATACTTGATTTATGAATTCAATCGAAATTGAAGAATCCATAGTTAAAAGTTTAAATATGCATCAGGGTTTACGCCAATACTTATTTTTAATCGCGTCAATAGATATTGAAAATCTAATAGATTTTTTTAATGATTAAGCCGGGGCTTTTTGGCGGACTGCGCTGGGGACAGGCAACCCGATAAACTCTGCCTTTTGCATCCTCCCTGACCTCACACCATGACCTTACGCATCCACGGCATACCCGCCTCACGCGCCATCCGCCCTTTGTGGGCCGCCACCGAGCTCAATCTGAACTTTGAGCATGTGATGACCGATTACAAAGGCGGGGGCAGTCGCACCCCTGAGTTTTTGGCAATCAACCCCAACGGGCACATCCCGGCGCTGGAAGATGACACGCCCGCCGGGCGGGTGGTCGTGTGGGAGAGCATGGCTTGCGCTTTTTATGTCGCCAAAGCGCACGGCAAGGGTGATGGCTCTGACCTGTCTTGCGCCAACCTGAAAGAAGAAGGTGAAGCCTTGCGCTGGGCTTTCTGGAGCATGACCGAGCTCGAAAAAGACGCCTTGACGGTGCTGATGCACCGCATGGCGATGCCCGAAGCCGAGCGCAAGTCCGATCTGGCAGAAGCCGCCGAGGGGCGTTTGCGGGTGCCTTTGCGTGTGCTTGAGGGCGTGCTGTCGACTCAGGCTGCCGTGGGGCTGGAGTACCTGTGCGCCGCACGCTTTACCATTGCCGACCTGTGCGTGGCGAGCGTTGGCATGTGGATACGACCATCCTCAGGGCTGATGACCGAGTTCCCGCTGACTGCGGCCTGGCTCAAGCGTTGCTTGGACCGCCCGGCTCATCAGGCGGCCCGCAAGCTGGGGCGCTGAGCCGGCCTCATTGCGGTTGCAAATTCATCGCCCGGGCAATCGCGCGGTAACGTGCGGTGTTATCGGCATAAATCTTGGCCATGGCGGCCAAGGGCTGTGGCCGGGGCACGATCATGGCCTGATCTTCCAGGGCCGCCCGAACGGCGGGGTCATTGGCCACTTCACTCAGTGCCTTGTGCAAAGCCTGAACCACCGGCTCTGGCGTGTCTTTGTGGACAAAATAGCCAGCCCACATGTCAAACACAAAGCCTTTGAGTCCAGCGCCATCTTGCAGCGGCGGTGACTTCTTGAAGTAATCTTGTCGATCAGCGGACAACACCACGGGGGCTTTCAACTTGCCTTCCTCAACCAGTTGAACGTATCCCTTGCCATAGACCGTCATGAAAATGTCAACCTGACCCGCCATGAGATCCTGAATGGCGGGTGCGCCTCCTTTGTATGGCACATGGGTCATCTCGATGCCAGAGACTTTGGATAAGTGCTCACCCAACAGGTGATACATTGACCCTGGTCCCACACTGGCGTATGTGATGGGTTTGTTGGCGGCGGCGGCTCTGCGTGCATGCGCCAAAAATTCATCGGCGTTGCTGGCTGCAAAATCTTTGCGCGCCAGCATGACCAAAGGGTTGACCGTGATCATCTGCACCAAACGGAAATCCTCGGGCTTGTGCTTGATGGCAGCGTTCGACAGGGGGGCCAGGATCAGCTCGTTCGGCGATCCCTGAAAAATCAGGTGTCCGTCGGCTGGGCTGTTGAGCACCTTTTGGGCCGCGATGGCGCCGCTGGCACCGCCCAAGTTTTCAACGAGGACGGTTTGCCCCAAATGTTTAGCCAGTGTGGTGTTGAGGGTGCGTGCGATCACATCAGAAACGCCGCCAGCCGGGTATGGCACCATGAGTGTCACGGGTTTACCGGGGAAGTTTTGGGCCAAGGCAGAAGCCAAAAAGCCCGCACTTAAACCGAGTGTGGCAATCCATTTGCTAAAGAGGGTCATGGTCGTCTCCTGTGCTGTGTATTCAGCATGTTGGTTATGGGAATACCTGATTGTGAAATCCGATTATGATGATGTCAAATGCATTTTTTGATGGATATTTTTAACCTCAAAAGCATAGATCATGACTTTGACCCAGTTGAAACATTTTGTGACTTTGGCTCAACAAGGCTCCTTCGTTCGGGCCTCCCGGGTCTTGCACATGACACAACCCGCCTTGAGCCGCAGCATCAAAAGCCTCGAGGACGACTTGGGTCAATTGCTGTTTGATCGGGTCGGGCGCAGGATCGAGTTAACGGCCTTCGGGCAAAGCGCGCTCGATCGCGCGCAAGTATTGCTCAACGACGCCCACGGTCTGCTCCACAGCGGCAAGGGCTTGCAAAGCAGTGACAGCGGAAGACTGCGACTGGGTCTGAGTTCGGGCCCCGGCGCGATCTTGAGTGCGCCTGTGTTGGCTCATTTTGCGCGCCACTTTCCCCGTTTTCAAATCGACATCTTTCGGGCCAACACCCCCACATTGGCGCAGATGTTGCGCGACCGCCAGGTTGACGCCTTAGTGGCCGATGTGCGGGCCTTGTCACCCGCCCCTGACCTCAAGGTGGGCGAAGTTTACGAATTGGAGGGCGGTTTTTTGGTCCGCCCGGAACACCCCTTGCGCCGCAAACGCAAGGTTGAGCTTTCGGACATCCAAACTTACCCCATCGCCTCGACCCAGCTCAGCGACGAGTTGGCGCGGATCCTGGTGGAGCGATACGGCGAGGCGGCTCACCCGCAAACATTGGTGCGCCTGACCAGCGACGAGATCACCCACTTGCAAGAGATGGCCCTGACGACCGATACCGTGGTGCTGGCGGTTGAGGCCGCTTGTCCGGCGTTGGTTCCGTTGCCCATTCGCCCAGCCCTGGACGCCCGTGCGCGCTTTGCTCGGGTGACTTTGACCCAGCGCAGCGAAGCGCCACACCTGCAAGAAATCAGTGACGTGATGCGGCAAGTGTTCGCTCAGGCCAAGCCGGAACGCCAAAAGCCGTAAACCAGGGTCAACGCGCAGCCCACGCCCAAGGCGGGCACCAAACGGGTGGCTGGTTGAGTCAACATCACGGCCAGGCTGGCCGCCCCGATCGATAATCTGACCCATAACGGCACATCGCCCAACATGCCCGATGGAAAAATCAACAAACGCGCCGTCAAGCCAGCCATGAGGGCGTAGGTGACCGCAGTCACCCACTTGAAGAATTCACCCTCGGCCCGAACGCGGCCTGAAAAGAACGCACCGCCCGCCCGAAAGGCGAAATTGGCCAGTGCAGCCCCCAACAAGGCTGCCCATGCCAATTCCCACGGCACATCGTTTGCAATCATGCAGACTCCTTGCGACGTCGTTGCCGCCAGCGCTCAATGGCATAGGCCAGAGTGCCGCCGACCAGGGCGGTGAGCAACAAACTCGTGGCACTGTCGATGAGGTTAAACAAAGGCATGAGCAACGCCCCCAGGCCAGCAGCCCAGCGATTGATGGTCGCTTTGATGTCGGCAAAAGTCATCAAAAAAAACAACGGATTGAGCATGACCAAGGCCAGCGTGATGGCTTCGGGCACACGACCCGCCAAATGAAACCCCAACCAGGTGCCAGGCACTGCGACCGCCCAACAGGGGATACAGACTCCTAAAAAGAAATACCAGCGATGCCGCAGCGCCATCCCTTCGAAGCCACGCATGGCCAGGGTCCAGGTGGTCATGGACAGCATGTGAGCGGCCGGCACGATGCGCCAGGTGCGATGTCGACGGTGCAGCATGGGGAACAAGGAAACGCCCATGGCAAAAAATCGGACCGAAGTGAACCCCACTGCCAATGCAATGGGCACCACAGCGGCGCCACTGATCAACATGTCCATCATCACAATCTGACCAGGTTGGGCAAAAATGAAAAAGGTGCTGGCCACGACAAACAGTTCGTTGAATCCCTGACTTTTCCCTAAAGCGCCGACGCCCAACATGCCGGCAAACAAGACCCACATGGGGGCCTGAGTAGCAAATCGGACCCCTAACCGGAATGCTTGCTTGCCGTGGCGGACCTCAGAACCCGGCGTGCGTGTTCGGCGAGCAGTCATGCGCCAGTTCCCCTGACTCCCCCAGCCTGCAGATGCCCGCTCGCTGGGGGCAGGGTGGTGAGTCTGACCAGGAGGGTCTGTACCGGGGTAGACGCGGAGCGCATGGGATGGAAAGCCGTCGGTTGCGTGGGGATGTGGTTAAAAATGTAACATCAGAACCAAAGGAAACATGTCATGAGCGTGAACACGGCCCTCAATGTGCTGGGCACCCCATTGCAAGCGTGCTCTTTTGATCCCCTGACAGGATATTACCGTGATGGTTGCTGCAACACAGCAGCCGACGATACCGGCTCGCATGTGGTGTGTGCCCGCGTCACCGAAGAATTCCTGCAATTCAGTCGGATGGCGGGGAACGACCTCACCACACCGCGCCCTGAATACCGTTTCAAAGGATTGCATGCCGGGGATCGCTGGTGTCTGTGTGCCCTGCGCTGGCGCGAAGCCCTGCTGGCCGGCGTGGCACCGCCGGTGGTCTTGGAATGCACCCACATCAAGGCGCTTGAATTTGTCACGCTGGAGCAATTGCAGGCGCATGCCTACAAGCGGACATCGCCGGGTTGATTCAGCCCCGGTAAGGGGAGAACACAGGCCGATCAGATGCGGGGATAAGCCCGATAACCATCGGCTCGACTGGCCTGTGGATCGGGGATGCGGTCAACCTCTACGGGCAAGACCGGAAATACGGCATTGACCTGCCCGGTCCCTGAAGCCCCAAAATAAGGCGTGATGACCTCGGCTTGGCCGGTGTAGGCCGACCATCCGAGTGCCCCCAGCAACATGGCCGTGTCGTGCATGAACCCCTCACCATGGCCTTTGACTGCATATTCGGGAAGCATCTCGCAAAATTCGGACCACTGACCGCTTTTCCACATGCCCAAAACATCGTGATCCAATCGCTCGAGCAAGGGACTCCAGACCTTGAAGGCATATTGAGGTGCCAAGCCATTTTGCGCAAAGCGATGGCTCAGAGAGCCACTGGCCAAAAAAGCCACCTTGCCGTCGTAATGCCGCTCCACCGCTTGTCGCATGGCCCAACCCAGGCGCGCACTGTCGTTGAGGTAATGGGATGTGCACAAAGCAGAAACCGACACCACTTTGAAGTACCGATCCGAATTCATGTAACGCATCGGCACCAAGGTGCCATATTCGGGCTGCAAACTGGTGCGGTGATGGGCCAGGGTTTCGACCCCCATCTCGTTGCAGGCTTGCGCCAATAGCTGCCCGAGTTCCGGATTACCGTCGGCCTCATAGGCCATGTTGCTGATGAAATGCGGCAACTCGTTACTGGTGTAAATGCCTTGGAAATGCGCTGCGCAATTGATGTGATAGTTGGCATTGACCAGCCAATGGGTGTCAAACACCACCAAGGTATCGACCCCAGCTGCACGGCAACGGCGGGCGATTTCCACATGGCCGTCGATGGCGTCTTGGCGACTGCCCTGCCGCTCGCCCGGGAACTCGCTCAGCACCATGCTGGGCACGGGAGTGATTTTGGCGGCGAGGGCAAGTTGTCCCATGGTCTGCGCAGATTGAAAAGGTGTCCCATTATGGGGCACAACGCCGAAATCCGGTTCAGCCGCACGGCTCCAGGCGAGCCTGACCCAGCAAGATGGGTTTAACCAGGATTTTGTAGGTGTCCAGGTCAAACGGTCCTTCCTCCATGGCCGTTTGATGCTGACTGCGCGAGCACCAGGTGCCCAGGTGCCGCCAATTCAAAATCCGGTGGCGTTGTTGCCAGCCCTCGCGCTCTTCCACCCAGTCCACCGCACCGGCGTAGGGCCAGGCATGCACCTGCAAATCCTGCAAAGCGAGCAGCAGGCGCTCATCGTGCGCCGACCTGGGTTCGTGACCCACACAAGCCCCCAGACAGGTCTTGAGCTGCCAGCCAAAGCAACCTCGTCCCCCCGTGCGCTCAAGACCCAACAAGCCCAGGCACAGTCGATGCTTATCAGCCAAATCGCGCAAGCTCGATTGAGCCGCTCGCACCGAGCCAAACAGCCCATACAAGTGAGGTTGCCGCCCCAGGTCGACCGAACGGCCAGACACCACCTGCAATGCGATGCCTTGCGCGGAGTCTTGCAGTTGCAAAGTACAAAGACCCCGCGATCGGCGCAATCGGATGTTGAACAAAGGACTGAGTTCTTTGATCAGGCGAGCTTCGAGCAACAAGGCGCCGATTTCACCGGCTGTTTCGATGTGGTCGATCCGACGGGTCTGAGCCAGCATCCGCGCCTCATCGGGGGCGCGCAAGTGCGATAGCACCCGGGCTCGGATGTCGACACTTTTGCCCACATACAACGGCAATGTGCCTTCCCCCCGAAAAATATAGACCCCGCTGCAGCGGGGCAGCGCGTTCAGCGATTCGGGATCGATGCGATGGGTGGGCAAACTCAAAGGGCAATTCACAGTCATTTTGCACAAACATTGTGCCCCGATTAGGATGCCCGCAGAGGAGGCACAGTTTTCATGGTGCGGCGATTGGTGGTGATATTGGGCGATCAACTCGATGCCCAGGCTGAGGTGTTGCGCCAAAGCGACCCCACACTCGATCAGGTCTGGATGGCCGAGGTCCGCGAAGAATCCACCCATGTGCCCTCGGCAGTGACCCGAACCGTTCTCTTTCTGAGTGCGATGCGCCACTTCGCCATTGACCTGCAAAATTTGGGATGGAGCATCGACTACCAGCGCCTCGAGGACACTTCCCCGGACCAGGGGCTGGCCGCCAGCCTGGCGCTGGCTTTGCGAGCGCACCAGCCCGAAGAAGTCTGGGTGACCGCGCCGGGAGAATGGCGCGTCTTGCAACTGCTGCGCGACACCGTACGCGCCGCCGGACTCAGCCTGCAAGTGCATGACGATGCGCACTTCTTCACCACAGTGCGTGACTTTTCCCGCCATGCCCAAGGTCGCAAGCAATTGCGAATGGAGTTTTGGTACCGCGAATTGCGCCAACGCTTCGGCGTGTTGATGGACGGCGACCAACCCGAGGGCGGGCGCTGGAACTATGACGCCGACAACCGGGCCTCGTTTGGCAAAGCCGGCCCGGGTCCGTTGCCCACCCTGCCACGGTTTGAACCCGACGCCATCACCGTGGAAGTGATGGAGACTGTGGCCCGCTGCCTGCCAGACTTGCCCGGCACCTGTACCGAATTCAATTGGCCGGTCACGCGCAACGATGCTCTGCGTGCACTGGAAGACTTTGTGAGCCATCGGCTGGCGTTGTTTGGCCAGTTTGAAGACGCCATGTGGCTGGGTCAACCCTGTCTCTACCACTCGCAGCTGTCGGCGGCCCTGAATCTGAAACTGCTCAATCCCCGCGAAGTGGTCGCGGCTGTTGAGCAAGCTTACCGCGCTGGCCAAGCACCTTTGGCAGCGGCAGAAGGTTACATCCGCCAAGTGCTGGGCTGGCGTGAATATGTCCGTGGCGTCTATTGGACCCGGATGCCCGAATACGCTGACCTCAATGCCCTGAAAGCCGACCAGCCGCTGCCCGCCATGTTTTGGACAGGCGACACCCCCATGGCCTGCATCCGCGAGGTGGTCGGTCAGACCCTGCGACTGGGTTATGCCCACCACATCCAGCGCCTGATGGTCACGGGTCTGTACGCCTTGCTGTTGGGTGTGCGACCGCAAGAAGTCCACGCCTGGTATTTGGGGGTGTATGTGGATGCCATCGAATGGGTCGAATTACCCAACACACTGGGCATGAGCCAGTATGGCGATGGGGGCATCATGGCCAGCAAACCCTATGTCGCCAGCGGCAAATACATCGACCGCATGAGCAATTACTGCAAGGGCTGCGCCTTCAAGCCCGACGTCAGCGTAGGTGAACAAGCCTGCCCCATCACCACCCTGTACTGGGACTTCCTGATCCGCCACGAAGCCCTGCTGACCCGCAACCCCCGAATGGGCATGCAAATCCGCAATGCCCAACGCCTCAGCCCCGAACAGCGTCGACACATCCAGACCCAGGCCCAAGCCCATCGCGACGCCCTGAATTCATCGGGGTCAAAATAATTGGGGTCTGACCCCAATTTCTGACCCCAATTTCCCAAACCTCCATCAATTTCTGTGCCCCCAATGCATGAGGGTCAGGGAACGAGGGTGAGGAAGAGAAAGGCGGCGAAGAGGCACAGGTGGATGGCGCCGTGCATGACGTGGGTACGACCAGAACCCAAAGTGATGGTACTGACGCCAAAGGTCAGGACCAACATGGCGATGTTCTTGGGCTCCAAGCCCAGGGTCAGGGGAAGGTCCAACCAGACCGATAAAGCGACGACCGAAGGAATGGTCAATCCGATGCTGGCCAAAGCAGAGCCGAGGGCGAGGTTCATGCTGGTCTGCAAGCGATCGGCATGCGCAGCACGCATGGCCGCCAGGGTTTCAGGCAACAAAACCACAAAGGCGATCAGGATGCCGACCATTTGAACCGGCGCATCAACGGCACGCAAACCGGCCTCCAAGCTGGGCGAAAGCCTTTTGGCCAAGACCACCACCGTGACCAAGGCGACCAACAGCAGCGTAAAACTGACCAAAGTGACCATGACCGACGGCGGGCTGGCATGAACGGTTTCATCGTGGGGCGCATTGGCCGGTAAAAAATAATCGCGATGGCGAATGGTTTGGATGAAGACAAACACCGACCAAAGCGCCAGTGAGGACAAGCCGGCAAAGACCAGTTGTGCCGCCGTGTAAGTGCCCTCGGGTGAGCTGGTCGTGAAGTTGGGAAGAACCAGCACCAACCCAGCCAAGGTCGCCAGAGCCGCCAAGCCGCTGTGGGCCCCCTCGATGCGAAACGATTGCTCGCGATGGCGCATGCCACCCAGCAAAATGCAAAATCCCACCACGCCGTTGCAAATGATCATGATCGCGGCATAAATGGTGTCGCGCGGCAAACTGGCGGTGGGGTTGACCTCGGATGTGGGTAAGGCCCCATCGGCCAGCATGATGGAGACGATCAGTGCCACTTCGATGATCGTCACCGCCAATGCCAACACCAACGTGCCGTAAGGCTCGCCGACGCGGTGGGCAATCACCTCGGCGTGGTGCACCGAGGCCAGGACGGCCCCCACCAGGGCGAGAGAACTGAGCGCAATCGCCAGGCCCCCCATGGTGGACTCCAAGGCCCACAGGGCCACCAAAGCGGCCAAAAAAGGCGTGGCTAACGGCCAAAGGGAATTGAAACTGTATTTCATGCTATGCGCATTAAAACCAAAATCAGATTCCCTTGTGCGGGCAGGTGCATGCCCGCCCATCCGTGTGGCATCAGGACAGGAAGTCGAAATCGACTTCCGGCGGCAACCCACTGACGATGCGCGCGATGGACTTACCCGAACCACAGGCGTGTGTCCAACCCAGGGTGCCGTGACCGGTGTTGAGGAACAGGTTGGGGTAGCGGGTGCGCCCGATCATCGGCACATTGCTGGGCGTGGCCGGGCGCAGACCGGTCCAAAAACTGGCTTGGTCCAGTTGCCCGGCACCGGGAAAGAGTTGCTCGACGCGGCGCACGATGGCCTCGCAACGCACC
>JACCDX010585153.1_pt1 | contig 19624 bp, 32 predicted proteins | sample 7449681 | NCBI WGS metagenome assembly JACCDX01 (sample SAMN15323450, study PRJNA562643) | freshwater metagenome | isolation source: river surface water | place: USA:Blue River Watershed | collected 2017-08-18
GAGAACGGTGCGCTACTATCCATGCGCCAGACTGAGGTCGTTGAGACGGCCAGACAGCAAGGCCGCGACATCGGCCACATCCCTGGCGTCAGCACCAAGGTGCGCTATTTCCACTATTACTCCCGCGCATGATCGACTATTCCTACCCCTGCATGATGGCCGAGAAGGCCCTTAAAGACCTCCACAACGCTGCCATTGAAGGGCGGCTAGACGACGCTAAGGAACACGCCCTGACGGCGATTACCGAGGCGCGGATGGTCTATCAGGCGCTCCAGCACATGGATCAGGAGCGCAACCACTCCAACCAGAGCAGGCCCACGTTGGCCCACGCGTAACCGCTGTACACGATTGCCATCGGCATATCGCCTCGAAAGAGGTAGACCGCCATCGCGGCGGCGTAGCACAGCGTCGGCACCAGCACAAACCAGAATGCTGGACTCACAGCTTGCTCACGTCGATGACCTGGCCTCGGAACTGTATAGCACCGGGTGCTAGGGCGTGGACGAGTTCGGGCCAAAGAAGGCGGGAATTATGGAATGTAAGCACGGCAAATCCGGAACGCCAGTTCGTCGGGTTGTCCTCTAGGTAGTCCACGAACTGCGGCCCGCCAGGATCGGCCAGCGTGCCCGTATCGACGCCGTAGCGCTCGCCGTTGTAGTCGTTATAGGGCGTCACCTTGAGAGAGTGCAGGTGGCCCGTCACGATTGTCTTGCCAGAGGTCACGGCGTTGTTGTGCGTAGCGTGAATGCCGCCTTTCATGCGGTGCTTGACAACGACGTCCTCGGTCGGCCAGCAGCTCCAGCAGGGTATCCAGGCGGGGAAGTGATCCTTCAGTTTGAAGCCACCGACGGCCATGAATTCGGGGACAGTATTGGCTAGGCGGTTCTCAAAGCGAGCGTCGTGGTTGCCTAGCGCCCAGATCAGTTTAGCTTTGCTATACGCCCGCTTGGCCTCGTCGTCGATCTCGCCTAAATACATCTCGCAGGCTTTGAGTTCCTGCACGACGCTGGGCTTGCTATCCCAGCCAATACGCGGGTGGCGGCTAATGGCTGCGCCGTCAAAGGCGTCGCCGTTATTGATCACCGCCTTGGGTTTAAGCTCTTTAATCGCCCAGAGTAGCCCCTTCAACGCGGTGGTACGGATACCCGGCCAGAAGTGCGCGTCAGAAAAAACGAGGATTGTTCCGTTTTCGATCCCTAGGTAATGGCGAGCAGCGTGCTCGTGCGCCGTCTGGCGGTGCGACCACATCCCGCCTTTAGGGTCTTTGGCCTCTAGCTTGATCGCATACTTCGCTTCAATGCGACGGCGGCGGGTGTGGACGGCGCGGTCATGTATGCCTAACTTATGGGCGATAGAGGCCGCTGATTGCAACGTGCGCCACAGCTCAATAAATTCCTCGTCGCTGACCGTTTTACTTGCCATTCGTCGCCCCTAATACGCGCTCCAGCACATTGATCACGCGGTGCTCGGCGCTGTCGAGCTGCTCCGGCGTTGCTTTGGGGTCTTGCGCCGCCTGAATAAGCTCAAACAAGAAGATGTGTAGCACCTCATGCAACGCGGTGTGCGACAGCGAGGATTGCGTGATAGCCTCGGCCCCAAAATCACCTATTCGGTAAATGGCCAAGCGGGCAGGGCTGTCGCATTCCACTGACGCCATCGCCCCGCGAGCGGGCTTGATGCCGCGCTCGATGCGCCAGTCCTGCAGATTGAGAACGCGCTGCCAGTGCTGGATAAACCCGTCGAATTCCTTGGCTTGCTGTTCGTTGGGTTTGTTTGCCATATCACACCATTTTGAGCGCAGCTTCTTTCACTTCAGTGACACGGCGACCCCAGCCCTTGCCGAAGGTATCCCAAGTCGGTAGCGACTGCATGAACGCCAGCCGCGTGGCTTGGTACTTCTCAACGATCTCTTTGGCGTCCATTGCGGCCACTTTGGCGAGCGTACCTGCGCCGATTGCGCCATCGGGTACTGCGCCGACGGCCGTATGCAGCCACTTGGCGGCTCGGCCTGGGCCGCTGTTAATGGCGGCGTCAAAGACGGCGTAGTCCACACCAGCGGGCAGATCGTCGCCTCGGGTTTTGTCCCAATACTTCGTTTTGTACATCGGCCCAACGGTCTCAGGCGTCAGCGCGCGCATGGCCTTCTCGTCCACCTCGTGGCCGACCCACTCCTCCCAAACGCGCTTGGTCACGCCTAGGTTGGTCATGCCGCCGGGGTCTTTGGGGTGGTTGACGAAGCCGCCCTCGTGGTGAAGGATGGCTTTGAGAGCGTCGTCGAAATTCTCTTTCACTTCTTACCCCCAAGAAGTTCGGTCTTAGCCTGAGAGCCAGCAGACGATCCAAAGTAGTAGGCGATGATGCCTGTCCAGGCGGTGCCAAGCGAGCCTAGCATCATTGTCAGCGCCGTGTTATCAGCGACCGACATACGGCCAAACATCATGCCGCCAAGGATGGCGAAAAAGCCTATCGTCACCGACGCCGCCAGCAGAGGCGGAACCCAAGAACGGGTCGCCACCTGCATCTCTCTAGCGCTTTTGCGGTCATCTACGGCGAGCTCCTCAAAGTTCAAACCCAGATCCTGGGCCTGCTTTTGCAGCTCAATCTCTGCGAGTTTGACCTGGGCGATTTGCTCGGCCGTGAGTTTGTTGTTGCTAATCAGGTCGCCGACCTTTTCCTCATCGACGCCGATTGCCTTAGAGATGGCGGCAACCGCCATGCCGGCTAGAGGGCCACCCATCGCGGTCGCAATGGTCGGCGCGATTTGTTTTAGCCATTCCATTACTGTTTGCTCCGAGTCAGTTAATTACCAAGAAGCCCGGTGCTGGTTCCAAGAACTGCAGCACCGCCAAGCAAACCAGCACCCTGTGCTTTTCTTGCCCGACGGTTCAGCTCTTGCAGGATCGCCGTCTGCTCAATGGTGTCAGTAGTGAACAAGCGCCTCTGCAATGCCTCTGACGTTTCGCCACTGATGCCTTTAGCCCTAGCCAGCAAAGCTGTACCACCAGCACGGAGCATGCTCAGAGGATCGCCTGTCGCAGCGGCTTGAGCCGCCGTGCCAAGCATGCTCGCCTCTTCCCTAACGGCTCGGTTTTCATCCGTGCGAGAGTTCCTAAGAACACGGCGTTCCGTAGCTGTTTGCTGACCCAAGGCCTTCACATATTGAGAAAACTCGTTATATGACTCTTGGTTAGGGAACGCATTACGCAGCAGCAGTTTCTGGTTTTCCGACTTGAAGATCTGACGGGTGAAATCTCCACCCTTGAAGTCTCCGAGACGGTTGTTCACATCTGCCATCACGCCAAGGCGGAATGCTTCTTTCTCGTCAGGGTTGAGTTTCTTGATCTTCGCTGCGGCTTCTGCAACGTCAAGTTTCTGATAGTCCTGGCCCATCTTGAACGCTTTTCTGATGCGCTCTTCATCGGCAAACTCTGCGTTTGCTTTCCTATATTCAGGATTCAATGACTTGATCAAATCGTTGAACTCATCTTTGACGCGCACAACATCGCGCCCATAACCGGACATTTTCCCGGTTACGGTGTCGGTTTCAGCATCAACAACGCGATCAAGACCGATCTTGATCTTGTGAAGAATGTCAGTAGGGACTGATTGTGCGTTGCGGATCTCGCTCAGTGGCGGGAGCGTCTCTCCATAGACGCCAGCACGTTTTACAGCCTCGTCGTAAGCCTTTACAAAGACCGGACGATCAACGTACTTCCTAAATGGAACGGCGTCAATCGCCAGGCTGTAGGCTTTGGGATATGCCTCGTCAGCCAGGCTTTTCTGTTTGGCTGTCAGTGCTTCCAAGTATTCAAAACCGTTAACATTCTTGGCCAGACCTGCTTTCTCAACCAAGCCGCGCACGATGTCATTGGGCTGATCGATCATCCGGCTAGTCAGGAACGATTCGGTGCCTCCCTTGGCCTTTGATTGAACAACATAGGCGCTATAGGCCAGATCGTTCAGGCTTTTGCCCAGGTCTGCAATGACTGGGTTAGGAACGCCAATTCGACGCAATTCGTCCAGGGCTTGCTGGGCTTCAGCCGGGGACAGGTTGTCTTTCTTGAGATAGCTAGCCAGCATCTTGGAGGCGGCTGTCTCTTGATCCCCAATTCCTGCGGAATTGAGCACGTTCTTAATCGTCGTTCCGGCCTTGCTAATAATGATTGGAGCAGTTCCGCCAAGCAAGCCACCGAAAGCACCGCTTGTGATTGCCGCTCCTGCAACATCTTTTTCTGCCGCGCCAGCACCAGCGAGCGCACCAGTTCCAGTACCAACGGCAAGCCCTCGACCAGCTTGGCCTAGCGTAGTCTCTCCAAGGACTGCTGCTTGCGTTTGAGGGGCCAAGCGGCTAACCTGTTTTGTTAAACCAAACGGGACAAGCACGCTCCCGCCCAGTTCCAAAGCCCCTTGGGTAACTGGCATGTCTTCGCTAAACTGCTTCTGCTGTGCTCGCAGAAGATTGCGTTGGCGCTCGTACTCTGGGCCGCTAATCGCGCCAGTGCGAAATGCAGCTTCTAGCTCATCAAGGAATCCAAAAGTTAGACCTTGGCCAACTGCCCGTGCAGCTTCTGCCGGGCCAGAGTAAGGCGTACGCAGATCAACACCCAAAGCCCGCTCAGTGGCAGAGGGGCCGGCTGCAGGTTGATCAGCCAAAGGAGCATTTTTGTAATCAGCCATTATGGTTTCACCCTTCTTACGCCATCGGGGTCAACAAAAACTGTTCCAGACGGATACTTCGGATTCTTCAGGAAACTGCTGTATTCCGCATTATTGATGATTTGCACATCAAATGTAGGTACTTGGATAAGAGTTGCGGGTTCTGAGAAACCAGCATTTTTCCTGCGACGAAGCACCTCGTCTGCCGCGTTTTGCGCCCGACGAGTGTTGATTTCAACCAATCGCTTCATCGCTGAAGCAGCAGCCTCTTTAGACTCAGAACTCTGAAGAGCCTTGGCTTCTCGGATTGCGTCGCCTTCGGTCTGTGTTCCTTTGTTCAGGCGCAAACTCTCATTGACAAGGTTGGTAACAAACTTATCGTAGGCTTCACGAGCGACAACATCTGGCGCGCTTGAACCGATCAATTGACGAGCGCGGATGCTGGCTTTCTCTTTTAGACCAAATTGGATCTCGCCTTGCTTGATGCGGTTTAAGTAGCTATAAGCATCGGTAGCAAGATCGCTGGCAGCTCTTGCTGCCGTGTAATCTGCTTCTTCTTCCTTTGCCAAGGAAGGAGGCAACGGCTTGTTCTTGCGCTCTTCTGCCTTGCGATCTTCTGCCTCGCGCTTAAATTGAGCGTTAAGCTCTGCAATCTGGCGCTGGGCTTCTAGGCGCATTTGAGCAAGCTCACGAGCTGTTGCGCCGCGAGCGCGTTCTGCTTCAAGTCTTGCTTCTGCTGCAACTCTGGCGGCTTCCAATCGAGCCTCTCGATCAAGACGGGCCTTCTCTTCTGCGGCTGTGCGAGATGCCGCCTTATCGGCAGAAGTTTGCAGCGCGGCAAGCACTTTTTCAGGCGGGCCAAATTTAGCAACAACACCAAGAATTTGCTCTTGTGTTGGGTTCTCGCCCAAGTTACCAAGCTCTTCTCGCAACTTAGCTTCCTGATTTGCTGCAAGCTCTAGCCTGCCCGCTTCCACAGTTGCTTTGCGGATTTGCTGACTTCCCAAAAGCGCTTTACGGGCCGTATCAGCCAGCATCATCGCGCCCATCGTATCGCCAGCCTGGGTGAGCGACTGCACACCTGCTTGAATGGACGCAGGGTCGTTAAAGTCAATCTGCTTGGCCAGCGCATTACGGGCGCTGATCATCTGCAACTGCGGATCAGGCCCACCCAACGCGCCAGCCAGTTGGTAAGCGCCGCGACCGATGTTGAACTCAGCGCGCTGCATGGGGTTGAGCTGCGCCAAAGCCAGCGCACGCTCGTCAGCCGCAGCAGCTTGGCGCTGCTGGTACATCTCTGGCGTCACGCCAAACAGGGATTGGACGATGTCAGTTGCCATATTAGAACTCCAGAGAACCCATGAACTCGCCCGAGTAGGGGTTTACGCCTGCGCCGTATCCATCTACGCCAAATCCGCTGGTGGTCGGAAACATGCTTCGCAACCCTCTCGCTGCCGCTGGGTTAGCCGCAAACGAGGTCAGAGCGGTAGCAAACGGGTTGTATGCGTCTGCAGCAGCTTGCGAACGAGCCGCAGCTATGCCACCCTGATACAGCGCATTAGCGCCCGTCGGGTTGGCGATCCGACCGCCCAGAGCCGACCCCAGCTCCAGCGGCTGCTGGCCCAGAGCTTCCAGGCCCGTCGCGCCGCCCAGATAAGCCTGGTACGGAGCCAGCGCACCTGCTTGACCGCGACCGTACAGGTCGAACATCTGAGCGCCGGTGCCAAACAGGCCCGTGCCAAACGCCAGTTGTTGCTGGCCCGCTTGCTGGGCTTGAGCGGCCAGAGCAGCGTCTTGCTGTGCGATGGCGTTGTAATACGCCTCAAGTTCGGGGTTGGTTGCGCCCAGACCAGCACCGCCGCCAGGACGCATGCCGGTCGCGCCAACAGCCAGACCGCCACGGCCCGTCTGGAACAACTGATTCTGCAACTGGGCGTATTGACGCTCGCGGCTGGGGGCCAGCAGGTTCTGCTGGCTCGCCATGTACTTGGCAGCAACCTGCTCGGGCGTCTCGGCCAGATATTGCTCACCCAGACCAAAGAGACGCGCGCCTGCGCCGGTCAGCGGCGCGAACTGCTGCGAGGCCATCTCAGCTTGGGTCAGACCTTGGCCGGCCAGCCCCAGCAGGCGATTCTGATACGCCTGAAACTCAGGGCGCAGCTCGTAACCAGCTCCCGAGACACGGCCTTCTGGGCCGTACTGGAAGTTTGACTGGCCAAAGCGCGTCGTGATGCCTACTGGGCGGAAACGCGACTCTTCAGCGCTTAGACGCGCCGCGTCTCTCTGTGCTTGTGCCTGGGCCTCCGCAGCGTCAGCCGCAGCGTTGCCCTGCATAATCCCGCCTAAGAGGCCGCCCCCAATGATTGCTGCTTCAACGCCCATCATGCTCTCCTGACATATGTCTGTCGGGCCTTACCGTCAGCGCCGACAAAATCTTCCAAAAACTTAAAACCGAACAACTTCAAAAACTTCTCGTGCTTCGTGTCTTCGATCTCGTGGATGGCGTACAAGTCACCCGTCTGAATTTTTACAAGATCGTCCAACATCCGCTTTCTTACCTCATTCGTCCAGCGTCGGCAGTCGCAGTGGATGAACTCAAACCCGTTGTAGTCTTCAAGATACAGGGTGTAGTCATCGCTGGCAACAACCGGCGTTTTCACGCCGTCCTTTTCCACATATATACAGTGATGTACGGCTGGTAGTTGGCGTTGGTGCCAGAGGAGCCAGTCGTGCTGTTAGCTACAGAAATTCCAGTCGTAACGGAGCTTGTCGTGTTCGGCGAGGTGCTTGCGCCATTGGGATACGATTGCGCGCTCTTCATCATGAAATCGGCACCGTATACGTTACCAGTGTATACGTTGCCTGTGCTGATGTAATGCCCATCCGAATGGCTGTGGCCCGAATCGGTGACGGTTGCAGTGTGCGTGTGGCTAACCGTAATTGCGTCAGCGCTACCCCCAGTTTCTTCAGCGGTGTCAAATAGCGCATTACCGGAATCAAAGCCAACAGGTACGCGGCCAGCAGCAAACGCAGACCAAGTACCAAAGCCGAGCAACGTACCAGGGTTGGTACTGTTCGTAGCGTTGGTGTATATTGAACCGACTGGGTAGAGCGCCGCAAGCGCAGCCTGCACAAACGCCGTGGTGGCGACTTGCGTGGTGCTCGTTCCAAAGGATGCCGTAGGCGCAGCGGGCGTGCCTGTAAACGTCGGCGACGCCAGATCGGCCTTGGTCGCTACAGCGATAGCGATATTGGCGAACTCGGTGTTGATCTCCGTGCCCTTGACGATCTTGAGCGGATCGCCAGAGGACAGGTTGTCCTTGGTTGCAAAGTTCGTGCTCTGAACGTAGTTACTCATGATACTTTGCCCTCTTTAGCTTGGATCTCGATCTTCTGGATCGACATGGAAGCGCCGTTGATGTTGGATTCGTAGCCGGTCTGCACAACCTTGCCGCTGCCGCTGGCCGGCGTCTGCAATTGTTGCAGCGCAACGCCATCCGCATACTGCGCCACCGGAACGCCGTTCGCGCCGTACTCAGCGATGCCATACTCCGACTCGCCTTGCGTCGGGATCGCCATGTTGGCCGACAGGTAGTTGGTCGAAAAATCAAAGCCCCACTTGGCCGTAACGTATTGGTTAGAACCGCCGATCACGATGACCTTCAGGCGCTTCAAGATCGAAGTAACGTTCTGACTGCCAAGGTCAGCGTGGTTGGTGTAGTACTGCATTCGGTATGCAGACTGGTAATCTTGATAACCAGCGTACTTGCCAACGTAGCCGGTCTTTCCGATCAGCACATCGCCGTTCTTGCGCGCAAGCAGCGCGGTCGGCTCAATCGAGTCCCAGGTCGTCACACGGAAAGACCCGTCTTGCAACTGTACGCGGGTGTCAAAGCAATAGACCTGCTTAACCGACGGCAACGTCAGCAGGTAGAAGGCTTCCTTTTCCGAATAGACCGACTTGATATTAGGCAGCGTCTCACCGCTGATAATCGTCATCAGGTCGCTGCGGACGTTTTTGGACAAGTCGCCAAGCGGGGCCGACTTCTCCACAATCGTCCTGGCGAACGAGCGCACGCCAGAGTTGGATAGGAATAAGACATCCTTGCCCGTGTTCTGGATTGAATCGCGGGCAATGCAGCCGATGCCGCCCACCGTGTCGTACAGCGTGATCGACGCGGGTGTAGTGGCGTTGGAATACACCAGAATCTGGCGCGATCCGAAGATGATCAGGAAATTGTTGTGCGCCGCAAGGCCAGAGATGTTATCCGCTCCGCTAGGCCAGACGCGATTGATGTCCAGTGTGCCAGAGGTGCCGCCAGTCCAAATGTGCCCGGCCAGAATGTCCGAGAACGTCACCGTCGTATTGTCCGATGCCGTATCAGCCACCCACAGACGGCCGTAGGCCGAGATCACGATGTTGCCAGAGGGCACCGTGCCAGCGTAGCCCGTCTTCTCGCTCACGCGGCGATACGTCGTGGTGCTCACCGCAGGGTCATAAATCAGCGGATCATGGTTTTCTTGGAAGAAGTACATGATGCCGTTGAGCGCCGCGCACGACCAGTTGCTGGCGCTGATCGTCGGGGCCGTACCCCCGCCCCCATAGGTCAGCTCGACCACGGCGTTGGAGCCGTCCAGCTTGAACAGCTTGTTATTTCCGGCAAACAGAACGGTCGTCGTGCCATCCGTCTGCACCAGCTCGGAGATCACGCCGATGTCGTTAGCGCCCAGGTTGCCCGAGCTGGAGTTCACGCGAGTCCACCCTTTGCGCGAGCCGATGCGGCCATACTGATCGATGATGCAGTTGTTGGCGACAAGGGCAAAGCCAGCATTCAGATCAAGAGGCGAGTCTTGAGTATTCAGGCCGAAGAAACCCGGCGCTGAGATGCTGTAGGTGGAAATCGGCTCGCTCATACGGCTTCAAATCCGTCGTAGTCAGGAAAGCGCGAGGCTTCTAGAGCGATGTAGTCGGCCAGCATCAGGCGATACAGTTGATAGGCTTCCGAGGAGGTCATCCCCCCGTCCTCGCCACGCTCGGCCAAAGCACGGGCGTACGCGTTCTGAACGATCAAAACGTCGGGGGCCAAGACATAGGTGCCGTCAGCCGCCAGCGGGGCCTGCGGGATGTTCAGCGTGAATTGCAGGTTGTAGACGCCGTCCGGGCGCGAGTACAACGTCACCTTGGCGTCACCGTTACCATCAACGCCGTCGAAGATGAACTCGGACGGGATACCGTAGACGGGCGTCGCAAAGTTCTGGCGACGGTTCATCCACTCGTAGGAGATGTTACGCAGCGTGACGTTGGAGGTAACGTTGATCGCGTCTTCCAGACGGAACTTCTGGCCAGCGCCAGTGAGCGAGTAGACGTAGGTGTTCGCAACGGTGTTCACCTGGATCACTTGCTCAAGCGAGTTCCAGGTGTAAGCGTCCTCAACTTGGCGCTTGGCGTCGTTTACAAACTTGCCGATCAACGCCGAGTACGTCGTCTCGCCGCTGGTGGAGACGGGCGACTCACGCAAGCGCGTGAGCACATCGTTGATCATCTCAAGGTACGTCATTTCTTGTTCCTTGCCGAGATCGCTTTGGCTTTCGCCTTAGCGTCCGCTTTGGACGACGCGCCCCAAGCCTTGAGCGACAAGAGAAGTCGAGTTGGCTCGCCATCCTTGTACTCCGGCCCAGGCATGTTGCCCATCCGCGCTAAGAAGGAGGCCCTACGAGGGTTGTCGCCCGACTTCACCGGGGCTTTCAAATTGCCGCCGGTAGCAGCATTATAGGATGATCGCCCCTTGGCGTTCAAGCCGCCAGAGAGGGATTTTCCTTCTTTGCGCGTCCAGGCGGGCGTTTTCATTTCTTGGCTTTCTTGGGCGGGGTGTGCGTAAGGTTCTGGCTTTTGGCCGTGTGCTTTGCCCCCGACATTAAGACCCCACCCTCTTTATGCACAGGGCCGGTGTAGGGCTTGCCGTTGGGCAGGTAGTGGGTGGCGGACTTGCTCATGGCTTCTTCTTGGCCGTCTTGGCAGACTGCTTGAAAGCCGCAGGCGTAGGAGCGCCCTTGGTGCCGGGTTTGCGCATCTTTTCGCCGGAACCGGCTTCGATGCGCTTGCGCTTGGCGTTGATGTTGGCGTACAGACCGGGTTTCATTTCTTCTTCGCCTTTCCAGCTTGCGACAGGGCAATGGCCACCGCCTGTTTCTGCGATTTGACGACCGGGCCACCCTTGCCGGAATGAAGCTCGCCGGCCTTGTACTCGCGCATGACCTTACTGATCTTCTTTTCGGCTTTGGTCTTCTTCATTTTTTGCCCCGAGTCATCTTGTTGGTCATCGTGCGCTGACCCCGCACGGGCAGCTTGGGAGCCATCGGCATACCGCCGGGCTTCTTAGCCGGGGCCTTGGGCTTGGACATTTTGGGTGCTTTTCCGTACATGATTAGTCCTTAAAGGGTAAATTCTTTACGGGGCCGACCGCGAGGGCGGGCGGGTTGTTGCGGTGCAGTAAACGGGGTGTTCACGCGCTGGGCGTTGGGGTCAAACTCTTTAGCGGGTTCGTCTTCGTCCACACGGACGTAGCCTGCGTGGCCCCGCATGGAATCGATGTCGTGCTGGAGAGTGAACGTCACCGTATTACCACTCTGGAGGCAGCGAAATGTGGCCATATAAATCCTATAAAAACAGGGGGCTTTTGGCCCCCTGCTTGTTTACACCATGCGAGCGATGACCAGCTTGATGGTCGTCGAGGCAAGGTTCACAGCGCCACCGGTCGTGTTGGTGCTGGCGATAGTGACAGTGTTTGCAGCCGAGACATAAGCACGACGGACTAGCCCGCCTTCGCTGACGCCAGTAGACAGCCCGATAACCATGTCGCCCAGCGCAACGCCAGGGACAGTGACGGTATCGGTGCCGGTTGCTTGGTCAGCGATTTCAGCCGTATCCAGAGTGCAAGTAACAGCCCAGGTATCCGAATAGATACCACGGAATTGATCGTTTCCGCGACGGGAAACAACAGCGGAAGCAGCAGCCATATCAATCTCCTTAAAAAGACGCCCCCCAGCTTGTGGCCAGGGGGCTAGTCATTAGGCCGGAACGGCCAGGGCGAAGGCGGCAGAGGCGTTCGAGTCAGAGCTGGTGCCCGAGGTACGCAGAGCCTTGACACCGTAGATGGTGTCAGCGGTGAACAGCGTGCCCAGGTATTCCTGCTTGTACTGAGTCTGCGAGCGGATGCCCAGTTGCTCGATCAGCACCATAGCGTCACGGTGGCCCATCAGGCAGATGCGGTCATTGCCCGAGTTGCCAGCGCCGGAGTCGGCGTTGGTCGAGGCGAAGACGGCCATGCCGTACAGTTGACCGATTTCGCCGTTGCGGATCGCATCGCCGTTGCCGATGAAGGCTTGCTCGGTGTAGCGGGCCAGACCCATCAGGGTGTTACGGCTAGACGGGGGGATCAGGAAGAAACGGCCGTCCATAGGAACGTCGTTGTCGTCCAGGCGCTGGATGGTGCGGCGGATAGCAGCATCAGTCAGAGCGGCGGCGTTGGAGGTGGTGCTGTTGTAAGCAGTGGTGCCATCAGAGCCGATGAAAGCCTTGGTGGTGGTGTTGCTGGTAGCGTAGTCGTTGGTGCCAACGGTAGCGCCGTTGAAAGCGCGGCCCAGTTGAACCAGATCGGTGTCGATACGACGAGCCAGAGCGTAACCAGCGTCTTCCGTGTAGAAAGAACGCAGCGAGGTCAGGGCCTGGACTTCGACGATGTCTTCGATCAGGCGGCTGTACTCGTAGTGCTTGTTGATGAGCACTTGGATGTTGCTGTCGGATTCAGCGATCAGGGTCACCGAGTCGGTAGCAGCCTTGGCGTTGGCGGTGCCACGAGCGGGCGAGGGGATGTTAACCGTGTCACCCTTCTTGCCCTTGAAGTTCATGCGCTTGACGAGGTTCGCCAGAACGAGGTTCTTCTTATAGGCGGCAACAATTTCATCACTCCAGATTTCCGGAATGAAGTTCGCTGCGGAGGTAACGGTTACGCTATTGGTGGGGGAAAAGGCGGTGTTTGCCATAGTTCAAATCTCCAAAAAAGGTGGTCTACTTGACTCGGCCTTCTGCATACGCTTTGATGATTTCATCACTGAGCGCTTCATAGCGGCCTGGGTCGGTCATCTTTAGCCGGATCAGGTCAGCGCGACGATAGACGCGCTTTGAGCTTTCGCCAGATCCACCGACATCAACTTGCGCGGTCTTGAGATTTTGCTTCCTGACTGCCTCACCGGCATCTTCAGTCTGCTTAGTCTTAACGCCACGGATCTGCTTGTAGGTTGACAGCAGTTCATTGGCCGAATCAAAGTCAAACTCGCTATCGGCTTTCGCGTAGAGGCCCACCCGGATAGGCGAGCTTTTCACCCAGGCTGCAAACTCAGGGTCTTGAACCAACTGAGCGTAGTCGGGGTGCTCTTGCGAGAGCTTTTGCTGAGTCTGCATCCGTCGGAAATCGGCAGCAGCTTGTCGCGCCGCCAGCACGTCGGGATGTTTATCAACGGTCTTTTGAACGGCCTTCTGGGGATTCTCAAAGAAATCTACTTCCGGCTCATCCTCAATCTGACTCGGTTGTTGCTTGGAACTGAGACTCTGCTTGAGCAGCTCATCTGCGAGTTTTCGCACCTCGCCCACTTCCTGGGCTTGTTTGCCAATCAGCTTTTCAGCCTCTTGGTGCATGCGAATGACCTCTTCCAGACTCTTTGCCCGGTATTTCTCCGGGAGTTCTGGCGCTGCGGCCTTGGATTCCTCGACTTCGATTTCGCTGGGCTGGTTCTGTTCTTCGTCAATCAACATAAATGGTTCCTGCCAATCTGGTTGTAGGAGATTCAACTCGGCGCTCATGCTTATGAGTTGGCTTTGCGCTCTGCATTCAACTTTTCGATGTGTTTGCGCTCAAACCGACCGTATTCGGACGGAAAGTGCCCAGACCAACCTTCAAGTTTGAAAGTAGGAGCGCTCATGATGCGTGTAGCGGATTTGCCACACGCGCACTGAACGCTGCCCGTCTCATAAACGGTCAGACGCTCAATTATTTGCCCGCATTCGCAGGCGAATTCATACATTGGCATTTAAGTCCTCAAATGCGCGTTCGCTGATCTGCTTGAGATTTCTCAGCCACAGCAATATTGACAACTCGCCTTTGCGAAATTGTAAGGCGTTGCCGTCCTCAATCGTAGAAATATTGTTTAGCGATTCCAGCATCTTGTCAACATCTTCCATCAGGTCTAGCCAGCCCTGTTGGGAGAACATGCTAAATCGTTCTTCGTAATACTTCTGAAGCTCAGGGGTCATGAGGTTGCCTGTCGGATAATGAGGACGACGATGATGCCAAAGATGATGACGACCAGGGTGCCGCCGATGATCTGGGCGTAGAAGATGCGCTGCTTGACGAGTTTGCGCCGGGCGATCTTAGCCTCACGCTCGGCCTTCTCGCGTGCTTGGCGGATCTTCATGCGCTCAATCAGCATCTGCTCCCACAGTTCGGGGTACCCCCCGTAGATCAACTGGTGCTTGAGCTGCTCTTCCATCTCACGCAACTGGTTAGCCTGCATGACGATTTCCATCGCCTTGCCCGTATCTGACTGACCCTTCTTGCCAGCATCGTTAGCGGCCTTCTGGACAGCGTCTTTGGCATCAAAAAAGCGCCCAAACTCACCGACAAGACCTTGTATATCTTTGCCGAGTTTGATGGCCTTTTGGATGCCTGCGACAGCAGCCTGGGCGGTAGCGAATGCGACGATCGGGTCTATCACATGAGCACCCAGATGCCGAGTTTGATCAGGCCAATGAGCGAGGCGACCAGAAAGCCCGCGACGGCAAAGCCAAGTATGAAGTCAATCATCTTTTTCCCTCGCAATCTTTAGGTGCTGGTGCTTGTACCAGATGTTCACGATCAAACCGATGATGGCAATGATCAAGCCGCCAAAAGCTGCAATCTCATTGGCAGTCAGGCCGAAGTAAACGGCGCTGGCGCTGCCTCCGTACTGTGCTGCTGTTGCTGCTTTGACGACTTCGACACTCATGGCTTATTCCTCGGCGGGCAGGGGTTGGTTGCCTTCTTCCAGCCATTTTAAGTACTGCTGGTAGTCGGTGTTGGCTGGGTCGAAGGGGATGCACCAGCCATCTGAACGCAGCACAGAACATGGTGCGCCATCTCGATCAACAATAACTTTGTAGGATGTCATTAAAGCTCCGAACTCATGGCAACAGACGCCGTTGCAGATTGTCGAGACAAGAAGAACCGTCCAGTGGTCATGCCAGTAAAGTTCGCGGCATCGAACGAAACACCAGTAGTTGAGACTCGACTGGAGTTGATGACAGCACTTGCAGACGATTGGTTGAAGTCAGCGGAATACCCGTCAGTAATTCGCAAAATACCAGCCGCCGCAATAGACGGGGCTGCTCGCATCGGCACTTGAAAAAGACAACTGCCGTAAGCCACTGTTGCACTTGAAGACACGCCCGTAAATGTGTCGATCAATTGGTAATACCGCTGACACATGATCAACTCGCGCCCGTAGTCGCGGCGTTCAAACGGCGAGGCGACAGAGCCAGCTTCAAGCTGGACGCCGGTGATGTACCAAGTTGCGTTAAGCGTTCCAATCACAGACGTTGCGCCTGTGGCAGAGTTCAAATCAGACCCAGCCCAAGCCCCTGCGGTGCCGGAATAAGTAGAGCCAACGCCAAGCCCGAAAACCAACTGTATGCCGGTGGAAGAGTTTGTGCTCCATGTGCCGGAAGTGTCACCAGGGATGGTGATGGTTTTCTGCTCCCAAGTATCCGCTACAGAGATTGCGTAGGTAAACGGGTAGGAACGGTTGTTTTGGTTGTTGACAGCGCCACCAAAAGTTCCGGTCAGCGAAGAACGAACCCAGAAAGACAGCGTGACGGCTTGGGCAGAAGCGGTTCCCCAGCCAAGATCAGCGACGTTAAAGCCTTCAATCCGCTGCCCTACGATAACTCGCTGCGTTGCAGCCAAAGAAGCATCCGCCGTTGTGGTGGTGCATTTAAGCGAGTTGGTAAATCCGGTAGGCGCAGACGTATTCTGCTGGGCGGTCATAACGCCATCAGTGTCTTCGTAAGAAAACCAGCGATCCACGGTGTATGCGACAGAGGTTGACATCGTCACACTCGCCCCAGCATTGCGCTGGTCGATCCGCATATCGCCGTTGATGATGCGGTTGCGAAAGCCCATCGACCCCGTGGGTGCGGCCACGCCGTACAGGACGGCATTGCTGGTGCCGTCTTTGTCGTAGTAGCTGGTTGCCTTTACCGTGCTCACACAACCCCCAGGGCGGTTTTGATCTCATCTGTGGTAGCCGCAGCGTCAATCTCAGATTGAATCGCAGCGTACTTCTCGCGGATGGCCTGACGGGCTGCTTCAGCCGCAACCGCTTCAGACGGAATGGTAGCCTTTAGATCGTAGGGCTTGAACTCTTCGGCCCGAGCAGCACGACGCATGTCGTGGCCGATGGCTTTGGCTTTGTCAATGTCGATTACGATGCCCATGTCCATGCTCCTCGGAAAGTGCGGTCAGACGGAATGTCAGCGACATCCACGATCTCATACGGCTTGCCCGCCGGAACGTCTTTGGCCGCGATCTCTTCAATCGTCAGGCCGCACTCGGCAGCGGGGATGATGATGGCAACGCCATCGTCGGTGGGATAGATGATTCGTTGGTTCATGGTTGGCCTTTAGCGGAAGATAATCACGTTGACAGTTGGGTCATCAACCAAAGTGTTGGAACCGTTTGATGCTGTTTCAAAACGCACCGAAGAGGTTGTCCTAATTGGCCCTGAGCCTGCACTTCCTTCAAAACCTACAGTTCCAAAGGTGCCCGTACTTCCGCCAGTAATAGATACGCCGAAATTAGTGTCGGGCATGGCATTCGTGAAGTTCACAGTGTAGTTGCCAGTGCTGTTATCAGTGATGCTGCTCACGTTGCCACTTGCGCGAATCGCCACAGTGCCCGTGCCGTTAAAGTTCACCCACGCCCGGCAAGCATAGACCGGCGCGGAGCCAGAAGCATTGAACTGAGACAGAGTGGATTCAGCCGTGGCGATGGTGCCCGTGCTATCCGGCAGCGTCAGCGTCCGATCCGTATTGCTGTTCGGTGCGGCCACCGTGAAGATGCCCGTGCCGCTGGCGTTGCCTTGAATTTTTACGAGACTCATGGTTGGGCCTTAGCGGAAGATGGAAACACAGGCAAACGCAGTATCAAAAAAACCAGTGCCAGGATTCACAGACCTGATCCGTAAAGCGGTGGTTGTCGGAGCGTGATCGTAATGTTTTTGAATCAGTCCGTTTCCGCCGTTGGAAACTGGGTCTTCCATCCCAACAAAGGTGTAGTTCGCGTCTGAAATAGCCGTCGTGAAGTTGATCGTGTAATCACCTGTGCCGTTGTCGGTGATCGAGGTGACATTACCGCTTGCCCGAATAGCGACGGTGCTGGTGCCATTGAAGTTCACCCACGCCCGGCACAGGTAGCTCGGGGCAGAGCCAGAAGGAACGTCTACGACAGACGAACCCAGCGTCATCCCCGGCGTTACAAGCCCGGTAGAACCGTTGATAGTTACCGTCATACCACCGTCCAAGTAGATCCAGAAGAAACCGTCACCGTGATGCCGGAGTTCACAGAAACCGGGCCGAACGAGCCCCCATTATCGCCCGAGGCAATCGTGTAGTCAGCGCTAATCGTCTGGCTGTTCACCACAATGCCGTTGCTCGCACGCGGAGCCTTGACACTCAATTCACCCGTGCTGGGCTTGAAGAGATACTGAGCATTGCTCGTGTACAGCGTCGTTGGAGTGCCCGAAGTTGCAGCCGCAAAGAGCGGGTACAGGTTCGTGCTGGTCGCCGTGTCGTTGGACAGCGAGGCCCCCGCATTGACCGTCGCCCAGGAGGTGTTCGTTCCGTCCGTCGTCAGGTACTTACCCGACTGCGAAGTCTGACTCGGGGCTAGGGCGTTGAAGGCCGTGTTGGCCGTCGTCTGACCCGTGCCGCCATTGGCAATCGGCAGCGTGCCTGTGACCTGGGTCGTCAGGTCAACACCCGAAAGTGTGCCACCCAGTGTCAGGTTTCCGCTGGAGGTGACGGTGCCCGACAGGCTAATGCCGTTGACCGTGCCCGTGCCGCCTACTGAAGTAACGGTGCCGGTGTACTGGTCGTTTGACGTAATCGTAAAGCTCGGATACGTCCCACTAATGCTCGTAGTACCCGCGCCCGTGAGCGATACGGTTTGATCTGGCGCACTGTTGGTCACCGTAATGTCGTTGGTGCCGCTGATCGAGATGCCCGTACCCGCCTGAATCGTGCGAACACCTGTGTTGGTGATCGTGATGTCATTCGTTCCGGTCACCGAGATGCCGTCGCCCGCTTGGGCGGTGCGTACACCGGAGTTGGTGATAGTGATGGAGCCAGCGCCCTCAGTGATACTGATGCCAGTACCGTCAGTCAGGTTGGCATTCTTCCACACGCCATCCACGGCGTCATAGATGATCGTGTTGCCCGAGGCCAACGTGCCAAACCGAACATTGCCATCAGTGCCGCCAAGCGCGGAGCCGAAGGTCGGACGCACAAACAGCACGCCGTTACTGGTGCCAACATGCACCACCGCTGCGATTGTGGCAATAGCGTTGGGAGTGTTTGGCTTAGTAGCGGTGAGGCCACCTGTTACCGTCGGGTCGTAATAAAGGATCTGGCCTTGAGTGAACGCAGACGTATTGACGCCCGTAATCTCGCCAAACTCATAGACCGTGATCCAGTCGTTCGTAATCCCGCTCTCGCCGGCTACACCCAGCAGATAGTTTGACTGATCGAACGTCAGCCCTGTAGCTGGTGCAGCGGTCAAGCCACCGCTGGCCCCCAAGGTGCCGGTAAACATCAGCACTTGACCCTTGGTGGCCGCAGCGGTAAGTTTGACCCGGTAGAAAATCTCATGCCCGACGTGCTGGATCACACTGCCGTTCATCTGGAACGCAAGCGTCTGGTACTGATCGTCGTCGGTGTAGTACAGCTTGCCTGTAGCGTCAGTGACCGTCGCGCCCGTGTCAAACTGGATGAAGTCGGGCGAGGAGATGCCACCCGTCAACCCCGTCATCGAGGTGATGTTGTCGTTCGCGCCAGCAATGGCCCAGCTTTGGTCGATCTTCTGCCAGACGGAACCGTTGAAGATCAGCCAATCGCCTGCTTGCCAATCAGTGATGCCGTTGAGGTTCGTGCTACCGGCAACCGACACGACGTAGTAGTAGCCATTGGTGCCCGTGCTGCTAACCAGCGTCGGGGTGTTCGTCGAGGCGTTCCAAGTACCCTGATAGGACAGTCCACCGGCCACATCGGCCCAGGCCAGATCCGTACCGTCAGTCGTGAGGAACTTGCCCGCATTGCCCGTCTGGCTCGGGATCAGATCGTTAATCTGCTGTTGGAGCGAAGCCAGGGTATCGAGCACTGACTGACTCGTGCCACCACCGTTGGTGATGACCTTGATCTTCTCCGCCAGATCAGGGGCGACCACTTCGCCTACGTTGATCGTGCGGCCCGAGGACAGGCTGATGATCAGCGAGCCGTCAAAGTCAATGTGCGCGTCGGTGACCGAGACACCATCTACGCCATCGCGCCCGTCCACACCATTGCGGCCGTCAGCGCCCTTGGGCCCCATCGGGCCAGTGGAGCCATCCCGGCCCGCACGGCCGTCGCGGCCGTTGGTGCCGTCGCGTCCGTCTTTGCCGTCCTTGATCGAAGCGACACGCGCTTCGATCTTGTTTCCCACCTCGTCGTAGCGAGACTTGATGTCTCCTTCGATCTTCTTGAGCGCTTCGATCACCAGGCGAGCCTGCTCGCCAACCTTTTGCTTTTGCAGCTCGCGGCTCTTGGCCATCGTGCCGCGAATGGACTCCAGAACAGCCTTTTGCTGCTCCTCGGTCATGCCCTGGAGGATTAGCTGTTTAGCGA
>JACCDX011439509.1_pt1 | contig 19623 bp, 21 predicted proteins | sample 7449681 | NCBI WGS metagenome assembly JACCDX01 (sample SAMN15323450, study PRJNA562643) | freshwater metagenome | isolation source: river surface water | place: USA:Blue River Watershed | collected 2017-08-18
ATAGCAAATAATTCACCGCACATATATAAACCAGGCACTTTTTTAGGGAGTGGATGAAGAGACGCAATACTTTCATCGTAAACATTATAATTACCAGGAAGCCAATATGTACAACCAAAAGTCCAAGGATGTTTCTTAAAAAAAACAGGATCAGGAATGTCTAAATCTGGAAATAAATGACGGACTTCTTTCATAATCTTTTTCTCCAATATATCACTTTTAATATTAATAAATTTCTTGGCATCATCACCATCTGTATAGGAAATCATTACTATACCCTTTTTATAGTTAATAGGAATAATGTATCGTAAAGGTCCATCTGTTACAACTTTTGGTATTCCATCAAACCATACCTTTTTAGCACCAGAAGCAGATGGAGGAAATACAGCATACAAACGTAAGAGAGGTTCCATTCGCAAGTGACGTAGAACTCCACAGTCTTTAAGTCCCCTAATAAAGGAAATAGCCTCAGAATGGAGAGCAGCGACACATAGTTTTCCTAAGAAGACACGTTTATTATGTAGCACAGTTTTACATTCTTTCTCAATAACATTACATTCTATCTTTACACTATTCTCATCAGCACCTCCACCATATTTTTGAACAGAAACCACATCCATATTTTTTATTAGGACACCACCAAGCTTTTGAAACTCCGCATTCATAGCATCTGTAAGTGAAGATAGACCCTCGTTACATACTACAAACCCCTTGTTAGTTCCCATTTCTTCTTTAAAACTATGTAGGGCTAAATCGGCGCGCATTGTATGCATTTCAGAATAATATGGAAATTCTATGTAGAAACTTTGTGCTTTTGCTTTACCGAGAACTTTTTCCAATAAATTTCCTAATGTATTTCTGCTTAGAATATCTAAGGGTAAATTTTCAAGAGGTTTAAGATATGTATCAATTAATTCAGAAAACATATTGGGTCTCAAAGTAAAATCATATTTGGATAGGAAATCTACTTTATCACTAATATCGGATACTGTAAGTCCATATTTTTTGATTAATGAGAGGACTTTCTTATGAGATTTAGAGATACGACCAGCACCATTTTCCCATTGAACTTCTCCTACTCCATCAATATCCTTTTTAAATGTTATAACACGTCCTCCTACATAATCATATTTCTCCAGAATACATACACTTAGATCCTTTCCTTTTCCTTTACTTTTTTCTTTTCCAAACCTTTTTAGAACTTCTATTCCAACACGGAGACCTGCTAATCCAGCGCCTAAAATAATTACATCATAACAAGAAGGATAAGCAGACATTCTTAATATAATGTAATAAAAATATATTAGATTGTTTTATTTATGAGGTTTTTAATTATTGAATATTTAAGTAAATGGATTTGTATTTTGTGCTACAGATAAATCTGCGATATGTTTCTTTAATTGAAATATCTTTTCATTTAATACTGAAATAGTTTCAATATATTTTTTATTTTCTTCATTTACCTTATTATTTTCCAATCTTATTTTAATTATTTCTTTAACGTGTTGTTCTTTTAATTGTTTAATATTTTCTTCTAATTGAGTATGTTGTTGTTGTAATTTATTATTACAAATATCTAAATTATTACTATATTCTTCAAATTCATTAAGATTATCTATTAATTTATTATATTTATCTGATAAAATATTATATTTATTTACTAATTCCTCTTCTCTTTCTACTAACTTTTTATTATGTTCAGATAATTTATTTTTACTAATAATTTCTTTTTCTTTCTCTTCCACAAGTTCAGTATATTCTTTTAGCGTATTACCATTAAATAAATGTTTATAAATAACAAACTTATTATGATATTCTTTTGCTAAGTTTTGAAATACTAATATTTGTTCTTTTAATGATTGTTCAATATAGGGTTTGATTATATGAGTATTTGAAGTGTTACTTTTATTTAATAATTTAAAATTATCTATAAGAAAGTTAGGAAAATTGTATAATAAATTATCAATTTTAAATTCTTCTGTAAGACTACCATAATTATTATTATTTGTATATATATTTCCATAATTATCGATTGCTATATGTTTAGATGATCTACCACAATTAGCATCAAATGAATTATAAGAACAAAATTCATAAATAAACCATCCACCTTCAGGGTGTTTTTTAAAATACTTTAAATCAACTTTCCCATAATCTTCAGTAAAATCATCAGAAGATAAATTAGTAGAAATATCTTGATGAAAAGTAAACATAATTCGTGAATACTCTTCATCAATCTTAGAACGAATAGATGAAAACATAGTTTCAATTTCAGAAGCCATCTTAGAATAAGAGTTTATGGACGGCTAAATATTAGATTATAATGATTTTCAAATTTTTCCAGATAATGTATTCTAAAACATATCCATTCTTTTATGAGAAATTAATTTATATTTACCTGAATATGATTTCTTTTTACTACCACCAGATATGTTATTCATAGTATTAACATCTATAACCCAATCATAATTACTATATACATCTCGCAAATAATATTCCATAAATGTTACTAACCAAGAATATAAAATATCACATCTTTTTGATTTAGGTATAGCTTCAAAAAAATCGCGATATGTTTTAGAGTTATTATATATTTTCTCAAGATATGGGAATAATTCTGAATTAGGCCTGGCAATTCTAAGAAAATCAATATAGTCAACTTTCTTTGAAGGATCTGTCAAAAATTCCAAACGTTCTCTATATTTATTATATTTATTAATATCTTTCATTTTAGCATTAAAGTTTTTTTCATACCATGTTTTTCCATGATATGCTATTGAAAAATATGCCAAATTTAAAGGCTTTGTGGGACTTCTTGGAGGTTTTTTTGACATATCTTTTTCTACACAATCAATATGAGACATATCATCAAAAATAAAATTATTTACTGAAGGGATTTTATTATATACATAATTTAATAAACTTTTTAACATTATAATTGTCCCCTCACCTTTCTCTAAGTTTGAACCTGTAGAACATTCTGGTTCATATAAAGCATGTGGGATTTTAGCAGATATTGGTTTATTCATATAATTATATGTGTATGATACTCCAATACAATTATCATAAATACCACCTATTTTAAAAGTATGACTAATAATTCTATCATTATAGGATTTAATACTTTCTGAAATTTTAAATTCATATTTACCAACTTTTACAAATTCAACAGTATCCATTATATATTATAAAATAATATATTTAAACCATAAACTTACTTTTCATTCTATCATCTTGAGACATTTTAGTCCGTTTACTTAAAAAATCTAAATATTGTTTGGCTAATTTATATTGTTCTAACTTACTCTTTTTTAAGACTTCTAAACGAACTTTCATAATCATAGCAACTTGCCAGATACGTTTATGAGGATACGCACCTGATTTATATAATCGTTCTAATTTCCTTATCGTTTCTTTCACATCAGATACTGTTTTATAGCGGATTGGGATAGTATCAGATGGATCTTTGTCAATATATACATCAAATGCTTTTAGAGGGTTGCGGGGATTGTATAAAAAATTAGATGTATTTATTCGCCGAGTTGCATATTTACTTTTTGTTTTCTGTTTCTGCGCCTGTTTCTGTTTTTGCGTCTTTGTTTTCATTCTAATTATCTAACATATTAATTTCATCTTGTAAGAAAGTAGCATATCGTATATTTCCTTCTGCTTCAGCAATTAATTTCATATTTTCTAATTGTTGTCTTCTTCTATTCCTTACAAATCTATCTGTTTCCTCTTCTTCAGTATCTTCTATTTCTTCTTGTTCTACTTCTACATCTTCAACTCCTGCTCCTCTTCCTCCTGATTTATCCTTTACTGCTTTGTCTTCTACTACTTTATCCTGTTCTACATTCTCAATTGTATTTTTAACATTAGATTTATTACTACGTGTTTTCTTAACTGTGTCATAAAAGTTTTTATGAATTAATCTATAATAGAATGTTTTACTTGACCAAGTAGATTTCTTATTTTCAACCGCGATATTAGGAACAACATAATGATATCCAATAGATATATCTTGTAAGGCATTATTAATCATTTTAATGAGTTCTTGTACTTCAATATCCCAATCTACAAGAACTTTTTCAATTTCATCATTTGTTAAATCAATAAGACGTCTATTTTTACCATTAGTTCCTTCAACAGAATAATTCTGAATACGATTAATTAATTCAACAGCAACCATTCTAAATGCGCCTAAAATGTCCTGAACTTCTGTATCTAACTTGCGTTTCTTTTCATTTTTAGCAAGCATTTGCCCCCATTGTTTTTCATCATAATCATTTAGTAGGAACTTCACATTAATATCAGCCATAACAGTATTATCAAGATGCGACCTATACATTCCAGCAGATATATCTTGAATTTCTAAACAAATGCGATGAAATTCATAGAACTTTTCAGATATATTTCTTTTAACAGATCTTGGAATTTTTACAAGTTCCCATCCATTTGGATAACCTCCACAAGGGACATCAAGAGGATTACGTGCCATTTGTCCTCCAGTTCCATTGCGACGCATCCATTCATAATAATGTGGATTATGGATCATTCCTGATGTAACAATTTTTCCAGATGCCCACGAGAAAGGGGTTTGACATGAAATGCAGAACATTTGATCGCAGTTTCTAAGACAGGTAAAATCTTCTAAGATAAATCTTTTATTACCATCTACAGACCAACCATAATATGTTCCTTTTCCAATTTCATTTACTGTGATTGATGTTTTAAGTATATCCTTATTAGGAAATATTCTATAACCATATAATACATCTTTGATACTATTATTTAATTTTAAATAATCTTTCACAACAATCTCATAAATATTATTAGATACTTCATATTGTTTAATAATATTAGTAATAGACATATCTGTAGATGTTAAAACAAGTGTATGTTCACTATTTACAATATAAGTCATTCCATTATTTTGTTTAACTTCATACATTGTATCTTCACCAGTAATTGTATCAAATACAACCCGCTTTTCTCCATCATCACCTATTAATTCATCTCCTATAGTAATATCTTGAGACATTTTAGTACAACCGTTCCATAGTAAGATAGGAGTGTCCTTAGCGAAACATCCGCTTGCCTTTGTAATGAATTCACCACATTTAGGACAAGGTTTGGAATCCTTTTTAATCAAATCAGCTGTTTCAACATCTTCTTTGATACATTCATGTGGTTCATCATGTTTCAATCCTTTAACCTTAAAACACTTATTACAACTATAATATTCACAAATACCACACTTCCAAGCGGTACTTAAGAAGCCCTGACATCCATCGCGAGTACAACGACGAATAAATTTCTTCTTTTCTTCCGCATCTTTATCTTCTTTTGAAGTCAATGAATTATTGTGTAATTCCATATATAAGTTCATAATTTCAGTGTTTCTATCTTTAATTTGCGTCTTAATATTTTCTACTTCATCGCCAATCTTTTTGAGAGAAGGACGTAATTTCTCCTTATTTTCAGCAGATTTATTATTAATTATTTCATAATAAATTTCCATATATTTTTCATCTTTTAAAGCCTTAATTTCATGTAAATCTTTAATATCATTTGATAAAACATTAACTTTTTCTTTAATTTCACGTTTTTTCTTTTCTTCTAACGCATTTTCTTGAAAACCAGGTAGATTAGCTTTTTCACGATTAATAAGAATTTCCTGACGATGTTTATAATAAGTTTGCTGTATATAAGTCATAGTACACATTTCTCTAAGAGTAGCATCATTATAATTAACTCTACAATGCATACAATGAGCATCTTCAATACTATCTAATAAATAACGCTCAATACATTTAGAGCAACTATCCGTTTTACAGTATTTACATACATATTTTTACGAAGGATAGGAGTATACTTCTCAATACAAATTGGACATTCACCTAATTCTTCTTTTTCCTCTTTCTTTTTCTCATTCTCTTTTTTATCATTCTTTTCCTTCTTTTTCTCATTCTCTTTCTTTTCTTTTTTCTCCTTCTGTTTCTTCTCTTTCTCTACATCTTTTACTTCACCGTTTTCTACTACCTTCTCTACATCCTTTTTAGATTTCCTTGCCTTTTTAGGAGTTTCTTTAGGTTCTCCTTGTCCGTCTTTAAGTTCTCCCTTAGCTACACGTTTACGCCTCACTTTCTTAGTAATAAGTTCAGACGCATCTGCTGGAATTACAACAATCTCTTCTGTATTAGACGACATTTCTATACACAATTATTTCACAATCTCATCAATCAATTTTTATGGCTAATTAGTAGTATGGTTTCTCACGAAATATTACTATTCTAACTATGATTGTAAAATATATGCGCAATCCTAATATAGCAAAAAATTTGAATTCCAAACCATCATAAAGTATGATCACCCATCATACAATAATAAGTAGAGAATAATCTAAGCAAAAATGTCAGCCACTCCTATTGAAGACTATAAACAAATTATTATCAACGCATTAGATATTTTGAGAAAGAGAGATGTCGCTGATAATGAGAAATTTAAAGCCCGAGCATATCAAAAAGTGATTTCGCAACTTAAAGACTATCCTAATCCAATCACTTCATATGAGGATGTGCGGTTAATTGATGGAATTGGAGATAAGATTTCTCAGAAGATTAAGGAGATTTTAGAGACGGGTTCACTTAAATCAGCAGAAAGAGCCAAAGAAAATTATAATATTGATGCCCTTGACGCATTTCAGAATATTTATGACGTTGGTCCAGTAAAGGCATCGCAATTAGTCAAAGAGGGAATTACAACAATTGAACAACTTCGTGAAAAAGTTAAAACTGATACAAAATTACTGAATAAAAAACAGATAATAGGTCTAAAATATTATGAGGATTTATTGGAAAGAATTCCACATAACGAGATAGAAGAACATGAAGATATTCTAAATATGCTTATTCCTGACGAATCCAATTTTACTATTGAGATTGTAGGAAGTTATCGTAGAGGCGCAGAAACATCAGGTGATATTGATGTATTAATTCGTGTTCCACATAATCAAACGGCTAAAGAAACACAAGCCCATTTCAAGATGTATGTGAAACTTCTTGAAGGCTTTGGATATATTGAGGAAATCCTTGCTTTAGGAGAGAAGAAATGCATGGCAATTTCACGAATTTATAATGGAAAAGCCCGTCGTCTTGATTTGCTCCTAACTCCATATGATGAATATCCTTATGCACTACTCTATTTCACAGGTTCAGATAAGTTTAATGTAGCATTTAGACAACATGCGACAGCACAAGGATATACATTGAATGAACATAAAATGACATCAACTGTCTTAGATAAACCAGAGCCTCCCAAAATGTTGACAGAAAAAGACATCTTCACATTCCTCAAATTACAATATATTGATCCTACACAAAGAGTAGATCATAATCAAATCATTCCTCTTAAGCCAAGAAAGAGGCCAACAATTGGAGTATTACCTTCACAAGTATAAATATATTATCCTAATATAGTTCATATACAATAAAACAAAATTTGAAAACAATAACAGTATTTTTAATGTATAACCCAATCCATTTAAATAAGTACAAATGAATATTACAGAATTAATACAACATATTGATAGTATTAAATATGATCCAAATAGTTATAATGATAATATAGCATTATGTCTTATTGTAATGGAACTAATAATATTTATTGTGGTAATAATATATCTAATGAAAATAGTTTCGGATGATTATACAACAATGTATGATGATTATGATTATGATTATGATTATAATATATATAATAATATGAGATTTTACATTAAAGACAAATCTGCTAAAATAAAGGGATATATTAGAAGAAAATTCCTTAAATATGCGATTGACAATAATTTTAAACTAAAAGCATCTCCGTTTATTCCAATTGTAAATAAAAATATAAAACCTATAGAGGAATTTAATTTATATACAGGTAAACCAGTTAAGATAGAAGTAGAAGATGGATATTCTACAGCAATTAACAGGGATACTATAAAATAATAATTAATTCTTATAATAAATCAAAAATCCAAAAAACAAATATATGGATATAACAGAATGAAACTCAAATATTTATTTTTGTTATTATTTATATTAATTATAGTATTATCAATAACAAAATACTATAAGGAAAGTATATTGGAACAGTTTATATCATATTGTGACCAACATAAGGATTGTAAAACATGTTCCAGCGCAAGTGGATGTTCGTGGTGTCCTAAATCAAAAGTATGTCTTACAAGTACACTTTTGAAGAGTACGGATAATTCATGTAATCAAATGAATACAATTAGTTCATCATTTAGATGTAAATCTGTAATTGATGGTGAAGAGTTACCACCAGATGATAAATTTCAAGATCAATATGATTTCTTACTGTATAAAGACCAAATTGCGGATAGAATTCCTCCACCAAATGCCTATATGTCAGGAAAAGTAAAATATAGTCCAGCAGATATAGTTAGTAATACAAATAATGTACGTAATAGTGTCAATAATCTTAAATTAGAATTACCAGGTATAATATCATCATCAGTAGAAAATCAGATTAAACCAATGGTAAATGGAATTTTATCAGAGAATTATTATATTCAGGGATTTACAAATCCTCCATTATCTGATTGTAAATTACTAAAAACATGTAATGAATGTACTAATAATCCTAATTGTGGATGGGATCCGAGACGAGTAAAATGTGATAAAAGAGGACCAGATAAAACTAAATATATAACACAACGCGATAGATGTGTATTAACTCAAGGCACTTTACAATTAATGCAGCAACAACCTAATTAATCTTCAAAGTTAGAACTTTCTAAAACTAATTGTTCTAATTCTTCATCAACTTCTTCAGGATGTTGTATTTTTTCAGCAATATGATGTTTATAATCTTCAACTTTAGAATAAATATAAGTCCCCGCTTCTTTAGTACCATACATTATAGCTGAAGTAGCAATTGCTGAAATAGCACCAGCAATAAGTGATATACCAACCGCAAAAGTACGTGAAGAAGAACTTATAAGGGGTTTAGCAACAGAACCAGATACGGATGCTAATGCTCTAACAGAATTTCCAGCAACAGTTCCAGCAACTAATTCTGTTCCGTATCCAACAACTGCACCACTCGCATTTATCCCTGATGATACAAGAGAACCTGTTATCTCTCCAGATGCGACAATAGAAGAATATACAATAGCAGATACAGAAGCACCTACTATACTACCTGTTGCGTACATAGTTAATGAATTAACAAAAGCATTACTATTATGTTTATTATCAATAATCATTAGTTGTAAATTTTCAGCGGAAGACATCCTCTGACACTTAATATAAGAATATAAAATATGCTTATATTATTTTTTGGATTACCATTATGTAAAAATTTGATACGATTAATGGATAAAAGATAAGATGTAGCAATCAGTTATTCTAAGAAGCATTATATCATATAAGAGAATGAACACCGAATATCATAATATGGCTCAAAATGTATATTATAGACAGGCTAAGTTAGCCCAATTAAGTGAAATGATTATTGATGGAAACATTGTAATTAAGTATGATCATATTGGAACTATTAATTATAATAATCACAGAAAACTAAATGTATATCGTAGATACAATAGTCTATTTAGCATTATTATTGAAGATGAATGTTTAAATTATTATGTCCAACCAGATTTATCAATTCGTCAATCACTTGGCAATGCTTTATATTTATCTCATGAGGACGTACATCAATTACATTCATCAAAATGTTTATCAATACAGCACGGTGTAGATGTTAATTCAATGAGTATTATGGAACTAACATGGTCGCAAATTCAAGAATTATACTCATCCATTATTATTGACGTATATATCCCACATATTAATTACCTTTCACAAGCTGATAATATTGAATATGAAGATGTCCAAGCACCAATTCCAGATCATGAAGAGCAAAAACAAGAATATCCCATCCCACAATCACCGGTTGCTAATAAGGTTGTAAGGGAAGATAATGATGGAAACGAGGCGCCAGCACAAACTCCTCTATTTAGGGAAGCAAAGAAACGTAGAACAAGAGAAGTTAGTCCTATTACAGATTATTCTGATACATACAATTTCCGCAATAAGAAACAGAGGACTTAAATGATAAAATAAAATAAAATAATCAACTGAATAATGAGAATAAATAATTTATTTTTATTATGAAAAAAATTTGAACCCATGAATACATAATTATAAGATGTAATACAAGTAGCATTCTAAGAGATAAAATGGAGACACTTATGAAGTTATATAATGAATATTATGATATAACTAATGTAATTACAAATAAGAAAGAATATGTTAATAATATACTTAGTCAAATTAGTAAAATACAGGAACAAATGGATAAAGAATTAGTACTACTGTATATAGAAGAGAAATCGCAGAAATATAATATCCCTGAATGGGCACAAGTATTATTAAAAAATAATCTTAATTCTATTCCGAAGTTTATTAAAGAGACAGATGCCTATGATAATACATATTATGATGTAGTGAAATTTAAATGGGATAATTCTAATACAAGTCATAATATATTGGATAAATGTAATAGGAACATATTTAATGAATATTTAAATAAAGATATTATATTATACAGTATTATATCTAATCCTATAATTATGATAGCTTATATTTGTTGTCTTAATGAAAAAAACTTATCAAAGTTTGAAAATGCGATTATATCTAAAAAGTGTATTGTGGAGGAATTTACAGATACACTTAATAAAATATATAAAGATATTGATATAACTATTAAATCTAAACAAATTAACAGTCTTAGACATTATAAAAATCTATATAGATTAGATATTCATAATGTGTGGAATACACTAAAAAATATTTTGGAAATTGATCCAAAAATGATTGTTGTAATTATAGTTATATTAGAAAATTACAGTAGTGATATATATATACATAAATATGATACAATTATGTAATATATATTAAATAAAATAAAAAATAGAAATAGAAATAAAAATAGAAATATCTAAATATTTTTATTGGACAGTATTATTGGACAGTATTATTTGAAGACTATTTTACATTCTTCTTTAGGAACACGTTTACATAATCCCTTAACATATTTAATAACACCTTTTTTAGTAATACAAGTATCTTTAATAACAGACATTATATGAGAACGAATAGTATCTTTAGACAATTTATGAATATTAGAAAGGAGTTCAACTAATTCACGGATCTCAATCTGCTGAGTATCATCCGCTTCACAGATTTTCATGATTGAATAAATCCAGTTTTTATCTTTTTCAGTATCACACTCACGGAAAACACTTTGAGGGATTTCAAGAGTAGAGGTAGTTTCAGATGTTTGTCTAATTTTTTGAAGAAGTCTCGCTAAACGTGTTTCACTTTCATCAAGTAAATCATTTGCCCATCGAACTAATTCATCTAAATGTCCTTTATGGCGTCTCCAATCTGTTCTTCTTTTACTGATGTCTTCAGAAATCTTTTCAATTTCAGTAATAATTTCAGCCTTATCAATTCCATCCGTCATTTCACGTCCATATTCCCACCAAACTTTAAATAATCCGTTAAGCATTTGAAAGACACGTGTCTCATCATCACCACAAAATTCCTCAAATCGTGAAATATAAATCATCATTTTATCGCCATCAAATTCAGTCAGAAGGTGTCCTGACATAGACTTTCCATAAATATCTGTATTGCGTGAAATCATAACACCAATCAATGCATTCTTATTTTCCTTTAAGTCCCGCAGGAACTTTTCAACTTCTTGTTTAGGAACAACATTGGTATAATTTTTTAATTCCCACATAATAACCTGATTTTCAAGTTCCATAGAGAAATCCATTTCGTGTCCCATACCAAGACGTGTTTCTTTTAAGGAAAATCCTCGACATAATCCATACGCTCTCATAAGTTTTTGACGAAATTCTTCTTCATAGTCTGAACCACGCATTTTAACATTTGCAGATCTTTTACCGATATTGACAGATAGTTTAGAGATTTCATCTGATTGTTTTAAAATAGTATCTTCTAACCTCTTATAAGCTCCTTCCATTCTAAGAATTTGTTCTTGTTTAGCATCAACGAGTTTCATCATAAGTTTCTCTGTTTTTTCTACAGCATTTTGAATATCCTTTTCTTTTTCTTCTTCAAGACATTTTTTCCTAATTTCTAAACCCTCAATCTTTGCTTCTAAACCAGATTTTTCCTTTAAAATACAGGTCACTTTATCTTCAAAATCTTTTGTGACTAAAGCACGTTCTACTACCTTACTCTCTTTTAGCATTTTATCATATTCTAAAGAGAGCAATTCTTTTTCTTGTCCTAATTTACGTAATTCATCCAATAATTGTGTAATTTTTTCAGTATATTGTGTTTGGATACGATGTATTTCACCATCTTTAAGTTCAGAAATCTTTTTAACTTCTTCATTAGAGCGATTGATACGAATAGATTGTTGAATGAGAGCACCTGTCATTAAACATTCTTCAACATCTTCTACAGATCCTTTAATATAAATATCAGGGATACTGAAATCAGCGCGAACTGTTAATGGTATTTGACGTGTCAACATCTATTTATTTTTGTTTAAAGTTTTATGCCTATATATATAATATCATATGGCTTTTATATTGTTTTTAATGTAATTGTATTACATTTACATAAGCCGGCTCAATAAATTTGACATATTATATTAAAATAAATATATAGACAACAAATAGTATATAAGTGTAAATATAATATACCAACATGCCACAATTTTCAAATATGTTTTGTATTATATATTTACTATTTCTCTGTAAGGCTATAATTGAATTAATTTATAAGATATATACACAACCCTATCAGGGTGATGTATATGATACATATATAAATAATGATACATTAGTAATTAATCATATTAGAGGTTATACAAAAGTCCCTTTTATCGATTTTGAATAATTAAAATAAATTAAATAAAAACGTGCTCAAATCATAAATCAAAATCTATACGGTATAATATAATATAAAAATGTTTGAATTTCTACTTAGTATACTAACATGGATTATTAATTTTTTTATGGGGTTATTTGGATGTAAGAAAGATAAACAGGTTTCATTTAATGAAACTGTAGAAACATCTGCAGGAGAAACACATACAATCGCTCAAGAAGAGCAAGAACAAAACGGTGATACAAGTAATGAATAGTTTTAATAATTATAAAATTAATAATTAATAAATCAATATAAAACTAATTATTATATAAATATTAATAATTAATGTTATATAATAATTCAATATAATAACTCAAAAGAATAAGAAACTTATTAGTTAAAACAATTTATAATGATCCATCCGATATATCATGGTTTAAAATTTGAAATGTATACAAATATAAACATTTATCACAGTTTATCTAAGAGTATAACACCCATCCATTTAATATGAATTATTCTGAGGCAACTAAGAAGAATATTACATCGCAAAATACATCAACTATCAAGACACACATAAATGATAAATATCATAATACAACTATAACAAATAAACCATATTATTCAAATATTTATAATGAACACCCATCGTATCCAATTCCACCCCTACCAAGAGAATATTTTCCAGTAAATAAAACATATTGCGAGGAAAAGAATGAAAATATTTCAGATATTGAACATAACAAACCTATTGTAGATACAGAACTTAAAGAAACTGATATTCCAGAAACTCTTCCAATTTTAACATTACAGTCTATTCCTAATAAACCAGGTCATTATAAATTATTTGATAATCAAATTGAACAAATATATAGTGATAATCTTACACGTTTAAAAGAAGAAAGTAAATATTATGATAATTATATTAAGGGGCAAAAAGAAGTAATTGAAGCACAACTATCAGTTCTTAATCAACAACAAGCAAAAATTACAGAACAGAATAATATAATTACATATAATACAGATTTTATTACAAAACAACAACAAAGTGTAAATACATATCATACAATTTTAGTTCAACAATCAACACAGATACAAAATCATGAACAAAAAGTAAAACAACTTGAAACAATTGCACATCAAATTAATAATCATATTCAGCAACAAAATCAAATGTATCAGCAATATATGAGCCATTTAGAGCAACAAAATAATATGTATTATGAGCAGCAACAACAGCAACAACAACAGCAACAAATGTTTTCATTACAACCACCTTTATCTCCATCATATCAATTTCCATCATACCAATTTCCAGTAGAACTCTTTAATGCTATGACACAAACATTAGCATCAATGGTAAATCCAGAAGAACAATATCAGACAAATTAATAAAATATTAATATAAAGTATGTAATTCTATTTAACTATAGGTAAACCTATACTATTATAATGACACATAAATATGATACATTATTACATAGTGGTATTTTTATTACAACTAAGGGAATAACTAATAAACGCATTGATGTAATCATTTCTGTTTTATCAGAAGAAGAACTTAAAGAATATGATATCACAGATGCTACAAACGCTATATTTAATACACATGAATGGCATAAAATTGTAGCAGAACCAGATAATCCAAAAAGCGTATCAAAATATTATGGATTAGTTCATATGCTTATAAAAAAATATTTAAAATCTGAAAAAAATATATTACTACATAGTACTGAAGATCAAGTAAGAGCTGCTCAATTATTCGTTACATATTTAATTTTAGTAAATAATTGGGAGCCATTTATGGCAATAGAATATCTTAAACGTGTTAAACCAGAAATTAAATTACCACATGAATATGTAGCTGAGATTATTAATTTTTATGATAATATTCATTTATATAATGTAAATAATAATACAAATATTATATTTGAATAATTACCTAAAATCAGGGTTCCACATTTTAAGACCACTCATAAATGATTTAGCAAAAGGATCAATATTAACCTCTGTAGCATGACCATAATCAATTATATGTATTTTATCAGTACCATCTTCCATTATAAAATTATAAGGAGATATATCAATATATTGAACTCCATTTATAAATAATTCTTTGATAATTCTCTGGACTTCAGTCCAAACCCAATCAGGAATATTATAATTATGTTCTCCAAAGAAGTCCGCCAAAGTTTCTCCCTTAATTCTTTTCATGGATACAAATACATTATTTCCTTCTTGAAATACTTTTATAACATGCGGTGATACTCCAATATTAGCACCAATTGTTTGAAGATTAACCTCGTCATATACTTTATCAATAGTTGTATTTGTTAAATCAAATACTTTAACTAATACATCTGGATTATTTTTCTGAATATAAATAGGCTTATTCTTAGTCAATTGTTCCAAATAATTCATCATAGACATTTTTTATCTCTATATTATCCATATCACACCATCAATTTTATTTTTACGAAAAATTTGAAAATAAAGTATAGGGAAGAAGTATGATGTACTTCTGAATAGCTTATGTAAAATGGAACAACTCCAAGATTTCTATCCAATCGTTTATGATATAATTCCAAATACAAACTCGACTACAAATACAAATACAAATATCAGATTATTAAAAAATATTAGTGAATTCTGGCAAGAAAATAAAGATTTCTGGTTCTCACATAAACCAATTAACTCATGGGATTTAGAACCACCTATAAACTATACAAATACTTTAGACATAAACTTCAGATTATTATTACATTATGACCAGATTTATAGACATCCTAATCCATTAATTCTGGAAAATAATAAGAAGTTAGCCTATAAGTTTGCCACGCATATTGCTCTAAAAATCATTCATAACCAACAACAATTCGCAAAAACAAATGACATAGAGAAAGTATTTATATTACTTACTCTAAGGCATAATAAATCATTGCTTATGAAGGAATTAGTATTAAAAAAAGTATTAGAAATAACTGAATATAATCACACACCAATATTTATGCGGTTTTTAAAAGCAACTATATGGGATATTCATGAATTTAAACATAAAGAAGGTTATAGTCCAGAAATATTCTTAAATGAAACACATAACATGTATTCTTCGTATATATCATATCCATGGAAACATATCCTACAAGAACCAAATATAATTCCAGATTTTAATATATCCTCAATTTATAAGAAGCTCTATACAGATTTCTTTAATATAATTTCATCCCAAAACAATCAAATAATTGCAGTCAGTATTAGTGGAGGCGTTGATTCCATGGTTGCTGCTAAAATATCAAAAGAAGTGTGTCACGCACTTAATAAAAAGTTAATTCTTCTTCATATTAATTATAATAATAGAGATTGTTGTGAAGAAGAATGTGATTTACTCCGCGATTTTGCTCAAAAACTTTGTATACCATTATATATCAGAAAAATAACAGAAATCCAAAGAGTGCGCCATACACATCTCAGAGAAATATATGAGGATATAACCAGAAAAATCCGTTTCTCATTTTATTCATACTTTAAATGCCCTGTTATTTTAGGACATAACCAAGACGATTGTTTTGAGAATGTTTTCCAGAATTTATCCAAACAAATACATTTTGATAATCTGTTTGGAATGCGTCAAATCTCTGAAGAACAAGGAGTACCTATTCTAAGACCTATGTTAAACGTGTGCAAAAAAGATATTTATCTATATGCGGATCATTCAGGAATTCCTCATTTATATGACTCCACTCCTGATTGGTCACGACGAGGACAAATGAGAGATAAACTTATTCCAGGAATTCAAACATTTGACCCATTAATTCTACCAGGTCTCAAAGAATTTATAAATAGAAGTATATTCTTAGAACAACAATGGCGTTCATCATTTGAAGAATATACCAAGAAAATTATATATCAAGACTATAGAATTATATTACCAAGAGACCATTTCTTTAATTCTAATTTCAATTCACTTAATTTCTGGATTACTCTTTGGCACTCTTTAGAGAAACGAGAGACAGATAGACAAGAGACAGATAGACAAGAAACAGAAAAACAAAAAGAAATAAGACCATCAAATAAGAGTTTTCAAAATCTTATTCAACAATTACAAACACGTGCTAAAGTATGTGGATTAAATTTAAACTGGAAAGTATTAATTAAAAGTGATATATTAATTCTGATAAAATATTAAAACTATATATATGCGTATAATTTATTTGATGAATATTGTTTTATTGATTGTGGTATTTGCATATTCCTAATATAATTTTCATGATAAATAGAGCGACTAATAGTATCTTTTTTAATTTTATCAGATAATTTATCTATATTATTTGATATACTTTTAATATTACTCTTTATTTCTTTAATATCACTCTGTATTTCTTTAATATCACTCTTTATTTCTTTAATATCACCTTTTATTTCATTAATAGATAACAATATTTCTCTTAATAATTTACTATTATTTGAATTATTCTCCTTAGTTTGCCGTAAATCATCCATTTTAATTATATAATTATATAATTATTATTTTAAATATCTATTCATCCTTAATTACAATAACCTTTTCCGCATATCTATCTTGTAATTTAGTTATATTACCAATACCATGTTCATAACCATTTGTAAATCTTTTAAAATTATCATCATCAAAAATAGCAAAAACAATCTTTTTAAATCGCCCTTTATTTTCCGCAATTACTTCTTTAAATAGAGCAGCGACATGTTCTGTAGGACACCCAAATGCACCACAACCCCACGCAGATAGAATTAGACAATCATTTCCATGTTTATAAGCCGAATAAAAAAGCATTCTAATTTTTTCTTTAAATAGTTCCTGTTCATCAGGATCATAGAAACGCATACCTGTCCTATCAAGGGTAGGATGGCGCAAAGCAGCCGCCGCAATACAATCAATCTTTGTAGGTGATTTCATTAAATTATAGAGACCATCTGCGCCAAGTCTATAAAATAGAACCTTTTCAGAAATAATATTACACATTTCATCTAAAGGATAGTACTTGAAATGTAAGTGGCGAAAATAATCACTTCTGCGAAATAATTCCTCTTCTTGTGCCGCGCAACCTTTTCTAACACCACCACCAGGAACTCTTTCACTTGCCATATTCAAAAGCAAAGGGTTAAATCCAAGACGTACATTATCAATTGCTGCGTAAACACAATCTTTTTGAACAAACTCAATTTCTGTTTTTTCTACTCTTTTAGGAAATCCAAAATATTCTTTAGCGTCTAATCCATTATAGACAATACTTTCTACATCAATATTATTTTTAAAGTCATCTAAAACTTGCTTCCAAATATCAACTTTAAAGCGTCTATTAAATTCGTATGAGTTACTCATATTTACTAATTATACTATAAATTTGATTTTAAATTATTGTATAGAGATGTTAAATCAATACTATTATATAATATAAAATGAATTATCATCCATCTTGGCAACCACTTTTTAAAGAATATGATTTTGATTTAGATAGTATTTATGAAAATAATTCATTACCTGTTTATCCTCCAAAGCATCAAGTATTTAGAGTGTTTGAGATGCCATTATCAGAAATTAAACTTGTATTCCTCGGGCAAGACCCCTACCATGGTCCAAATCAAGCACATGGTCTTGCATTTTCAGTAGAAAAAACAGAACAAATCCCACCATCACTTAAAAATATATATAAAGAACTTCAAATAGAATTTCCTGATAGAAACTATAAATTTACACATGGAGATTTGTCAAGATGGGTCGAGGATGAAGGAATATTCTTGCTAAATACCGCCTTAACAGTTGAATTACATAAACCAAATTGTCATGCTAAACTCTGGAAGGAATTTACAGATGATACGATTAAGTTCATTTCAGATAATAATCCTGATGTTACCTTCCTACTTTTGGGGAATAACGCAAAAGAAAAAGTCCCTTTAATAAAAAACAAAAATAATATTATAACAGGAGTTCATCCAAGTCCCCTTTCAGCAAGTAGAGGTTTCTTTAATTCAAACTTATTTAAAAAGGTAGAAGAAAATCTTAAAAGCCAAGTTAATTGGCAGAATTAATCATATATAGATGATTTAATTGTATTAAGAACTTTTTGTAAAAGAGTATTATTTATATGTGTATCATTATTTATTTTATATTTATCAATAATACGTTGATATTCTTTTTCAGGATTTATACTCCAATTAATATATATATGAGAATATACAAACGTTTCTATTTTTTCTTGTTGACTTAAACTCTGAGGTCTATTTATATAAGATGTTAAATAATAATTATACATAGCATCATATAATGGTAAATGATTATATGTATCATCATAATATTCGAGATGATATTTATCCATAATTGTATTAAATAAAATACGTTCTTGTTTTTTGATATTTTCTTTTTTTATAATTTCTGCAATATATGTAGCATATTCTAAACAAATTAATGTAATATTATGAGTATAATGATATAACTCAATTTTATTTTTGCCATCTATAGTAGATATATTAGTTATTTTATCAGCATTATTATCAAAATCATTATAAAATTCTAATCCATAATGTTTTATAATATAATATTTATAATTTATATTACATAAATCATCTGATATATCAATATCAAAATTATTATAATAATCCCATCCAGACCATCCAGAATCATAACATTTGTTTTTAATATTATTTATTTTAAGAA
>JACCDX011287553.1_pt1 | contig 19621 bp, 22 predicted proteins | sample 7449681 | NCBI WGS metagenome assembly JACCDX01 (sample SAMN15323450, study PRJNA562643) | freshwater metagenome | isolation source: river surface water | place: USA:Blue River Watershed | collected 2017-08-18
CGCGCAAAATATATTTGGGAATTAAATCATATTTGGCGCAAGATCTATTTCAAGAACTAAATAGATGCCGCGCAAAATCTATTTAAAGAACTAAATAGATGACGCGCAAAATATATTTGGGAATTAAATAGTATTTGGCGCAAGATCTATCTAAAGAACTAAATAGATGCCGCGCAAAATATATTTGGGAATTAAATCATATTTGGCGCAAGATCTATTTCAAGAACTAAATAGATGCCGCGCAAAATCTATTTAAAGAACTAAATAGATGACGCGCAAAATCTATTTGGGAATTAAATCATATTTGGTGCAAGATCTATTTGAAGAATTAAATAGGATTTGGCGCAAGATCTATTTAAAGAACTAAATAGATGCCGCGCAAGATCTATTTGACTTTTAAATATAATATTGCGCAAAATATTTCCATTGGAACTATTTAAGAATCTCATTAGCAAATATAAATCAAAATGATCAAAACTATTGTAAGAGTGCCACATTTGAATGTCGTTGGTGTGTGTCCTCGAAAGAATGTCCCACAAGCCCCTAAAAGAATTGTAAAGACTCGACAAATCCAAACAAAGGTTGCATGGAATGATCCCGCTATCCCTTATTTTGTAGGCAAAAGTGTTATTTTATTTACTTTCTTCTACACAAGTCTCCAATGGATGCATTACAGAAGACTCCGTGAACTTGCTGAAAAAGAAGATGATGATGAGTGAGTGTCCGAAACTATTTTACCTTCATGAAAACTAATGATGCGATTAGCTAGTTTTTTCAAAGATGGATCATGAGTCACCATGATTGTGGTCTTGTTTGGAATGATCTTTTCAATCAAATTTGTTATGATTATTTTTGTTTTATCATCGATAGCTGCCGTTGGCTCATCCATGATTATAATTTTGGGATTGTGCAAAAATGTCTTTACCAACCAAATGATTTGACGTTGACCGCCACTAACTCCAGATCCACCTACTAATACATTTGTTTCTAAACCTTTTGGTAGACTATTTAGAAAATTAGAAAGGTTCAGTGTATTGAAAATATTTTTGACCTCTTCTTTTGAAGGTGCAGGAGATAATCCATAAGTTACATTTTCATAAATTGACCTATTAAATAACATAGGATTTTGTGGAATATACATTATCTGTTTGCGAATATCTGTTGGGTTCAGCTGTGATGATGCAACTCCATCAAAAAATATTTCACCCCTTTGAGGAACATGGTATTGCATTATTAAATTGATCAATGTAGACTTACCAGAACCAATTGATCCAATTAACAGAGTTGTCTCATTGTTATTGATAGTCAAGTTGAGATTTTCAAATATAGGACGTTTTACATTATTTGCTATGTAGGAAAAATATACATCTTGAAATGAAATGCCTTTCGAATTACGAGCTGGTGTAGAGTAAGGAACTCTTATTGGATTACATGTCTCAAAAGCCGTCAGAGAGTTGTTTATAATCCCCCATTTAAATATTGTATCTTTCATAGAGTCCATTATCACAAAAATAGTTCCCATCATTGTAAATAACATGATTGCTATTGTGATTAGTGATCCTAGTTGTTTGGTTTCACGTGCTCGCTTCCAAATATAATAAAGAGTCAATGCTATGAATAAAATTGTAACAGGTATGAAAATAAACTTTGGTTTCATAGAACAATAATATGTGTCTTTCGAGTGTTTTATATATATATTTTGTAAATCATTGAGATAATTGAGTTCATCCTGTGCTTTATCAAAACTCATCACAGTTTTCATATTTCTCATGATGTCATCTACATCTCCATTGATGGCATTAAATTGTTGATCATATAATTTAGCATATTTCGAACATGCTCTATAAGTATTAAAATATATTACTGTAAATATTGTCAAGATGATAATTAATGTAGATCCTATTTTTTTATTGAACATTGTCAAATAAATAGAGATCACTGTTAATGTGACCAAAGATGGTATGATGCTATTTTTCAAATTATCCACATAATTGTACATTACGGTGGGAAGACGGATCATCTTTGTGGTTAGCGGACCCATTTCAACATCTTTATAGTTTGTTTTATGAGCTTCTAAAGTTGTTTTTACCAATTTCTCTCTGATAAATCTTTGCATCTGAGGAAATAGTTGCACTTCTACATAGTCAGCTAATATGATAGATGCCTGAATAAAGATGATAATTATCACAATGATGATCAAAGTCTTATGGAATGGACGCTTATTTTGAACATCATTATATAATTTACCAATTACATGCGGTAGTCCAACATCTCTGATTGGAATCAATAAAAGAAATAATATATACAATAGGAAAAGTCCTTTATTTTCTAAAATAAACTCTTTCATCAATGTCGAGAAACTAACTGGATTATGACATATTGTATTAGATGCCATTTACTTGTATTTACAACATATATTTGATTGCTTACTTTTTCAAGATGTCTGCAAATGACTTTGTTTTGCCGTTGACTGTGATGTAAACGTTCTCAAATATTGGCTGCACCTTGAGAGTGTTGAAGATGATTGCGAGATAGTAAGGGAACTGTGAATTATTGAAGATTGCTGGGTTGGCCAATGTGATATTCACTTTGTTGACTTTTTTGATGAATTGGATGAGACCATCATCAGTGTATAGAGTATTATCCCGTTTGGCTACTTTTATAGTTTTCTCACTGTTAGGAAGGATATATGAGTCATTGAATGTCGAACATATCCATTTGTATTGATGAACATCTTTGATGTATTTCATAGTTTGCTTTTTGATGTGCTCAGCGGCGATGGGAAACATAGAACGTCCATGACGATTGATAGCTTTCAATGCAAGGATATCTCCCCATGAAAGTTGTTCAAAAACGAGCTCAGCAGGTCCGCTGGTTAAGTTGTTGAAGCTAGCCATTTTGTTTTGGGTACGATTAAAAAGACTTTGAATCTTCAATTTTTTGGTATTTTTCATTTTATTTGTTGTTTATTTTTGCATCGTCCTTTGTGGATAGCCAAAGAACGTTGAGATGGAAACTCTTTGTCACAATGTTCACACTTATGAACTATAATTGATGTTGTGGGATCTACTATGATTGTCAAAGAGTTTATGATGCACTCTATATTTTGTTCAATCTCTATCAATGCTGGGGTCAAATGTTTGCGCAATTTTTCCACATTCGCTTTCAGACTTTTGATAGAGATGATAATTGGATGTAGCTGCTGAATAATAGTCTCTTGTTGCGATGTGAGATGTTGATGATTATGAAGTTGTTGGGATATTTTCAAAATTAGTTTAACGTAATGTTTCAGCCATGTGTTACATTCGGATGCATCTTCAAATCCCAAAAATAATGTTGGAATACCATCTGTAATCTCAAAACATATGTCGCCTTTGTTAGGAATGTTCTTTGTTGTAACACTCACAAATATCGCTGATTGTAACTGATTGTTTTGTTTGAGGGACTTGATATCATCATAAAATTTCTCAATATCATTTTTGGTTATTGTAGTCTTGTATTTAGATTCAATAGCAATAATTTTATTGTTTTGATCGATCATATGGATATCACAAGAATGTGGAGTCCCAGAACTATCATGGAATGTAAAGTCAGTGTAATGACATTTTAGAGAGTTAATAATTGTTTGCTCTCCTAAATTCCCTTTAGCAAAGTTGGTACGTTGAAGGACATCTATTTGTTTTTGTTGATCTTGGATTATTTGATTTAACTTTTGAAGCTCAATGTCTTTTTGTTGTGACGTGATATCTTCTATTTGTTGTCGAGCTTCAAGATAGCGATTTTGAAACACATTGACAGCCACTTTGAGATTAGTAATCTCTTCTTGATGTGATTTTAGAAGTTGTGATGTTATAGAGAGTTCAAGTTCTTTTTTGATATCTTGTATGATGTCGGCATTGGTATATAATGACTTTTGTGCATCTAATTTCTGTGCAAAGTCCTGAAATAGTTGAGATTCTTTTTGACGATACTCTTCTTCTTTCTTTGAAAGTTCAAGATTGAGAGTACTGATTTGAACTGCTAGTGATGAATATTGGTCTGTGGTAAGATATGAATTGATGGCATCTAGAATGTTGTAACGTTCTAAGAGAACTCCAATAGTAACTACACGCTCATGTTTTGAGGGATTTTGGTTGAGCCATAAAATGATATCTTGGATATCTTTGCGCTCTAACTCAATGGGTGAAAATGATATGACAACCATTTTTTTGTTGATGATATGGGCTTTCGTTTTAAGTCAATGTCAAATTTTATTCAGACACTTTTGAGGCTTATTTGAAGTAGGTGGAAGCACCAATTCGATTTAAACTAAATTCATTGTTTTTTGTTTGGGATTTGTCTATTTTAATTAGAGTTTGATGACTTTATACTAGAAGTTTAGTAAAAGTTCAAAAAAAGAAATTACTTTTCGAAGAAAGCATCTTCGGTTTGTAAATAGCATTTAAGACATTGTGGCCGTGCTGTTACCCTGATCGATCCATTAACATCTACATGACAAAATCCATACCAATTCATATGTTCCAAAAATTGCATAATATCAATTGGTTGACCTGATGCATCTCCAATTACTGCATCTGTTCCACAAATTGGACAAATTGCTGAATTATCATCTGATGTGTAATCCTTGATATCAGTTGCATTCAAAAAATTCATACAACAATAACAAGCTGCTTTTTGACTATTTTGGATGCTTTCTTTGTTGTTGAAAGAAAATTCCCTTGCTTTCATAAAGTGCTCAAATGTCCAATGCATATTACTACTTACCTATATCTTTCTACATTTTATATCACTATAGTTGATTTGTTTTGCAATTATAGGAGCTTTCTGATATGGTCCAGTTTTATATTTTGTATATGGTACATATAGTCCAATACCTGAATCAGTTCCTATATTGATATGTTTTCCAGCTGTATAATTTTTGAACAAGGTTGTTTCTGCATTGTACCGTTGTTCTAAATTTGTAATATATGGTAGGGTTGCAAGATATTTTGAGCTTGCCCAGAAAAAGTTTCCACTATAATGTCTTGGATAGAGGAATATGCGAGTGTACAAACAACCCACTGTGAAGAATCCTTGATTTAAAAAACTACGACAAAGTTGATGATTTTGAACCATCCAAAACATCATATAATTTCGCCAACCACTTTGAGCTTCACTTTTACCTGTGATTCCTTTACTATGAATATATAGTATGTCAGAGTCTTGTGAGAGAGTCTTTGAAAAGCTTAGAAGTTGATTTACTGTTGCATTTTCCCATGTGTTTTGTTGGCTTTGGAGTTTTGAGAGTGGCTTTATTTTCTCGTAGTAGGCGAATTCTTTTGATAACATGCTTGAACAATTTGGACAACTACATCCCCAATAGAGGGCGGTGCAAATGTCATATAGACCTGATGATATGATTTGGTGTATTTGAGAATGTACAATAGCTTTCCAGTTATTTCCTATGGGACAAACATGATATATTATATATACTGGTCTATTTGAGATTTTCTTGTTTTTGATGAGGTCGGAACAATTTATGAGAGTTCCATCTACAAGAGAATCGTATATGAATTGATTTCCACGGTCTGATCTTAGAGTGATTAAAAGAGTCACTGCAATGACGATAAGAAAAATAAAAATGGTTTTGAGAATATTCATATTCTAATGTCACATCATTTTTTAGACTTGGTCTTAGGTTGCATATGCACAACAAAACTATAAATATTTTACCATAAAATTACATGAATCTTGATACCCTAATTTCTTATAATACTCTTTATTACCCTCTGCAGCGATCACTGCAGTTTTGGTATATTTATATTCTTTAGCAAGATCTTCGGCTCTTTTCATTAGTGTACGTCCAATTCCTCGATGTTGGACATGTTTACCCGGAATACCAACAGTTGTTAGATCGCCATAAACGTGGACTTCTCTAATTAGACCAGCGCCATTTAATTCCTCAAAGACTTTATCAATGGGATTATCGAGTCTTAGTCTTACAAATCCATAAATAGTTTTTTTGTTTTGAGATTCTGCTGATATAAAATATTCATCACCTTCGCTTGCTTTATATTTTCTGATGACTATATAGTAGTTCCCATCCCAATCTTTGTCTTTGACTTCACGATTACGAATGTCCATAGAGTAAATATTATTTTGAAGCATGTAGTCGTTGAGATCTTGTCTCATGCTGGTATTGTCAGCTCCTGTGTTTTCATTATACATATACTCTCTTGGAATGTCTCTTATTATTCTAGCAACTCTAACCCAAGGTAACATTGACTCCATCGTTTTGACCAAAATGTTAAACATAGTGTCTCCATCATATGGAATATATTCGCCTGATTTGTACCATTTTTCTATCTCTGTATAAGGGAGGACTGCACAAGGGTATATTTTGGCTGTATCGTGAGATAGTTCAGGACAAGTAATATCATAATACTCCCAATATTCTTTGATAGTGGCAGTGCCTCTCAAATATTCATACCATGTTCTATTGTTGTATTTAGTTTCATATCTGATGGGTTTGTTGATGTTGAATAAAACTTTGTTCAACATATGATCATCTTTTTCTGCGCTACTACCAGGCAAATTTAACATCCAATGGGCATCTATTTTGTAACAATTTTCCTTAAGTAGTTTGATGCCTTTTATAGTCCTTTCGGTTTTACATTGTCTGTTATTGCGATCTAGGATATCATCTTCAATATGTTGAATCCCGAGTTGGACTCGAGTAACTCCATAATATCTCAGACGACGAATCTCTGCTGGATTTATAGTATCAGGACGTGTCTCAATAGTGAATCCAACAATACGATGCTCAGTTGTTTGATTTATTGTTTTTTCTTCCGTGAGAGATAGTCTAGGACGTCTATCACTTTGAAATGTATTAGCTGCATAATAAACATCTCTACAAAATTCTTCTCTGTACTCAATGGGATAAGAAGTCCATGTGCCACCACTTACGATGATTTCTATTTTGTCAACCACATGTCCACACATATAGAGTGCATGAAGACGACTCCATATTTGTTTAGCACAATCATAATCATTTTTGATAGCACGTAAAACTCCCGGTTCTAGAGACAGATAAGAACGTGGATTACGATTCTCTTTTGGGCAGAAGGAGCAATCAAATTTACATGAGAAGGGTTGTTTTATTCGTTCCCCTTTTGAATTGGTATATTCTGGATAAGCTGCTGTAAAAATAGTCACTGTGACAATTCCTGACCAACTCTTTCCTGGTTTGATTTGTAGAGTTTTACGGAGTATGTGTTCATTGGTCGTATCTATTTGTTTTTGTCTTTTTAGTTCAAGATACACAGCGAGTAAAAATGAGTTTTTGACATTACAACCATGAGATCTTTTTAGTTGAAATAATTTAGATTTAGTGATAACATTTGGTGTATTCAATATAGTTTCAATTAATGGTCTATATTTGATGACATCATGTTCTGATGGCTCATCAAATTCTCTTGAGAGAACTTCATGGGTTTTCTTATTGATCTCTTCAATATCAACTTCCCTCATAACAAATTAGATTACTAATCAATCTTTATATGTGGTATAAGAGTTGGTTTATTTTTATAGCCAGATGCAGAAAGTAGATTACACTTGTCCATCATGTGGATACCATACTAATCGAAAAGAATATATGAGAAGACATTTTTATCAAAATGTAAAACATTGTCCCAAAAAGAAGCATGATATTGAGCTTACGGAAGAAGTAAAACAATATGTTCTAACAAACAGAGTGTGGCATTTCAAAAAACAAGCTCGGACTAAAACAGTCTACAATTCATTACTTATTCAACAAACTAATAATAATATAATCAACAATCATATTTCAGAATTACTTCCAGAAGCTAAAATAGATCTTTACATGCAACACACCAATCAGAAGCTACTCACTTTGGATAATAAAGTAGAAATGAAATACAGAGATCAAGTAGACAAATTAGATGCAGATGGATACAAATATGACTTCTTCCTCAACAAAGATGATTTTTATAATATAATAGACGAGATAAGTCAATCAAATCGTGATGCTATAAATGAGATGAATATAATATATGACGACAATGGGAAAAAGATAAAGTTATATCTTGGAGAATGGAAATCTTTGCGGACCAAATATGCAATCAAAGAGATAATGTTCGCTATCAAAAATAATTACTTGGATAGCTACGAATCTTACTTAATCAACAAGTATATCGATCCAAATACAAGTATGTTCACAAAACAGAAAACCATTGAATATATTGAAGAATATTATAGGTTTTTGACATGTATTGAATTATCTCCTTTCATAGAGTCTTCGGATTTAGATGAGGAAATAATAGATGAGTTTCTTACCAAGTTTAAAAATGTTAGAGATTGTGTCACAATAGGACAACTCACAAGAACATTTAAGGAAATAGTTGAAATTGTCACTCGTAATTCCAAGCAAAATATCAAAGAATTAAATTGTAAACTTATCAACGTTTTCAATATGGAAGAAGACTTCAAGAATAAAATCTTGACATTGAATTAGTTGAGCCAAAGTCTATGTATGAATGATACTAAAAATATATCAAAATAGCCATAAATTGAGGTGTCCTATTTTTGTCTTTTTTATAAGTACAAGACTGGTTTTATACTTGTACTTTTGAAAATGTATTAAAAAATGCAAATTTACAAAAATAATTTGGAAAAAATAAAATAATATGTTACAAAATAATGTCATATACATTGATATATTCATAAAAGCTGCATAATTACATATTTTTTGCATGTTCATTGGTGTACAAACAAGATCTCAATGGGACATATTATATAGACTCAATGGGATATATGATATAGACTCATTGAGTTATGTTTCAATTTTATTGGGATTATTTGTCTCAATGGGCATAAACAAGATCTCAATGGGATATATGATATAGACTCATTGAGTTATGTTTCAATTTTATTGGGATTATTTGTCTCAATGGGCATAAACAAGATCTCAATGGGATATATTATATAGACTCATTGAGTTATGTTTGAATTTTATTGGGATTGTATGTCTCAATGGGCATAAACAAGATCTCAATGGGATATATGATATAGACTCATTGGGTTATGTTTGAATTTTATTGAGATTGTTACTCTCAATAGGCACAAACAAGATCTCAATGGGATATATGATATAGAATCATTGGGTTATGTTTGAATTTTATTGAGATTGTATATCTCAATAGGGTAAACAAAATCTTAATGGGGTTTAATAAGTGAACCTATTACCCTATATATGAAGCTGAATTAGATCACAAACATTTGGGATATTATTTGTAATATACGATAAAAATGAATAAAAGTGCTGCATATCAGCAATATTTGCAAATCATCAATGGGTACTCTAAGGTGTTGCCATTGAAAACATTTCCTTGGGTACCGTTGATCATAGCTGCATGCTTTCAAGTATTTGCTTGGTTTGGTGGAAGACTATTGCATCAATATACATTATTACCACGATTGTTGATCTTGTGGTGCATGGCATTTGGTGAATATCTTTTCATGTCCCCGGCTATGAATGCATCTGTTGAAATATTAGGTTTATCTGAATCTTTGTTGGTTGTGATATATCAAGTTGTGACTTTATTAGTCTTCATAGTAGTGAATGTTCTAGTGTTCCGACAGAAATTGCAGCTAAAATACTTAGTTTCCTTTACATTACTAGCCATGGCTGTATATGTGGCATATATGTGGTAACTTACATGTTTGTGTACTTCCATGAAATAATAAGGATGTACATGGATATGATGGGGGATCAAAATAAAATCATTTTTAGCCCATGAGTTCTCTATAGAATGGCTTCATTGTGTTTTGTTTGTGCTTTATTGGGATTGTTGTTTCCAATAGGATTCAAACATGGTCTCAATGGGGCACATTTTGATACATTTGAGTCTCATTAGGTTTATTGTTCCTAATAGGATTCAAAAATGATTTTAATGGGATGAAAGTGAATGCATAATTTCGACACATGGCAAAATTAGAGAATGATTGACAAAATTAATTGGACCTCATAAATTGTTCTTATAGATCATGAAGATGCATAATTTCGATACTTGGTAAAATTAGGCAATGTTTGGCAAAATTATTTCGAGTTCATAAATGCTTTCTATATGTCATGGAGATGCATAATTCCGACATATGGTAAAATTAGACAACATTTGGCAAAATAGATTGGATGTCGAAAATGGGTATTATGGATCACTGAGAGTCTAATTTCCGACGATTGGTAAAATTAGAGAACGTTTGGCAAAAAAGATTGAATGTCGGAAATGGGTATTATACATCACCGAGAGTCTATATTCCGACACTTGGTAAAATTAGAGAACGTTTGGCAAAAAAGATTGAATGTCGGAAATGGGTATTATGGATCAGCGAGAGTCTAAATTCCGACACTTGGTAAAATTAGACAACGTTCGGCAAAATATATTGAATTTTTGAAACGGTCGTACTCGCTTTAGCAGCAGCCATGTTCAGTATATGTATGTTGAGTTTTCTTAAATATTTTTTAAAAGCCTACTATGTTTTTAGTAAATACATGTGAAAAACACATACTTAAAGTTTAGATTATGATAAGTAAAATATAGCTTGGCTTTATTATACAAAAATGAGCAATCAACCAAATCACTATGATGATATGCTCAAGCGTATTCGGGTTATCAAATTCCGTGATGATGCTATAGATAATAACAAATTTAATGAATTGATGGATAAAATTCAGAATGATGTTCGATATCGACAACAATTCATGTTGATGTTGATTGAGAGATATCATGAGCTTCAGGACAGAGGGTTCAAATTGGAGGAGCCACCAGAAGTGAAGGAAGAGACAGAAAAATTTATTGAAAAACATAAAGTTGCGCTAAAGTTTAAAAACGCATAAAGCGAGAGATGTTTGTATTATCTTTTTTGTTAAGTTTTTTGAATACTCAAAAACTTTTCAATTTGTGGTAACGTTGATCTCAATTAGAGTTGAAATAAGAAATAGCGCATATCATCTATTGTATACCCGGACCAATGAATTTTGGAACACCCTAGGTATATAGGTTTTAGGAATCTTCGCTTTTGCTTCAGCGCCTCGAATCCTTGTTCGACTATGTTCTCCACTGGTAGTCGAACCACCTTTGTACCGAATTAACCCTTTTGTCTCTCTTAGACGACTCGAGGCTTCGGAACATTTTTTTGAATGGTTTGTTAGTTTGTCTTTTTTATCAAACTAACGATTGTTTACCAACGACTACACCTACCACCACTGAAGGTGCAGTTCCACTCAAGGAATCGCTCGGCAAGAGTCAGTTGGGAGATTATTCATCTGAATGTTTTTATTCATTTTTGCTTATATGACTTTTCAAGGTGTTCCAGAATTTTGTGGTCAGAGTAAAACCGCGCAAGACTCTATTGAGACACTCAATTGAATCATCGTTCGTAATAATTAATTAGGGTTGCAATTGGAAATTGCGCATTTCATCTGTTGTAATCGCGCAAGACTCTATTGGGACATATAATTAAATCCTCGGTCGTAAATCCCAATTAAAGCTACAATAGGATTTTGCGCATGTCATACATTGTAACCGCGCAAGATTCTATTGCGAGATATAATTAAATCCTCGGTCGTAAATCTCAATTAAAGCTACAATAGGATTTTGCGTATGTCATCCATTGTAACCGCGCAAGACTCTATTAGGACATATAATTAAATCCTCGGTCGTAAATCCCAATTAAAGTTAAAATAGGAAATTGTGCATGTCATACATTGTAACCGCGCAAGATTCTATTGCGACATAAAATTAAATCATCAATCGTAGATCCCATTAAGAGCAACAATAGGATATTCCGCATGGTTTCATCGATTGACCCAATTATATTCCATTAAGCGATAATAGAAACTTTTATATCAATCTTTATCGTTTTTTTGGTATGTGCCAATGTTTGTACTATCTTCTATAAATATACTAATGAAGATGGTAGTATTTTTGGCACAATAAATTAATTAGACGACTTGTACAAATAACTAATTTGATCTCATTTATCATTGATGTTTTTTGTAGCTTTTTTTGGACTTGTTACATAATGTTTCTTACCATTCACGATTTTGTATTTTCCTCCACGTAATCCAACAAAAATTTCTGCACTTTGTGGATTAGGAGATGATGGTGGTGCTTTAACATTTGAAGTTATTCTATTCAATCTTTTTGCTGTTTCTTGTAGTTGAGTATTATTTGGACTCAAGAATGGAGCTGATATAATAACAAATAGATACTCTAATATTGGATCAATATAAACTTCAGTAATAGGTTTGTTGCGTGGAATATCACAATTTTCGGAATAAAATGTTTCAATGTTGATAGTTTTACCATCAAAGAGAAAACATTTATTGTTATCTTTGAAAGAACTTTTTGTCATAGGATCTTGAACTGTATAATGAACATCAATAAGTGGTTTTTTCGTTTTTACATTGATATCCTTTCTTCCAAAGCTGAAATGATTTGAATAAATTACGCCATTGATATTTATAGGTATGTTAAAAAATATATAAGTTTCATCATAATTCTGTGATATATAAATATTATCTAAATATGGGTGTATGAGATCAGTTGTGAATATATCATCTGTCATTGCAAAGTTTTTAGATCTTTTAAACATATTCATTGTAATAGGTTTACCTTTTCGTAAACGTAAGGGAGAGGTATAATACGACTCAAAGGCTGCATAATCAAAAGTAAAAGACATTTAATTATATATCATGGAAGAATTTACTTTAGCTGAAATCACAAAAGATGTATCTTTGGAACAATTAACTTCCTTTGCATTTGGGTATGTGCACAAATATGTCATCTCAAAAGAAGACATCTTGGAGAATATAGTGATGACAGCAGATTATGCAATATTGACATCAAATAAAAGAGTTTGTATATTTATCCGAGGTAATGAGAACTCATATGTTCATCAATTTACACATGATAAGAAAAATAATAAAACATACAGCAAATATTATATTGAAGAAAAATACCACGATATATATCAAACTAGTTTGAAATTGATCGGTAAAACATACGATGATAGTTTTACGAGCCCACAAGAATGTGTTGATATTTGTCTACTTCAATGTTTCGATCTTCAAAAAGGATTTACATTTACACACCTAGATACATTGTTTCTATTAGAAACATACATATGTGTAAAACCAAGAATGATAGATATCCCACAAGATTCAATCGCAGAAGAGGATAAGTGATTCGCGCAAGACTTTATTGAGACATATAATTAAATCCTCGGTCGTAGATCCCAATTAAAGCTACAATAGGATTTTGCGCATGTCATCCGTTGTAATCGCGCAAGACTCTATTGAGACATTAATTGAATCTTCGGTCGTAAATCCTAATTATGGTTGCAAATAAGAATTGCGCATGGTCTCATAGATAGACCCAATGATATCCTAATATGCGATAATAGAAACTTCTATATCGTCGTCGACCCCATTATATTGAACTAAACAGAGTTGAAAATAAAAAATGAAGTGGAAAAATCATGACATTTTTGAAAATGTCTGGGTACATCTATATGATCCTAAATAATTCAAAATCTAGGCCAATTGTACTATTTAGCAATTATGTCGAAGACACTCACAATATGGAACAAGCTATTTTGAGTAAACTACGTCAAAACTTCACGTATCATATTGAGAACGGTAAAGAATATTTTGAAGGATCAATTGTTTCCATCTTGAAAACATTACATGAAGAGTTCGACTTTGATATATTTGCAATATCTAAAATAAACATGTAGGGTTTTTTATATTTGTAAGGTTTTGGCACAATCCATTATTTAGACGGCAATGTATATAATATGTATTACCGATAAACAGAGTTAAATAATCGGGGAAGCGCTGCAGTTCATAGGTATTTGCGCAAGACTCTATTGTGACATTAATTGAACTGTAAATAATGGTCCTATTTATGGCTACAATAGGAAATTGCGCATATGATCACATAAGATTTTTATTTGGATAAAAGAACATGGACGAATTTTCCTTGGAAGTAGTTACAAAAGATGTATCTTTGGAACAATTAACTTCATTTGCATTTGGGTATGTGCACAAATATGTCATCTCAAAAGAAGACATTTTGGAAAACATAGTGATGACAGCAGATTATGCAATATTGACATCAAATAAAAGAGTTTGTATATTTATCCGATGTAATGAGAACTCATATGTTCATCAATTTACACATGACAAGAAAACAAATACAACATATAATGATTATTTTATCGAAAATGAAAATCGTGAGATATATGACATCACTTTGAAATTAATAGGTAAAACATACGATGATAGTTTTACAAATCCACAAGAATGTGTTGATATTTGTTTACTTCAATGTTTCGATCTTCAAAAAGGATTTACATTCACACATGTCGATACATTATTTTTATTAGAAACATATGTATGTGTAAAACCAAGAATGTCAGAGATTACAACAAAGCCGCTTGTAGACGATTAGTAAAATTCTAATCATATTTGGCGCAATATCATATTTCAGATATGAAATGAATTATGCGTTGCATTTATTTAAGGAACCAAATATACACCGCGCAAAATCATATTGGGTATCAAATAAATTATGCGCTGCATATATTTAAAGAACCAAATATACACCGCGCAAGATCATATTGGGACATCAAATGAAATATGCGCTGCATTTATTTAAGGAAGCGCAAAATCATATTTAGGACATCAAATGAATTATGCGCTGCATCTATTTAAGGAACTAAATGGACATCGCGCATGATTATTTGGTATCTTGTGGAACTCCACCATAGCTATCTTCCAATGGACTCGATTTATTAAACATATTTTTAAATTGATGACTTATCGTAGATGCTGCCAATTGTTCTTCAAGATATGTTCGTGGGATAAATCGATACTCTACTTTTACATTTTCCTTTGCAGCTTTTATTTTCTCTTGATATATGCCATGCATAATCATAATAACACCAATGAATAAAAGTAATAATATCAATTGTTTCATGATATATCTATAATTTATAGACATCAAAGAAAAATAAGTGTGCCAATTATTCGGACTCAGGTGTCTCAACTTGTGTCTCAGCGGGTGCCTCCACGGCTGTCTCCACTGGTGTCTCCACGGGTGTCTCTACTGGTGTCTCAGCGGGTGTCTCCACGGGTGTCTCTACTGGTGTCTCAGCGGGTGTCTCCACGGGTGTAGTTTCAGTAATTGTAGGAGCTTCTTTACGTTCTAGCCATGTGTCATTCTGCATTTTTGAAATTGCCTCCTCTTTTAGTCTCTCTTGGAAGAAGATATCCTTCTTCATTTGATTCTCCTTGTATTTCTTCATCAGAGTATTTAGTTCAGTCTCAGCAAATTCTTGATCCTCAATTGCCTCTGGATTAGGATCCCAAGGTAGCCAACATCCCACGTCAGCTACATAGACGTTAAATTTATCGTCGATTTTCTTGAGTACTTGGGCACGAATTTCCGCTTCTCTACGAGTATCAAATACTCCACGTACTTTTAGACCACGGACACTAGTTTGGAACTTATTAAGTTCTAGGTACTTCTTTTCCAGGTCATCAGAATTCATTCTAAGGAAGAAACTATACTCTTCATTAATTAGATTAGGGTCAAAGATGTAATTATATCGGTCTTTGATACTTTTGATGATAGGCTCCTCATCAGGATATTTAGCTGCAAGATTACCAAAGAACTCTGTCATATCACCCGAAAATGATTTGAGAAATCTCTCAAAGAAATAAGCATTCTTGTTTTTGATTACATCTTCGGGACTAATAAATGATAGACAAACATAGTTCTGGCCACGTAGAGGAGGATCGCTATCCAAACAATCCTCTTGTTTACAAGATACAAGATCTGAAGCCATTATTATAAAATTTGGATTACAAGTCCTTATATGGTTTTTTGGGAACTTTTTTTTCTAAAAGTAATATATATCAAAAAATGGCAGGCTTTTCAATTGATGGTAAGGAAATCCTTGTGCGTATTCTAAAATACTTTCTGGAAGGTGCCGTTGTAGCAGTTGCTGCATACATGATTCCCGTAAAGAAACCCAACCTAGAAGAAGTTCTGACTATTGCTCTGATCGCTGCTGCCACCTTCTCACTACTTGACCTTGCAGCTCCAAGCATGTCAAGCGGTGTACGTGCAGGTGCATCCTTCGGTATTGGTGCAGGTCTTGTAGGTTTCCCCGGCAATGTACCCAAGCTGTAAATTGTTTATTTTGTTTTAATGATTATTACGTTCTTGTTGTTCATAATAGTCTATCATAGAGTTTATCGTAGAAGCACATGAGTGTAGCAATTGTTTTGTAGAAGCCGCGACTTGCTGATTATTATGACCCATTTCTACCAATTGTGCAAGCCGGGATAATATATAACTGAGCATTCTTGATGTATCTGCATCCTCATGGTACAATTGAGAAATATTGGTCATCGTATATAAGGCATTAATTTTATCTTCTGGACTGGGCACTTCAAAACATGTATTAACCATTGTATTGATTTCATCTTGCATAATCACTTGGCAGGTCTTGGAAGATGGAGTGGCGCGGCATAATGGGCACTGTAACTTTTCACACTTTTTGAGGCACGCGGTGTGAAAATAGTGGTTACACGGTGACACTTTTATCCGCTCATTAGGATTGTCCATAGGACACAAGCAAATTGAGCAATCTTCTTTAGCCTTTATAGCCTTGAGATGACATCCACAAAGGTTCATTCCATCATACTCATGATGAGCATTATACCGACAAGGCAACCCCTTTGAAGTCAATTGTTGGCACTTTGGTTGAGACATTTTGATTAATTTTGCAAGGGAAGGCATAATTACCGTGAGTATTATTTTGAGGTCTTTAAGCCACTATGAATTGTTGCAACGACTGTGGTAGCTATAATTTGGTTGTAGCTTGGAGAGATGGTGAGGTGGTATGCAAAGATTGTGGTTTGGTGGCCGATAGAATTTTGGATGATCGCGTGGAATATTGCGAGGAGCTTCATGATTTGCCCGTGCCTGTCAAAAATCCTATGACCGCTGAGGAGTACGAATTCAAGAGCTTCGTGGAGGAGAGATGCCATGGAGATGAGATGTTGGCCAAAAAATCATGGGACAATTATGTGGCCGTGGTGAACAAATGGAGAGCTTCTAAAAAACTGAGTGTGAAAGCTATCGCGGTCTACAAAGCTTCCACGGAGCTCGGAAGGGGCTACACAACCGACTATGTGATGTCCCTATTTAAGGGATGTGACGAGAAGTATTTTTGGGACCAATTAGGAGGCGAGTCGGCGACCAAGAAGTGTGACCAAGAGCTAACTCGACTGCTAAATTCTATCTATATAATTCCTACCGAGAAGCAATGGGACATCTTAAAAGTGGCCAAAAATATTTACAAGAAAATAGGAGACAAACCAGAGATCATCTCGGGCTTCCAAAAAAAGAAGGTACTCAGCTCCATCTGCTATATGGCTGTTTGTGCTGTCATGAAGGCTGATGTGGACAAAAAAGAGCTCATGAACATCATCCACATCAGCCGGTGTACACTAATCAAAATCGAGAAGGTTATCCAGAGTGTAATTAGGGGTTGAGCAACCAATCGTAATTGTCCTGAGGGGCATCTTTTCTCTTTCTACCACGGCGGCGCTTAGGAGGAGGCTCAGAGAATGTCTCAAGGTTGGTGCGCTTGGACTTGATGAAGGGTATCATCTGGGTCATCATGTCTTCAAATTGCTCTGGAGTTTTGATAGCTGCAAAAATTATAGCTCCACTAGCAAAGTTGAAGATGGATCCCTGAGCCACTTTAGTGATGACTCCAGAATGGTTGTCCGTGTTGAACTTGGAGATGAGCTTGGTCTCAGTGGTAATAGCTTCGTGGAGAATTGGGAGATTAATCTTCCAGCCTAGCTTGGCTGTAATGTTGGTCATGTGGATCTTGAAGTCCACAGGAGGTGGGAGCTTGGCTTGTGTGGTGAGGAGATTGACTATATCTAAGGCGATTGTCAGGTCCTTGATGCCGGTCACATGAATAGAGCCGTTGGAGAACACCTTAAGGGAGTATTTGTTGTTGTATTTTACGATGACCGAGTTGTAGAAATGTTGGGGCATGCGCTGGATGGTAAAGGGAGCTTGGATGTTGTCTATGATGTTATGGAGATTTAAGGGGCTAATTGGGGATAGAGTGAAGGATAATGTGATGGTGGATATTTTGACATCTTCGAGATCGGCTGTGGCGATATAATTGTTGATCTTGGACATAAAAGTAGAAGCTTTTTGAAACAGACTATTTTCCATGATGATAATGTATGCAGTGGTTGTGGACGTGGATACTCGAGAAATTGAGAGCGACTTGGACAGAAAAAGACCCAAGTGAAACTTCACGTCGTTCTTTAAGTACCGATGGTATGATGACTTTGTTGGTGGATGAGGATTGGTGGGTTGACACTATTTTATGAGCAATTAGTAAAATGACTAAAAGACGGTCAAATTTAGGTTGGCTATTAGTCATAGGAGCAGTTGTGTTGCTTTTGACTATTTGTTGTGTTGTATGGTTTATTGCTCGCAATTATTGTGATGAATCTTGTAAAATGGCACAATACAATGCTGGGTACGCGGCTGCAGCAGTGAATAAACCAGCAACTGTGATTATGAAGAATAGTGAAAGCGTTGACACTCGTGATTATAGAGTAATTCGCGATCCTTTGTACCCACCAATAAATCGAACGGATGCTAATAATTATGAAATGACTAGACAAGCGGTTGATAATCGAGTAATGTATGTTGGGAGTGGACGTGATGATAGTTTTAGGCTTATTGGGTATTTAATAGCGGAGGATCAAGAGAAAAAAGATAGTGGTGGAAATAGTTGGAAATTATTTGGACGCAGAGTTGACTCAAATAGAGCGGAATTTTATATGATGCCAACGAATAACAATTATGATGTAAAAGTGCCTATCAATGATGATGTGTTATCTAATGGATATAGATTGAGATCACTTGATGATATACCCGGTGAGCTGCGATTTAAGACACCTTTATTAAATGATGGTGCTTATAAATTCACAGAGTTACCCAAGGGTGATTTGGGTAATGGTGGTTTATATCTATGAGATGTATTGTGCGATTTTTATTTCGCCATAAAAAGTATTTAGCTTTAGCTGCACTCTTTTATGAAAATAATAAGATCTGCACAAGGCGCTTATTAGACGTACTAGGACTCATTATATCTAATTTTCTCGTTTAACCGTGAAAATTATATTTTTGATCGTGAATAAGTTTTTTAATGTTTCCTGTTAAGGAAATAATATGATTCGCAGACGCTTATTAGACGTACTAGGACTGATTGTATCGAATTTTCACGGTTAACCGTGAAAATTATATTTTTGATCGTGAATAAGTTTTTAACTGTTTCTTACGAACATCTTGTGCGGATTCTATTAAAACCCAAATGTATTTGGCGTTTAGCAATTCATATTTAAGGAAATAATAGGATATGCACAAGGCGTCTATGATACATCTTGTGCGGAGTTTATTTCGCCAAAAAAAGTATATAGCTAGAAGTTTGTATTTACGAACTTTTA
>JACCDX011559855.1_pt1 | contig 19614 bp, 22 predicted proteins | sample 7449681 | NCBI WGS metagenome assembly JACCDX01 (sample SAMN15323450, study PRJNA562643) | freshwater metagenome | isolation source: river surface water | place: USA:Blue River Watershed | collected 2017-08-18
CCATCCCCCCGCCCTTCCCGCCCCGGCGGGAAGGGAGCGAGTCGCCCTCTGTCGTCAAGGGTGCAGCCAGCGGGGCGCTTCGCTTCCTTGTCTGCCCCCATGACTTGAGGCTTTGGGCGTTCCAAGTGCGTCAAGGGCCGGGCCTGCGGCCCTGAAATCCTCACCCGTTCGGTGCTCAGGGCTGCGCCCTTGCGCTCCGCGTGCGGCTTCCGGTTTCACCCTTGACCCCCTTTCCACTTGAAAACCGGGGCAGGGGGGGGGCGATTTATCGTCCTGCCGCTTGCAAGCGGGCGGCGGGTTCGGGGCAATAATAAGATTGACCGATAAGAATAATAATAGTATTATTATTCTTATTATTACTACCCAAGGAAACCGGCCATGACCCAAGCATCTACCGCCATCCCCGCCGACGTGCGCGAGCGCGTCATTGCCGCCGCCGCCGATCTTTTCGAGCAGTCGGGCCGCCAGACCATGCCCACGGTGGATGCCGTGCGCCGGGCTGCCCGTGTGGACATGAACGCCGCCAGTTCGGTGATGAAGGAATGGCGCAGGGCACAGACCGCGCAGGCCGCCCCGGTGGCTGTGGCCGTGCCGGAATCCGTGCAGCAGGCCAGCAGCGCGGCCGTGGCGACGATCTGGCAGCAGGCGCAGGAGCTGGCGAACGAGAGCCTACGCAGCGCACAGGCAGCATGGGAAACCGAGCGGGCCGAGCTGGACGCCATGCGGCAGGAGCTGGCCGAGGCTTTCGAGCGTCAGGCCGGGGAGCTGGACGCGGCAGGCGCTGCACTGGCCGCAGAGAAGGCAGCAGCCGAGAAGCAGGCGCAGGAGCTGGCCAACGTTCGCCAGCAACTGGCCGAGGCCGTGAGCCGGGCCGACAAGGCAGATGCCCGCATTGCTGAAATCGAACACCGGGCTGCTGATCTTCGCGCCGAGCTGGACAGGGCGCACGCCGACGCCGACCGCTTGCGCGTGGAGAGCGCAGAGGCAGGCAAGAAAGCCGCCGCCGAGCTGGAGGCCGCCCACGCCGCCACGGAGGCAGCACGGGCCGAGCTGGTGAAGGTGCAGGCCAAGGCCGAGGCCATCGAGCAGACCCACGCCGAGCAGCGCAAGCAGGCAGCCACGGAAGCGCACCGGGCCGCCGAGGGATTGACCAAGGCACAGGGCGAGCGGGACACCGCCGCCAAGGCCGCAGCAGAGGCCAGAGAACGCGCCGCAGGGCTGGCCGGGCAGTTGCAGGCCATGCAGGAACAGAACGCCGCTTTGCTGGCAGCGATCAAGCCGCAGGGCGAACCGAAGCCCAAGAAAACCCCGCCCGCCAAAGCCTGATATTGGCGACACCTTCACGACCTGGCCAACGCGCAGCCGTCACCAACGACCGCCGCGTTTTGGCTGTTTCATTCCCGCGTTCATTGTTAGTTGTGGCCCGTGTCATGGCTGGAAGCAGTGTCAAGGGCACGCCCGGAAGCCGCAGCGCAAGCGAGCGCAGCGAGTGCGAACGGGTGAGGACGTGGGCGAAGCCGCACCCTTGATGCTGGTGGAAGCCATAGAGCCTATCGGCAAGGGGGAGGGACGAAGGGCGAAGCCCGCCACCCCTGCCCCCGCAGCCAGTCGGGCAAGAACCGACGCGGGATGCAACCCGAAGGGGGTTGCCCAAGCGAAGCGCGGAGGGTTCCCGATGGCGACAGAATCACGCGATCGAGGAAGATCCACCGTCACCAAATAGAAACCCCGCCGAAGCGGGGTGCGTGAGGTATTGAAAGGCTTTTCAGGTGCGCTTGCGTTGCAGGTTTTCAATCACGTTCTGCTTGTATGCCGGTTGCCAACCGCCCGGAGGCCGGGGCGTTCCTGATGGTGCAGGAGTGCCGCCCTTTACCTGATTGGGATTGAGCCACTTTCTGGCAGCGGCTGCGCCACGGCCTAGACCCACGGCCCCCGCGCCAATGGCCTTTGTTCCGCGACCCGCAGCACCGGCCGCCTGACTCAAACCGCCGACACCCATAACCGCCATTGCAAAACCACCTGCCAGCGCACTAGCCATGCTCATAACGCCCTTGGTGACGGCGTAAAGGATGGCGGCAACTACGAGCAGTTCAAGGGCCACGCCGAGCATGTTTTGATCGGAGTCCATCACGACTTTCGATATTTCATGATCGTAGATCGTGACCCCAAGCGTGAGCACTACAGCAGTCAGTGCAACGATAAGCGTGTGGTTCAAAACGTACCCAATCCACTGATCGAAGAAACGCGCAGTGACCGGGAACATTAGGCACATGATGAACAACGGCCCGATGGCGAATAGGATTTTCAGATAGAAGGTGGAAACCATGATTGCGATGCCGCCAACGACAACGACCAGGGCAAAGCCCACGGCAATGATGGCCGCAATAATCCACCACCCAATGGAAGTGCTAATTTCCGTCCATCCAGCTTCCTGCGCCTTTTGCTTACATTGCAAGATCAGCTCAAGACCTTTACTCAGGCTGCTATCAAGCGATGCATATATAGGCCCGCCACCGCCGCCGCTGAAAGCCGCCGTCAAGCCTTCCTCAATACCCTTGAGCGCAGACACGACACCATTCAAATACATATCGGCATTTAGAGCCATGACCCCGATAATCATGACTTTCGCGGCTTTTATCAAGCCGTCGCCTCCGGGGCTTTGTACCTTCCCGAAAATAAGCATGTAGCCATACATAACGATGTAGAGCGTTAAACCGCCAAGCGCCCAATAATAAATTTTGTCAATGGTTGCGGTTGCAACATCAACGACAAATGTATTCGTAGCGTTATCAATAGTTTGCCCAATTGCGGTGAAAACGCTTGTGGTTGCAGTCATTTTCGTTCCCCTCCCAATTTGATGCCTTGCAGGGGCTGGACGTTGAGGCCGCCCCGCTTCGCACCATCGACCGCAGATTCAGCGCGACTTGCATTGATGCAGTTTGGAGAGGCCGCCAGTTCGCCCGGATTGGCCTTGCACTTGGCAAGCATGGCGGCCCGTTCGGGGGCATTTCCCTTGTACCAATCGACGGTTTGCACCGGGTCATTGTCTTTGCAGCCCGCGAGAGCGACAGCCGCAAGGAACAGGAGCGCAGAGAGCTTTTTCATGTTTTTCATTTGTGCACCTCGCGGGAAGTAACGTCGATAACCCGGCCGTTAGGCATGGCGTGCGCGACTTCGGCGGCCGTGATGATTTGCCGAGTAGCCAAGAACCGCAATGCCGCCTCAGCGATGCCGGCGTGTGTTGCATTGGTGAAGCGTTCGCGGCCGTTGAAATAACCGATAGCCAAGGAGGCTACGGCGCAGGACACCGCCATGAACATGCATTCCCAGCTTGCCGCAGGTGCTTTTTGAAAGAGAGGCAGCGAAAAGCCGAACCAATCATGAGCGGCCCAATAGACGACCATGAGCGCAGCGAAAAGCGAAACGCCATCCATTGCGAACATATGATGTTCGCGGCCGATGGTTTCATTCCACTTTCCGAACTTACGGACAGCCAGCCAGAAATTGACTACCAATTGGGCGTAGAAGCCCACAACGAGAGCAGCGAGAACGTAAATCATGGCGTGCCCCTTAGTTGCGAATGGAAAAGGTCATGGGCTGGATTTTTAGCCCTTCGCGTTTGGCCGCATCCTTCATCGACATTTCACGGGCGCGCTGCACTTGCACCTTTTCTTCCGCAGCGGCGACCATTGCATAAAGCTGCAACTTGGTTTGCTCATTCTGGATGTTGGCCTGTTCGGCGGCGATCCGGCCTTGCAGTTCAGCGATAGCCTTCGGGTCTTGCGTGTCGTTGATCTTTGCCATGAGCTGGTCAATCTGATTGATACGGCTCTTTGCGGCGTTGTAGGCATCCAGTGCAAAGCCTTTGTCTTGCGCTGGCTTCACCGCTCTGGCTTCGCAGGCTGTGCGTTGTTCGCTGCTCACGATGTGCGCGCAGCTATCGAACACCTTGTTTTGTTCGTACACAGTGCGGGCCGTGCCGCTCAGGCCCGAATAGCCGCCATTTTTTACGCTGTCATAGACCGCCTGCCAGTCGCCGGGCAGGTAGTCGCGCAAGGCCGGGTTGTTCATGATGTTGCCAAGACCACGCGAGCCGGTCAGCGATTCATATTGCTGTTTGGCTTGCTCAATCTGGCTCATCATCTGGTCATATTGAAGTTTCCACTTCGCAATGGTTTCGACCTGCTGCGCGATGCTTTGCGCAATGGATGCGCCGTCAGTGACGGGAATTTGAGCGTGGGCAGTATGGGTGCCGAAAAGCATCCAGCCAGCCACGCCGACGACGGAAAGAAATTTGATGGTACTAAGCATGTTCGCCACTCCAAAGGTTGAGGGCGAACGCCGGGCCGTCTTTCCGGCCTGTCTGTCGGCTCTTGCGAGCTACTGTTCCCGACTGTCAGGGCTTGTTTAAGGCCCGTATCCGGTACGCCGTGGCGTCCTTGGGATGTGGTCTATGCGGCGCGTCTTTCCGCTGCTTGTCCGGTGGCTCTTGCGAGCTGCTATTCCCACCTGTCAGGCCCGTTCTTTTCGGGGCCGTACCCAGTACGCCGAGGCGTTCTTAGGGCATAAAAAATCAGCGTTCGTTTTGTTGTTCACGCATACCAAAACCGAATGTTTTGGCATACCCGATTTTCCCATTTTGGCGCGGTTACGTCGATGGTGACAGGCGCGCCGAGGCGGGAAGCCAGCCTGTCACCACTTATTTACTCATTTGAGTATAACACCGAATTTGGCCAATGAGTAGATGAATTTAAGTGTTTTTACTCATTAATTCAAATACGCCGGTTCGACCTCGGGCATGGCCTGATAGTCAATCTTGACCGTGGCAACCGGCTGGCCCGGTATCTTGAGGAAGCCTTGCAGGTCGGGCAGGTTCAGCACTTCCGACGACATGATGGCGGCTTGCCGCACGCGCTGCATGTTGTAGTTCGTATTGAACGATTCCGAGCTATGGCCGGGGTTCGTCAGACCGCCCGAGCTGGTGCCCTGCCCCGTGGTCATTTGCAGCCGGTCAATGTCCTGTTCGCCTAGCTCCTTGCTGAAATATTCGGCCGTCTCGTTGTCACCGGCCCGCAAAATCAGCTTGGTGGACAGGTTGGCGAGCAGCGTTTGCGCCTCGTCCTTGCCGTAGGTTTCGCGCAGTTGCGACACCGTTTGCAGGCCAAGCACGCAGCGCCCGCCGTACTTGCGCAGCTTCGTTAGACCGCTGCGCAGGCTGGCCACCTTGCCGAGCGAATCGACCTCATCGAACACGAACCACAAGCCGCGATCTTGGTTTTCCGACAGGCTCAAGCCCTCGACAATGCCGAGTTCCAGCATGGAGGCCACAAGGCCGCGCAGCAGGCCCATTTGATCGTCGCGGTAGGTCACGAACAGCCAGCCCGTGCGCGTCTCATCCTGCACCCACTCACGCACGGAGAACGTGCCGGCGTCGGGCAGGTAGCGCCACACGCCGAGATATGTAGCGATGATGCCCCGCGTGTTGTTCAGCATCTTGTCGTTGCCCTTGGCGCACAGGATGGCGGCCGGCGTGCCGGCCAGCAGCTCGCCCAGCTCCTTTATGTCGGCCGAGCTGACATAGTGCAGCAGCCGCTTTACCGAGCGTTCCCCGCGTTGATGCAGGGCCAAGAGCGTTTCACCGAGCAGCGTTTGCGCGTAGTGGTGCCACTCTGCACCCTCCCCCGTGCCATCCGGCACGGCCGCCTTGGCGATGCGCTGGCAGTCGTATTCAGCCCGGATTTCAGCGAAGGGCGACCAATCGACCGAGCGCCGATCAAACGGGTTAAACAGCACATCGCCAGGACGACCGAAGCGAGAGAAGAACCCCCCGGCCGGGTCAGCGATCAAGGCCCGTTGATCGCGTGCCCGCACGGCCCGCAGAACCCGGTTAATCGCCTGCGTCTTGCCCGCGCCCGTGGTGCCGCTGAAAAGCATGTGCTGCGCTTCCAACATGCGCGGAACGACCACCCCGCCAATCTCAATATCTACGTCGGCCGGCTTCGCCTTGTCGCCATACATGCGGGCTTGCAGATCGGAGCCGCCGACAACTTCCGTGCCCCTGATGACCGTTTCTTGGCCGTGGGGCGCGTAGTTGGCGCGGGCCATCATGTGGCCCCAAATTCGGGTCTGGCAGAACACCGCGACGACGGCCACGCCGATCGCCAGCAGGGCCGAGGATTCGCCCGAGGCGAACCAACGCGGCACGGCCGAGCCGAGGCCGTACAGCACGGCCACGGCCCACAGGCCGAGCCATAGCCACGTTATCCACGTTGCCGGCGTTTTGCCCTTGATCGTGGTGAACAGGTTGCGGCCGAGCATGAAGGCCGATGCGGCCAGCAGCAGGAGGGTTAGGGCAAGTGCGGGTTTCATTGGCGTTCCCTTGCGGCCTGAATCCGCTCTTTAGTCTTGGCGTCCAAACTGTCCCACACCGTGCCTACGGCACGGCCGAAGGCCGCTTGTTCGTCAATCTGTTTCCCATACAGCAGGTGCGAGCCGTAGAAGCCGAGCGCGCCCGCTAGGAGGCTTCCAGCGAAGGCAACGGCAATCCATTGCCAGCGTTGCCGCGTCTCCCCCTTCGCCGCGTCCTGATGGATGCGGGCCGAGGCCGCCAGTTCGCGGGCCACGCTGGCGAGCGCTTCGCCGGCTTCCTCCCGTAGCGCCGCCTTGAGAGAGTCCCGAAGCGCGACCTTTTCGGCCGCCGCGAAGTTTCCGAACGAGGCTTTTTCCGCTGCACCGAGTTGGCTGATAGTGGCCTGCGCCTCTTTCGAGGCTGTGACTAGAGCGCCGAGCGAAGGGGCAAGGGATTTTTGCAGCCCTTCGGGAAGGGCTTTAATCTGATCGTGCAGCCTGCCCACGTCGCCCAGCAAATCAATCGTGAGCGCGTCCCGTGTTGTGCGGGGAGTATTTGCCGCGTCCATAAACTACCCCTTATTTGAATAAGGTAGAGAAAACAGAATCGAGGTTTCGATTCACGCTGCGCGCCAGTGCTTTAAGGCCGTGCATATCACCCCAATGGCTGCGCTCTTTCGCGCTGGCGTCAGGGTTATTTTTAATCAAAGCCTTGTAATCTGTTTCATCGGCAAGCAATGCGCCAATCGTGATCCCTTTTGCGCCGAGAGCATCGAACAATTCATTTTCAAAAATCGCCGCTTTTACGTCGGCAATTGCGTTTTTCTCTTTCTTCACGTAGTTCAGGACATGCGGGAATTCATCCGCCACGTCAGATTCAACCTTGTTGAACACGATGCGGATTTTTTGCGGCTCAATGCCAATTTCTGCAAGGGCCATAACTGTTTTGATGGTTTCTTTTTGCCCCTTTGTATCGGATTCAACAGGGATAACGAAGAAGTCTATTTCTTCATGAGATTCATCAATTTGAACCATGCCGGACAAGAACTGTTCAAGACTTCCGTTTCCAACGTCAATGATTGCGTTGTCAGAAAGAACCAGCTTTTTATGCAGGTCGCGGAATTTCTTTGCTGCCATTTGATCGACTTCAAGACCTAGGCCGGCCGCTGTTTCATTCACCGATTCAATGGCGAAAATTTCCGCCCCATCCATACGAGGGGCGAGCATTTGCGCTGCAATAGTGGTTTTGCCTGCGCCGCCGGTATAGCTGACCATTGCGATTTTCATATTTATTCCTTGTCGTTTCCGTAGTCTTCGAGGTTGATTTCCCGCCTAGATGCCTTGCGAACATCGGCCGGGTTCGTGATGCGCGCTTGGGGTTCCCCTGCGGGTTCCTGCTGCGGTGCTTGGGCTGGCTGCGGTTTGGCCGCTGCCGGTTTTTGGTCATGACCAAATGCGGGTTTTGAGGCTGGTTGCTCCCCTTTCTCTTCACGGCGTTTGATGTACTTCGACAGGCCGGCAATCGACATTTGCACCCCGTTGGCGGCGAGGAATTCGCACACCTGTTCCAACGTGCAGCCGCTTTGCCGGAGCTTGGTTATGTCGTTCCAGAAGGGCGCGAGCCGGGAGCGTTGCCCGGCTGGCGTCACCTTCTTTAAGAACTCGTTTGCATCCACTGATAGGCTCCTTTGCCAACATTCAACAAGTTTAGACGGTTTTTGCCATTCAATCAACCTTGTTTCAACGTATTTTTAACATGGTTAGACGATTCTAGCCATTGTTTATACACCATTTCGACGTGCATTGACAGCCTTTCGACGCTGGAAGTAGAATGATGCCGTGATGTGTGCCACAGATAGGCACGTCGGATATGTTTACAAAAGCGCTCCGCGTTTTGAAACATATCCCGTGCCCAAAGGGGTGCCCCCCTTTGGAAACCTGCCACCGGCCCCCTACGGGAGCCGGGCCGCATGGCGACAGATCCACGCCCACCAGGTCGCGGATTCGTCACCAGCAGCACAAGCCGCCCGGCAGCTTCGCAGCCGGTCATTAACCGCCCTGCCCCGTGCCATCGAGGCGGGCACGAGACAGGAGCCGCGACCATGCCGCGCAAGCCCAAAGAGCCAACCCGCACGGTAAGTTTTCGGCTCACCCTGCCCGACCACGCCACCTATCTGGCGAAGGCCAGCGCGGCCGGTGTGAAGCCGTCCGAGTTCTTCCGTGATGCCGTGCTGACCAACCGAACGCAGGTAGTCGCACGGGTGCAGCCGAGCAGCGATAAACGCCGCCTGATTTACCTATTTAACAAGGCCAGCAACAACCTGAACCAGCTTGCCCACACTGCCAATGCCGCCGAGCTGGCCGGCACTGTTACCCCGGCGACTTACGCCGGGATTCTGGCCGAGCTGCAAATGCTGGCCGACTTGATGAAAAAGGTAATCCGCGATGCTGATTAGAGTGCGTGGCGGCGATGCCGGGATAAAGGAGTATCTAGAGAAAGGGCAGAAAGACGGCCGGGACTACAGCCGGGACGAGCTGGACGAGCGCGTTATTCTGTCGGGCGATCTGGAATTAACCGACGCCGTTATCAACAACATGGACAAGGCCGGCGAGCGTTATTTGCATATCACGCTGGCTTTCAAAGAGGACGAAATCAGCCCGGAAAAGCTGCGGGCAATCACGGATGAATTTAAAAAGTTCGCCATGACCGCCTATGAAGGCGATGAATATAACTTCTATGCCGAAGCGCACTTGCCGAAGCTAAAGACCTATACCAATCAGAAAACCGGCGAGCTGATCGAGCGCAAGCCGCATATCCATATTGTCATCCCTGAATACAACCTATTGAGCCAGCGGAATCTAAACCCATTCGGCAAGGTAGATCAGCAAACGAAATTCCTTGAAGCCTTTCAGGAACACATCAACGCTAAATATGGGCTTGCCAGTCCGAAAGATAACCGGCGCATTGAATTTACCGACGAGAGCGCGATTATTTCCCGCTACAAGGGCGACTATTTCAAGGGCGCAAATCACGACCTGAAAGAGCGCATCTTGTCCGACGTGCTGGACAAGGGCGTTACCGACTTCGACCAGTTCCGGGCCATCGTTGCCGAGCATGGCGACACCAAGACCCGCAATGCAGGTAAGGCCGGCGAATATCTCAACGTGAAGCCAGAGGGTGCGGCCAAGGGCGTGAACCTGAAAGAGTACGTTTTCAGCCGTGAATTCATCGAAATGCCCACCGCTGAAAAGCGGCAGAAGCTGGCCGGCGAAATCCGCGCAGGGTACGAGGACACCAAAGCGCCCCGCCCTAGCTCGGCCGACATTGCCGAGCGCTTGCAGGAGTGGCGCGAGGTGCGGGCCGCCGAACTGAAATACATGAACAGCGGCAACCGCAAAGCGTATGCGGCCTATCGTGAAGCCGACCCCGAGCAGCGCCGGGCCATTTTGGCCGAGCGTGCCGCCGTGTTCTACGCCAAGCACCGCCCGGCCGTGGAAATCCCGCATGACCCGGAGCAAGAGCGCCCGGCCCCGGCCAGAGCGCCCGAACAGGCCCGCGCCAGTGAGCCAACCCCGGCCCCTTTGCGTGAGCGTGACGGCCGCCAGACCGATAGCGTAGTAGGCCAGTACGAGGCCGAGCGCCGCGAGCGTGCAGCCCGTGGCACCGACAGCGGCCGGGCCGAGTTCAACACCATCAAACGGGAGCTGGACGCCGCCCGCTTGCTGGCGAGCGTCAGCCGCACGCATGGCGTGATGCCCGACAAATACGAAGTGACCAAGGGCAAGGACGGCGGCGACCGCATCCGGTGCGGCCGGCGAAATCTGAACGTGTCCGACTTCCTCACCCAAGAGCTGCATTTGCCTTGGCGTGATGCCGCGCCGATCTTGCAGCAGACCTATGCCGACCAAATCGGCCATGCTGTCCCGCAGCAGGCCCGCCCTGCCCTGCGCCGTGACCTTTGGGCCGAGTACCGCCGCGAATGGCAACCACAGCAGCGCGAGCGCCGGGAACAGGATTGGCAGGAGCAGAAGAAGCGAGAGCAGGAGCGCCGCGCCGAGCTGCGCCGCGAATACCTGGCCGAGCGCCGGGCCGTTCAGAATGACCGGACTTTGAAGCCGGCAGAGCGCAAGGCGGCTTTGTCGGTTTCCAGCATGGGCAAAGTGGTGAAGGACATAGAACTACGCAAGGCCATTGCCGGCGAGCGTGACGCCTTGAAGGCCCGCTATCGGATGAAGCCGGCCGACCAGTACCGCGCCTATCTGGCCGAGCGTGCAGGCAACGGCGATGCCGACGCACTGGCCGAGCTGCGCCGGCAGCGCAGCCCGCAGCGTGCCCCTATTGGTGAGCGCATCGAACACCAGACCGGCCAGCAACCCGAGGCCGCGCCGATCATGAAGCCCGCCACATACAAGGTCGATCAACAGGGCAACGTGACCTATTACGACAAGCAGAAACAGGCCATGTTTACCGACCGGGGCGAAGCCGTGGAATTCGGCCAGCAGGAGCGCGACACCATCGAGCAGGGCTTGCGCCTCGCCCTTGCCAAGTTCGGCCCGCATATCCGCTTGCGTGGCGGTTCCGAGGAATACAACAACATGATGGCCGACGTGGCGGCCGATGCCGGCCTATACGTCGAGTTCAGCGACAAGGCTTTGCAAGACCGCTACAGCCAGCGCCGGGAGGCCACCCAAGCCGGCCGGGATTACTTCACCAAGAGCAAGGGCGCACAGGGCGGCGGCCAGCAGCCCGAGCGCGACCAGCCAGAGCAGGCCAAGCAGCGCGAACGCGAGCATCAAGCACAGAAGCCAGACCACGGCCGAGGGCGCTAACCGCCCTGCCGGGCTGCGCTGAAAATGAGCGAATGAGTAAAAGAGTGCTTACTTAAATCGAAAATCCTTGCTATACTCAAATGAGTAAAAGCGCTTTAATTTCATTCACTCAGGAGGCCCCATGCAGGTTATCGCCGTGCTGAACCAGAAAGGCGGGTCAGGAAAAACGACCATCGCCACCCACCTAACCCGCGCCCTGCAACTGGACGGGGCCAGCGTGTTGCTTGTCGATTCCGACCCGCAGGGCAGCGCCCGCGATTGGGCCGCCGTGCGCGATGACAACCCCGTTACGGTAGTCGGCATTGATCGGGCAAAACTTCTAGACCGCGATTTGAAGAACGTGAGCAGCAAAGATTTTGTGGTGATCGACGGCGCACCGCAGGCCGGAGACTTGGCCATTTCGGCAATCAAGGCCGCGTCTTTCGTGCTTATCCCGGTGCAGCCGAGTCCATACGACATTTGGGCAACTGCCGAGCTTGTCGAAATGGTGAAACAGCGCATCGAGGTAACGGACGGCCGCTTACGGGCGGCCTTTGTCGTGTCGCGTGCGATCAAGGGCACCAAGATTGGGGCCGAAGTAGCCGAAGCCTTGGCCGGATATGAACTGCCCGTGCTTGCATCGCGCATCACGCAGCGCGTGAGCTATCCCGGCACGGCCGCAGCAGGGACGACCGTTCTTGACGCCGAGCCAGACGGCGACGGCGCTAAGGAAATCCGCGCCCTGATGAACGAAATTAAACAAAAACTCGCTTGAGTAAATGAGGAAATAAGCAAATGAGCACAAGCACTAAAGGCGCATTGAGCGCCGGCCGCCCGAGCGCCAAGAGCAACAAGGCCGCCACCCTTGCCAGCCTTGCCGACAAGGCCGCGACTTCCCGCGTGAACTTCGACCTAGACCGCGACCAACATACGAAATTGAAGGTGTATGCCGCGAAGCAGGGAAAGACCGTCAAGGAGGTTTTGACGGAGCTTGTCGCACAGCTTCCCGAGTAAAGGAGCGGTTACTTAAATGAGTGAATACACCAATGAGCGGCCGACAGATTCCGCCACCGACTTGAACCTGATCCGCGAACAGTGCGGCACGCTTGAGCTGGCCTTGCAGAACGAAACTGACCCGGCCCGCCTGTCTGACTTGCGCCGAGAGCTGGCCGATTGCCGGCAGCGTGCGTTTGAAGTAGAGCAGCGCGACCAGCCAACGGCCGAGCGTGAAGCGGGTGGCCCGGCCGGGGAACCGTTGCCCCCGGCCGCCGTGCGTGGCGACAGCGACAAGCCCGCGCCGTTCGTCACCATCGAGGCCGCAGACCCACGCCCGGACTACGCCGGTTTGTATGCCGCCGAGCGCATCGAGAATGCCGAGCTACGGCAGGAGCTGGCCGCAGAAGGGCAGGGCGCGGCATCGAGCAGCGGAGGCATGGAGCGCGAGCGCATCGACCCCGAAATTTCCCGCCTTGCCGAGCTGGCAGAGGCCCACCGAACCGGCGTGCAAATGTTTGGCGGCATCTATGGCGGCGGCCCGGCCGTGCCGCAGGCCGGCGACCATAGCCCGGCACTGGTGGAGCTGGCCGAGCAGCACGAAGCCCGCTTGCTGGCCCGTGACGAGGCGTTTTCCGGTGAAGTCGTCGCGCAGATCGAGCGCGAGAACGAAAGCCCGGCCTACGTCATCGAGGCCGACGGCGACCGCGTGATGGTTCCCGAGGTCGAGGGCGCGGATATGGATGTGGGCGACGACGTGGAAATCAGCCGCGACCAGCAGGGCAACTATGAAGCCGAAGTCGGCCACGATTACGGACGTTGAGGGAATGAGGAATTGAGCGAATGAGTAAAGATACCACGGCGGCCGTGCCCATCACCGAGGCCGAGCGCCGCAAGCGTCAGGAGGCGGTGAACTTCGCCCGTGCATCCGTGGGCCTTGAAGGGTTCAAGCCAAGCCCGGGATGCGAAGCCCAAGCCGTGCGCTTCATCAATTGCGAAATCGAGATTGCCGAGGTAATCGCAACCATCAACGAAGGGGCGCAGCGCCTGCGCTGAAACTGTCTTGCGTGGTGACAGCTTCACGACCTGGCCAGCTCCTTTTTGTCGCCAACCGCTGGGCGCTTTACACGGCCAAATCTAACGGCAAGTCGGAAATGTCTTTCAGGCGCTTGCCATCGACCATAACGGCCAGCATGTCGGCCGCGTCAGACATGCCCAACGCTTCGACCGTGGCTTGCAGCTCATACAGGGCGAAGTGATACACGCAATCAATGTCCCCGGTGCCCAGAGCGATAGAAGCAAGACGGCTTGGCGTTGGTTCAGCCGTGACGACCATGACATGCGGCAAACGACCCTTGCGGTTGCGTACCAAATTCAACGCTTCGGAACGGGCGTTTTGCGCTCGGTCACTGCGAATCGTCCATTTGCATGAAATGCTGGCATGTAGCAGAGGCAGACCACCGTTCTTTTTTCGCAGACTGGCAAGCGTGGTTACGCTGTCATCAACCAAGAAGGCCGGGGCGTTGATGGTGCTGTCGTCCTCAGTGTCGCGCACCACCACGATATCCGGTGTGATGGTGTAGTCGCTGCCGAGAGCTGCCGCCAGTTCGGGATCGGCCTTGGCGGCCCGGTCAAGCGCGACCAAGTGCGCGTATTGCTCGTATCTGGCGATTTCCAGACGGTTGCGGCCTGAAACTTGATGAACATCCCAAATGCCGGGGCGTAGGTGTCCGAGCTTGAGGAAGGTTTCACGCACGAAACCCGCGCAAATGCCTTCAAACTGGTTGCCCGAGGTCTGGCCCGCGATGCGTTCGCCGATGGTTTCAGCTTTGAGCAGATCGGCAATGCCCTTGGCAATCGCCTTGCTAGTGGTGTTGCTGCTGTCGGCGTTGCTCACCACGCCTGCGCCGTTGGTGGTTAACGTTGCTTCCAACAGCTTTGCATGGAATGCCTTGCGGGCTTCCGAGAACTCAGCGGGCACACTCATCAGGCCACCTTATAGATGCGTTTGACGGACAGCGCGGCGAAGATTTGCCGGGCGACAGCGGCGGCCACTGGCGGCGGGAAAGCGTTACCGATCTGGCGATAGGCAGCCGTCTTGCGGCCAGAAAATTGCCAATCGTCAGGAAATCCCTGAATGCGTGCGGTCATGCGCGTTGTCAGGCGCGGCATTCCCACAAAGTCACGCGGCGGGGCATCGTCCCATATGCCCATGCCATCGACGCCCAAAGCAGCCCAAGCGCGTTTTGCACGAGTCGGGCCGAGGTCAGGCCCGCCGTGTTTCTTTGAACCGCCTACCAAGGTTGGAGCGATGGCGTTTGCCTGTTCGCGCCATCGGTCAGCCCCGCGCCAGCCATCGGCGGCCAAGAGGTCATGAAGCAGTTCGCCGACAGTCGGCGGTTCAGTTTTAAGGGGGTCCGGCCAAGAGAAGCCGCCAGCTAGGTCTTTGCGAATGCCGACGAACACCACACGCGGGCGCAGTTGCGAAACGCCATAGTCCGAAGCATTGAGCAGCCGCCAACCGGGAACGTAGCCTAGTTTTTTGAGCTGCTTTTCAACTTTGTTCCGGTAGTCGTCAAAGACGGCATCGAGCAGGCCGCGCACGTTTTCCAGCATCACGGCTTGCGGGCGGCACTCATCGACCAAGCGGATGGCTTCGGGGAACAAGTCGCGTTCATCGTTCGCGCCGAGCTGCTTTCCGGCCTTGGAGAAAGGCGGGCAGGGAACACCGCCGGCCAGTAGATCAATGCCCTGATAAGAGCGGCCATCGAACTGTCGCAAGTCACCCTCAATGACGTTCCATTCAGGACGATTGAGCCGCAGCGTGGCGCATGCTGCCGGTTCCAACTCGATCAAGGCGGAATGATCGAAGCCTGCCATTTCAAGGCCGAGCGCCTGCCCACCTGCACCAGCGCACATTTCTAAAGAATTGAATTGGCTCATATCGTTTTTCTCTTAGTTGATTGACGTGGCTTTCTTGCTGCCGGTGTAGGGAACATATCCGCTTGCAAGCCGCCTTGATGTTTGTCGGCGAACGCCTGCATGAACTCGCGCAGCACTTCCGATGCCCCCCGGTTTTCAGCCAGACAAGCCCCTTGAAACGCCTCACGGAGTTCCTTTTCAACACGAATGCGAAGGCCAACGTCTTTGCTTGACATAGCGCGAGATTATCGCATGGATACACATTTGTGTATCCAAAATATACGGCGCGTTCTAACTTACTGGTGACAGTTACGCGCACCAGGTCAAGCCGTTTTGTCACCAGCAACCGCGCTGGAACCAGCGTCCCGCGTGTGCTTGTAGAACGTGCTGCGCCCGATGCCGAGCGCCTTGCAGACTTCGGCAGGGCCGCGCCCACTGGCGGCCAGCGCCTGAATGGCGGCGACCTTTTCGGCAGGCAGGCCCGGCCTGCCACCCTTGCGGCCACGCGCCCGAGCAGCAGCAAGCCCGGCCACGGTTCTTTCAACGATCAAGCGCCGCTCAAACTCAGCCAGCGCGGCGAACACATGGAACACCAGACGACCGGCCGCCGTGCTGGTTTCTATGCGTTCCGTCGTGCTTTCAAAGCCCACGCCTGCCGCTTCCAGTTCGCCCACGATCTTGACCAGCTCAGGCAGCGACCGGCCGAGCCGGTCAAGCCGCCACACCACCAACGAATCACCCTTGCGGGCGAAGGCGAGGGCGTCAGCCAGTCCCGGCCGTTCGGCCTTGGCACCGCTGGCCGTGTCGGTGAAGACCTTTTCACAACCGGCCGCCGTCAGGGCGTCCCGTTGGAGATCCATTTTTTGATCGTCGGTCGATACCCGCGCATATCCGATTTTCATTGTGTTGTCCGCCAAGTCGTCAGAGCGCCTATTTTATAGACTTTGATTTATAGACGACATTGGAGACATGCAACCCACCGGAAAGCGCCGCTATTCCGGGCTGTCTCGCAAATTCCACAAAATGACCGTTTACGGACTCGAAAACACTTGCACGACTTCCATAGATCATGCACAATCAAACCTTGGATAATACGCTTAACCTATAAAGGAGCGAATCATGCAAAGCATGACACTAGAGCAGCTACGCGCCACGGCCAGCGCCGGCGGCGTTGTCGGCGTCACCTTGAAAGGGCAGGGCAGCGGTTTCTTCATGGAGATTGCCACTCGCAGCGGGCAAGACGCTTTTTTGGTGAAGGCCCGCAGCACCGAGCCGCGCCGCTTCGGTAGTCCAAATTCCGCGCTGATCGTGTTGCGCGATCTTGGCATTGCCGTTGCCCAGCTCGATGCGACCAACTGGAACCCCGATCAAAAAGAAGTCACGCAGAACCGGGATAGCCGCGCCCAAGCGATGCGCCAAGCGCACGAAGCCGCCGCCTATAACTCGTGGCTGGCCGGCGAGATTCAGGCATCCATTGACGACCCCCGGCCGAGCATCCCGCACGATGAAGTTATGGCCGAAATGGACGCAGACATTGCCGCCTTGCCGAAGAAAAAACGCGCATGACGGCCAAGCCTTACCGCATTGAGTGGCGGCCTATGGCACGCGAGGACTTGCGCGCCATCGTGCGCTACATCGGCAAGGACAACCCGACGCGGGCTAAGAGCTTCGGGCAGGAGCTGCGCGACAAAACCAAGCCGCTTGCACAGCATCCAGAGCTTGGCCGGCATGGCCGGCCGGGCTTGCCCGAGTGGCTGCGCGAACTGGTCGTGCATCCGAACTACATCGTTTTTTATCGTGTGCTGGCCGAGGCCCGTACCGTCGAGATTTTGAGAGTGAAGCACGCGGCGCAACAAACGCCGTGATTACCAACCCCGGCGCTCTAACGCCGGTTTTATCAGGAGTGGCGAAGATGAATACAGATCAAAACTTGGGCGCAGAGCCCGCAGAAGTGGAGGCCCTTGTGTCGAGTTTTTTTGAGCAGATGGAACCGAAGGTGCGGAAGGGCAGGGCATGGACGTTCCACCGCCTGAACGCCGCGTGCGACACGCCGAACGCGGAGCGCGTGCAGGCCGTGCTTTACCCCGACGACGGCCAAGGCTTCGCGCTGTATGCCCGGCAGGGCCAGACCTTGCACGCTATCACCCACGAAGGCCGCCCGGTGCGCTTTCGGACGTTTGAAAAGGCACTCACGACGCTGGCCGACGTGACGCACCTTGACCCCGAAATCATCGTGGATTCGTCCAACTGGTGCGAAGAATCCGGGCCGCACTAAAAAGAATGGCCCGGCACTGCTCTAACAGTGTCGGGCCGGGGTGCAGCCCCGGAGTGGCGAACTCATAAAGGGCTGCTGATCATCACCAAAACAGGCAAATGACCATGACCAATCTTAGCAAAAATGGCGTCAGACAGACAGCCCCAAGCGTCGATGAAAAGGAACGGCTGCTGCGCAAGCCGTTCTCTACCGAAATGCTCCCGCGTCATCGCCAGTTGATCGAGGACGCCTTAGAGATCGAGCAGGAGGAAGCGCGGGCGGCCGGCGCATTGGGCTACATGGCCCGCACGCTGGCACAGGCCACCTTGCCGCACACAGACCCGAAGCTACCGGCCGGCACGCTCTACAGCCGCGACACGGGCCGCCTTACGCTGTCAGTCGCGCCGACCAGTCGCCGGCATGGCATCCCCTACGGGTCGATTCCCCGCGTGATTCTGGCGTGGATATGCAGCGAGGCCGTGAAGACGAAGGAACGCACGCTTTCCCTCGGGCACTCGCAAAGCGATTTTCTGGAAAGCCTCAAGCTGCACAACAACGGCCGCGACATTGCCCGCTTCCGGGAGCAAGCCTTGCGCCTGTTCAAGTCGGTTATTTCCGTGGAGTACACCGACGAGCGCGACGGCGACCTGTCGGCCCGTTTGCTCATTTCCGAGTCGTCGCATGTGTTCTGGCATCCCAAGGCCAGCGAGCAGCGCGGCCTTTGGGAGAGTTCGCTAGAGCTGTCCGAGGGCTTCTTTCGGGAAATCATGGCCGCGCCCGTGCCCATCGACATGCGCGTTTTCCATGCGCTGACGAAATCGCCGCTGGCGATGGATATTTACACATGGCTGACCTATCGCATGTTCATCTTGCGCCGGTCTGGCCGTTCGTCTGCCTTCGTGCCGTGGGCTGGTTTGAAGGCACAGTTTGGAGCCGGCTACCCGAACACCGATCAGGGCTTTCGTGACTTCAAGAAGGGGTTTCGCTTGCGCCTGAAAGAAGTGCTGTTGTTCTATCCGGCCGCGCAGGGGCATATTCAGGAAACGCCTGTAGGGTTGGCCCTGACACCGTGCGAGCTGCACATTGCCCACACCAACGGGGCCAAGCTGTCGAGCCTGCCCAAAGCAAAGCCCACGACTTGATTGGCTCACCCCGGCGCGGCCGGGGCCGGGCTTTCGTGCTGCGCATCGAGCCTTGTTCCAAGTCTCGACCCCTTCGGGCTTCAATCCCTTTCGTCATGCCGTCCCGGCAGTGCTGCGCTTCATGCTGATGGCGACACCGCGGCGAGCTGGCCACCGTGCCGGCGTCACCAGTGCCCGGACGTGAAATCGCACCCCCCCACCTTGGCGACAACGCCAGCGACCTGGTGCGCTTCGGCTGTCACCATCATTAGCCCGGACAGGCCGAGCCTGTGGAAAAACCCTGTGGGTATCAGGAGTTGTCCACGTGTAATCACTCCCGCGAGCAAAAATCCCGCGTTCACAGGGGTTCAGGCCGATTCTGGAATTTGTCCACGTGTAATCACTCCCGCGCTGACGTGTAATCACTCCCGCGCTGACGTGTAATCACTCCCGGCCCCGGCTTTTCCACAGCCCGCAAACCCGCGCCACGGCTAGCTTTTCGGGATTATCCACCGCTCCTACAAGTAGCTTGCTACAAATAGTTTTTTTCAAATATTTAAAAACAAGTAGTTGGAGCGCCCAAAACCGTGGATAACTCGACCACCTGCGCAAAACGAAGCGCCGCAAAGCGGCCTACGGCCGGGGCACCCCGGAGGGGTGCCCCCGATCAAGTCGGCTCCCCCTCCCCATAAATGGATGGCCTGCGGCCATGCGTTTTTGAGGCGCGGCACTTGCCGCGCAGTGGGGCACCACCACCCCAGCGCAAAACAAGCAACAGCAGGGCACACAGGGCAAGAAGACAAACAACCAACAGCCAGGAAGACAATCAATAGCTGGCCTGCGGCCAGAAGGCGGGAACGAAGCGCGGCAAGTGCCGCGCATGGTTGATCGAAGGGCAGCGCCAAGAAGGTACGTCACGGCAGCGCAGCGGCAGCAAAAACCGGCTTATCAGGAAGTGGGGCACGACCGCCGCGCCCAAAACAGGCAGCAGCGCAGCGCAGAGGCCGCAGGAGAAGCGTTCAGCAGGCAGGCAAGGGGTAGGGCAGGGCGCAAGCTGGCGGGCCTTGTGGCGCGTGGTGCGCTGAATTTGTCTTGAACCCGGAAAAGCCCAGCGATTACCAGCCGCCGAGAAGGCGCGTTCCGCGCCCGCCACCCATCCCCCCGCCC
>JACCDX010089807.1_pt1 | contig 19612 bp, 21 predicted proteins | sample 7449681 | NCBI WGS metagenome assembly JACCDX01 (sample SAMN15323450, study PRJNA562643) | freshwater metagenome | isolation source: river surface water | place: USA:Blue River Watershed | collected 2017-08-18
CAAAGATGGCTAACCCGAACATTGAATCGACGATCACACCTACCGATTTCATCATTCAGGGTCTGACCACTGCCGGCCGCCAGTTTCGTCCCAGCGACTGGGCCGATCGCCTGTGCGGCATCATGAGTCGTTTCCATCCCGATGCCGAACCTGGTTTCGATCGCCACCTGCGCTATTCGCCTTACGTGAAGCCGGGCCTGGTGGATGGCATACGCTCGGTGCTGGTCGATGCGCGCATCCATGACCTCGAACCCCTCGCTTACCTGTTTCTGCGCGACTTCGCGCGTGACAACGATCTGCGCATCATTGAAGCTTGCCGCTTCGAGCAGGAAGAGCTCGAAGTCGCCTGAGCTCCATCGCTCCGCCTCGCTGTTTTTCAGCATTCCTCGAACAATTTATCGGTGATCAGACTCGCCGATTGAATTGTTAGCGTCAGCAATAACATTACCTCCGAATTTGCAGACGAAGCGCAAGCTCTGGCGTTGCCAGAACCCGCGTGATCGTCAGCCATGTCGTCTGATTTCCCAGTTGCCTGCTGCCTCGCCGCTTCATCTCGGGTAGCGGTCTTACGCCTGTATTCCGGATTCAGCCTGATCGAGTTGATGATCGCATTGGCGATCGCCACGATGCTTGCCGTCGTCACTGTGCCGAGTTATCGCGATCATCTGATGCGATCGCGCATACCGGAAGCGACCAGCGGACTGCTGCTGACAGGTATGCGCCTCGAGCAGTACTACCAGGATCACCGCAGCTATGCGAACCTCAGCACAGCCGTCTGCGGCGTGACGCTGCCGCAGCCTGAGCAATTTGCCTTCGATTGCACGGTGCCGTCGGATGGACAATCTTTCCTGCTGACGGCGGTCGGTCGTGTCAGTGGTTCGATGGCAGGTTTTGGCTACACGCTGGACCATCTAGGTACACAACGTACAACGTCATTGCCCATTGACTGGGGCGATGCACCAGTCGATTGCTGGGTAGAGAAAAGGCGGTCCAGGTGCTGAATCGTTTCCATCTTGTGGGCGCCGCAGCGATGCGCACACGATGCAGGCCCATCAGCCTGATCGAGACGCTGATCACCTTGTCCATCACTGCCCTCGTTTTTTCCATCGGCATGCCGTCGCTAGCGAACTGGATGCATGCGACCGAGTTGCGCAACAGCGCCAGTGAGCTGGTCGCGGCTTTGCAAGGCGCGCGCGCAGAAGCAATGACCCGCAATCAGGACGTGCGCATTACGCTGGGCGATGCAACGGGCCATGCCGTGTGGACCATGGGCTGTGTCGCGATCAGCGCCGGTTGTCCGCCAGAGCTGCGGCGCGTCGCCACGGCATCCGAAAGTCTGGCGCGCTGGGGTGCAAGCACGGTTGCAGTGACGACTGCAGCGACATCTGCGCTGTCAGTGCCACTGACAGCCGGCCAGAATTTGCCTGCGCAAGTGACCTTCAACGGCTTGGGCGCGGCACCGGCTGTCGGAAGTGGCAGCGAGGTCGCTCGCATCGATGTCACGCATGCAGCTGATACGACGGAGGCGATCACGCGTCGGCTCGTGGTCTTGCTCACTTCGAACGGTATGGTCAGATTGTGCGACCCATTGATTGCAACAGGCAGGGCTCAGTCATGCAGCTGATGTTTGCTTGTGCACGTCCGGCGATAGTCATCGCCATGAACCAGGCCAGGCAGCGTGGTGGCTCGCTGGTTGATGCACTGCTGGCCTTGCTGATGTTTTCATTGGGCATGCTGGCCTTGTTGCGCTTGCTGTCCTCCACGCTGGTCGAATCTGCGAATGCACAGTACCGCAATCAGGCCAGTCAGCTGGCTTCGTCGCTGGTGGCACGCATGTGGACGGGCGATCGTTCGCTGTCAGCCTTGCAGGCGCGCTTCGGTGATCCCGGCGCCAATGAGTACCAAGCCTGGTTGCGCAAGGTGCAGATCAGCTTGCCGGGTACCGACGTCTCTGCGCTGCAGCCTGTGGTGAACATCGATGCGCAACGCAGGGTCAACATCAGGCTGCAATGGCAATCACCTTCTGATCGCAATGCGCACCAACTGCAGGTGCAGGCCGTGATCACCGATTGATGAGGCACAGCGAGCTCGCGATGGACGCCGTACCCCAATCCTGTCTTTCGGTCGACATCTGCAGCTTGCATCGGCGGCGTACCGGTCAGCATGCCATGCATCGCTGTCGACCTCAATGCCGAAAGATGTACGGCGCCAGTCTTGCCGAGATGATGGTCGGCCTTGCAGTGGGCCTGATCGTGATGGCCATCGTGCTGAAAGTCGGCGTCTTGTTTGATGCGCGCCGAAAATCGGTTGCCGGTATGGCCGAGGCCAATATCGATGGCACGCTGGCGATGCTGTCGCTGCAGCGCGAATTACGCATGGCCGGCAATGGTCTGGGGCCGCCCGACGCCTTGCGCTGCGACCTCACGCGTGCCAGCGGTAGCACGTTGGGACCGATGCTGCCGCTGCAGCCGGTCACCATCGTCAATGGCGCCGCCGGTGCGCCCGATACCGTCGAGCTGCTCGCCAGCGGCAAGCCGCAGTCCTTGCCAGCGGCACGACTGATAGCGAACTTCGTTCAGGGCAATGCAGGTGTCAGCGTCGACAGCACGTTTGGCGTGCTGCCCGGTGACTGGCTGATGCTGCAGCAAGCAGGTACAGCGCGCTGCCTGTTGATGCAAGCGCAGACCATACCGACAGGCGCGTTTCGCATCGAGCCCGCCAGCTTGCCAGACCAGGCCGTGCCTGCGGGCGGCTATGCCGCAGGCAGTGCCCTGGTCAATCTCGGTTCGCTGCATCGTCTGCGCTATGCAATCGGGACGGATGCCAGTTTGCAGCAGGGACAATTCGATATCGCCAGCGGCAAATGGTCGTCGAGCGCTATTGCCACAGGCATTGTCAACCTGCAGGCGCAGTATGGCTTCGACAATCGCCCAGGTACACCTGCCGCGCCTGCGGTCACTTGGTGGAGCGACGACATCATCGATGCCGACAGCAATGGCACCGTCGGCAATACGGCCGACTGGCAGCGGCTGCTGGCAGTACGCATTGCGATCGTGATGCGCAGTGCGCAGCGCAAAGAGGGGGCTTGCGACACGATTGCGCCTACCTGGATGGCTGGCGATCCGGCGACAGGACAGCTGGGTCCGGTCAGCTTGTCTATCGGGTTCTCGGCCAGCGCGAATTGCTACCGTTACCGTGTGATTGACGCCGAGATTCCGCTGCGCAATCTGCTCTGGAGCGATACATGAGGCGACTGCAGATGACGCGACTACCCACGGCGCCAGCACGTCGATCATCCGGTGCGAGTCTGATGGTGGCGCTGATCATGATGGTCGCCATGAGCGTCGCGGCACTGGCACTGGCGCGTATGGTGGGTACCGATTTGCTGTTGGCCGGGAATGCCGCATTTCACGAATCGGCGGTGCTGGGTGCCGATGCCGGTACCGAAGCGGCCATCGCCTGGCTGAGCGCGCAAACATCGGCGGCCTCGCTGTCCTTGCTTGCCGACCAGCCGCCACTCGGCTATTACGCGAGTGTGCCGGATGGCTTGCAGATAACGGGGGCGGCTGCATCGACGGGCATCACCGTGGGCCTCGATTGGGATGATGACCGCTGTGCAGGCCGGTCTGTCACCCGCTGTGTCTCTGCGGCGCCGGAGCTGCCGGTTGATGCTGCAGGCAATCGCATCCGCTTTGCGATCCACAGAATGTGCCGCCAGCACGGCGCTACCCAGGCCGGCGGTAACAGCTGTCTGTCGTGGCAACCGGCACAGGGGGGTGGAGGTAGTCGCGGACAGCTCGGCTATGGTGTGCCGCTACGCATGCTGCCCGGTGAGCGCGTGTACTACCGTGTGACGACACGTGTGCGCGGGCCGCGTAACACGACGGTGTTCACGCAAGTACTGGTGCACCTCTGAGATGCCGGCGATGCGTATCGTGTCATTTGACTCGTTTTGTTCGCCATTGCTATCTGCATTGCCGCCACTGATGGCGATGGCATCAAGGACATCATTGACATCGTTGTTTGCGGCGGTACAGCTTTCGCTGTGCCTCGCATGGTTCCAACCTGCACTCGCTCAGGCCAACGGACCCGGCAATGCTATTGCCACGTCGCCGCTGCGCTTCATCGCCGCTTCAGTCGTCAAGCCCAATCTGTATTTCATTCTCGATGACTCGGGCAGCATGCAATGGAGTTATCTCGGTGATGACGTCGTCACCAACGGCTATGAGAACGCTGCTGGCTACCGCAGCAGCGCCTGCAACAAGATTTTCTACAACCCGGCGATCAGTTATCCGGTACCAGTCGACAGCAGCGGTCACGCTTATCCGCAGCAGGATTTCAATGCTGCTTGGTACGACGGCTTTCAGCCCGGATCGCTCAGGATCGATCTGTCCAGTCAATTCATGGCATGGCGCAGCACCAATACCAATCCGGCAGTACCTGCATCCACAGCCAATGTGCGCTACACCACAGACTGCTGGTCTGATGCCGGTGCTTGCACGCCGGGGCAGGGGCTGCCCAACCTGCCGGGCGCTGCGTATTACCTGGTCTATATTGGCAACCTGCCAGATCGTCTTGGTGACAACAGTGGCAGCGACCATTGCAAGGACCGCTCCATCGACCCCGGCACTGCAGGTGCCAGCCACTGGCGCAAAGTGATCGTCGGCACGGCGTCGGGTCCTGAGGGCGCAGACGAGCGACAGAATTTCGCGAACTGGTTCAGTTACTACCGTACCCGGATGCTGATGATGAAGACCACGGCCGGCCGCGCGTTTGCGCAATTCGATGCACGCATGCGTATCGGTTATTCGACTACCAGTGAGACCAGCGTCGACATCAGGCAGCCTGGCTTCCAGCCGGTCCGCGATTTTGATGCGTCCCAGCGTCAGGCTTTTTACGACAAGCTGTATGCAGTCGTGCCTGTCAGCGGCACCCCGTTACGCGGAGCGCTGGCCAAGGCGGGGCAGCTGTATGCAGGCAAGCTGCTGCGCGATGCCGATGATCCGGTTCGCTTTTCATGCCAGCAGAATTTCACGCTGTTGTCGACCGATGGTTACTGGAATGTCGATGGCGAGACGGGAAGCTATGGACCCCGCAAGCTGGATGGCAGTGCCGACGTCGGTGACCAGGATCATGCATTGCCGCGCCCGATGTTCGACGGTCCCGGCAAAGATGATGTGCGCGTTGCGACGCTGACGATTTCCACGATCAACCACGCGAGTCCCGCCGGCTTTACCCTGGTGAGCAGCATCAGCGTTGCCGGCGTCCCCATCACGGCGCGCAGGATCGGTGTGCTACACGCGAACACGGCAAATGCGCCAGCCGACGCTGCACAACTGGCGGGTCGCCTGGCCGACGTCATCAATCTCGGTGGCTACCGTGCTTATGCGGAAGCCAATGTCGTCACCATCATTGCGCCGTTATCGGCCGGGCAGCTGGGCATACGGCCCGACATCGATGTGAGCGGATCGCTGGCCGTCACCGTCTCCAGCTTTGCTCCGCCTGCAGGCCGTCAGCCTCGTGTGAACACACTGGCGGATATCGCCGCGTATTACGCGAACACGGATCTCAGGCAGCCGGCATTCAGCAACTGCGGCACCGGCATTGATCTGTGTACGAATAATGTGCCTGCAGCACGGGCGCAGGCCGGTGGCCGGCACCAGCACATGACCACTTATACGCTGGGCCTGGGCGCGAACGGCACGCTGCGCTACCGAGATGATTACGACACGGCTGCCGACGGCGATTTTCGCGCCATCGTCAATGGTGGTCTGGACTGGCCGGACCCGATCTTCAGGTTTGCAGGAGAACGCATCGACGATCTGTGGCATGCAGCCGTCAATGGCGGCGGCCGCTACTTCAGCGCACGCAACCCTGAAGGTCTGGCACGCGCGCTGGGTTCGGCCATGACCAGGATCCGCGCCAGCGCCGGCGCCGCGTCGTCGGTGGCTGCCAGCAGCCAGCAACCGGTACCTGGTGACGACTTGCTGTATTCGGCACGCTACCGCACCGTGTTCTGGGATGGTGACCTTGATGCGAAACGTATTGCGATCACCGATGGCAGTTTGTCCTTGCAGCCTGTCTGGTCCGCGTCCGGTCTGCTTGACTTGACAGCCGGTGATAACAGCGACACGCGCTCGCTGCTGATCCCATCGGACACCAGCGCCGACGGTCTCAAGGAATTCAGATGGAGCACGATGGATGCCGTCGAACAGGCCGCATTCACAAATCTGTGCCCGGGTACAGTGATGCGCCGGCTGTCGCAATGCACGACGATGAGCGCTGCGCAGCAAGCTGAAGCCGGTGGTCGGCGGCTGGTCGATTACCTGCGTGGTCAGCGCGGCAGCGAAGACCAGCCTGAGCATGCGCTGCGCCTGTTCCGGCCGCGCGAGCACCTGATGGGCGCCGCCGTCAATGCGTCGCCACTGTATGTGGGTCAGCCGCCCTTTCGCTATGCCGATGATCATTACGGTGAATACCGGGACGTAGTCGCGGCCAACCGGCGTCGCATGATCTACCTGCCTGCCAATGACGGCATATTGCATGCATTCGATGCACAGAACGGGCAAGAACGCTGGGCGTTCATGCCATCGGCGGTGCTGCCCGAGCTATGGCGCATTGCCGACATCAACTGGGCGAATGATTTCCGCTACCTGCATGATGGCTCGCCAGTGGCCGGTGATATCTGTCCGGCTGCGCCCGCTGCCAGCTGTGGCGCCTCGGCATGGCGCACGATCCTCGTCGGGGGGCTTGGTGCCGGAGGTCGAGCCTACTATGCGCTCGACGTCACGCAGCCCGACATACCGGTACTGCTGTGGCAATTCGATGTCAGTCGCGACGCCAATCTGGGGCTGGCGATGGGCCAGCCCATCATCACCAAGCGCGCTGACGGACGCTGGGTCGTCGTGATTGCATCAGGCTATGCGAACGTCAACCCGGGTAACGGGCACGGCATGCTGTTCGTGCTGGATGCGTGGACAGGCAGCGTGCTGACGCGTATCGACACCGGTGCCGGCAGCTCGTCGGCGCCCGCCGGGCTCACGCAACTGAATGCGTGGATCGACAGCGCGCTCGACAACACCACGACGCGATTGTATGGCGGTGACTTGTTGGGCAATGTCTGGCGCTTTGATCTCGACGGCGGACCATCGTCTGTATCGGCCAGTTCGACGACAAGCAATCCGCTTGCGAATGCGGGCAACAACGCAGGCAGCAACCCTGGTAACAACGCTGGCAACAACGCGGGCACAGCGACCCTCCTGGCCAGCCTGGACTATGGTGGACGTGTGCAGCCAGTCACCACGCGTCCCGAGCTGACACTGCAACGCATCGGTAACCGACAGATAGCGCTGGTCACCATCGGTACCGGCAAGTTGCTGGGCAGTGCCGACATGGCAGACAGTTCCGTGCAATCGATCTACACCTTCCGTGATGATCTCGGGCCGCAAGGCCTGGGCCGGCTGCAGGGATCGTCCCGGATGGTCCGGCAGGCGCTGGCACAATCGGGCACGGACCAGCGCACGATCAGCACCAACACGGTCGACTGGACGCAGAGCGATGGCTGGTACCTGAACCTTGATGCCACACCCGGTTCCGGTGAGCGTGTGACCATTGATCCTGAACAGCAGCTGGGTGTGCTGCGCGTGATCGGCAATGTGCCTGACAGCACCCCTTGCCAGCCGCGTGCACAGGCCTGGATCTACCAGTTCGATATCTTCAGCGGATCCTATCTGCCAGTCGATGGCGGACAACGGTTCGCGCGCCGGCTGGAGAATCCGGGCTTGGTCAGTGGCGCAAAGACGCTGTGGCTGGACGGTCGCACCACCACCTTCCTGACGGACGATACCGGTAATCTCTCCGCCTTGCCGGGTGACTTGCCAGCGCCCAGTGCCAGCAGTCTGCGGCGTGTGTCATGGCGCGAACTCGACTGAGACTGCGCCATCTCGTCTGCGCTGCACAGGCCTTGCTGATGTCCGTGCTGTCCTTTGCCTTGGTACTGCATGCCGGATGGCATTGGGCTGCAGCTGATGGCGATGCACGCAAAGCAGAGGCTGCGATCCTGAATGTGCAGCTGATCGATCCCCAGCCCGAACGTCGGATGCCGCCATCGCCCGCTGCCGAGACGATGCTGCCGACCACGACTCCGGAGATCCAGCACCTGATGGTTGTTCATGACGGACCGGGAATCGGGGACACGCGCAGGTCCGACTATGTGCCCGCGGCGGCCTTGAGTGAACGCCCGGTGCTGCTGCAGGACATTGATGACCTGATTGACCTCGCAACGGTTGGCCACGACGAACCGGTCTTGCCGGTCTTGCCGGTACTGACTGAAGTCACGGGCGTCTTGCTGATCAACGAGTACGGCAAGGTCGACCGTCTGCAATTTGAAACCGGCGCGCTTACGCGCTACCTTGAAGTCATGCTGGCACAGCGCTTTGCCGCCGCGCGTTTCATTCCGGGAAAAATTGACGGCAAGCCTGTGCGCAGTGCTTTGCGCATTGCATTGCGCTTGCAGTGACCGACCGCAAAGTCAGCCCGACCGGGAGGCGGCTATGGACAGAATCGAGCATGACAGCTTTGGCGACATCGCCGTTGCCAGCGACCGGCTGTGGGGTGCGCAGACTCAGCGTTCGCTGCAGTATTTTTCGATCTCGACCGAGCGCATGCCGGTGGCATTGCTGTCAGCGCTGGCACAAGTCAAACGCGCGTGCGCGGTCGTCAATTGTGCACTCGGACGTCTGCCGTCCGACAAGGCAGCAGCCATCGCGCAGGCCGCCGATGAAGTGATCGCCGGCCACTGGTGGGATGAATTTCCGCTGTCAATCTGGCAGACCGGATCGGGCACGCAGACCAACATGAACATGAACGAGGTGCTGGCCAATCGCGGCTCCGAATTGATGGGCGGTGGGCGTGGCAAAAAGCGATGCTTGCATCCGAATGATGATGTGAATCTCGGACAATCGTCGAACGATGTGTTCCCCACGGCGATGCATGTGGCTGCTGCAGTGGCCGTTGAACAGGCACTGCTACCGGCGCTGCGCCAGGTGCGTAGCACGCTGCAAGCGAAGGCAGCGCGCTATGCATCGCTGGTCAAGCTGGGGCGCACGCACCTGCAGGATGCGACACCACTGACACTCGGGCAGGAGCTGTCCGGGCATGACGCACAGCTGGCGCTGGCCGAGCAAGTCATCTGCGCCAGCCAGCACGCGTTGCTGCAACTGGCCATCGGTGGCACAGCCGTCGGTACCGGGCTCAACACCGCTATCGATTTCGGTCCGCGAGTCGCTGCCGAACTGGCCACGCAGTGCGGCCTGACTTTCAGCAGCGCACCGAACAAGTTTGCGGCATTGGCTGGTCATGAGGCGGTGCTCGCTGCCCATGGCGCGCTGAAAGTCCTGGCCACTGCATTGACCAAGCTCGCCAACGACCTGCGCTGGCTGGCCTCCGGCCCACGTGCCGGTATCGGTGAATTATTGCTGCCGGAAAACGAGCCGGGCAGTTCCATCATGCCCGGCAAGGTCAATCCGACGCAGCCGGAAGCGATGCTGATGCTGTGTTATCAGGTGATAGGCAATGATGTCACGGTCGCCATCGCAGCGGCGTCCGGAAACTTCGAGCTCAATGTCGCCAGGCCCGTGATCGCGCATGCGCACTTGCAGAGTCTGCGTTTACTGACCGATGGCTTGCGCAGCCTCGATGCGCATTGCCTGCACGGCCTGCAAGCCAATGAAGCGCGGATTGCCGAGCACATCGCACAGTCGCTGATGCTGGTGACGGCCTTGGTGCCGCATATCGGCTATGACCGGGCGGCGGCTATCGCCAGACAGGCACATCAACAGCAAATCAGTTTGCGTGAGGCGGCTGTCGCAGCGGGTATCGCTGCCGACGATTTTGATCGCTGGGTGCGACCCGAAGCCATGACCCGGCCCGGGGAATCGTGACCCGGGAGAGAGCAGAGCTTGTCTCCGCGAAGCCTATGCCATTTGCTATCTCGGCGTACCACGCCGGAACAGGTTCACGATCGCCAGCAGGATGACCGCACCCAGCAGCGATACCACCAGCGAGCCGAGGCTGAAGTCGTTCTGGTTGATGGTGCCGGTCCCGAACAGTGGCGCCAGCAGCCAGCCGCCCAGCAATGCACCGATGATACCGACCACCACATTCAGGAACATTCCTTGCTGGGCATTGGTTCGCATGATCATGCTGGCGATCCAGCCGAGGATGCCACCGATGACGATCCAGATGATGAAATTCATTTGCGCTCTCCCGGAAAAGGCATGAACATCATTGACAGGCTGAGAATTAGGCAGGCATCGGGTCGACTGGTTCACCGCCTGCCCGACGCTGCCCCCTTGAAATCCCGACCGCCGTCGCCATTTGTGATGGCAACAATTCAGCGATCCACTGGCCCACGCCAATCACCGATACCGATAACACCACGCATACCAACAAACGATCCGGGGAGAAACCATGCACAAGCGCGTCTGGCTATGGACATTGCTGCTGTTGAGCTCGCTGCTCAGCGGCTGCGGCTACAACACCCTGCAAAGCAATGACGAACAGATCAAGGCCAGCTGGTCCGAGGTCATCAACCAGTACCAGCGACGCGCCGATCTGGTACCAAACCTGGTCAATACGGTGAAGGGCTATGCGTCGCATGAAAGCCAGGTGCTGACCCAGGTGACCGAGGCGCGTGCCAAAGTGGGCAGTCTGCAAGTCACGCCGGAAGTATTGAACGACCCGCAAGCCTTTGCGCGCTTCCAGTCAGCGCAAGGCCAGTTGTCGGGCGCCTTGTCGCGCTTGCTGGCTGTGTCGGAGAACTATCCGCAGCTGAAGGCCGACGCCGGCTTCCGTGACCTGCAAGCCCAGCTTGAAGGCACCGAGAACCGCATCACGGTTGCCCGAAATCGCTATATCAAGGCCGTGCAGGACTACAACGTCACGGTGCGTTCTTTCCCGACCAATCTGACGGCGATGGTGTTCGGTTTTGCCGTCAAGCCCAACTTCACGGTCGACAACGAAAAGGCGATCTCGACAGCGCCGGCAGTGGACTTCGGCGCGCCGACGCCCGCGACACCGTCAGCTCCGGCAGCATCGGGCAAGTGAGGCCGCGTGCATGAGACTGTGCAGCGACTGCTGACAAGATGCAAAACGACATGCAACCACAGTATTGCCTTCTGACTGCGCTGCGCACCTGCCTGCGGGCCTGGCTGGGGCTGCTGTTCGTTCCATTACTCGTTCTGTTTCTCGGCATGGCTGCGGCGCAGGACGTGCAACCAGTGCCACCTCTCAGCGGCCATGTAGTCGACCAGGCCGGTCTGCTGGATACCGGCCAGAAGCAGGCGCTGGAAGAGCAGTTGCGCGCATTCGAGCAGCGCAAGGGCAGCCAGGTCGCGGTGCTGATGGTGCGCGGCACCCAGCCGGAGAGCATCGAGCAATTTTCTATGCGCGTGGCAGAGCAATGGAAGCTCGGCCGCAAGAAAGTCGACGACGGCGCGATCCTCGTGATTGCAAAAGACGAGCGCAGCTTGCGCATCGAAGTCGGCTACGGCCTCGAAGGGGCGCTCAATGATGCGGTATCCCGCCGTATCATCGACGAGATCATCGTCCCCCGTTTCAAGACCGGTGACTTCAGTGGCGGCGTCAGTGCCGGCGTCGATGCGATGCTGCGCGTGATCGATGGCGAGCCCTTGCCCACACCGCCAGCACCATCGTTTGCACAAGAGAACCCGCTGGGCCTGCTGCCGCTGCTGTTTTTTTCCGCGCTGATGGTGGGCGGCATCCTGCGCGCGCTGCTCGGGCGCGCGAAGGGCGCGTTTGCGGCCGGCGGTCTGCTGGGTATCGCTGCCTGGCTGCTGTCCGGTACTGTGTTGCTGGCGATGCTGGCAGCACTGTTTGGTTTTGTACTGACGCTGATTGGCGGTCGCATGGGTAGCGGCTGGCAAGGCGGACGCGGTCATTACGGCGCTTATGGCACACCCGGCTGGGGCCAGGGCCCGCCCGGTGGCTGGGGTAGCGGCAGTGGTGGTGGATTCAGCGGTGGCGGCGGTGGCTTCGGCGGCGGCGGCGCGTCAGGAAGGTGGTAAGCATGATGTCTCGCTTGCAGCATGTTTATCGCTGGTGCCGTCATTTCTATGCTGCCTACTGGGGTGCACGTCATCATTTGTCGCCGGCCGCGCTGCAGCGCATGGCTGACGCGGTGACAGCAGCCGAGCAGGGACATCTGGGCGAGATCTGCATCGTCATCGAGGCCTCGCTGGCGCCGCTGCAATTGTGGCGGCGCGTCAGCGCACGCGAGCGCGCGCTCGAGGTTTTTGCGCAAGCGCGGGTCTGGGACACCGAGCACAACAGCGGCGTGCTGGTCTATGTGCTGCTGGGCGACCGTGCGGTCGAGATCGTCTGCGATCGCGGGCTATATGCGATTGCGCAAGCGGACTGGGACGCGATCGTCGCGCATTGCCGGACGGGCTTTGCCGAGCCGGGTAGCGGCAACGGGTGTGTACAGGCCATTGCCGAGCTGGGCGCGCTGCTGCGGAAACTGCTGCCGACCTCCGGCGCCAATCCGGATGAATTGCCGGATCCTGTGCGCCTGCTGTAGCTGCCAGAGCCAAGGCCCGGAGCATCACGCCGCCTGAAGCCGGTCTTGCAGACCTACAATGGCAGCGTTTGTCGGATGGATGCACAATACCGTTTTCTTTCCTTTTTCGGACTGGCAAATGACGCAGGCAGTGACAGCAGGCAAGCTCGCAACGGCGCTCGCCGTGGCATCAATGGCATTGACCGGCACCCTGGTGCAGGCGGCGCCGCTGAAGGTCGATCCGGGCAAGAGCCTGGTATCGGCCACCTTCCAGCAAATGGGCGTAGGCGTGGACGCCAGCTTCCGCAAATTCAATGCACAGGTCGATTACGACGCGGCCAAGCCGGAGAAGTCGAAGGCCAGCGTCGAGATCGAGATCCCCAGCTTCGATCTTGGCGATCCTGACTACAACAAGGAAGTGCTGAAGAAGGAATGGTTCAACGCGGCGCAGTTCCCTAAGGCCAGTTTTGTATCCTCGTCCATTCGTGCTGCGGGCCCCGGCAAACTGGACCTCAGTGGCAAGCTGACGATCAAGGGCAAGACAGCCGATGTCACTTTCCCGGTCAGTGTCAGGAAATTGGGTGCGTTGACCCAACTGGAAGGCAAGCTGCCTATCAAGCGGCTGGCATTCAACATCGGCGAAGGCGAGTGGAAGGACACCAGCATCGTTGCCGACGAAGTTACGATCACTTTCCGCGTCATTGGCCAGTAAGCTGTATGTGTTCCGCAGTCCCTGAACGCCCGGGCCATTCACCCATTCATCAGCAAGCAGAGGAAGACAGCATGACCCTGAAGTCCACATTGCACCTGGCAAAGCATCTGTTCATCACGCTACTGCTCGGCGGCGCCGCATCGGTCGCATCCGCACAGACCTACAACATCGAACCAGGCCATACCTACCCGAGCTTCGAGGCTGACCACATGGGGCTGTCTTTCTGGCGCGGCAAATTCACCAAGAGCAGCGGCAAGGTCGTGCTCGATCGTGGCTCGAAGACCGGTGGCAGCATCGAGATCCAGATCGACGCGTCCAGCGTCGATTTTGGTCATCAGAAAATGAATGAAAAGGCGCGCGGCGATGAAATGTTCAATGTCGCCAAGTTCCCGACCATCGTCTACAAGAGCAATGCACTGCGGTTCGACGGCGACAAGCTGGTTGGCGTCGACGGTGAGATGACCATGCTTGGTGTGACCAAGCCGATGTCGCTGAAAGTGACGCACTTCAAGTGCATCATGCATCCGATGCTGAAGCGTGAAGTCTGTGGCGCTGATGCGCAAGGCAACTTCGATCGTAGCGACTACGGCATGAATATCGGCTTGCCGCGCTTCTCGCCCGAGATCAAGCTGGCCATCCAGGTCGAGGCCGTCAAGGCGGATTGAGGCAAGCAGCGCCAACCGTCAACAAGGCCTGGTCTTGATGGTCTGAAGACTCTGCGTTTGCCACGGGCGTTGCCGGCCGCAAGACCGGCAACGCCCGTGTTCTTTACCGTGTTCCCTCAATACGCTTGCTGCCCTGCTGGTGATCAATGCAGGGGTTCGCCGCGCTGACCGGCCTGTCCCTCGCGTGCCTGCGTCGCACTCATGCTGGATTCATAGGCCTGCATTCGCAGCGCCAGGTCCTGCAGATCCAGCGCCGAATTTCGCACGGCCGGAAACAGTTGCTGCTCTTCCAGTTCGATATGGGCATAGATCGCATCGCGCAGTTGCTGCATCAACTGGTCATACTGCGTTTCTCCCGGCTGCATCGTCTGCAATTGCGTGATCAGTTCCTCGGCTTGCTGATGGTCGTCGCCGCATTTGTCGACCAGCGCGGCATCGGCTTGTCGCGCGGCCGGATAAAACACCGCTTCTTCCAGTGACGTGTGCATCAGCAAGGCTTCACAAATGCGCGGCCCGGCGTTTTGCTTCACCTGCGTATCCTGGGTGCTCAGGTAGCGCTGGAATAATTCTCTGACGTAGCTGTGATCCTGCATCAGTGCGCGGGTCGGATCGTCAAGCGCGAAGCTGCCTTGCGCGCGCGCGCCGCCGGGCTGCTGCTGCGGTGGCTGTTGCTGTGCCATGTCTGCCTCCATACTGTGAAATGACGCGCAGGCCGTGAGCAAGACTGCGCTGACTCGGGCAAAATTCGACGTCGGACGGTGCCGAAGATTCCGTAACGATCCGGCTGTCTGTGCCGGTCGCTCCGGCATGGCGCTACCGACCAGGACCCATCTTGATCAACCGTGTTCGATCGACCAGCAAGGAGCCAGCATGCATTTCCTCGGCATCTCCGGCAGTCTTCGTCAGCAATCCCTCAACACCGCAGCGCTGCGTGCGTGCCAGCAGGCATTGCCACCCGACGTGAGCATGACATTGTTCGATATCGCGCCGATACCGCTGTACAACGATGATGTGTACCAGCACGGTTTCCCTGCGCCGGTGCAGCAGCTGCGGGAGCAAATACAGGCGGCTGATGCCTTGGTGATCGCGACGCCCGAGTACAACTACTCGGTGCCCGGCGTGCTGAAGAACGCGATTGACTGGGCATCGCGTCCACCGTCGCAGCCCTTCGATGGCAAGCCGATCGCACTGCTGGGTGCTTCACCGGGCGGCATGGGTACCTCGCGCAGCCAGTATCATCTGCGGCAGGTGTTCATTTATCTGAACGGGCAATTGCTGAACCGACCTGAGGTGTTCATTTCCGGTGCGAACAACAAGTTCGACAAGGATGGCAAGCTGACCGATGCGGCCACGGCCGACCATCTTGCGAAGTTGCTGGCTGCGCTGGCCGATCGCGTCAGGCAGCAGCAGAGGGTTTGATCGCATGGCCCAACCGAACCTGAGCTGCAAACTATCAACGCGCATTCCGCGCGTCATTGCCCCGCTGCTGCTGTGGATGGTGACATCGGCCATGCCAGTCGCCGCGCAGATCATTGACCTTGCCAATGGCCAGCAGATCAGCGAGTCGACACTGATTGAGCGCTTGCGCGAGCGCGACCTGGTCTTGCTGGGCGAGTTGCATGACAACCGCGCCCATCACACGGCGCGCGCGCAATTGATAGCGCGTATCGCAAGTGATAGTACGACCGTGGTCTCCGAGCACTTGCCGATGGAGGCGCGGGTTGCGCCGCGCATCGTCAACGATGCGACCGATGTGCGTGGTCCGCTCGAAGCCGCCGGTTTTGATGCCAAGGGCTGGGGCTGGCCATTGCACGAGCCACTATTTGGCGGCATCCTCGGCAGCGGCCTGGCCGTGGTTGGCGGCAATCTGCCAAAAGGTATGTCGCGCCAGCTTGCGACCCGCGGCGAAGATGCCTTGCCCGAGACGCTGGTGCAGTCTTACCGCCGTTCGACCTTGTCACCAGCGACGCTCAGGCTACTTGACCAGGACCTGGTCGATGGCCACTGCGGTCAGCTGCCCGAGCGTTATCTGCCGATGATGCGGCTGGTGCAGCGCGCCACCGATGTGGCGATGGCTGACGCGTTGTTACAGCATAGTCCTGCCATCCTTGTTGCGGGCAATGGCCATGTGCGCAAGGATGTCGGCGTGCCACAGGTACTTGATGCCGTGGCACCGCAGCTGGCGGTGGCCAGCGTCGCCTTTCTCGAGCACGGCAGCGAGCGGCCGGAACTGTTACAGTCGCTGTCGAGCCGCTATGATTTCGTATGGCTTACCGAAGGGGCGCAACGCAAGGACCCCTGTGAAAACTTCCAATTAAAATAAATCCAAGAGACCCCCATGTTCAAGTCCTTCTTCCTGGCCCGTCGCTGGCTGCTGTGGTCGTGGCCGGGCGCCGCGCTGATTTTTTTCGGTACCTGGTACCAGGTGCAGATCGATGTACAGATCAATGACTGGTTCGGTGGCTTCTATGACATCGTGCAGAAGGCACTGGGCAAGCCCGGCGAAGTCACGCTGGATGAATTCTTCGGTTTCCTGCTGACCTTCGGCAAACTGGCTGGTGTCTATGTGCTGGTCGCTGTTCTGCTGGGCTTCTTCACCAAGCACTGGGTATTCCGCTGGCGTCAGGCGATGAATGATTTCTACATGGCGCATTGGGAACGGCTGCGCACCATCGAAGGTGCGAGCCAGCGCGTGCAGGAAGATACCAAGCGCTTTGCAACGATCATGGAGTCGCTGGGCTCGAACATGATGGATTCGCTGATGACCCTGGTCGCCTTCCTGCCGATCTTGTGGGAGCTGTCGAAAAAAGTATCGGACGTGCCGCTGCTGGGCCATGTCGACCATGCGCTGGTCTATGTCGCGATCCTGTTCGCATTGCTGGGCACCGTGGTGCTGGCGCTGGTCGGCATCAAGCTGCCCGGTCTCGAGTACAACAACCAGCGTGTCGAGGCAGCCTATCGCAAGGAACTGGTGCATGCGGAAGATGATCCCGCGCGTGGCAGCCCACCGGTGGTCGGCGAACTGTTTTCGCATGTGCGGGCGAACTACTTCCGCCTGTTCTTCCATTACATGTACTTCGATGTCGCGAAGTTCAGCTACCTGCAGTTCGGAGTGCTGGTGCCGTATATTGCGTTGGGCCCGACCGTGGTCGCCGGCGCCATCACACTTGGCGCGATGCAGCAGATCGTGCGTGCGTTTGGCCGGGTCGAGATGTCGTTCCAGTTCCTGGTGCGCAGCTGGGGCACAATCGTCGAGCTGATCTCGGTCTACAAGCGTCTGCGCGCGTTCGAGGCGCAGATCGGCACTGCAGCGATTCCGGCGGCATCACAGCCGGGCACTGCAAGCTGAGCGAAGGTTTTTTCTCGCACCGTATCGTCCCGTATCGCCTCAGGAGGCCAGCGATGACACTGCACTTCACTAGCCATCAAACCGGCGTGCATGGCAGGGCGCGACACGGTACGCGTCGCCGGACCACGCTGGCTGCGTTTGCGGTGACGCTCGCGATCGCGACCAGCGCCATGCTGGTGGCGCCGCCGGTACTGGCCGTCGATACGGCGCAAGTGCCGCAACACAAGCAGACCAAGCCCGGGCTGTATGTCGATGCGCGTGAAGCCTACGCGATGAAGCAGCAACTCGGCGACAAGGCGATGCTGATCGACATCCGTACCCGCGGCGAGGTCAGCTACACCGGCGTCGCCAGCGTGATGGATGCGCATGTGCCCCTGCTCGAGCATCCGGCCAATGCTGCCTGGGACGAAAAAGCCGGACGTTTCCGGCTCGAATACAACAATGACTTCGATGCGGAGGTCGCGCGCCGCATGGCCGCCAAAGGCCTGGGCAAGAATGACACGGTGATCCTGATCTGCCGTTCCGGCGACCGTTCGTCGAAAGCCACCAACCTGCTGGCCGAGCTGGGCTACACGAAGGTCTACACCGTCATCGACGGCTTCGAGGGCGATGTCGCGAAGGATGGCCCGCAAGCCGGGCAACGCGTGGTGAATGGCTGGAAGAATGCGGGTCTGCCCTGGACCTACAAGCTCGACAAGGACAAGCTCTACCTGCCGCAGCCCTGAGTGCGGCATGCGTCATGGCAGGATAGCCACGCACGCAGACAAAAAAATGCCCGCCTGCACAGGCAGGCGGGCATCGTATCCAGCGCAGCGCTTGCGCTGCAAGCGGCCGCACACTGATCAGCGTTTACTTCTTGACGGCTTCGAGCGCGATGTCGATACGGACGTCGTCACCCACGTGCGGTGCGTACTTGCCCATGTTGAAGTCGGTACGCTTGACGACGACGAAGGCGTCGGCGCCGATCGCATCCTTCTTCTGCATCGGGTGCGGCATCGCGAGGAAGGAAGTCACGGTCAGGGTCACTGGCTTGGTGATGCCCTTCATGGTCAGGTTGCCGGTGATCTCGGCCGGCTTGTCACCGTTGAACACGACCTTGGTCGACTTGAAGGTCGCGGTCGGGAACTTGGCGGTGTCGAGGAAGTCCTCGGCCTGGATATGCTCATTGAACAGTGCCGAGCCGGTATCGACGGATTTCATGTCGATGGTGATGTCGACGCTGCCGGTCTTGGCATCTTTGTCGAACACGACCTGACCGGTCACCTTGTTGAAGCGCGACAGCTGGGTCGAGTAGCCCAGGTGCTTGTACGAGAAGCGCGGGTAGGTATGGTTGTTGTCGATGGCATAGGTCTCCGGTGCAGCCAGCGCGGGGGCACTGACGGCGGCGGACAACAGCAGGGCGGTGGTGATTTTGTGGATGGTTTTCATGTAAAGCTCCTCTTTGGTGGTTTGTGCCGACGCCCTTGAAAGGGAGCCGGTACGGATACTGCGTTCAGGGTGTTGCGGTTCTTGCGTACTGTTCGTATTACCTGTTCGTGTTGCGGTATCACTGATGCTGCACTTGCTGGTACCTCAATATCGGCGATGACCGGTGCTGCTTATTTCGCGGCAGCGGTGATGTGAAACTTGATCGCGACCTCATTGGCGACGATGTCGAACTTTGCCCAGGCACCTTCGCCGATCGCGAAATCGCCGCGACGTATCGTCAGGCTGCCATCAAAGACGCCGGTCTTGCCGCGCGCAGTGAAGGTCGCAGGAATGATGACGTCCTGGGTCTTGCCCTTGATGCTCAGCTTGCCGCTGATCTCGTAGCGGCTGTTCCCCAGCGGTTTGACGGCCGACGACACAAAGCTCGCGGTCGGGAAAGCCTTGGTGTTGAACCAGGCCTTGCCGGCCACTTCGTCGTCGGCTTCGCTGGAGCCGGTGTCGATGCTGGCCAGCTCGATATCGAAGCGCGCACGCGCCTTCGCCGGCTGTTCCGGATCGAAGCTCAGCTGGCTGTTGTAGCGCTTGAACTTGCCATCCATGTCCACGCCCATCTGCTGATACTTGAACGCGATGCTGCTTTGTGCCGCTTGTACCTGGCTGTATTCGACAGCATGCGCCGAGGTCGAGGCCAACATGGCCGTCAGTGCTGCTATACCGATGGCAGTGACCATCCTTGTACGGGTCATAGTTGTTGTCATCATCATTGCTCCATGGTTTCCGGATCACGCTGCCGGCTTGGCAGCATGCGCGTCAGAATGTCGTCCTTGTCGAAGAAGTGGTGCTTGAGCGCTGCGGCTACATGCACCACCAGCAGTAAAATC
>JACCDX010041367.1_pt1 | contig 19611 bp, 19 predicted proteins | sample 7449681 | NCBI WGS metagenome assembly JACCDX01 (sample SAMN15323450, study PRJNA562643) | freshwater metagenome | isolation source: river surface water | place: USA:Blue River Watershed | collected 2017-08-18
ATAGATCGCATTTACATTATATCTCATGGCTTTGGATTATTGAGTTGATAGGATCGAACCAATCAAATCAATGGTCTAAAGCTTTTTTATTACAAGAAAGAAATTTGGCTTATACGAAATTGGCGTTTTAAGTTGCGGCATCAAACTCAATTCATATTTTGGCTCTAAATCAAAACTAAATTATTGAGGTGGACAATTTCTTTTTTTACTTTTTCGCCAAGAATTTTTTTGACTTCTTCTGATTTTTTTAGGCAGATTTTTTTTGCATCAAAGGCGCTAAAGTTAGTTATTCCGCTGGCGATATGATTTCCTAATTTATCGCGAATAAAAACAATTTCTCCCGCCTTGAATTCGCCTTTAACTTCAATGATTCCAACTGGCAATAAGCTAATTTTGCCGCTTTTTAAAGCATCGGCGGCGCGATCATTTACAATTAGAGATCCTTTTGCATTTAGAACGCCAGAAAGCCAATTTTTGCGCGATTTTGCAGCTTTGTTTTTGCTGTGAAAAATGGTAAAATTTTGCTTTCCGAGAAAAAGTTTTTTTATGGCTCCATCGCAAGTTCCGTTGGTGATTAAGGTTTCGCAATTTGAGTTTGTAAGCATTTTTGCAGCCATGATTTTTGTGATCATTCCGCCAGTTCCAACGCTAGATCCAGCGCCACCAGCCATTAACTCAATTTCATTTGTGATGGTGAAAATTTCAGGAATTAATTTGGCATTTTTATTAGTTTTTGGATTTTGGTCGTAAAGTCCATCAATGTCAGAAAATAAAATCATCATGTCGGCCGAGATCATTTGCGCCACGCGCGCAGCCAGTCGGTCATTGTCGCCAATTTTAATTTCATCAACGGCAACGGTATCATTTTCATTGATGATTGGAATTATGCGGTTTTTTAGTAAAGTTTCGATGGTGTTTTTTGAATTTAGAAAGCGGTCGCGAGCGTTGCAGTCAGAGGCTGTAAGGAGTATTTGCGCAACATTAAGATTATTTTTTTGGAAAAAATCACGGTAAAAACTCATTAATTGAATTTGGCCAATTGCGGCAGCGGCTTGTTTTTCTTCCAAAGTTAATTTGCGGCTTCCAACCTTTAAAACTGAACGCCCTAAAGCTATTGCGCCTGAGGAAACGATGGTAATTTGAAAGTTTTGTTGCATTAAATTTGCCACATCTTTGGCAAAATTTTTTAACCATTTTTTGCGTATTTCGCCTTTTTCAACTAAAAGCGATGAACCAATTTTGATAATAATTTTTTTACGCTGCGAAAAATCAAAATTCATTTTAGTTGTTTAAACCTCTTGCTAAGCGCTCTTTTTCTATTTCTTGGCGATAAATTTCATTATCGATTAACGGGAGCGGAATTGAAGAAAATGAGCCAAATCCTTTTAAAACATAAATTGAGACTTCGCGATTTTGCTGCAACGAAACTTCATCTTTGGTTAAAATGTCAGGAAAATTCTCTCCCAAGGCACGAATTTCTAAACGATTTTGTGCGACTCCATTTTTTATTAGGTAATTTTTTATAATGTCGGCGCGGGTGAATGAGAGGCTTTCATTGTAAATTTCCGAGCCGCTGCGGTCAGATTTTCCGGCAATTAAAATTTTATAATCGCCGCTAAGTGTTTTTAGGTGGTTGATGGTGTCGATTAATTTTTTGATTGATTTGTCGCTTAGTTTGAAATTATCCAGATCAAATGCGATATCGAAGCGCTCAAATTCTGGTTCTTTTATCTCAATTTTTGGTTGGCGATCTTTTTTTTGGTCGTCGATATAACTTTCAATTTCATCAAGCAATTTGCTGTAACGAACGCGACAGGGAGAAAGTTCGTCGGCACGGATTTTTGAGTTAGATTCGCGGCTAATCCAGCAATCGTAAAGATAGCTCAAATGCGCGGTTTGAATTGGTATTTGGAATTTGATATAAGGGTAATCTAGGACTATTTCGAGGCGACGCTGCATTAAAATCACTTCTTCCATTTGAGAAGGATCGGTTTTCCATTTTATAGGATTTTCTGGAATAAACTCAGTTCCATTCGCAATTAATAAGCCTTTTTTGGCAAAATAATTGGCGTTTGGATCGTCTTTAATTGAGGCTAAATTTCGCGCAAAAACTAAATATTCTAGAGCTAAATAAGAATCGTACCCACCCTTTATTTTGAAAGATTCTTCCTTTGAGCCTAAAGATTCCAAAGAGGTGGGGATTTTGCTTCTGGTGCAAGAGTTTATTAGGAAAAATATACAAAGAGTTTGCGTAATTTTTTTTAGCAAAGACATCGTAATATTCTGAATAAATTAGTAATCGCGCCAGATTTGACGCGACTAAATTAAGAATTCATCGATCTAAAGAATTCTTCATTGGTTTTTGTATGCTCAATTTTTTGTAGTAAAAATTCCATTGCTTCAATTGAGCTCATTGGATTTACAATTCTGCGTAACATCCAAATTTTTGAGAGAGTAGAGCGATCAACCAAAAGCTCTTCTTTTCTGGTGCCAGATTTTGTGATATCAATTGCTGGGAAGATTCTTTTGTCAGAGATTTTGCGATCTAGAATTACTTCTGAGTTTCCAGTTCCTTTAAATTCTTCAAAAATTACCTCATCCATTCTTGAGCCAGTGTCAATTAAGGCCGTAGCGATTATTGTTAAAGAACCACCCTCCTCAACATTTCTTGCGGCACCAAAAAATCTTTTTGGTTTTTGTAGTGCGTTTGAATCAACGCCGCCGGTTAAAACTTTTCCAGAAGATGGAATTACGGTATTATAGGCGCGAGCTAGGCGAGTGATTGAATCAAGTAGAATTACAACATCTTTTTTCGCCTCAACTAAACGACGAGCTTTTTCAATTACCATTTCTGCAAGTTGCACATGTCGCGTAGCTGGTTCGTCAAAAGTTGAGCTAACAACTTCACCTTTTACGGTGCGAATCATGTCGGTAACTTCTTCTGGGCGTTCATCAATTAACAAAACTAATAAAATAACCTCAGGATGATTTGTAGTAATTGCGTGAGCAATATTTTGCATTAAAGATGTTTTTCCGGTGCGCGGAGGAGCTACAATTAAAGAGCGCTGACCTTTACCAATTGGCGCAATCATATCAATTATACGAGTGCTAATGTCATTATTCATTGGCCTATCTTCTTCTAAGCTCAATTTTTTTTGTGGATAAAGCGGAGTTAAGTCGTCGAATAAAACGCGGTTTCTAATTTTGTCGGGAGAGCCATAATTTACTTCATTAACGCGCAATAAAGCGAAATATCTTTCGCCTTTTTTAGGAGCGCGAATTTGGCCACGAATTGTGTCGCCAGTGCGAAGGCCGAATCTTTTGATTTGACTTGGTGAAACATAAATATCGTCTGAACCGGGGAAATAGTTAGTTTCGGGGGCGCGAAGAAAGCCAAAGCCATCTTCTAGAACTTCCAAAACTCCTTCGCCAATAATTACATTTTCTGGATTTTGATCAGAAAAATTTTTCAAAATATGATAAATGATGTCTTGCCTGCCAAAATCACCAATATTTTCTAGGCCATATTCTTTAGCCACGCTAATCAAGCTTTCTGCTGATTTTATTTTAAGATTTTTTAGCTCTAAAGTTTTGCCGCTGCCGTTGTTACGACGATTGTCGCGAACATCATCTTCATCATCAGATTCTGATGAATTATTGTTTTGGTGGTTTGATGATTGCTGGTTTCCAGAAGAGTTTCCGCGGCTTAATAAATTGCCAGTGTGAAGCCTGTGTTGACGATGGTTGTTTTGGCTTGATTGTTGATTTCCAGAATTTGTGGAAGGGTTTTGAGTTTCAGATTCAACTGAATTTTGATTATTTTGTAACATTTCTTGATTTTGGTTTTCGTTTTGCGCGTTGGCGCCATAGCGTAGCGTTAGTGTGGAGGATGACATGAAAATGATTGTTTAGTCTGATTTAGGGAAATTCCTGTCTTTACTTGGAAAAAATCAAAAGAGGAAGTTAAGAGATTGCGTGATTGTGTGCCCAAGAGAGGATCTGCTAAAATTTAGATCACAAAAATGAGACCAAGAAATTGAGATCTATTGGGTTTGATGGATATCGAAAACATCTTTGAAGGCAATTCTTAAAAATGTTTTTTTTGGCTGTCAAGAATCAATCTAAAAGAAAAAATCTTTTAAATAATAAAGAGCTTCAACCCCAAATAAAAGTGCTGAAATTGATATCGTCATGCCAATGATTCCGGTTACAATGCCACATATTACAAATAATCCATCTTTACCCATTAAGCCAAAAGAAATTATTAAAATTCCCAATCCTGGTATAAAATTTGAAAGTGGAATTGGCAGTAAAACAAAAGATGAAAATAGGAAAATAAAAAAGCCGATAACTTTCTCAAAAAATCGTGAAAAAACGAAGGAAAGGCGAGGGCGCAATATTGCTTCAGCTTTGCGAATAAATGGCGATATTTTTTGTAGCAACATTGCCAGCGTTGATCTTTTGACAGTAAGATTAGAAAATCTTTTTGGTAATTTTGGCGAATCGTAGCCCACAACCATTTGTAGCGAAAAGATGATTAATGGCGCTGCTATTATGCTTGGAAATGGTGGCGGAAGAGGAAAGACGATGCCGCATGAAAAAAACATCACTACCAAGCCGAAACCAATTGATTCCATGGCGTCGATTAAGTCGCGGATAGCTACGCGGTCAGCGGATGTTTTATTTACAACATCTTCAATTACTTGCGTTGTTATAATTTTGTTATGATCCATCAAATGTTGAGTGATTATTCTTTTGGTTTTTCAACATTTATTGCTGATGATTTTTCTTCTTCTTTCAGACCTTTTTTTAGGCTTTTTACACCTTTGCCAATATCACCCATAACCTGTGGCAACTTTCCAGCGCCAAATAAAACAAAAACTATTACTAAAATTAGTAACAATTCTCCCATTCCTAAAGACATAAAGTTGATGTTAAGATTGAATATCTAATATTTTCATTAATTCGCCCCATTCCCTAGAGCTTAAGCCACTTTCTTCTTGAGAAATTTTTTCCCCTTTCAACATTTTTTTGATTATTTCTAAAGCTGGTCCGGATAAATTTTCTCCTTCTTTTTGATGTTTCATGAAGGCCTCGTAGCAGTGCGGAACCCATTTTTTAACTATTTCAAGCATAGCTTGAGCATAAACTCTAATTTCATATTGCGCGTGTGAATCGGCGCGTAAATTCAAAAAATGCAGCAAATTGTGTAAATCAATTTTCCAATACCATTGAGTATAGCAACTTAAAGGTAAATTCATTCTTGCCAATTCACGAGCCAAGCCTTCTTTTTGTGGATCAACAACATTTCCAGCACCGTCTTGATTGATCATTTCAAGGTAGTGATCGTAAGATTTGAGGGAGTCTTCTTTTAAAATTTGTAAAACGCGTTTTGACTCTTCGGCATTTAAAACCTTTGTTTCATCGCGACCTTGGTGATTTATTTTTGATTGTGATGAAAGATTTTCAGCTTTCGGTAGGTAAAATTCATCTTCAACAATTGAATAGCGTGCGGAATATTCATTCACTGAAGCTGTGCGATGCCTAATCCATTGACGGGCAACGAAAATTGGTAATTTGATGTGAAATTTTATTTCGCACATTTCAAGCGGAGTGGTGTGTCGATGGGCAATTAGATAATTTATAAGGGATTTATCAGCGTTAATTTTTTTAGTGCCGGCGCCATAAGAAACGCGAGCTGCTTGCACAACCGAAGAATCATTTCCCATGTAATCAACAACGCGAACGAAACCGTGATCTAAAAGCTCAAAAGGCTGGTAAATTATTTCTTCTAATTCCGGAGAAACTGGGCGTAAAGTTTGCGCAGAATTTGCACGCAACAATTTAATTTCTTCTAGTTGCTCTTGTTTAATAACCATTTTTTTATGATTTGAAATTTGATATTTCGTTGATTTCTGAAGATTTCTTGATCGAGGTGCAAGATTGTGATTTGTGAGCTAGAGTTTAGACGAGAGAGTTTTGTTTCTTTCGCTAAAAACAATCTAAAAAGTAAATCTTAAATTTAAATCTGAAAAATTTATTAATTTTCTGTATAAAAAATCGATAAAATATGCCAGCCAGCGAGATAAAGAAGCAGCTTGAACTTGTTCCTCAAACTTCAGGAGTTTATCAATTTTTTGATGCCAAAGATCAAATTCTTTATATTGGAAAGGCAAAAAATTTGCATAAAAGAATAAATAGCTACACCAGAGTTAATCAGCTTTCTGCTCGAATTGGGCGAATGGTTTTTTTGGCGCAAAAATTAGAATTTATTCAAACTCAAAGCGAACTAGAAGCTCTTCTTCTTGAGCATAATTTGATTAAAAAACTACAGCCAAGATTTAATATTTTACTGCGCGACGGCAAAACTTTTCCGCAAATTTTAATTACTCATCATCAATTTCCGCAAATTACTAAATTTCGTGGGGAAAAAAGTTCAAAAGGCAATCATTTTGGCCCTTATGCCTCTAATCATGATGTTAGAAATGCTATCGAAATTTTGCGTAAAAGTTTTTTGTTAAGAAATTGCAGCGATGCCGAATTTAAAATCCGACAAAAACCATGTCTTGAATATCAAATTAAAAAATGCAGCGCGCCTTGTGTTGGTTTGATTTCGGCGCTTGATTATAAAAACTCAGTTGAAGATGCGATTGGTTTTTTGCGCGGAAAATCAGCGGAAATTCAGAAAAATCTTGAAGAAAAAATGCGGAAATTGAGTGCGGAAATGGAATATGAAAAAGCGGCAATTTTACGCGATCAAATTAAGTCTTTAAATTCAATACAGGCAAAGCAGGGAATTAATGTCGAAGAAATCAATAATTCTGATATTTTTGTTTTGGCACAAATTAATGACATGATTTGCGTTTTTGTAACCTTCTTTCGCGCTGGTCAAAATTTGGGTTCAAAGCCTTATTTTTATGAAATTGAAGCCGCAAAAAAACAAAGCGAATTTTTAAGCGAATTTCTTGGTCAGTTTTATTTAAATCAAATTCCTCCTGCGCAAATTATGCTTGGTTGCGAAATTGAGGATCGAATTTTAATGCAGCAATTTTTAAGCGATATCGCTGAGAAAAAGGTTGAAATTTTGATTCCCAAAAAAGGCTTAAGATTCAGTTTAATCAAGGATCAAGAGCAATTAGCTTTGCAAAATTTAGAGCAAAAAATTTCGCAAAATCTGAACACGAAAGAGCTTCTTCTGGAGGTAAAAAAAATTTTCGAACTAGAGCGAATGCCAAAAAAAATCGAAGTTTATGACAATAGCCATACTTCCACAACAAATCCAATCGGAGTTATGATTTCGGCCGGTTTGGACGGTTTTGTGAAAAACGGTTATCGCAAGTTTAATATTCGTTTTGATATGTCGCAAAAGCGCGATGATGCAGCGATGATGCGGGAAGTTTTTTGGCGAAGATTTGGTAAATTGACCAAAGAAGAATATCCGGATTTAATTATAATTGACGGCGGCAAGCCGCAAATAAACGCTGTTCATGATGTTTTTAAAGAGCTGAAAATCAAAATTGCTTTTGTGGGCATGTCGAAGGGTGAAAATCGCAATGCTGGAGAAGAATTTTTTCATCAAATTGGCAAAGAATCTTTTACTTTGCCAAAGCATAGTCCGGTTATGTATTATCTGCAAAGATTGCGAGATGAGGCTCATCGCTTTGCAATTACAAATCATCGCAAAAAAAGGGATCGAATTAAAAATGATTAAAATTTCGACCTTGAAAAGGGGATTTTTTAACTAGCTATAAGTGCGAATTTTTCCTATTTTATTTTGATGAAAATATGTCTCGTTATCTTTTGATTGCAGCTTCTAGCTCAATTGGTCAAATTTTGTCTAAATCATTAAAAGAGGCGGGTCATGAAGTTATTCAAACCGCTCGCGATTCTACAAAAATTTCCCCTGATTTTATCCTTAATGCCGCTGATTTTTTAGCCACAGAAAAAGTTTTTGAATCTGTTGGACAAATTGATGCCGTTATTAATTTAAGTGGATCGCTTTTATTGAAAGGCGCGCACATGACTTCGCAAAGCGAATATTTTTCGGTAATCGAATCATCTTTAACAACTTCTTTTTCGGTTTGTCGAGCCGCTGCAAAATATATGAAAAATGGCGGTTCGGTGGTTCTAATTTCTTCGGCGGCGGCTTCGGTTGGATTGGCTAATCATGAAGCAATTGCGGCAGCAAAATCTGGAATTAACGGTTTGATTCGTTCTGCGGCCGCAACATATTCTTCTCAAAATTTGCGTTTTAACGCTGTAGCTCTTGGTTTGGTGGCAAGTAGTTTAACAAAAAATATTATTTCTAACGAAAAGGCTCTAGAGCTTTCAAAATCAATGCACGCTCTTGGTAGAATAGGTCAGCCTGAAGATGCGGCTTCGGCAATTGAATTTTTAATTGATCCGAAAAATAGCTGGATTACTGGTCAAATTTTGGGCGTTGATGGTGGATTAAGTTTTGTTAGGCCAAAAATTAAATCGTGAGGTTTGGCATGAAAAATCGTGATGTATTTTTTTTGACATTCATCGCCCTTCCACTCTCTTTCGTAGGTATTCCAATTTATCTCAATATTGCAGATTTTTATGCCAGAAAATTTGCTATAAATTTAGCAACAATCGGCTTACTTCTTTTGGTTGTTAGAATTTTTGATTTCTTGCAAGATCCTTTTATTGGAGCGCTTTCAGATCGCTTATCAAATGGCAAAATATCACGACGAAAAATAATTCGTATAGCGGCAATATTTTTGGTAATTGGCTTCTTTTTGTTATTTAATCCGCCTTATTTTTTAAATGAAATTGCCGCTTCAGTCTGGTTCTTTGTTACTCTTTTTTTCACTTATCTCTCGTTTAATTTTATCTCCATTAATTTTGAGTCGGCCGTTGCAAGGATTGCAAATAACGATTCAGAGCGAGTTAAATTAAATTCAGTGAAAGAGTTTTTTGGTTTAATCGGCATGATTTTGGCATTTTTATTGCCTGGAATTTTTCAGCAATTTTTTGTCGAATTTCATCATTTATCGCATTTGTTTTTGGCTTTGATATTTGCGCTTTTATTAGGTTTTGGGGTTGTTTTTTTTAAAGCGGAAAATGTCGCAAAAAACATTTCTAAGCCAAAATTTTCACTGATTTTTAAAGATGTAAATTTTCGTTATTTTGCGCTGATAATTTTGCTAAATTCTTTAGCCGTTTCTTTGCCGGCAGCTAATATGAATTTTTATGTTCGCGATGTTTTGCAGGCTAATAAAATTCTGCCTTGGTCCTTATCAATTTATTTCCTTTCTGCCTGCTTTTTTCTTGTTTTTTGGAAAAAATTTTTTGCTCGATTTGGAATTATACCTGTTTGGAAATTTGCAATTTTTGGATCAATTTTAACTTTTTCTGGCGCTTATTTTTTGGATAATTCAAGTGCTAATTTCTTTTATTTAATTTGCTTATTTTCAGGAATTTTTTTGGGCGCTGATTTAATTGCTGTTCCAGCAATTTTGGCAAAAATTACGAATAAAAAAATTGAACTAACTTCTTCTTACTTTTCGTTATTAAGTTTGCTTTCAAAGATTGGACTTACGATTGCAGCTTCCGGAAGTTTGATATTTTTGGGTTATTTTGGTTATAATCCAAACAATGTTTTGCCGCAAAATTTATGGGCAATTTCTTTCTTCTACGCCGCTCTACCGTGTTTTTTTAAGCTTATCGTAATTGCTCTAATTCACAAATTTCAAAAATATGAAAATTAATAAAATTTTAATGCTTATGTCTCTCGGTTTTTTGTTTGGTTGTTCGTCAATTGATCCTAAAATTTATGCTGAAAATCAGCCAAAAATGGATATTCGCCAATATTTAAATGGTAAGCTTGAAGCGCATGGAATATTGCAAGATCGCAGCGGTAAAATGATAAAAAGTTTTTATGTTACGATGAATGGAGCTTGGAATGGCAATCAGGGAAAATTGGAAGAAGATTTTACTTTTTCTGACGGCAAATCCGATCATCGAGTTTGGGATATTAATTTTTCCGATGATCATAATTTTACCGCCAAAGCCCATGATACTGTTGGAATTGCAAAGGGTCAGCAATATGGCAATGCCTTTAAAATGGATTATGTTTTGCAGGTTGATGTTGATGGTAAGAAATACGACATAAGTTTGGTTGATTGGATTTATTTAGTTGATGAAAAAACGGCGATAAATGTTTCAAAAATGAAGAAATTTGGCCTTACTGTTGGCACTTTAACAATTTCTTTTAAGAAACTTTAATGACTAAAAAAACTTGCTGGATTATTGGTGCAAGCCATGGAATAGGCGAAGCCTTAGCAAAAAAATATTTTGCTCATGGTTTTGATTTGATGATTTCGGCGCGTAATGAACAAAAATTGCAGCAAATTCGCGAAGAAATTTTATCGCAAAATATTGAAGCAAAAAACCAAATTTTGATTGGCGTCCTTGATGTTTGTGATGTAAATTCTTTACAAAAATCATGCGATGAAATTTTGCAAAAAACTTCTCGAATTGATTTGGTTATTTTTGCTTCAGCGCTTTATCAGCCAAGTTTGGCGATGAATTTTGATTTAGAAAAAGCACAAGAAATTATGGCGGTGAATTTTGGTGGAGCGCTTAATTTGCTGCATGTTATTTTGCCAAAAATGCGCCAACAAAATTTTGGTCATATTGGCATTATTGCTTCGGTTGCGGGTTATTGCGGATTACCAAAATCATTTGCTTATGGCGCATCAAAAGCAGCTTTGATAAATCTTTGTGAGGGAATTTATCCAGAATTAAAGGCGCATAATATTAATTTGTCGGTAATTAATCCGGGTTTTGTTAAAACTCGTCTTACGGCACAAAATTCTTTTGCCATGCCATTTATTGTGACGCCAAATCAGGCGGCCGATAAGATTTATGAAGGCTTGGAGGCAAAAAAATTTGAAATCCACTTTCCTAAAAAATTTACTTATTTTTTGAAGTTTTTGCGGATTTTGCCGAATTTCATTTTCTTAAATATCATCAAAAAAATTTCCTGAAATGTATAAACTGAGCGAAAAAAAGCTTTATAAGCCTTTTAGCAACGATATTGATCAAGTGTTAATTTTTCCTTATATTAAGAAAATTCTCGCCAAAGAGTCTGGTTTTATAAAAATAGCGGCAATTTATGGCGTGGCGATTGCGCTTTTGTCGCTAGCAATTCCTTTGTCAGTTCAGCTTCTAATTAACTCGGTTTCTTATACGGCAATGTTACAGCCAATAGTTTTTTTGGGTGTGACATTGTTTTTATTTTTGGGTTTTTGGGCTTTTTTGAGCGCAATGCGTTTTTATGTAACCGAAATTTTTCAGCGTAAATTTTTTGCAAGAATTGTTTCGGAAATAGGATTGTCGCTACTTGATGCTGAATATAAAACTTTTGAAGAAGCTAATCAAACCGAGATGGTGAATCGTTTTTTTGAGTCGATAAATATTCAAAAAACCGTCTCAAATTTTTTAACAAAAACTTTTACAGTAATACTTCAAACCTTTGCCGGTCTTATCTTGGTAAGTTTTTATCATCCGATATTTCTAGTTTTTAGTTTGGCGATTTTTTTGTGCCTTGGTTTGATTTGGGTTTTTTATTATAAAGGTGCTGTCAAAAGTTCTTTTTACGAAAGTCGAAGAAAGTATGATATTGCTGGCTGGCTTGAAGATATTGCGCGCGGTCATACAATTTTTAAATCACAAAAAGGTCACGATTACGCAAAATTTAAACTTAATTTTCTTACGGGCCTTTATTTGAAAGAGCGCAAAGCGCATTTCACTCATCTTTTTTCGCAAAGTTTATTGCTTTTGGCATTGTATGTTTTTGCCAGTGTTTTGTTGCTTGTAATTGGTGGTTGGTTGGTTTTGGGTGGCGAAATTACTGTTGGCCAGCTTGTTGCGGCTGAATTAATTCTTTCAGTTTCTTTATATGGAATTTCGCAAATGGGCAAAGATTTGGAAAGTGTTTATGATTTAATCGCCTCATGCGAGAAATTGTCGCAATTTCAAAATATACCAGCTGATAAAAAAGGCGGAATTTCTTTGCCGCAAAGTAGATGGAATTTGAATTTTCGCGATATTTCTTACCAGAATCGTCAAAATTCCTACAAATTTAATTTTTCAATTAATGGTGGCAGAAATTATGCCATTTTTAGCGAAGGTTTTTCAACGAAAAATCTGATTATTGACATGATTCATGGCTTTATATCGCCAAGTCATGGTAAGATTGAGTTAAATGGTCAAGATCTAGCCAAGTATAATCTTTACGAATATCGTGCGCAAATTGGTTTTATCGATAACTCTCCTTTGATTGAGGGTACCGTTGGCGAGTTTTTATCAATTGGATCTTCTGCTGTTTCTGAGGCGGAAATAAACGAGGTTTTGAAAATAGTTGGTTTGGGCAAAACAATGTCTGAGAATGTAGAAGGATTGTCGCTTAGAATTATTCCTTCTGGTTGGCCTTTTTCTGAAACTGAACAAATTTTACTTAAAACTGCGCGCATTCTTTTGTTGAAGCCGGAAATTATCATCATCACCGAAATTTTCGACACAATCGCAAAAGATTTGCGTTCAAATCTTTTGCGTTATTTGGCTAAAGACCATCAATCGACTTTGCTTTATTTTACTAATCGCAATGAAAGTTTAGAAGATTTCGATGATTATATGTTTATAGCAAAAACCCAATCCTGCCTTTCTAATTCTTTGGACGAAATTGTTAAATTTGAAAAAATTATTCATGGCCATGAACAAGCAAAATAACGAACCAAATCAACAATCCGACCAATCTTTTTTTACGAATTTAAATTCAATTTCCTTGCCAAAATCGGCGCAAAATTTGCCAAGAATTTTGTTTTATTTTTTAGTAATATTTTTGGTGGCGATGATTTTGATTCCTTGGCGCCAAACATCAAAAGGCTTTGGTCATATTATTGCGCTTGATCCAAATGATCGCGCACAAACAATTACCGCGCCAATTGAAGGCAGAATTAAAAAATGGCATGTGCAAGACGGATCTTTTGTTAAAGCTGGCGAAAAGTTGGTTGAAATTGTTGATAATGATCCATTGATAATTGAGCGATTAAGCGCTGATCGTGACGCTAAGAAACGCAAATATGATGTCGCTAAAATTGCCTCCGAAACTTCAAAATTAAATTACCAGAGGCAAGAAGAGCTTTTTTCGAAAGGTTTAAGTTCTAAAAAAGATTTTGAAGAGTCGAAGATTGAATATAAAAAATTACTTTCTGCTGTTGAAAGTGCCGCTTCTGAATTGGCGCAATCTGAAATAAAAGTTTCGCGCCAAGAAAATCAGATAGTTTACGCCCCAAAAGATGGAATTATTTTGAAAGTTTTGGCTGGCGATAGTGCAACTTTAGTGAAATCTGGCGACAAAATTGCCACTTTCGCCCCGATTTTAAACGATCCAGTTGTTGAGCTTTATGTTGATGGAAATGACATTCCTTTAATCACAAATGGTAGAAAGGTTAGATTGCAATTTGAAGGTTGGCCAATTGTGCAATTTAGCGGCTGGCCTTCAACGGCAATTGGTACTTTTGCTGGCGAAGTTTATTCGGTAGATTCTTCAATTTCAGAAAATGGCAAATTTCGTATTTTAATTCGAAAACCTGATGCCGAAAAATGGCCAGATCACCGATTTTTAAGGCATGGCGCAAAATCTTACGGTTGGGTTTTGCTTAATGAAGTTAGTTTGGGATATGAAATTTGGCGGCAAATAAACAGCTTTCCACCAAGTTTTGATAAGGATTTGAAGGCTGAGAAAAATAATCAAATACCTTCGTAATGAATAAATTTCCTTTTTTGTTAAAAGCTTTTCTGTTCTTGAATTTGCAGCTTTTTTCGGCATTATCTTTTGCCAATGAGATAAAAAAAATTAGTCAAAACGATGTTATTGATTCGGCGGTAAATTTTTATCCGCAAATTTTGGCAAATTATGAAAAAGTAAAAGCAAGCGAAGGTTCATATTTGGCGGCGCAAGGTTTTTTTGATGTAAAGCTTGAGCAGCAATATCAAGACAAGACACGCGGTTATTATGACGGTAAAATTTATGATGCAAAATTAGCAAAAGAACTCGGATTTATGGGTTCAAAAATTTATGGCGGCTATCGCAAATCTTATGGAAATTTTGCAACTTACGATGGCGAAAAAGTTACAAATAGAGACGGCGAATATCGCATTGGTGGTAAAATTTCTTTATTGAAAAATCGAGATATTGATGGCAATCGTTTAGCGGTTTTATTGGCTGGGCTTGGAATTGAAGAAAGCAAGATCCAACTTGAATTTATCAAAAAAATTATTGAGCGTGATGCTGTAAAAGCTTATTGGCGATGGTTTGTTTCGGGTAAAATTTACAAGATTTATGATGATCTTTATCAATTTTCTCTTAAGCGCCAAAGTCAGTTAGAGCAGCGATTTTCTAAGGGTGATGTTGCAAAAATTATCGTTGAAGAAAATAAGAAAAATGTTTTTCGCCGTAAAAATTCTTTGATTCAGGCGCGTCAAGATTTTGAAGTGAGTAAAATTTTTCTGTCACTTTATTTGCGAGATCAACAGGGAAAGCCTTTGCTAGCTTTAGAAAATCAAATTCCAGAAGTGAGTCAAATTAATCAAAATCAGGTTTTTGATTTGGTTAGTGATTTTGAAAATGCTGTGCAAAAGCGACCAGAAATGAGGATTTTGCAAATTAAAAAAAGTGAAAATCAAAATAACTTAAAATACGCAAAGAACCTTTTACAGCCTGAGCTTGATGTTGAGATTGGTGCTTCAAAAGATGGTGGAAATGGTTCAAAAATTAAGGCGCAAAGTGAGAATTTTGCTAATCTGAATTTTTCCGCTCCTTTGCAATTTAGTGAAGCGCGAGGAAAGGTTGCTGAATATGACTCAAAAATGAAGGCCTTGAATCATGAGCAGCAATTAATGCGAGAAAAAATTAGCGCTGAAATAGAGCAAATTGTACTTAAAATCAGAACTTGTGGTGAAATTTATGAGAATGCGAGTCAGGAGGTTATTTTAGCTGAATTGCTAGAAAATTCTGAGCGCGAAAAATTTAAACATGGTGCCAGTAACTTTTTTTTAGTGAATTTGCGAGAGCAAGATACGGCGCTATCGAAAGCCGTTAAAGCGGAAATGTTAGAAAAATATTACAGCGCCATTGCTGATTATAAATTAGCAACTTTCACATCAAATTAATCAAAATGGAAAAAAAGAAGATTGCGGTTGTTGGTTCGGGAATTTCCGGACTTGCAGCCGCTTATTTTTTAAGTGAAAAATTTTCGCTTAAAATTTTTGAAAAAAATCAATATCTTGGAGGTCATTCAAATACCGTCGATATTGATTATAGAGGCAAAAAAATTGCCGTCGATACCGGATTTATAGTTTTCAATCACCAAACTTATCCAAATCTTACCCCTTTTTTTCACTTGCTTGATGTGGCTTATGAAAAAAGTAATATGTCTTTTGCTGTTAAGGTTGATGGCGGTTTGTTTGAATATGCTGGAACTAATGTTTCTACGGTTTTTGCGCAAATTAAAAATGCGTTTAATCCAAAATTTTTATGGATGTTGCGCGATATTTTGTATTTTAACAAGAAGGCTGAGGAAATTTTGCAGCGCAAATTTGAACCAAATTATACGCTAAAAAATTTACTCGATGATTTGGGCGTAAGAGAATATTTCCGCAAATATTATCTATTGCCAATGTCGGGAGCGATTTGGAGTTGTCCAATTGAAACCATGCTTTCTTACCCAGCGCAAAGTTTTGTTAGATTTTTCAAAAATCATGGGCTTTTAACGGTTTCTAACCAGCCACAATGGTTTACCGTTTCTGGTGGCTCGCGACAATATGTGCAAAAAATTGCAGCAAAAATTGGCGCAGAAAATATTTCCTTAAATAATCCGGTAATTGCGGTTGAGAGATTGGAAAATAAGGTTTTGCTGCGTTCAAATTACGGAGAAGAGTTTTTTGATTATGTTTTTTTTGCTACTCATGGTGATCAAGTTTTGCCAATTTTGAAGACGCCAAATCCGCAGGAAAAATCGCTATTTGGTAATTTTAAATATCAGTCAAATTTGGCTGTTTTGCATTCTGATTCTTCTGTGATGCCAAATGCCAAGAAAGCTTGGGCTAGCTGGGTTTATGCTGCAAATAACCAAAATAAAAATGATAAAATTTCGATAACTTATTGGATGAATAAATTACAAAATATTGATCAAAATTTTCCGCTTTTTGTTACTTTAAATCCTAATCAAGAAATTTCTCGCGATAAAATTTTCGCTCAATTTAGTTACGACCATCCAATTTTTGATAGCTCTGCCGTTGCAGCACAAGGATTTATAGAGCAAATTCAAGGTTTGGATCGTATTTATTTTTGTGGCGCTTATCAAAAATATGGTTTTCATGAAGATGGAATTTCTTCGGCTTTAAATGCAATTAACAAGCTTGGAATTAAGGCGCCATGGCAATAAAAAAATCACATTTTTTTTGTTGGGCAAATGTTGTTCATAAGCGCTTAAGGCCTAGCGTTAATCAATTTTCTTACCGTATTTTTTATTTATGTTTTGATATTGCCAAAATTGAAAATTTGGCTTCAAAATTTTTGTCTTTGAATCGATTCAATCTTTTTTCTTTCTATCATCGCGACCACGGAAAGCGAGATGGGTCAAGCCTTGAGCTTTGGGTTAGAGAAATTTTGCGCGATAAAAATTTAAATTATTTGGTAAAAAAAATTTATTTAATGACTCATCCGCGCGTTTTCGGATATGTTTTTAATCCTGTTAGTTTTTGGTTTTGTTGTGATGAAAATGATGATTTAATTGCGGTTTTGGCCGAGGTTAATAACACTTTTGGCGAAAATCATAATTACTTAATTTTTAACTCTAATCACGCACCAATTCAACAGAATCAAAGGTTTGTTGCAAAAAAAGAATTTCATGTTTCGCCTTTTTTTAGTGTTGAGGGTGTTTATAAATTTCGTTTCTCTTTCCCAAGAATTTCTGAAGATTTATCTGACAAAAAGTTAAAAAATATAGCGGTTGAAATTGATTATTTTGGTAATGATGGCGCTAAAAATTTATTTACTTCGGTTGTTTGTCAAAAAGCTAAACTCAATGATTTCAACCTTTTGCGCGCATTTTTCATTATGCCACTAATGACAATGAAAGTAATTTTTTTGATTCATTGGCAGGCCATAAAAATTATTTTTAAGAAAATAAAATATATTCAAAAGCCCGCGCCGAAAGCGCATAAAATAACTTTTAATGATGAATAAAAATTACCAACTTTTGTGGCAAGCATTGGAAAATATTGCCTTCGGCTCTTTAAAAATAACATTTTACGATGGCGAAAAACGCGAATTTGTCGCTGCAAAGGCTGGTCCAAATGCCGAAATAACGATTAAAAAGCCAAGTTTGATTGATGAAATAATTTCTGGTGGCGATGTTGCATTTGGTGAAAGTTATATGGCGGGAGATTGGGATAGTGAAGACTTGCCAGCGCTTTTAACTTTTTTAGCTTTGAATTCTCAGGTTTTGGAAGAATTTTTTCATGCGCAAAAATTCAAAGCTTTTCTGCTTTTTTTACGCAGTTTTTTTACAAAAAACACCAAGCGCGGCAGTAAAAAAAATATCAAAGCTCATTATGATTTGGGCAATGATTTCTACAGCCTTTGGCTTGATAAAACGATGACTTATTCTAGTGCTTTTTTTGATGGCAAGGATTTGGATTTGGAGGCGGCACAAAATTGTAAATATCAAAATATTTTAAATAAATTATCGGGAAATTCGGTTTTAGAAATTGGTTGCGGATGGGGCGGTTTCGCTGAAGTGGCGGCAAAAGAGGGTAAAAATATTACCTGCCTAACAATTTCTCAGAAGCAGAAAATTTTTGCTGAAAAAAGAATTTTGGCCGCCTCTTTGCAAGATTTTGTTAAAATTAAGCTGCAAGATTATCGCGAAGAATCGTCGCTTTATGAAAATGTGGTTTCAATTGAAATGTTCGAAGCGGTTGGCCGTGAATATTGGGATGAATATTTTCAGGTTTTGCATAGAAATTTGAAACAAGGCGGAAAGGCGGTTTTGCAAATTATTACAATTGATGAAGAGGTGTTTCTGAATTATATTAATCGCGTTGACTTCATTCAAAAACATATTTTTCCAGGCGGAGTTTTGCCTTCCAAAACTAAGATTAGAGAGCTTTCTTGCCAATATGGTTTTGAAGTTAAAAGCGAATTAGCCTTTGGTTTCGATTACGCCAAAACCTTGTTAAATTGGCTGCAAAATTTTGATAAAAAAACTTTTGAAATAAGTAAGAAGGGTTTTTCTGCCGAATTTATGCGCAAATGGCGATTTTATTTAGCTTATTGCATCGCAGGATTTGTCGCAGAAAGAACGGATGTTGTGCAATTTGAATTGCAAAAAAAGTAATGCCAAAGCGTCTCTTTTGTCTTATTTTAATTCTTGCGCAATTTCATCTTGAGAGCATGTGGGCAAAGGATCCAATTCGTTTTGAAAAAAATACGAAACCAGATTTTTTGATTGGCGAATCTGATCTAAAATATTTCGGTCTAAAAATTTACCATATCGAGCTTTGGAGTGAGAAAGCGCAGTTTTCTTACGCGCAAAAATCGGCAATTATTATTTCTTATAATATGAATTTTGCCAAAGATGATCTGGTAAAAAGATCCATTTTAGAAATTGAGCGGAATCATGTTTTGGAAGCTTCTGAAAGGGAATTCTATCGCCAAGAACTCTTGAAAGTTTTTAGTTCGGTAAAAAAGGGCGATAAAAAAATCGCTCTTTTTTTGCCGAATCAAGGCGTTGAAATTTATCACAATAATCAATTTGTGGGTAAAATTTTTGACCTAAAACTAGCAAGACTTTTTATTGATATTTGGCTTGATGAGCGCGGTTCTTTCGCTGATGTGACTAGAAAATTATTGGGAAAAAGTGAGAATTAATCCGAGGAAATTTTGGCAAAATATTTTCGCGCCAATGATATTAAGGGTAGGGCAACCCAAATTCCTTCTAGAACTATAAATGGCGCGCTTTCGGTGATTATGGCGTAATATAATAAACAGCTTCCGCCGCAAAAATTTAAGATTTTATAATTTTCAGATTCTCCAAATTTACCATCTTTCAAAGTGAGAGCTAGGGCCAAAATACAAAGGGCGCTACCAATAATTCCAACTAATAAATGCATGTTTAATATTTTTGATTTGGGTTTGTTTTGACTGGATTTTAGTTTTGGGTTGATGATTTTGTTATATTTTACTGAGCTATTGCAACTGATTTTTTAACTTTTTTAGGAAAAGTAAAAAGAAGCGCTTGAACAAAATGAGTTAGGTTTTTAAGTTGCGCCCCCTGATTAAATTCGCCCGATTTTTTGGTGATTTTTTGTGTTTAAATTAATTTAGGCGCAAATTTAGTTCAAAGTTTTTAGCGAACAAAGGGCATAAGCGTGGCGAATCCCAGAGTTTGCAATGGTTATATTTTTTGAGAGGTGGCCGAGGTTTTTGCGTTACAAAATCGATTAATAATCGATTTTAGCAAAAACGGATAAAGGAGCTAAAATTTAAATTTTAGCGACGAATATCCAGAGGCG
>JACCDX010437787.1_pt1 | contig 19609 bp, 16 predicted proteins | sample 7449681 | NCBI WGS metagenome assembly JACCDX01 (sample SAMN15323450, study PRJNA562643) | freshwater metagenome | isolation source: river surface water | place: USA:Blue River Watershed | collected 2017-08-18
GGGTTCGGGGTTGTCGCTGAATGTTGGGGCATTGCGCAATAATTGCACGCTTTGCCCCAAATAATCGCTTAAAAAGCCATTGGCAGTGGTGATATTATCACTAAAACGGCAGGCCTCGCGCCCATTATGGCTAATCACCACCGCTTCACCATCATATTCGGCCCGCAAATATACCAACGATGGCGTATTGCCACTATGGATTAATTGCGATTTTTTATACCATCTATCCACCCCAATATCCATCTGGGCAATGGCAAAGGCGCGGTCGCCCCAAATGGGTTGGTTGGCCCTGATTTGAATTGTTTGGCAATCGGTGCCTTGCAGGCCCTTTATCGGGTATTGTTTGATTTTTAATATTGCCATGTTTGTGTTTTCTCCAATAAAAATTCGCGTAACACCTTAATGCGCCTTAAATATTTTAATTCCTCGGGGTAGGTAAAAAATACATCAATTTGTGGGTATTTTATGTCCATATTGCTGAATAATTGCACCAAATCGCCAAAGCGGTGCCCCAAATACAGGGGCAGGCAGGCAATACCCATATTGCTTAATACCGCGCGATACACACCATACAGGTTATTAACCCGAAAAAATGGTTTATGCGGGCGGTTGCTGGGCGCACCAAAGGTAGACAACCAATTGACACCAACCCCCAACAGGTGGGTTTGGCCAAAGGTTATGATTTTATGGTTGGCCAAATCCTCGGGCTTTTGGGGGGTGCCGTTAATTTTCAAATAATCATTGGTGGCAAAAATGGCATAATTAAGCGTGGTTAATTTGGATTGTATTAACCATGATTCACGGGCCTGATAGGCCGAAATTAATACATCGGTGCGCCCGTAATCAAATTCGCTATGTTCGTCATTCAAATTCAGGGTAATGTCAATTTGTGGGTGAATATCGTTAAATTCCTTTAATTGGTCAGTCAGCCAACCGGCCCCAAAGGCCATGGAGGACATAATGCGAATTGGCCCGACAATGCGGTTTTGTTCCACATTTATCAAATATTGGGCTTCCTCTAACGATGCCTTCATGCTTAAAACCGATTTATATAACACTTCACCGGCACCGGTTAATTTTACCCCGCGCGGGTGGCGGTGAAAAAGCTGGATTTTCATTGATTTTTCTAAATCGGCAATGGTGCGCGACACGGCCGATTGCGATGTATTAAGGTTCTCGGCGGCAAAGGAGATACTTTCCTGTTCGGCCACCGCTAAAAAAACCCGTAATTTGTCCCAATCGTGCATTTTATAATAAATCGTTTAATTTATGCATTACATTAATAATTTGCCCACCCGAACCGCCACCTTGGGCCATATCGCGCCGGCCCCCGCCCGAACCACCAATGGCGGCGGCGCATTCGCGGGCCAATTTGCCACAATCATATTGTTCACCGGCCTTGCCCTTGGCGGTTATAACGAACGAAATTTTGCCGGTTTCATCTTGGCTGGCTAACGCCAACAGGGCATGGTCGTGGTTGGCCTTGATAATATCGGCCCGCGCCATTAATTCCTTGGCATTGAAACCCTGGAATTCCTGTGCAATAATGGTAATACCCAGATGTTCGTTGGGAACATTGGCCAAATTACCGGCTTGGCTATTGATATTTTGCCCGCCACCCTGTAATTTCATATTGGCTACATCCTTTTCCAATTTTTTTCGGTCATTAATTAATTGGCCTACCCGCGCCACCAACTCGCCATCGGCGCATTTTAGCAAATTGGCCAAATCGTTCAATTGGTTGCGTTCGTTTTGGGCGGTTTTAACAGCATTAATACCCACCTGGCCGGTAATACGGCGCACCCCGGCCGCCACCGATTCCTGTGATAATATTTTGAAAAACCCAATATCACCGGTGGCGCGCACGTGGGTGCCCCCGCATAATTCCACCGAATAATATTTTTTATCGTCATTATCCGGTTCGCCCATGAACAACACCCGCACTTCATCGCCATATTTTTCACCAAATAAAGCCAAGGCCCCGGCCTTAATCGCCGATTCTTGGTTCATAACGTGGGTTTCCACCGGTTTGTTGGCGCAAATTTTCAAATTGACCTTTTGGGTAATGTCCGCCAATTGTTCGGGTGTAATGGGTTGGTTGTGCGAAAAATCAAACCGCAGAAAATCCTCGGCCACTAATGAACCCTTTTGGGCAACATGGTCGCCCAATATATCGCGCAGGGCCTGATGGAGCAGGTGGGTGGCCGAATGGTGGGCACGCAAATTATCGCGTCTGGTTTTATCTACCAAACATTGCACCGCTGAACCCGTTTTCAATTCACCCTTGGTTACCCGGCCATAATGAACAATCACCCCGTGAAATTTTTGCGTATCGGTTACCAAAAATTCGGCATTGGCGGTTTTTATAATCCCTTTGTCGCCCTGTTGCCCGCCCGATTCACCATAAAATGGGGTTTGGTTAAGGATAATGGCCCCATTGGCTTCTGTGGGTAAATTGTGGATAAGTTGTTTATTATCCACAACAATTGCCCCAATCACCCCCTCGGCCATAATGGTATTATAACCAAAAAATTCGCTTGCGCCATGGTCGCTGTAAATATCTAACCAGATGGGGGCGGTTTTATTCTCACCCGAACCGGCCCATGCCTTGCGCGCGCGGGCCTTTTGTTCGGCCATGGCATTATTAAAGCCGTTAATGTCAACATTGCGGTTTTGGCCCCGCAAAATATCGGCCGTTAAATCAAGCGGGAAGCCAAAAGTATCATACAAATTAAAGGCGGTTTGGCCGCTTAAAGCCTCACCCTCGCCCAATTTGCTGGTTTCCTTTTCCAATAATTTCAGGCCACGCGCCAACATATCCAAAAATCGTTCTTCCTCTAATTGAAACGATTGGCGAATCATCGCCTCGGCACGCACCAATTCGCCATAATGCCCGCCCATCTGGTTAATCAGGGCTGGTAAAATTTTGTTAAATAAGGGTTCGGTGCACCCCAATAAATGGGCGTGGCGCATACCGCGGCGCAAAATACGGCGCAATACGTATCCGCGCCCCTCGTTTGATGGGGTTACGCCATCGGCAATTAAGAATGCCCCGGCGCGCAAATGGTCAGAAATCACCTTGAATGATGCCGACAGGGGCCCATCGGGGTCCTGGTTGGTATGGTCGGCAATGGCCATAATAATGGCGCGCATTAGGTCAATATCGTAATTATTATGTTTGCCCTGTAAAACCGCGGCTATACGTTCCAAGCCCATACCAGTATCAATTGATGGTTTGGGTAAGGACAGACGCGGTTTGTCAACAAATTGTTCAAATTGCATAAAAACCAAGTTCCATATTTCTATGAATCTATCGCCATCGGCAGTGGGCGAACCCGGGGGGCCACCCCATATTTTGTCGCCATGGTCGTAAAAAATTTCCGAACATGGGCCACAGGGGCCGGTATCGCCCATTTGCCAAAAATTATCGTTGGTGTTAATGCGTATAATTTTGCTATCACTCAGGCCGGCAATTTTTTTCCAATGGCTTATTGCCTCGTCATCGTCATGGTAAACGGTGACGCATAATTTATCGGCCGGCAGGGCAAATTCACGCGTAACCATTGTCCATGCGTGGTGAATGGCTTGTTCCTTGAAATAATCGCCAAACGAAAAATTGCCCAACATTTCAAAAAAAGTATGGTGGCGGGCGGTATAACCCACATTTTCCAAATCGTTATGTTTACCGCCGGCGCGCACGCATTTTTGGGCGGTGGTGGCCCGTTTGTAGGGGCGGGTTTCGGCCCCGGTAAATATATTTTTAAATTGCACCATGCCCGAATTGGCAAACATCAGGCTGGGGTCGTTGCGGGGCACCAATGGCGAGGATTCCACGGCCGCGTGCCCGTTTTTAACAAAATATTCCAAAAATGTTTTGCGTATGTCGTTTACTGATGTCATTTTTTATCCTTTACTTTACAAGACAATAATATAAAAAAATATAAAATAAGCAATATTTTTGTTTGATTTTTTTTTATAATTGCAATATGTATGTTGTTATTACAAGGGGGTTTTTTGAAGTTTTTTTTGGAAAATAATGCAAAGGATATGTCGGTTATGTCTGATATTACCAACCGCGTCATGGTGTATTTGGCGGGGCAGGGGTATGACGAACCGGCCATTGACAAGGTAATTTTATGTTTGGACGAGTTAATTTCCAATATACATAAATATGGTTATTTAACCAGCCCCGATAATAAACCATTCCAATTAAGCATTAACCCTGACGATAACAACCATTTTACCTTAACTTTGAGCGATGATTCGCACCAATTTGACCCATTTTTGATTGATTATGCCGGTGAGCCCGAGGACGATATAGAAAATTGGCAAATTGGTCGTTTGGGCATGAAATTGGTGAAAAGCATGTCCAACAGCCACGAATATAAACGAGAAAGCAATAAAAATTTGGTCATTTTGCAATTTTCACGGGAATGAACGATGGGCATTGCATTACAATCGGCATATAAAATTATTAAACATAACCAACGTTTGGGGCGGGTATTGCGCACTCCATTGGTTGAATCGGTCTTATTGAACCAGCATTTGGGTTTTCGTTTGTTATGCAAATGCGAAAATTTGCAGGTGTCGGGCGCGTTTAAGGCCCGTGGGGCATTTTATAAAATAAGCCGTTTGATGGCCCAAAACCCCAAATTGCAACGGGTTGTGGCAATAAGTTCGGGCAACCACGCACAGGCGGTGGCCATGGTTTGTCATTATAATAATATAAATTCCACCATTATTATGCCTAATACCACCCCGCAAACCAAGGTTGCCCGCACCAAACAATGGGGGGCCGAGGTAGTTTTATATGACCGCTTAACCCAAAACCGCGAACAATTGGGGCGCGAATATTGCGCCAAATATAATGCCCCGTTGGTGCACCCTTACGATGATTATGAAATAATGGCCGGGCAGGGAACGATTGGTTTGGAATTATTGGAACAATGTAAACAATTGGGTGTCAAGCCCGACGTGGTGGCAATTCCATTGGGGGGCGGGGGCATGGTCAGCGGTATCAGCACGGCCCTACGCAAATATTACGCCCAACCATTAACCATCTGGGCCGGTGAACCTGAATTTTATGATGACTTCCTGCAAACCATTGAAACCGGTATAAAATGCAAGGTTGACCCCAGCAAGCCATCGCTTTCCGATGCCTTATTAACCCCAACCCCGGGCAATTTGACACTGCCGATAGTAAAAAAGAATGTGGATAAAATTTTTGCCAACAGCGATAGCGATAATTGCGAATCATTCAAATTATTTTTAAGCGAATTTAGACAAGTGGCCGAAATTGGTGGTTTAAATGGGTTGACTTGTTTGTTGAAAAACAAGGCAAAATTACAGGGTAAAACCGCCATTGCCGTTGTTTCGGGCGGGAATATAGATGATAATTTGGTAAAGAAAATTTTAAACGGGTAAAAAAATAATTTGCATTTAATTTTAATAAATGATAATCGTAAATACACGAACAATTTCATTAAAAACGGAGGAAAATTATGTTCAAAAAATCTTTATTAACATTGGGTGCATTGGCGTTTGCCGGTGGTGTTTATGCCCAAGCAACTTTGGAAGAAGTCAAAAAACGCGGCGAATTAATTTGCGGTGTTTCCACTGGCTTAACCGGGTTTTCCGGCCAGGACGACAAGGGCGAATGGTCAGGCATAGATGTTGATGTGTGCCGTGGCGTTGCCGCCGCCGTTTTTGGCGATGGCAAAAAGGTAAAATTCAAACCCTTGACTTCTAAGGAACGTTTCACCGCTTTGGCATCTAAGGATGTTGATATATTGGCGCGCAATACCACTGCCACATTTAGCCGTGATACCGACCTGAAATTCACATTCTTGCCGGTCAATTATTATGACGGCCAGGGTTTCATGGTGCGCAAGGCATTAAAGGTTGATTCGGCCAAAAAATTAAATGGCGCACGGGTTTGTATTCAACCCGGCACCACCACCGAATTAAACTTGGCCGATTATTTCCGTATTAATAACATGAAATATGTCTCGGTTGTAACCGAAACTGACGATATTTCCATGGAAAAATTGCGTGCCGGTGCCTGCGATGTGTATACCACTGACCGCTCGGGTTTGGCTTCCACCCGTTCGGGCGAGAAAAACCCCGATGATTATGTGGTGTTGCCCGAAGTTATTTCCAAGGAACCATTGGCCCCATTGGTGCGCCATGGTGATGATAACTGGGCCGATATTGGCCGTTGGGTGATGTATGCCATGTTAATTGCCGAGGAAAAAGGCATTACCAAGGAAAATGTGGCACAAATGGCATCAGCCCCCACCAAAGACCCAGAAATTAACCGTTTATTGGGTAGTGAGGGCGATTTTGGTAAAATGTTAGGCCTGAATAAGGATTGGGCCGCAAAGGTTATTGCCGCAGTGGGCAATTATGACCAATCTTACCATGCCAATTTGGACAAAATCGGCTTGAAGGAACGCGGTTTGAACAACCTGCATTCCAAAGATGGCCTGTTATACGCTTGGCCATTTAGATAAGCATTTGAATGTTTAACGAACCGCCCCCAAGGTTTCACTTTGGGGGCGGTTTTATTTTAAAATAGTAATGTTTTTTCATGGTATTTTGGGGTAAAATTGTTTTTATTGACTATAATGGCAAATAATGGTAATAAAGTAGCAGGGATACAAAACGAGGCAAAAATGTCGGAATATTTAGGTAACAGCAGTTTATTTTTCGGTGCAAACGAAACATATTTATTACAATTATACCAACGATACTTGGCCGACCCCGAGGCAGTGCCCGAGGATTGGGCCCGGGTTTTTAACGATATAGACGACAAAAACATTGACCGCAATGGCGATAGTTTCTTTGCCGAAAAGGGGCCCAGTTGGCAAAATAAACAAACCACTATTGTTGGTTCGGGTGAAAATAACCGCGGTTCGCTCTCTGACCATTTATTACATGGTGTGGCATCGGGCGAAACTTTACAGGAAACATTAAGCAAATTTTTGAAAAATGGTGGCACCGGTGCCGCGAACGAGGCACAATCACGGCTTGATTCGATACGGGCCATCTCCCTTATTCGCGCCTACCGCAATTTTGGCCATACACAGGCCACTTTGGACCCGTTGGGCCTGCAACATAATACACCGCACCCCGAATTATTGCCCGAAACTTACGGCTTTACCGAACGCGATTACGACCGCCCGATTTTTATTAATTATATGTTGGGGTTGGAAAATGCAACCCTGCGCGAAATTTTGGCCATTTGTGTTAAATCGTATAGTCGCAATTTGGCCATTGAATATATGCATATATCTGACCGAACCGAGAAAAACTGGATTCAGGAAAAAATTGAGGGGGGTATGGCCTATATGCCCCTGACTAACGAGGGGAAAAAGGCGGTCTTGACCCGCTTGACCGAGGCCGATTTTTTTGAAACATTTTTGGATAAAAAATACAAGGGAACCAAACGTTTCGGCCTAGATGGTGGCGAGGTTTTGGTGCCGATGTTGGAACAAATATTAAAACGCGGGGCCCAATTAGGGTTAGAGGATGTAACCATTGGTATGGCGCATCGTGGCCGTTTGAATGTTTTGGCCAATGTTATGGATAAACCATACAAAGTTATTTTTATGGAATTTAAGGGTGGCACCATAACCCCGAATAATATTGGGGCCATGGGCGATGTGAAATATCATCTGGGTTCATCGGCCGACCGCGCATTTGACGGCAAGAAGGTGCATTTGTCTTTAACCCCCAACCCCAGCCATTTAGAGGCCGTGAACACGGTGGTATTGGGCAAGGTGCGCGCCCGCCAGATGCAATTAAACGACAACGAACGCACCAAAACCATGGGTATTTTATTGCATGGCGATGCGGCATTTATTGGCCAGGGTATAGTGGCCGAAACCATGTTATTATCGCAACTTGATGGGTATAAAACCGGCGGCACCATTCATATTGCCACCAATAACCAAATTGGTTTTACCACCCCCCCGCGTGATTCGCGTTCGTCACTTTATTGCACCGATATGGCCAAAACCATTGATGCGCCCATTATCCATGTTAATGGCGATGACCCCGAAATTTGTATTCGTGCCGCGCGTATTGCGTTGGAATACCGCCAAACATTCAAAAAGGATATTATTATTGATATTATTTGTTATCGCCGGCATGGCCATAATGAATCAGACGAACCCATGTTCACCCAACCATTAATGTATAAAAAAATTGCCGGCCACCCGCGCACGCGTGAAATTTATGCCAACCGCCTGTTGAACGAGGGGGTGGTAACCCAAGAGGATGTAGATAATATAAATAACACCATCACCGAAAAGTTAGAGGCGGCCATGCAGGAAGCCGAAAATTACCAAACCAACAAGGCCGATTGGTTAGAGGGCCGTTGGTCCGGGCTTACCACGGCCGGTGGGGGCAAGCGGCGGGGCGAAACGGCCGTTGATAGCGATTTATTAATGGAGGTAGCCGAAAAAATATGCACCATACCGCAAAATTTTAATATTAACCCCAAGGTGCAAAAACAGGTTGAATCCCGCTTGAATAATATAAAAGAGGGCAAAAATATTGATTGGGGCACCGCCGAGGCTCTCGCCTTTGGCAGTTTATTATGCGAGGCAACTTCCATCAGATTATCCGGTGAGGATTGCAAGCGCGGGACATTTTCGCACCGCCATGCGGTATGGTTTGACCAAATGAACGAGGGCGAATATGTGCCATTGCAAAATATTCGCACCGGTCAGGCCGATTTTGAGGTAATAAATAGCCCACTTTCAGAATTTGGGGTGTTGGGTTATGAATATGGCTATGCCTGTGCCGAACCCCACAGCTTGGTATTATGGGAGGCCCAATTTGGCGATTTTGCCAATGGGGCACAGGTTATAATTGACCAATTTATTGCATCGGGCGAGACCAAATGGCTACGTATGTGCGGTTTGGTGATGTTATTACCGCATGGTTATGAAGGCCAAGGGCCGGAACATTCATCGGCACGTTTGGAAAGATATTTGCAATTATCGGCCGATGATAATTGGCAAATTTGCAATATTACCACCCCTGCCAATTATTTTCATGCATTAAGACGGCAAATTAAACGCAGTTTCAGGAAACCATTGGTGATTATGTCGCCAAAATCGTTATTGCGTCACCCGCTATGCGTGTCAACCTTGGCCGATTTCACCGATGAATCCTGCTTTCACCGTATGTTAATGGACGACAAGTCATTTGCAAACCAACTGGCCAAACCCAAGGATATACGCAAGGTTATTATTTGTTCGGGCAAAATATTTTATGATATATTGGATGCACGCGACAAGCAAAATATTACCGATATTGCCATAATGCGTTTGGAACAATTATACCCATTCCCCGATGATGCCATAACCGAGGAATTGAAAAAATACCCCAATGCGCAAATAATATGGTGTCAGGAAGAATCACAAAATGCTGGTGCATGGTATTTTGTGGATAGGCGAATTGAAAAAATATTGCAAAATATTAAACACCGCCCGCATACCGCGCCATTTTATGTTGGGCGCGCAGAATCATCTTCACCCGCCACCGGTTCGGCCAAAAAACATGCCACCGAACAGGCAGATATTATCAAGGAAGCGTTAAGCTGAAAATCTCTTATTGAAACAATTTTATTCATTAAAGGCGTATCGGGTATTTGGTCAAGTTTAATCCATTAACAGGTTTTTAATATGGGTGATGTGCAAAAATTTGCCTATCACCAAACCATCAACCCGCCCATTTGTGAAGTTATATTTGCGTAATGCCCAGGGCAGGGCGCGGTGATAATATGCAATTTGCTGTCCAGAAATGGGTATTTCGCCCATATTATATTGCCGGCGGTATTTTATTTCGCATAAAATACATTGACCGCGGTAATAAAAAATGGCATCAATTTCACCAAATGGGCTTTTTTTGCGCATGGCCAACAGGCTGTAACCCTTGCATAATAAAAATAAAACCCCCCAATATTCCATCAAATGCCCCCAATAATGGGCAAAGCGGTATTTTTTGGCGTTTCTGCGGTGGGTAAACATTAATAACTGCTCATTTCACGCAGGCGGGAAATGGTGCGGGCCATTTCGGGGGCATGAGTTTGGGTTTGGTGTAATTGGTCAATGGGCGTGGCACAAACAAACAGGCATTTTATTTTATGGTTATATAAAATATCAATTAATGTAATAAAACGTTTGGCCCCGTTCAGGTTATTATTGGTAAAAATCGGGATATTTTTTATCATTATAATATCAAACCGCAGGGCCAGGGCCGTGTAATCGGCCACCCAAACTTGGCGTTCGCATAATTCGTCAAAATTGCTTAATAACACCCGCCCGGCCGTGGTTATATATTCCACCTCGCGCCCATCGGCCTTTATTTTGGCCGGTATTACCGGGTTATTACCGCGCAAATAATGGAATAATTCGTCCATGCGTTGGTTATTTTGCGGGTTATTGGGGGTTAAAATGGTCTCGGTTTTGGCTATGGTTTTATACCGGTAATCGGTTGGGCTGTCCAAATGAAAAACAATGCTGTTTTTTTTAATAAATTGAATGAATGGCAAAAAATTTTCGCGTTGCAGGCCGTTTTCGTATAATTCATCGGGGGCAAAATTGCTGGTAAAGACAAAATTGACACCCATGTCAATCGCCCGTTCAATCAGGCGGGCGAGAATCATCGCATCGGCAATATTCACAATATGAAATTCGTCAAAACAAATAATAAAATATGGTTTTATGCATGTTTCAATGGTTGCCAAAAATGGGTCAGGGTGCCTTTGGGCGGTATAGATGCCAAATTGTTTGTGGAATTGCCCCATAAATTCAAAAAAATGGGTGCGCAATTTGTTTTTTTGTGGTAATTTTTCGTAAAAAGCATCCATTAACATGGTTTTGCCCCGGCCGGTGCCCCCATATAAATATAGGGCTTGGCCGGTGCGTTTTTGCCAAAAAAAACCGGTTTTGCCAATATTTTGGGCAAATTGGCCCAATTTTTGTTGGGCCAATAATTGAAATTCGTCAAGTATTATGGTTTCGGGTGGCATGGCTTAGTTCGTTTTGTGGTTCCCATAATAAATTATATTGGGCCTTGATGCGTTTGGGGGCCAAATTGACCTTGCGGGCCACCACCATGGAAAGCCCGCCCAATAATGGCATATATTTTTTGCCCAATTTTTCCAATGCCCGCCCCAAACGTTCGGGGTATAAATGCAGGGGGCTAAACCCAAATTGGGTTAATTCCTGCACCTGCCAGCCGTTTTCCTGTAAATTTTTGCAAAAACTTTGGTTGCTGTAAACAAAATTATCGGCAAATGGGTTGTTGCCATGGCGCACCCAAACCCCCTGTGTATTATTAAAAATAGTTATCAAAATACCGCCCTGCATGGCTACGCGGTTGGCCTCGCCCATGGCATCGCCCATCGCCTCCAACTGGTCAAAAAAATGAATGCTGAAAATAAATTCAAATTGTTCATTGGCAAATGGTAGTTGGTATGGTTTTACCAAACATGAATAATTTTCGGTGTTTTTGCTGTTATTTTTGGCCCCCATCAAATCGCTATATGCGTAAATGGGGGGTGAATCAAAATGTTTATCATTTATAAACCCCTCGCCATAACCCAAAATTAAGCCATTTTTAATGGGTGTGGCCGGCAAATGGGGCAATATTTCGTGGCGAATTCCATTTTGCAGGGCCATACCAATCTGGTTATGGTAAAATTCGTGGCAATGGTGAATATCCAGCATTATTGTAATGATTTTTGTTGTATTTTGCTAATCTTGCCCACCGAAGATTGGGCCATTTTAACCAATTTATTCATGGTTTTATTGTCAAAATTGCCCATTTCTGCGGTCATTTGAATTTCTATCAAATTGCCATTATCGGCCATAACAAAATTGCCGTCCAATTCGGCCTTTGAATCTTCCTCGTAACATAAATCCAACATACATTCACCCTTAACCACCCCGGCCGATATGGCGACCAATCCGTGCTTGATGGGGTTTTCGCTAATCACCCCATTTTTTAACAAATGGTTACAGGCCAATTGCAATGCCACGAATGCCCCATTAATGGCGGCGGTGCGGGTGCCACCATCGGCAAATAATACATCGCAATCCAATTTAATTTGCCGTTCGCCCAATTTGTGAAAATCAACAATCGCCCGCAATGACCGGCCAATTAACCGCTGAATTTCCTTGACCCGCCCGTCATCAATGGTGCGGGCGCGGTCCAAACGTTTATCGGTTGAACGGGGCAACATGCCATATTCGGCAGTAACCCAGCCGCGCCCCGATTTTTTTAAAAATGTCGGCACCCCGTCCTCCACCGTGGCGGTAATTAACAGGTGGGTTTTGCCACAATGCACCGCGCATGAACCCTCGGCATAGTCATTAACATTGGGGGTGATGGTGATTTTGCGGGTTTGATTAGCCAAACGGCCATCAATACGTGGGGTTGAAATTGTCATTTTTGTCCTTACTTAAAAACGTTTGGTGAATTTTTGCCGAATAATAATCGCTATAATATTACAAAAAACCATGGTTAAAATCAACACCAATATTGCCGATGCGGTTTTATTAATAAATAATTCCTCGGACGAATTGGCCCAAATATAAATTTGCACCGGCAGGGCGGTTGATGCATCAAAAATACTGCTGGCCCGCCCCATAATAAATGCCACCATGCCAATCATTAATAACGGGGCGGTTTCGCCAATGGCCCGCGAAATGGCAATGATAGTGCCGGTGCAAATACCGGGCAGGGCAAGGGGAAATAAATGATGCATAACCAATTGCAGGCGGTTTGCGCCTATACCCAATATGGCCTCGCGCAGGTTGGCCGGTATGGTGCGCAGGGCCGAACGGGTGGAAATTATTATAACCGGCAGGCTCATCATACCTAATACCACCCCACCGGTAATGGTGGCCGAACGCGGGAATTGCAATACATTTATTAAAACCCCCAAACCCAATAAACCATAAACTATCGCCGGCACCGATGCCAAGGAATTAATGGTTATTTCCAACCCATCAACAAAAAATAATTGTGCGCGGTTCAGGCGCGATTTATCAACAAATTCCTGTAAATAAATGGCGGTTAATACCCCAATGGGGAATGCGGTGGCAAAACATACTGCCATTAACATTAATGACCCAATTATCCCGCCAAATATACCGGCTGATTCGGGTCTACGGCTGTCGCTTTTTTTGAAAAAATCACTATTAAATTTTTTATCCAATGCTCCCTTTTGCTGGAATATGCGCAACCAACTGGCCATTTGCGGGCTTATTTCGTGGCTTTTTTGGTTGGCCAATACCACTTCCTCACCGGCCGGTAACCATATTTCCGCGGTTTGCCCGTAATATTCGGGGTTATCCTCCAACTCCTCGGCCAATATATTTATCGCCTCCTTGCTGACCATCTGGTATAATTTTCGTGTATCGCCCTTGTTTAATGTGTGGTCGGGGTCAATTTCCTTAACCAATGCATTTTTAATTAAAATATAAAAATCGGCATTTTTGAATGAATCCTCGGTTTTATTGCCATCGGGGTCAATAATTTCTGGGGTAAATTCAATATTTAACCGTATTTTTGTGGTGTATAACGAACCCAAACCACTATGAATTAAATCGCCAAATAACAAAATCAAAATGGTCATGGCCATAACTATACCGCCTATGCCAATGAAACGCATAAATTTATCCCTTAACCGCCTGTGGGGCAGGGTGCCCCGAATGCGTATAGCCATATCATCGTGTAAAATTTTGGTCATTTTTTGGCCATAACCCGTTGGTTAATAAAATTAATACCCATGGTCATTAAAAACAGGGCCATACCCAATGCATATGCGGCCAAGGTTTTGGGGTTATCAAATTCGGTATCACCGGTTAATAATGAAACTATTTGCACGGTAATAGTGGTTAAAGATTCAAATGGGTTTATGGTTAATTTGGCGGCCAAACCGGCGGCCATAACCACTATCATGGTTTCGCCCACCGCACGGGCCAGCGCCAATAAAACCGCATTCATTATACCCACACCGGCGGCCGGCAAAACCACCATTAAAATGGTTTCGGCCTGTGTTGCGCCCAACCCGTAACTTGCCTCACGCATATTTTGGGGCACGGCCGATATGGCCTCCTGTGATAGTGATGAAACCAAGGGGATAATCATGATGCCAATAACCAAACCGGCCGCCAACGCGCTTTCTGAACTGGTTTCAAACCCCAAAAAATGCCCAACATCCTGCACAATGGGGGCAATGGTAATGGCGGCAAAAAAACCATAAACAATTGATGGTATGCCGGCCAATAATTCCAAACTGGGTTTTATAACCGCCGCCAATTTGGGGTGGGCATATTCGGCCAAATATACCGCCACCAAAATACCAACCGGCACGGCCAAACCAATGGCGATAAAGGCAATGGCAATGGTGCCCCATATTAATGGCAAAATACCAAAATTGCCCCCCTGTAATTGGGGCGACCATTTGGTGTCGGTTAAAAATTCAATAATACTTACCTGTTTAAAAAAGGCAAAGGATTCAAATGCCAAGGTAAATACAATGCCCATGGCAATCAAAATAACGCAAAATGATGCCAGTTGTAATAAAATCATCATAAAGCCTTCGTTGATTTTGCGGGCCGGCATGGCCGGTGATAACACAAAATAACCCAGCCCCAAACCCAATGCGCCAGCCCCCAAAACCACAAAAAAACCATATTTTGGCCATAAAATTAAACCAATTATGCCCAATAAAAATATTATTAAACCACCCAAAAAACCATAATCGCTGGGGGTGGCGCGGGCAATGCCCCCACCGGCACCATTTTTGTTTAATTTATAACGTACAAAGCGCAAATTAACAAATTTTGCCCCGCCATAAACCAACATAAATAATAAAACTATATATATTAAAACCATATTTTTCTTGACTTTTAACCAAAATTATTTATTAGATTCGGGCATAATGCAAGGTTAATTATAAAAATGTTAAAACTATTTTTTCAAAAAATACCCGCCACAATTTGGGTTGCCATTGCGGTGGTGGCGTTGGGGGTTATATGGATTTTATCGGGGAATAACCAAGTAATCATTGCTGGCGATAAACATAATGATGTAAAAAAAATAAACCCCAACCCTGAACCATTAATCCAAAAACAGGTGGCGGTTAAGGTAAAAATGGAGGAAGTGATTGCCCAAAAATTTACCCCCGAATTTACCACCAATGGTATTTCGCAACCCAACAAAATTGTGTCGGTTAAATCGGCCATTGGGGCAAGGGTGCAACAAAAGAATTTTAAGGAATATGAACGGGTAAAACAGGGCGATTTATTGGTGCAATTTGAACCACAAACCTATCCGGCTATGTTAAAATCGGCCGAGGAATTGGTGAATTTGCGCACCCAACAATATGAATCAACCAAAAAATTATTTGAACAGGGTTATGCATCAAATATTAATTTAACGCAAATTACCACCGAACTGGCCAATGCCCGCGCCCAATTGGCCGAACAACAACGGGTGAATGGCGAATTAAAGGTATTTGCCCCGTTTGATGGTGTGGTTTATCAATCTATGGTGGAAAATGGCGATTTGGTGGGGGTGGGCCAACCATTATTACAATTGGCATCGTTAAACCCCATTTATGTTGATATTGACATTCCCGCCAGCCAATTACAACAAATGGCCGGGGTTACCCGTGCCAAATTGCAATATAACAATCAAATTATTCATGGCGAATTATTGAATATCAGCGAAACCGGTGATGTGGCCACCCGCACCATGCGTGTGCGTTTCAGTGCCCCCAACCCCAACCATACAATCAAGGGGCAGGTGGGGGTTATGGTATCCTTATTATTGCCCACCGCTAATGCCCATAAATTGAAAAAATCGGTCTTGGGGTTGAATGATGCCGGTGTTTTGGGGGTAAAGTTGGTGAATAATGATAATATTGTTGAATTTATTGCGGTTAAAACCCTGTCCGAGGAGGGCGATTTTATATGGGTTTCGGGCCTGCCGGCCAAGGTAAAGGTAATAACCGAGGGCGGGGCATTTGTGAATAATGGGACAAAAGTAGAAGTAGGGGAATAAAAAAATGCAGGAATTTGATGTTATAGTTATAGGTGCCGGCCCGGGGGGCTACGTTGGTGCCATTCGCGCCGCCCAATTGGGTTTTAAAACCGCTATTGTGGATAAAACGAATGCGGGTGGAACCTGCCTGAATGTGGGTTGTATTCCGTCCAAGGCATTATTAAACGCCACCCACCATTATGACCAAATCAACCGCGGGCATTTGGCTGTTATGGGCATAAAGGCCAATGCCAGCATGGATATTGCCGGCATGATGGAAAATAAAAACAAAATTGTTAAGGGCCTGACCACCGGTATTGAATTTTTGTTCAAAAAAAATAAAATTGCCTATTTTAAGGGCACGGCCCAATTTGCCAATAATAATACCATTCATATTACCGATGGCGAACACAATGGCGAGCAATTACAGGGCAAGCATATAGTTATTGCCACCGGTTCCAGCCCGGCCAGCCTGCCCAATATCATAATTGACGAAGATAGGGTGGTGTCATCTACCGGTGCCTTGGCATTTGATAAGGTGCCGGAAAAATTGGTGGTTATTGGGGCCGGGGTTATTGGTTTGGAAATGGGTTCGGTTTGGGCCCGTTTGGGGAGCGAGGTAAAAATTATAGAATATTTGCCACGTATTGCCCCCAATTTGGACGAACAAATTGCCCGCGAATTGCAAAAAAACCTGCAAAAACAGGGTTTAACCTTTGAATTGGGGCAAAAGGTTTTGGCAGTTACCGCACACAAGAAGGGCGTTAAAGTGGATTATGAACCGGCCAATGGCGGTGATAAACAAACATTAGAATGCGATAAAGTCTTGGTGAGCGTGGGGCGCAAACCCAATATTGATGGGTTGGGGTTGGATAAAATTGGCATAAACACCGATAAACGTGGGTTTATACAGGTTAATGACCATTATGCCACCAATATTGCCGGCATATATGCGATTGGTGATGTGATAGGCGGGGCGATGTTGGCCCACAAGGCCGAGGAAGAGGGCGTGGCATTGATGGAAATGTTGGCCGGCCAAAGCCCGCATGTTAATTATGGCATTATACCCGGGGTAATATATACCCACCCCGAAGTTGCCGATGTGGGCATAAACGAGGAAACCGCCAAACAACAGGGCATTGAATATAAGGTTGGCACTTTTCCAATGATGGCCAATTCACGCGCGCGTGCCAATGGTGAAACGGCCGGTTTGGTGAAGTTAATTAGTTGTGCAAAGTCTGATAAATTATTGGGCGCACATATTATCAGCAATGATGCCGGTGCATTAATTCACGAGGCAGTATTGGTCATGGAATATGGCGGTTCAGCCGAGGATTTGGCCCGCACCTGCCATGCGCACCCCACCACAAACGAAGCCGTGAAAGAAGCGGCTTTGGCTGTGTTAGGGCGGGCTATTCATGCTTAACATTCATTAAACAGGAGGATAAAATGAAAAAAATTGGAAATTTGGTATTGATTGGTTATATTTGTTTTATATTCATTCAATCATTATATTTTAAATTTACCATGTCGCCCGAAACCATTTATATTTTTGTGGAAAAATTAGACCCATGGGGGTTTGAACTAACCGGCCTGCATTTGTTTAATTATATGGGCATATTTTCGGCTTATTCGGTTGGCGCGGCCGAATTGGTGGCTTCGGTTTTATTACTAGCTTCCTTGGTTCCGGCCCTGCAATTTTTGCGGGTGGCTGGGGCGGGCTTGGCCCTGGCGGTTATCAGCGGGGCCATTTTCTTTCATTTATTTACCCCATTGGGTATTGCCGTCAAAAATGCCGATGGTTCATTTGACGGGGGCGAATTATTTGCCTTTGCCGTGGGTGTTTGGCTGGCATCAGTCATTTTATTGGTGTTAAACCGCGCATTGGTTGAACAATATTTGCGGTTTTTTAAAATTATTAAATAATGTTCCCGGGCCCATTTATACCCATTAAAAATTGGGCGGTGGGGGTTTCGGGCGGGCCAGATTCGTTGGCATTATTGGCATATATGGGCGGTTTGGCCCGGCAATATGGTTGGCGGGTGGTGGCAATTCATGTTGATTGCAAATTGCGCCCCGAATCAACACAGCAGGCCACCCAATTACAACAGGATTTGCACAATGAAGGAGTGGAATTGGTGGTATTAACCAATAACCAGCCGGTTGATAATAATATTCACCATAAAATTCGGGAAATAAGATATAATTTGATGATGGATTATTGCCAAACCAATAATATACATCATTTGGCCTTGGCCCACCATGCCGATGATAGGGCCGAAAATTTTTTGATTCGTTTGGGGCGACGCGCCGGTTTACAGGGGCTTTCCACCCCCAATATGGTGCAGGAATTTCACCATAATGGGCAAATTTTTACTTGGGTGCGCCCGTTTATTGCCCATTCAAAGCAATATATTACCCAATTTTACCATTGGCCATTTGCCCCGTTGGTGGATAGTAATAATACAAACCCCAAATATTTGCGCGCCCGCATACGCGCCATTATGCCCCAATTGGCCGAAATTGGCGTGGGGGCCGGTGAAATTAATGCGGTTATGGATAATTTGGCCGGGGCCAATGATTATATAAAACGGCAATTGGCGGTCTTTATGCAAAAAAATATTGTGGGCGAAAATGGATATTACCGCATTTTGCCGGCATTTTGGGGCGAGGAATATTTGGGGCAATTGGCCATTTTGGAATTTTATTGGCGTATTTTTGGGCAATTCCCGCCAAAAATGACCAAAATAAACCAAATTTTGCAAATTCACCGCCAATATAATATGGGGCAGGGTGGTGATAATAATTTGGGACATATTGCCGTTGAAAATAATAATGATGCAGGTGATAATGTGGTGCTGGGCGGTGCCAATAAAAATAATGGCAAACCCCTACCAATATTGCATTTGGGTGGGTTGCAATTTGCCCACCATGCTGGTTGCACCATTATTGCCCCACGGGTGGATAATAGCCAGCGTTTTTGGCAATTACAACCTTTACCGACCGAATTTGATGAATATTTTGGGTTAAAAAATGATACATTTAAGGACGAAGGATTAGGTGGTAATGGCGCAGGCAAAAATAAGGCGGGCTCTGATAATGCGGGCACAGGCCTGCAATGGCGGGCATTGGGCATGTCCAAGGGTGGGGCATGCAAATTGAAAATTCCCTGTGCCCATTTGCCGGCCGTGGTTATACCCACCCTGCCGGCCATTTGGCATGGCGGGCAAATCATCGCCATTCCCCCCCTTAAATACGGCCCCCAACAATTTCATAATATGGCGGTGTTTGGGGGGTAAAAACAAAATTTTATCAAATTTTTCCTGTTATAATGGAAACACTAAATAAGTTTAAAATTAATACCTTTAATTTTAAACCTATTTGCTGGATTACCTACGCTTAATTAATTTAATGGGCGCTTCGGATTTGAAAGGCAAAACATGAAAGCACTTAAAGTGATTGTTTTGCGTTGCAAAACGGGCATGTTTTGATAAAAATTCAATATTTCGGGTTTTTCCTTTCAAACTATCAAATGCCA
>JACCDX010174340.1_pt1 | contig 19589 bp, 12 predicted proteins | sample 7449681 | NCBI WGS metagenome assembly JACCDX01 (sample SAMN15323450, study PRJNA562643) | freshwater metagenome | isolation source: river surface water | place: USA:Blue River Watershed | collected 2017-08-18
ATGATCCATCAACACTTACTCTATGAGCAATTCCAACAGGACTTGAGTTACTTACTTGTCCAACTCCTACTAAACTTGCTGTTGCGCTAAGTGAACCATTTTTATAAACACTTAAAACATCAGTTGTGAAATTAAAAACCCCAACTACTTGACACCAGCTACCTACTGTAACACCGGTTAAATTACCTTGAATAAAATTAGTTCCATCATAACAAGCAAAATAAGCACTATTCATACCTTCATTGAATCTTAATGTATAAGGATATCTTGATATGTTACCTAGATTCCATTTTTCTAAAACAGTTGTTACTGCGTGTGGTTGACTAGAAGATGGATTCAACCACAATTCAATAGTATAAGTATCGGCGTTTGTAAAATCTGTAATACCAGAGGAGCTAGGAATTCTACCATATTGAGAAGTTCCATTAAATGTATATCCAAGAGAATTGTATGATGGTGAGCCAGTCATTGTAGCACTAAAAGTACCGGTTGATGTAGACCAAGTAGTATTACTATTAGCATTAGAAGGTAATAAAGATGTTTTTATATTATCAATTACAAAGTCACCATTTTTATAAACATTTTTCAGAGCATCATAGTTTTGTTTAATTTCAGCTTGAGTTAACTTTTTATTATACAACATCATATTTCCAATATAACCAAAAGGTTGTCCTGGAATAGCACCAAAATAATCATGTCTATTACCAGCAGCTCCAGCAGAAGCTGATCCAACTTGAACATCATTTATATAAAATATACTACTTGATGAATCACCAACTACAGAGTATTGAACCCACTTTTCTTCAATTGATGTTACATCATATCCAGAATAATAAAAAGTTCCAGGTACAGCATTATTATAAAATCCTAATCTATCACTTCCAATTTCAACTAAAAGAGCGTGGTCATCTGGATTACCTCTATATAATGTTCTCCAAGTAGAAGAATCACTGATAATTCTAGCCCAAGCAACATATGTATATCCAGATGTAGGTAATATAGGACCCGTGCCGTTTACCCTTATAAAATTATTTGATAAAGCTGTACAATTAAAAGATTTAAAACCAAATATTGTGGAAGATGTGACACTTGATGCCAAAGTATGTGTATAACCATTACCACTTATATCATTAACTGAGCCACCTGAGAAACTTTCAGGATCATTCGCATCAATCCAAATAGACATACTACCTGTATAAATGTAATTAGATTTAGTATAATTGTAATTATTAAGAACTTGCTGTTGACTAAGAGCGGTATTATAAACATGAAAATCACCAAACTTCATTTTAGCATAAGAACCATCACCCATATTAGTTCCATCAGTTGGTCCAATGCCATAATATAAACCATATAAATATGTTCCTGGAACTACTCTTGCTACTAATTTTGTACCTGCAGATTGTCCATTCACATATGTTCTCATAGTTGTACCATCATATGTAAGTCCAACATAATGCCAATTATTTAGAGGTACATCAATAGACGAAGTTAAATTTGATATAGAACCAACACCACCCGGTTCAATCCAAAGACCAAATTTTAAATTTCCTGAAACCATTTCTATTGGGGAATAATGCCAAGATGTATTCAATGGAACGGCTACACCTTGTTCACTTATAATAACTCCATTATCTTGTGGATAAACCCAAGTAAAATATGATATCACAGTTGATGAAGTGGCTGGTGATAATTTAGAATTAAGTGATATATTATTTATCACATAATCATTCACACCATCAAGATTTAAATATCCATTAATTGAATATGTTGGTCCATTATATAATGTACCATTAGAATTACCTTGTAAGTCAATAATACTACTACCAGTTCCCGCATAAGAATTAGTATCTCCTATAAGATATCTCAAAATCAACCCAGTGAGTGTAAATCCACCTGGATTTCTAAAAGCTGGTGAAAAAGGTCCTGAGAATGACGATAGCCTACTTAACATATATTAATCAAAAGTGTTTATTTGTCCTAAGACTTGAGCCCAAGAACTACCACTTCTGATAAATGTAAATCCAACTATATCAACTTGATTTGGTGTTCCTGATGCAGTACCACCAGCCCACTTAATTGTTTGAGCAGATCCACTTATCTGAACAGAAGTTGGTATATAAGCCGTTGAACCTTGATTAATCACAATAGTAACTGTTGTAACTCTATTATCAGTTGTAGGTATATTTGTAAAGTTAGCAGTATAGTTAGTATTAATCGAAGAATGATACCAATTAGAACCAGTTGAAAAATCATATACAACCGTTGAAGCGGTAGCTCCTGGTGTCGAATTTATAACCTCAGTAACTTCTTGTAAAGTCGTTAATCCATTTAGAGAAGATGTTCCAGTAACTGTTAAACTACTATTTAATGATAGATTATCAACAGGTACCCCACCTAATTCATATATTGATAAAGATGGTCCGCTAGCTTCACCAAATTGGAAATTACTACCAGCTACATTACCCTCTACTCTAAGTGTGTAAACATGTGCACCAACGGATGGATTATCAATATAATTAAGAGAATAGGGTACATTAACATTTTGATTTTTAGACTCTACTTGAACAATTGGACTAACAGCAACACCATCTCTATAAATTCTAAGTCTACACCAAGCAGAATCATTAGCACCAATAAGACTAACAGGATTAGCATCACCACTTGCTATAATCTGTACAGCATTACCAGATGATGTAATTGAAGCTGTTGCTAAAATAGCAGTACTAGCTGAAGCAACAGTAATTGAAGGTGCATTAACTTGTACATAATTAGTAGAATAAACATTACTTATACCAGATGTACCGGAAGTTCCATCTAAACCATTAGTAATAAATGATATAGCATATCCAGAACCATTATTTAATGAACCATTGCTCACCAAAATAGAACTAACATTTAAATCAATATAACTACTAGAATATTGATTAGTTGTGACCGTATATAAACCAAAAACAGAAGCGTTATTAGTATCTTCTATTCTAAGATAAATTGTATTTCCATTTAATAAATTAATAGAATTAGTCCATTGCTCAGCATCATTATTATAAATATCTCTTGAACTAATACTTATTCTACTTATTGAATTAAAATCAGTGGAATCAGTAGCAAAAAATGTATTACCTGGATTGATGAATGCTGGATTACTACTATTGAAATACCATCTTAATATATTTGAACCATCTAAACCATTTGTTCCTGATGTACCAGACGTGCCAGACTCACCACTTGCTCCTGTCAGTCCAGGAAAACCTGATAATGAAATTTCAACACTCGAACCACCAACAACTGGAGAACCAGGTTCTGGAAGAACACAAACTGTGATACCGTTATTAGATTGTACAACACCAGTCATATTATTCACACCATTTCTTACTATTACCTGCATTGAGGCTTCAAAGTCATAAACAGTCGGTGAACCGTAACATAATACTCCACCCGCTTCAGGATTGTTATAATAAAAGTCAGAACCAGCTAGTTTTAGTGTTTTTCCAGAAGTACCGGATGATCCATTTACACCACTTGTTCCATTTACACCAGATATTCCTGATGTACCTGAAGTTCCACTGGATCCGGAAGTACCTGATTCACCAGCAGTTCCTGAAGTGCCTGATACGTTAAAAGAAACTACATAAGAGGCCGGTCCGCTTAAAATATCGGAACTAATAATATCAGAGCTAGTAATTAAAAATCTCCCAGTATTAGGAGTTGTTACCTCATCAACCATAAAAGACACAACACTAGTACCATCTGTGATTGAAAAAACTACAGGTAAACCTGCTAACACGTATCCTGATAAAGAAGTCAACATAGTTGTTTGGTCATTACCATCACCATCTATAACATTAATATCTATGTTTATAAGTGTTGGATTAGGTGATTGGTCAAAATCACAGAATAGATTTCCAGTGATTTCTGGACTCTCACTTACAGTCCAAACAGAAGTATTCCCTCTTCCATTAGAAACATTATTGTCTACATATGCCTTATCAACCAAAGATCTATCAACAAAGGTTGCTGAATAGTCTTCATAATAAACAAGACCCTGTCCGTTTTCAAGAGAAATCAATGAACTACTACCTGAAATTGAAACTTGACCACCGGCACTTAGTGTTAAGTCTTCGTCAGCCAAAATCTGAGCAGATTCAATTGAATCTAAACTAATAAAATTAGCAACTACATCATAAACCGAACTTGTAAATACAATGTTATCATATTCTGGTAAAATTAAATCGTAATTATTTCCAGATAATTCTAAAGTAGATTCTAATTCACCACCAATACTTACAGTAGTTCCACTTGTAGTCAAACCATTTCCATAGTTAAGTTCTAAAAGATTTCCATTTACTAATAAATTACCAGAACCATCTGATTCCAATTGAACATCATTTCCTAAAACAACACCATTTAATAAAGATAGACTATTAGAAGTACTTACAGTTGTTCCACTGAATGTAAATGGTTTGTTTAATAAGTCATTATAACTTGTTAAATTTAAACTATTATTTAGAAGTAAAGAGTTTGTACCAGGAGTCAATAAAATACCACCTTGTGATGTCAGACCACCTAGAAAAATTCCATCAAAAATAACATAGTTATTATGTGATTTTATAGAAGCTGTTCCTAAGTTAATTGTATTACCAGAAAGATATAAATCTCTCCAGTTGTATCCAGCAGTGGCTCCTATGTCATATGTACTACCAGTAGCTGGGATTAAATGTGATGTAATATTAATAAATGATAAATTAGAAGCTGTTCCAGAACCACCTAATCCTGTTAGATTTAAGTACCAAGTACTAAAAGTACTACCAACTCCTTGTGACTCATTGACTACAAAAGAGAACGAACCAGTTAGATTGTTATAATAATCAACAGTACCAATCATATAAGAAGTTGTACCATCATCATAATAATCATCTTCCATTATTAGGTTTGGAATTTCATTATAGACTATAACTTCTTGACCTGGTGTCCAAGCTAAATTTATTTGTGTATCTAAGTAAACTACATAACCAACATCGGGTATCTCAACTGTAGTTGTAGATGTCGCGCTATAACCAGGTCCAGTTGGTCCAGTTGGTCCTAACTTATCCGCTGTTGCAATTTCATTAGCAACATAATTTTCAATCTTTTTGTCTATGAATAAAGGAATTTTTTCCGTTAGAATATCACATCTTTCCTTAAATAATTTAAGAGCTTGTCTAGCTTCATTTGTTGTTGAAAATGATAACATAATAAGTTTATTACCCCTTAAATTAATTTTTAATAAATTATTGTTAGCAAATGAACTAATTACTGAATAAGGGTCAATAGTATATTTTAATACTAATGAATTATCCTGAATCAAAACATTTCTGTCTGTTGATGCTAGAGGTCTTAAAAACTTATCGTAACTGTAACTCATTTCATTTTTTTATATTTTTATGCACTTATATTTAAATTTACTGTAGCGTTAAGAGTATTTAATGCTATATCTGAATAACTAATAGCTACTGAATATGAACCAGATGTAGTTATTGAGTTAACCACACCAGTTGTTCCAGTGATTGTTAAGTTATCGGATGAAAGTTGTATCAATCCATCTCTAATATCATCAGCGTAATCTACTAAAAGTTCTATAATTTTAGTTTTAGATATTACACTGTTTGTACCATTAGTAGATATAGACATAGATGTTGAAAATGTAAGACCCATCAAAGTATCAACTGGAACTACATTTGATCCTACAACAGAAATAGTAGCTCCTGTGATGACATCACCAACTTTATCATAGAAATAAATTGCTGGTGGTAATGTATCTGCTATCGGATCTAAATCTTCAATATTAATATTTGAGTTTTCTAAAATATAATTTATTAAAGACTGTGCTTGAGCCGCATCATTCTCTGTTAAAAATTGTAAAAATATTGAACCTAAACTTGCGTCATCTACAATAAGAACAGTTCCGGTTCTTTCTATAGACTGCATATTACTTAGAGTTAAATAGATTAAAGGCCTAACAGGATTTGATTTATCATTAATTACAATTGATTCACCAACTACATAAGTAGAGATATCTGTGTATTCTAAACCAGTGAATGATGTACCTGATTGATTGACACTATCGTTGAAGAAAGAATAATTTTCATCTATAACTCCAACCATTACATCTAAATTTACAGCATATTTTGTATTTGGATTTGTAAGGTATAATTGTTTTATTCTATTTGTAGTATTACCAGTTAAAACAATTAATTGAGCAAAGCTATGAACTTTAGTTAAATCATCATAATAAGAATAATTAATATAGTTATCATCCGCGATAACTGATTTAGAATTGTAAGTTGCTTTGATAGCTAAGAAAGTAGCATTATCTCCAAGTCCTAAATGATTTAGTAAATAGTTAACTTGACCTGCTTTCAGTATGATTCTACTTCTAAGAAGTTGTTTGTATGGCATTCTAACATCAGATACCAACATTCTATCTACCGTATTAGCTCCTTCAATTGCTAAGAACTCACCATTTCCAACTTTGATATACTGACTTTGTGCTCCAAATATCGATTGTCCACAAATACCCATGATACGATTATAATTTTAATCTATATATTAAAATTTATAATCACAATATATCTTCTACTTGAACATTATATCTTACAGAAAGTGTTGGTGACTCATTCATTTTGGTAATTTTTATCTTTTTACCTTTATTTAATGTAAAGTAAGGTAAATTTGATAAACTTGAAGAAGTTGCACTATGTATTGTTAATGGAAGTGATGCAGATGCTCCATAAGATACTAAATCTTGATTACTACTTATATCAAATACTACATAAGAACTTGTAACACCTACAACAGTATCAACTGTATATTGACCAGAGAAGTCAAATACCGAAGAAGTTCCTACATAAAAATTATTTAGAACCATTGTATCACCGGATTTGATTGAATTATTAAGAATATAATTATTACCACTGAATGGAACCTCTAATTTATTTCCAATATTTAATAGCATATTTTGATTAAAGTCTATACCAAACTTAAAATCCTTCCACATATATGCTGAATTTTGTAACTGAGTAGATGAGTTAAAATAAACTGGTAAGTCAATATCACCTACTAACAAAACTTCAGTCGGAGTCGGAGATGCGTATGTACTTCTTATATAAATATCCAATTTTTTATTTTGAGAAGAAAATTCATTGGCATCAATTAATATCTCTGCTGATTGTTTAGTGTCTAAGTCTCTATCTAATACCAACGTTAATTTGTCACTATTTGGTAAAGTAAGATTGACTTCATCATTATTGTGTATTCTTATTAAGAAATTTTTATTTCTAGGTACTGTGTAGTTGATAGGAATCATACCTTCAGCATCATACATATTACTAGTCAAATAAGTATTAATATTTACATATTGAGTATCAATATTTCTTAAAGTTACTGTAGGCGGTGCTCCCGGAAGACTGACAACCTCAACACTTTCACTAGTTACAATTTGATTAGTTGAATATAGTCTTAAAAGATTTTCTAGATTTGTTATTTTAGTATTTAAAACATTTATATCAGTTTGTGTGTAAAGTAACATTTTTAGATTCTGTATCTCATCTCTTAAAGAATCATGTTCGATAATTATATTCATAAAATTATCATTAGTAGAAGCCAATCTCTTCATAGCTTCATTAAATAGGTTCATACTAAATAATGAATTTATAGCTTGTGGATTATAAGTTTCTGCTCTATTCTCATTAATAATATTAAAATTAAGATTCAAGCTAAAAGCATAAGATGTACCATCTTGAGATCCATTAGTTACTAATTTTTTATAAACAGGAAATCTCAATCCAATTTCTTCATCAACTGGATTGTTCAATGGATTATTCAAGAATGAAATACCATATAAATTTGTTCTACTTACAAAATTCTGATCTTCTACTGTATAGTACCATAATATAGCATTAAACTCAAAATCTTTAGGAGGTTGACCATCTGTCTCTTGAGCATTAAACTGATCAAAGTTTGTTAAGAATCTTCTTGGAATATTCATTTTTACATAGTGACTTGTATTAAAGTCAACTGTTATACCATCTAATGTAGAACCATTTACGACAGGGTTATTTATATCACCACTAACACCAAAATAATCACCACTCCTTCTTAGTGAATCACCTGTAGATGTCTCATATGTATAATCTAATGTATCAAATTGACCAAAATAAGAACCTGGATAATTTTGAGGAGTTGATACAATCGGTGAATTGAATAACTCAGCACCCATAATTTCAGGTTGATATTGGTTTGGTATAATAGGAAATACTAAATTAGGTTGATAATTAACATCAGTCATTGCTCTGAATAAGATATCTGGTGTTTGACCAGTGTGGTCAGGTATATGAGCATAAACCTCAGTGTATGATCTATTTGCTTCTTGAACATTACTTAAACCATTCACCTCACCAATATACTGTACTAATTTATGATAAACTAAAGTACCATATCCAATAATTGGACCTACAGTTGGTACAGGATTATATGGAAAATAAATATCTATAATAGCTCTTTGACCTTGTGTTGCTCCTGCTGGAAATACTTTCAATACATTTACGTTTAATCCATTATCAACAGAATATCCATCAACATTCAAGTAGTTTGTAACACTTGATAAAGTAACATCACTTATATTAAGTAAATCACCAGCCTTAAAATTTGTTTGACCTTGAAACTCAATTTCCAACTTTTGTAAATATCCAGCCTCACCACTTTCATAAAAATTAATTATACCATAAGAAGTAGACTCTCTTTCTTTCCACACAAATTCTGGAAAAAATTCTGGATCATTTTCGTTATTAGATTGAAACTCAGATAAAGAACTAAAATATTCATCTTCTGGTATAGCTGGTTCAAAATCTATCACACCCAACTTTTTACACCATTTCCAAAATAATTTTTCAGTTGTGGTTTCCAATGCATTTGTATCATAGTAATACTCAGTGTTATTTAATCTACTTTCTCTAATTACAACTTCTTGGTTAGCAATATAATTTCTTAATGACTCAATCAATTGGTCTCCAAATTCAGTTGCTGGTGTAGCATTTTGTGATTTAATAAATGAATTATCAAAATCAAAATAAACAGGCTTAGAAATTGTTCCAGAAACTGTATTTTGTTTTGGGAAATTTAATAAAACATATTTAGAAAAATACATTTTATAGTTATTATTCTGATAAGCTGCTGAGATATCCTCAGCGGCACCAGGAAATGCATAAAATGAAGTACCATTTGCTTTTAAGGATTTATAAAGAGGAGTAGATGCCATTTACCAATTTTTTTTTGTTATTCTATATATAATTATTCTTACCTTCCATTTTCTAAACTCAAAAGTAAATTGACTATATAATTTATATCATGATACTATTATCTTATATATTTTACAGTTTTGGTTTTTTTATTTTCTTGAACTCATTCATGACACTATTAAAATTTAATCAATACTATTTTGTTCAAGAATGGTTTGATAAATATCAAAAAGTCACCGGTGAGAAACCAAAAAAATCTAATTTTAGAACACCATCAGACTATACTCTATATCAAAATAGGAACTTATTTATTAGTTTAGAGTTTTTTTGGATATTTTTAGGCATTTTTACCAATAATTGGTTTGTATTCCTACCATTATTTATTATAGGAATTATATTAGCATTTGGTTTAGTAAGGTTTAGATTTACAACAATTGATAAAATTTTATCTTTAACCTTTATTTTTGTTAAAACTTTTATTTACTTATTTCTATTTGTGAATAAATTTCATCTTAACATAGATATATTAAAAGTGATTAATTCATTTGTTTGATAAACTCATTGAAAGCCTTTTCGGTACCTTTTATCGTATATTCATATAAACCAAAAGCATTAGACTCTAATGGACTCTCATCAAAGAATTTGACATCATTTAATACCTCATCGATATCATTTCTCCATTTTAGATAAAATTCATAAATGTCAGAATCGTTAATGAATCCTTCTACTTTAACATCATCTGGATTTTTTATATATGAATCGACGAATGAATCGTATTCACCACCAGAACTTTTTATAGTCTTTTCAATCATAGATTTAATCTCATCTTTTACTTCCATAAATTTAGATGAGTCAGAAGCATCTGTTTCTTTTTCAGATTGAACCTCAGTTTCTTCAACTGTTTCTTCTGCTTCAGTAATAAAATCTAAATATCTTCTAACTAATTTCATATTCTATATATTAAGTAATAAAACAAATAATTTACATCCAAGTAGCCTCAAATACACCATTATACCAAATACCACCTTCCCAGAGACCGTTTTTATAAATACCGTTAGTCCAGATACCTGTTTTCCAATTACATTGACCAAATACACTAACTACTCTTAGTTTAGTTTCAATAGGAGCAATAGCATTTAATGTGATTGTTCTATTGACATAAACATTTGTGTATTTTAAATCAGTATCTTCTACAGTATATAAAACAGTGTAAGACTGTGGAATTGGATTATTACCATAAGCAACACCATACCCACCACCTGAATTATTATCAATTATTGTTATCTGGTCACCGGTATTAAATTTAAATATACCATTTAGTACAAAATAATTTTCAGAATTAGCAACAGATCCAGTGAATCCAATAACCTGAATATCTTCCAAGATACCACCATGCCAAGTACCTGACTTCCAGTCCATGTTATAAGCGATACCACCATACCAGTCACCTTTTAACCACTGACCAGTATACCAAATAGAGTATTTATGAACATCAGAAACATCAGGAACACCAGCTCCATTTTCATTTAACTTTGAGTAAAAAGCTCCACCTAACCACTTACCACCATGCCAAGTAGCGGTTCTACTATTATAAGCATTGACACCAAATCTAGAAGGAGCATTTTTTTCTTCCCACTGACCGTTATACCACATACCATTCTCAAAATCACCACCATACCACTTACCATCTAGCCAGTAAGCCGGTTCTACATCGGTGTTAAATATACCGTTATTCCAAGTACCCAATACCCAAATACCTCCAGAAAATAGACCATTATTCCAAGTACCATCGTTCCATATACCTCTATACCATAGACCATTGTTCCAAGTACCATTATACCATCTACCATTTACCCAGGTTCCGCCATTCCAAGTTCCATCAAACCATCTACCACCAAACCAAATAGATGATCCTAAATCTAGTGAAGTTTCATCAACATCAACAATTAAGTTTCTATTATCTATTAATTTAGAATCCCAAACACCACCATACCAGTCACCTGATATCCAAGCTCCAGAAACCCATCGACCTCTAAACCATCTACCACATTCCCATGTTCCTTTGTACCAGATTAAACTATCAGGAGTCACGGTTGAACCTCTTTCTTTAGTTGCTCCGATTATAGCTCCTGATATTTCAGCCTCAAGTATCCAAGGATAGTAAGCGACAACATCTTCCAATGTAACACCATCTATTAATCTAAATCTATATTTTTGGAAGTCAACATTTATTAAACTAAAAATTTGACCTGTAAGTAAAGTGTTTTCTATACTCAACTCTATCGACTGTTTCGCCTTACCATCAACTCCTAGATCAATTAGATCGACTGATGAATAATTTAAGAAAGGATCTTTTCTTTTATACTTAACAAATCCACTGTCATTACCAACTGTTACTGGATTTCCATAAGGCAAATTAAGATAAAAGTTATACTCATTAACAACAATTACTGGATGATAACCAAAGTAGTTTTGGTTAATTTCCTGAGATGAACCTGTCGCTCCAGTGAATTCTAAATTTACACCATCTCCGGTTTTAAGACCGTGTTTTTCTTGACAGAATATAAATAAATTTCCAGAGTAATTTCCAGTGTTCAATATTGGAACAGTAATGTCTCTTTCTAATCTAGTAAAATTCATAGAAAGTTCATTTTTGTAATCAATATAAAGAACAGCACTGATGTTTTCAATAGTATCTACATCAGATAAAAGTGCTTTTGCATATGAATCAGTTGGTATCTTAAAATTCAATTCTTTTTCATAACCATCAAATGTAAATCCTGGTGAAATTTCTCTTTCAAGTAATTTTGATCTTCCTATATTATTTAACTCTTGTAAATCTTCACTTATCTGATGTAACTTTCTTCTTGATATTATGTCGATAAAATATAACGGAGTACCTATATTAAAATTTAATTTCTTATGAAACTCAACAACATAGTTATTATTTGTCGAATCAAAATATTTTTTTAATACTAATAATCTTTTTGTAGTCGATGATGGAGAAGATGTAGCATAAATAGGAGTATCGTAAAGATTTACGTCAATAAAAGTATTTATCATTATACTCTCCCACTCAAGTTTTAATTCAGTTCCAAATAATATTTTATTTCCTGTTGTATTAGAATATGTTATACCATTGTAATCTACATAAGCTGTAGTTTCATCAAAACTACTAACACCTGGTAATGGTATTCCTCTATAATCAGGCAAAGATATGTATTCCTTGTCTGCATAAAAAGTCGGATTTGGATCTCCTTTATCATTTATTGCCTCAAGATAGTCTAATAAATTATAAGTTGGAGTATATCCAAACTTTAAAAATCCTGAAGTATAGGACATTGTGAATGGAGTCGCAAGAGGTTGTGAAATATCATCATATACCTGAACATTTGATGCTAAATTGTAGTAAGATGTTAAATTGTTAAATTTAGCACTTACTTCTGCATAATTGGAAGCTGTGTTGTAAATGAAGTCATATCCAATTCCAATCGGATGTAAAGAAAATCTTGATTCTAACTCATAAATATCATTAAATCTATTGAGGTTCTTGATTGAAATTGAACTAACATTGAGTGATAGTTCTTTTATTATATTATCATTAAATGATGTAAATGCATAGACGTATGTCTCAGAAGATATTGTTTCTATCCTATTGACAAGTAAATTGGTATCAACAACAGAAGACTCAAATCTAAGAACATCACCAACAGTAACTGAAAAACTTGAAGTGACTGATAATACCATTATGTAATCATATAAGTAAATATCAAACGATTGAGTTGGTGAGGCAATTGCTGTCATACCAAATCCATTATATCTACTGTGATTATCTCCATATAATAAACTAGGAGCTAATTTACTAACATGATTCAAGTCAATTGTCATACTACTAGCTGTCATGGTAGAGTATGTGGCCTGTAAGAAGTTTGTAGAGTAAACAACTTGACTTGAACTACTTAATGGATTATTTGAGTAATACTCAAATGTCTTTTCTCTATCTTGCTTATATGTAAACCAGTTGACCTCAGATTGAGTCAAAAAACTTGGAGCCGTTGCACCAAACTTGAGTGGATTAAAATCAATATAAGTACCAGCTGAGGCTCCGAAACTAAATGTTACAGAGTTTGGTAGTCTATATCCACCAAAGTCATCAAAAAAGTTTAACTTAGCACCCGCGTCATAATCTAAATAAACTAATTTAGACTTTAATCTATCCTCAAAACTACTATCTAGTAACTGAAAATTAGGAGTAGCACTAAAAGTAGCCGATCTTAATAAGGAGTTATTACCACATATTATTAATTCATTTTCATAACTAAAAGTCTCATTTGGAAAATATGAAGAAACGTAGTTTGCAGGTGACACCCAAGTTGCACCAACATATTGACCAGAAAGTAATGTATTTGAGTAAGAATTTCCAACACCAATCTGAGAGAAACTTCCTATATCAAATGAGAATAAACCAGAATCACCAGTAGATACATCAAGACCAGTAAAATAAAATGTATTTGTTCCATTTTGTCTTGATATATTTAAGATGTCATCATAATCTTTTCCAAAATCTAAATAAACAAAATCAAAATTAGGTATTGAATCATTGACATCATAAATAATGATTTTACTATCATCTGTTGCAATAAATATTAATTCTTTATCTGTAGAAGTTGACTGTGTTGAATATGAGAATGTTGGTCCCCATGTTGATATGTTTGTATAAAATAAATCATTTATATTATCTACTAGTAAATAATCATCTTCATCATCAATAAATTTAGATATTCTTCTTCTATAAGCGGTCCATCCGGTAATATCTTTCTTCATTTCTATAAATAAACCAGCGTCACCTGCTACATAAAAAGTTGTAGGATTAATATACAATACTTTATTGAAATTAAATGTATCAAAGGCTTCAACTCTAATTCTTTGCCAAGTATTACCACTATTTTCAGTGACTAAAATCGTACCTAAGTCACCGACAGATGCACCTCTTAAATCATCAAAGAATGAAACAGAATTTAAATCAGTAGTTATAATATTTCTTGGACACATACAATCAACCATGACTCTTTCTACATTATAATCATGTTTTCTAACTTTCAATAATATACCAGTGTCACCACATATCCAATAGTATTTTGATATTTGAGATATACCTCTTAGATTAACTTTATACTTATTGTCTATAATTGAAGAATATCCTTCTTGTGTGTTTAATATAATACCAAACTCACCAACAGCTATAGTTCTTTCTGGAATACTATAAGTGACGGAATCCATAAAATAAGATTGAGTTGGATTTTTGATTACATCATAATAATTAATCTCAAAAAGATTATTATAATCAACTCTGTTTCTAAGAATCCAGTTTTTCTTTTCAACAAAATAGATAGGATCTTCAGTCAAAGCGATTGGATAATATCCAGAGTTCAATCTACCTAAGTGAAATTGTTTTTCTTTATTTGATGTACCTTCTTTGACTATTACACTATATCTTTTACAATTTTCATAAACATTCAAGTCACTTTCTCTTACTAATTTACCATTTGTAAATTTGTAAATTCCATTAGTATTATCAAAATATTGATACTCAACCGTAGCACCAAAGTTATTAATAATTGAATAAGTTCCAAGAAAATAAAAGTTTGGATCTATCGCGGATGATATTGTTTCTAAACTAGTTTGATTTTTTACTAATACTCTATGACCTTCTTTTAATGTTACACCATCTATGACTAAAGTAGTATAAGTACCTACTAAGTCTGAAATACGTTCAGTGGTAGCGACATCAACATAAACAAAGTTTTTTAGTTGATCCTTAATCAATCTTTTAGGTGTAAATAGATTTTTTAAAGTAAGTCCATACTCACCTAAGTATTTTTCGTAATAGTCTTGACTTGAACTCTCACTAATTTCACTTGGAAAGTTTGGTGGTAGTGGACTATTTGAGTAGGGTGAACCATTTATACCAATATACCAGTTTCTAGATTGGTAAGAGCCTAGTATATCATAAAGATTATCTAATGAATTTACAGGTAAATAAGTTGCACCACTTAAGCATTTAGAATAGTACCTGGTAGCCTCTAACTCTTGTTTTGTAAAGTCAAAAGTACTTTGTGGTAGAGAATCTACCGTAGAGTACCATTTATTGTTGTCGCTGTTATAAACCCACATAGTTATTTATCTACTTTTAATTTCCAAACCGCAGTTTTGATATCAATCAAAACATCACTTTTGATTACTTTTACTTTTGATTTTTTTAATACTTTCTTTATGTTAGATACAAATTCTTCATATTTGTAGATATCTTCAATATACTCAGATATATCTATCTCATAAATCATCTTCTCGGAAAAAATCAAATCATATATTAAATCATCTTTATTTTTCACTACAAAAAATAGTTTTTCATCTTTATATATTAAATAACAGACACTCTTAACTAAACAAAGAGAGGAATAAAATTACTTGATATATAATTTATCAAAAAATAATAATTTTTATGAGTAAGTTTAAAAGCGAGTTAAAAAGCCAAATCAACGAAGGAATTCAAGATTGGGAACACAAAAAGAACATTAGAAAGAAAAACTCACTATCAAAAGAAGAATTTCAGAAATGTAATGTACATCTTACAGAGAAGCAAAACTTACTCTATAAGGGAATAAGAAACAATATCCTTACTGTCGTTCACGGTCCAGCAGGAACATCTAAAACATACACAACTTGTTATACAGCATTGGCACTTTTAGCTGATAAGAAAATTGAAAAAATTATCATTACTAAACCTATTCAAGAAAGTGGTGAAAATTTAGGTTTTTTACCTGGTTCTATGGAAGATAAATTACATCCATACAAACAATCATACTATACAACTTTTTGTAAAATAATCGGAAAAACAACAACAGATATGTTGTTTTCGACTGAAGAAATAGTATTTGAGCCTTTAGCTTATATGAGAGGATCAACATATGACAATTGTTTAATGTTATTAGACGAGTGTCAAAATGCTTCTATTAAACAATTAATGCTTTGGATTACAAGACTTGGAAATGAATCAAAGGCTGTTATGATGGGTGATACCTCACAATATGACGTTAGAAAAAGAGACTCAGGTTACAACGACTTTATAAAAATGGTTGATGGTATGAAAGACTTAAACTTATTTGAGTTTACAAATGAAGATATTGTAAGAAATAAATTCTTAATTGAAATAGCAAATAGATACGATAAATATCGTTCTGAACAGAAAGACTTTTAGACTAATCCATCTAAGTTCTTTCTTCTTCTATAAATTTGTTTTGATTTATTTTTTTGCTCTTCAGTCCAATCTTCTCTTCTACTCATGTAATCACCATAATAAAGTAGTGTCGCATCTGATAGGTTTGATTTTATACAAGAGTCACAGATGGCAATTAAAATCAAGTCACCATCGTGATTTGATCCATAACCAGCACTAATAATGTGAATGATTCCGTTTTCAACCATTTCATTATTTATGTTCATATTATTTTTATTCATCCAAAGAATTTCTTCCTCAGTTTTAGTATCACCTCTCCTATAATCTGATGGAAAGACATTATTTTTTTTACAACAAATACAATACATAAGTGGATTTTTTATTGCTCATCATCCCAGTAATCTTCCTCTGGCTCATTCTCGCTTTCTCTTTCCATTTCACCATTACTTTGTGTCAAGATATAAGAGAACTCATAATAGTCAGTGTTAGAAAATTTACCAGCATATTGGTTATAAAACTTAAACGTATCAAAGTAAGGATACCATCTGAAATTATGATTATCAGGTTTTACATACAAACGTAGTCTAATTGGTGAATCATCAACATCAAATAACAATTCACTTTTAGCACTTTGTTCCCATTTAGAAATATATCCATTTTTTTTAGACCACTCCTTAAATGTATCAACATCATGGTCGTAAACAGAGTAGACTCTATCCATAAACTTGAATTTTCTGTCCGTATTATACTCATAAACATTTTCCCATAAAAGAGCTCTTGATCTAACCTTACCATCTTCAGTTAACATTACTACCATTTTGATATCTGGATTAGAAGCGTAGATTTTCATAAATTTATTTCGTTCACGTTGACGCATACAAGAGTTCCAAAGAGTTCCAAATGTGTTACCATTTGGTGTGAAATAATTATCTTGTAAATAATATTTTAGAATGTCTTCACCTTCAACTACTTTTAGATCATCAATGCTTGAGTTAAAATAAGACTTGAAGTAATTTACAAACTTTTCTATCTCTGAATCGGTAATATTTAACTCAGAAAAAGCAGACTTACTTAAAAACTTTTTCAAGAATCTTCCAAACTTAATGTTTACTCGACCAATTCCTTCTGAAAAAGGATCTTTTGAGTCAACTACTTTATACTTTGATTTAGGAAGATATGATAGTGTATCGATTGATCCACTTTCTCTACGAATAAAATTACCTTCTTCAGAAATAAGACCACTCATTCCGTGTAATAAAACAGAAGTTAATTTACGGTTATTCGCTCTTTCGAGAAAATTACACATTTCGTGGTCGAAAATAAGTCTATTAAACATTTTAATATATAGTTTTATGAGGTTTATTTGTGAGTTCAAGTCTTTCTATAATGAAGGTGATATCGTTCTTGTTGAATATTGGTACAACGATATGATAACACCTGTCAAAATATTAGAAAAAATTTCATCTAAATCGTACAAAGTTAGTCATAATATTTCACAATCCAAAATTAAAAACGCTCCTGATGAAGTTGTTAAAACAACAGATATCATTGATAGTTTTAGATCATAAACAATACTTTTCTACTGCTTTTTCCATCAAGTAGTCATAAAAATACTTATCATAAGCACTCTCTGGATTTAAATACTGTTCAGCTACTATCACCAATTCTTCTGGGGTCATATCATCACCAACAAACTTTTCAACTAACCATTTATAAACATCATCACCTTTATTAGAAGTACTGATATTTACATCATAACAATCATCATAGTCTGTCATATCTTCTAATCCACCACCAAAGTCATAGAAAGTACGTTTATGACTGGTACTTCTTCGAGTTCTTTTTCTCTTCTTTTTAGAATGATATGAATTACTATCAGAATACCAATCATCGTGATATCCATAACTCTTCTCAGACTTGAAGTTCCAACCAGAACCATAGTTATAGTCTCTGTATTCTACTTTAGAACAATCTCTTATTGTTGGAAGGTTTTCCCAGTCTACTTTCACACAAGCCTCAGCAAGTTTAGTTAAGTGATCAATATCTTGACTTTCAGATGTAGTGTGTTCTTTATTATAACCAACGGAAATGTTAGTACATTCTGGAATAATACTCATAAACTCAGCAGAGTCAGTGTAAACACCACCATCATCTGTTCGATAGTTCATACCAGCTCTGTTGAATTCAGTAACAAGAGAACTAGCAAAAGACTCAGAACAACATCTTTGTGAAGATTGGTGAGTAATAACAGAGTGATTACCTCTACGGTCAAATGAAATGATTCTATCAAACTTACCCTTAAATAAACCGTGTTCAGCAGCTAAACCAGAACCAATACATCCTACTTCTTCACCGTGAAAGAAATAATAAAAACCAGGAACATTATTTTGAATCATCCACAACATTACAGTAACACCTGCTTTATCATCAGCACCTAATGTTGTTTTACCATTTGTTGAAATTATATTTTTGTCAATAACGTGGGTTACTGTAACAAATTCTTTAGAAACCGTATCAATGTGTGATGCGAATATAGTACGTGAATCACCTACTTTATAGAAGTAGTTGCCCCACTCGTCTTTTTGCAGACCAGTTGGAAATAACTTCTTCATTTGAGAAATAAAATCATCCTCAAATCCAAACGGAACCGTTTTAGAAGTCAATCTTAAAAATGTCTCAAATACAAAATCTTTTACTTTTATCACTCTTCTTATTTTTATATAATACAAATATAAGGATAAATATAAGGAAATACAAATAATTTACAAACAAAGACTAAGTTTTCAATATATAACATAAGCTGTTCGCTAACTTATGTCGGGTATCAGGAGGATACCTTTGAGATTTAGAAATGAATCAAAGATATAGGTCAAAAATTAAAAAGAATAACTATGGCAAAACAAATTGCAAGTAGCAATTCCAAGCCAGGAGCTTGGATTGTATCTTCCACAGACAAAGGAAGAAAATCAATTAAAAATGGGAAAGTCTTCTTAAATGATGGAGACGAATTCGAAATCGAATTATTTAACCCACTAACCGTTTCAGTTCTCGCTGATATTAAATTAAACGGTCAATCA
>JACCDX010033432.1_pt1 | contig 19588 bp, 19 predicted proteins | sample 7449681 | NCBI WGS metagenome assembly JACCDX01 (sample SAMN15323450, study PRJNA562643) | freshwater metagenome | isolation source: river surface water | place: USA:Blue River Watershed | collected 2017-08-18
ATCACCGGCGGCCGCAAGCTGTTATCCTTCGGTGTTGGTCTGTTGATGGTGTCATAAGACGCTTTTGGCCTTGGTTCATCCTGCGCTTTGTTGTTGCTCAGGGTTTGCTCATCGGATTTTTTTATTTGTATTCTTATTTCCACAAATCGGGGGCCTTAGGCGTTAAAATTGTTTGCGAAGGGCAATCGTTCATGGACGCAATAAGGGTCCGCGCGGAGAGTAAGTTGGATTGTCCACCACCGATACAGTCGGCGTTAGTGGGGGCTCAGCTTTACTGGGGTTTTGGCGAAATAACCAAGTCCAAAAGCCGGGCAATTGGTGCGTTTGCGGCATACTATCATCCCCAATTTGTGCCGATCGATCAGGTGTTCGTTTTGGCTCGATATCGGACTGGGTGATCGGCTGGGGCTGCACGGACACCGGCTGGGTGTTTTTGGGTATCAACAAGTTATCAATCCATATAAGTGTCGCGACACCCCATTTGGCATGCGCAGTATCGCCTTGAACTGAATAGCCTGGATTGGGTTCTTGAAAAAATTGATTTTCAAGATTTGAAAACTTTATCCGAAACTCTTGCTCAAACTGAATAAATTTTTTTATATCCTCTTGAATGGCGCGCAATTGATCTGGATCCCCGGCCGCACCGATAATCCGCTGCCGCAGGGCCTTAGATTGTTGGTCAAGTTTTACCAAGCCAACGACAGGATCGTCGGCCCCCGAAACGGGATTCGAAATGGCGACCTCGCCCGACAATTGATCAAATTTTGATTTGATTTCTTTAAGATTCAACTGGGACCCCGTTGCCAGCTTAAGCGAATCTGGCGTTGAGCCCGATTTTTTTAAATTATTAGTCGGAAATTTATTGCCACCCAACCCCACATTATAACCGCCAATATCACCCGTGTTTACCATAAACCCGCCCCCTAATGATGTGGTTTCCCCATTTGGGATATCCAACCGCAGTATGTTTTGGACGCTACGTGATCATCCCACAAATAAGTCCCCGCCTTTTTCAGACGCGTTTAAATTCCCCCGAGCTGTCGGAGTTAAACATCCACCGTTGGTGTTTCTGATTTGGCCAAATCGGTTGCGTAATTTTGCGGGCAATGAGACACTTCGCGCATGAAATTTAAATCCATCATCGATGCAAATACCAAGCGCCAGTGCCTGATTCACAGCGTGGCGGCACTTGCAATCGTTGGACTATTTGGATGTTCGGCATCCCCAGAACCTGGCCCCACCAACCGAGAACCCTCTCCCATTATTGGAACATGGTTAACAACCCCGACCGGGTCGACCCATAATATAGAACTGGTATTTGGAGGAGATTATCGGTTTTTGGTGGTAGACTCAGGCGCAACAATCGCATCGGGTGAATATGTCACAACCGGCAATCAGGTTATAATGCAATACGACTTAGAATCCGTCACCGGTGACTGCTCGTTGGCCGCAACGTATCGGTACCTCATCGAAAGCGATTCGGTTCGATTTGAACGGGTTCACGATGACATTTGCACCAGTCGTGTTGAATTATTTAATTTAGTTTGGAGTCGACAATGAGTGATATGGTAATGGGTTATTTGCCCTGGATCGGGTTTAATGTGTTTGTCTTGGCAATGCTGGCTTTGGATTTGGGGGTGTTCCACCGAAATCCTCACGCCGTTACGGTAAAAGAAGCATCATGGTGGAGCGTGGCTTGGATTGCCCTAGCTTTGGCGTTTGGTGGCGGGGTTTGGCATTTTATGGGGCATCAACATGGAATCGAATTTATTACTGGATACGTGATTGAAAAGTCACTTAGTGTCGATAATATTTTTGTAATTTTATTGTTGTTTGGAGCGTTTAAAGTCCCCGACAAATACAAACACAAAGTGTTATTTTACGGGATTTTAGGCGCATTGGTGTTTCGGGCAATTTTTATTTTTGCTGGCGTTGCATTGATTCAAAAATTTACCTGGATTGTGTACGTGTTTGGGGCTTTTTTAATCTTTACTGGGCTTAAAATGGCATTCACCACGGAAAAAGAAATCGATTTTGAGCAAAATATCGTCCTACGATTGGCCCGAAAGGTTTTTCCCGTCACCAACGCGTATGAGGGCGGCAAGTTTTTTAGCAAATTAAACGGAAAGATGGCCATCACGCCATTGTTTTTGGTGCTGTTATTGGTGGAAACCACCGATTTAATTTTTGCCGTCGACTCGATTCCTGCCATTTTGGCGATTACCCACAACCCGTTTATCGTGTACACCTCAAACGTGTTTGCAATTTTGGGATTAAGATCTCTGTTCTTTGCATTAGCGGGTATGGTGGATCGGTTTTATTATCTAACGCCGGCCTTGGCCACAATCCTGTGTTTTGTCGGGATTAAAATGTGCATTTCAGGGGTTTACCATGTGCCGGTTGCGATATCCCTATCCGTGATTATTGGCGTGCTCCTGGTGGCCGTAGTCGCCAGTTGGATTCGAAACCAACGGACGAAATAAATGGAATTACCCGGTTGGCGCCCAGAGACCTGTGCTGGGCATTTGGTACAACCCGGGTATCACTTGGGACGAGTAATCGAAGAAAACCGCCGGCATTACTTAATTGCCACCGAAACAGGGATGCTAGATGCCGAAATTGCGGGGCGGATGCTGTATACCTCCAACTCGCTGTCAGAGTTGCCAAAGGTAGGCGATTGGGTAGAATGGGCACCGGCAGATTTTGGAAAAAAGGGCATTATTAGCAGAATTTTTCCGCGAACCAGCAAGTTGTCCCGAAAGGTGGTCGGAAAACGGTCTGACGAGCAAATTTTGGTGGCCAATATCGATCAAGTATTGGTGGTACAAAGTGCTGACGATACCTTCAACTTACGCCGAGTTGAACGGTTTTTGGTGGCGGCGCGCGAGGCCACTGAATCAGTGGCCGTCGTTTTAAGTAAAATCGACATGGCCGCGCACCGCGCGGCCATTCGCGCCGCCTTGGCGTCCGCCTGTCCGGGGGTGCCGATTTTTGAAACCAGTATCGTGGACCAAACCGGAATAACCGATGTTGGACTATGGATTCGACCCCGACATACTGCCGTAGTTTTGGGACCATCTGGCGCTGGAAAATCCAGTTTAATTAACCAACTCATCGGAGAAAACCGCCTACTAACCCGCGAAGTCAGTACCCAACATCAAAAAGGGGTGCATACCACCACCAAACGTCATTTAATCCGGTTACCAAATGGTGGAATTATGATTGATACACCCGGCATTCGTGAATTGCAACTATGGGATGCCGATACCGGTTTAACGGCAGCGTTTGATGACATTGAATCATTGGCGCCGTCCTGCCATTTTTCTGATTGCCTCCATCAAAAAGAAATTAAATGCGCCGTACATGCCGCCATTCAACGGGGCGAGATTAGTCCGGATCGACTTGATAGTTACCACAAGTTAAAAGCCGAAAAAAACGACCTAAAACCGATCCGATCCAGAACCAGCGACTCCAGAAAAAAACGCCACCTAACCCAAGCCAAAAAAGGGTACAACAAAAAAAACGCCCCCCCAAAGTAAAGGATTCCCGATGTTAATAGCGCTTCGTAATGTCACAAAATCGTATCCCTTAGACAATACCCAGGTTCACGCATTAAGAGGGGTTGATTTTTCGGTGAAACGGGGCGATTTTTTATCAATTGTCGGACCATCCGGTAGCGGCAAAACCACCCTATTAAATATTATTGGCTGCATTGATACCGCAACATCCGGAACCGTTTTGATATCGGGGCAAGATGTCACCACATTAAGCGACCGCGACCGAACCAATCTTCGGCTTCACCGGATTGGGTTTATATTTCAAACCTTTAACTTGATTCCGGTGTTAACCGTGCTAGAAAACATTGAATTTCCCTTATTGCTGATGAAGTCGCATTCGGCCACCGCCATCAAACAGGCCGCATCTCAATTGGCAGACGCCGTTGGCTTAGGTCCTTACGTTCGCCACCGCCCAGGCGAGCTGTCGGGCGGACAGCGCCAACGGGTAGCGATCGCCAGGGCCTTGGTGACCAACCCCGATATCGTATTGGCAGACGAGCCAACCGCAAACTTGGACTCTGAAACTGGCGCCACGATTTTATCCCTAATGCAGACGCTAAACCAAACCCGTCAAACCACGTTTATTTTTTCAACCCACGATCCTGATGTTCTAACCTATGCCAAACGCATCGTCAAAATAAAAGACGGGTGCATGGTGGATGACATCCAATGATCGTAACACTTGCCATTCGAAACCTGTTTCGCCACAAGGGCAAATCACTGGTAATTGGTGCGATTTTGTTTTTGGGGGCCTTCGTCATGACAATCGGTAATGCCGTAGTATCTGGCATGAATCATGGAATGACGGTTTATATTCGGCAACAACTCACCGGCGATTTGGTCATTTTGGCCAAAACCCAGCCGTCAGACAACTTGTTTTTTTCGCCACTGGGCGAATCGGTTGAACCCATTCCCGGTGCCGCCATGCTCGCATCGGCCCTGAAACACCACCCCAAGATTGCGGGCGTTTTACCCGTTGCAAAAGGGGTGGTGACGGTATTAAACGGTGAGTCGGAACCCACCTTTCAGATGGTGTTGGGTGTGGATTTTGGTCAGTATTCTGAGTTTTTTCCAAAGTCCCTAACGATTATCGAAGGACAGTATCCCCATCCAACCCAACGGGCCTTGGCCATAAGCGTGGAAAGCCGAGAGGCCCTGCACCTATTTGCAAATTTATGGCCCACGCCACCCAATATTGGGATCATCGCCGATCATTTGCCCGCCGGTGTAGATCCGTCCAGTGTCGATCGCGTAACGCAGTTGGTGTACATGGGATACAGCGACCGAAACACCAGTTTAGATATAATCGCGCCAATCAAAATGGTGTTTAAATTTTCGGCATTTAATGGATTATTTGGAAAATACAGCCTACTCGACAAAGCCAGCTATAACGATTGCATGGGGTACACCATCGAACCCGAGGTTAAGGTGGGAGGCGCCGATGCCGCGTTACTGGCGCTGGATGAATCTAACTTAGACGCCGTGGTGTTTGGCGACTCCGCCCCACCTACAGCGCATAGCCCCCAAAAAAACACCCCCCAATTAACCGATGGCACCAACGCGATTTTGGTCAAACTCAATCCAGGCATTTCGGTTGACTCGGGCCAATCCCTGGTGGCTTCCTGGCTGACAGATCATCACTATCAGGCCAGGGTGGTTACCTGGCGAGACGCCATTGGTCAGGTGGCCGGATTGGCGTTTATTTTGCGAGGGATTTTGTTTGGATTTGTGATGGTGGTGTTTGGCGTTGCCATTATTATGATCACCAATACCCTTAGCCTAGCCGCAATGGAACGGGTATCCGAGCTAGGAATGATGCGCGCAATCGGGGCACAACGGCGGCTTATTGGCACCCTATTTGCAGCCGAAACCGCCTTACTGACGGTTGGATTTGGCGGTTTCGGGATGATGGTTGGGGGCATGACGGTGTGGGGCCTTCGCTGGCTTCAGATTTCGGCCAATAATGAATTTATTGAACTTTGTTTTGGAGGACCGGTATTTTCACCGCATCTCACTGAAACGGATTGGCTAATTGGGATGACCCAACTGGGGTTTGTAGGCGCAATTGCCGCCCTTTATCCCATCTTGGTTGCACGGCGGATTACCCCTTTGGATGCCATTCGGCGGGAGTAATACATTGAACACCATTTTCAAACTTGCAATCCGAAACCTGATTCGCCAAAAACAAAAAACCCTTTTATTGGGACTGGGCATCGCGTTTGGCACCTTAATCTTGGTAATGGCAACCGCCTTTGTGAATGGTATCACCGACACCCTGCTTAACCGGGTTATGGTGTATATGTCAGGGCATATAGACCTTCACATGTCCGAAAACGGAAGTCAGTTTTACTCGGTTCACCGAGACCGATACCGGATGGAACGCCTGATTCGCCAACATGTTACCGGCATCGTCTCGATCCAAGAGGCTGTCTCTGCCTTTGCCCGGGGAATTGGCAACGGAAAAAGCGACAACTTGATGTTGGTTGGCATTATCCCAGACCCGGCATTTTTAAGTCAGTTTAAGGTAATTTCTGGAAACCCTGACCAGCTATCGAATGGGTTCATCTCCAACCCAATTATGTTATCCGAAGACAAGGCCAGAAGCCTTCGGATAACCGTCAACGATCCCATTAGCATCCGCTTACGCACCATAAATGGCCAACAGCAGGCGGTCATCGGAACCGTTGTTTTAATTGTTAAATCAAGCAATATGTTTTTAAATATGGCCACTTATATGCCCATAAAAAATTTAAAACAAATGATGGGATATCAGCCGCACGAAACCGGAAATCTTCAAATTATTTTGAAGTCACCCGACACGGCGGCGGCGCAAGCCAATGGGTTACACGCCGCACTAAAACCCGGACCTGCGTATATTCACGGCACATTAAACGGTGTACCCACGTATGTGGTGCCAGTCAAACGACATCAAACCAATCAATTCATCCCCATGATCCATTCGGTTTCTGGCGCCAAATTTAACCGCCAATCGGTGTGGATATCCAAAGGCATTTCGCATCAATTAGGCATCAAAACCGGGGATACCATCGCCGTCATGTTCCGTCAGCGTTTTAGGTCTGAACTGGCAAGGTTAACCGCAACGGTAACCGACCAATTTCACGAGTCCGACCCCGTAATTCTTATGGATGAAAATTTGTTTTGGGAATTTTATTACCCCCAGTTACCCGCCCAACTCACGGTTACCCTTCCCAAAAAATGGCAACCCATCGTGGCCAGCGAATGGACTCGCCTCCCCCGTACTCAAACCTCGGATGAATTTCGCAAAAAAAACCAAGAATTGGGTCGACTTAAACTTAAAAATGCCGTGTTAGACGTTCGAACCATGACCGAAACGGCCAGCGTTGTACTAACCTTTGACTCGGCGCTTCGGCTGATCACCTACGCGGCCACGACAATTTTATTTGTGATTATTTTAATTGGAATTGTGAATACCCTTCGCATGAGTATCCGAGAACGAACCCGAGAAATCGGCACAATGCGGGCCATTGGCATGCAACAACGGGACGTTTTACACCTGTTTATCACCGAAGCCGCATTGCTAGCGGTCGGCGCTGCACTGGTGGGGGTTGCATTGGCATTTTTGGCCATGAAAGGGCTGGCGATGATTCCGATTAAAACGGCCACGCCACTGGGCATTTTTTTGAAAGATGATCGCCTCGTGTTTATTCCACGGTTTTGGGAAGTGATCATTAATCTTGGGATTGTGGTGACGTTATCTGTCATTGCAGCATGTTTCCCGGCCCGAACCGCAGCAAAAAAAGAATGTACGACGGCACTTCGCCACTGGGAGGGATAACATGATAAAGGCGATAGGGATGATAACGGTAATTTTGGGGTTTGCAAGCGCAGCCATGGCCCAAACAACCACCGAATTAATGAAACGCATCGACACCGTTACCGCACTGAATCGGGATATCTCTGCGCGGATCGAATTAACCCAACAACGGGTTACTCAAGGTACCCGGGTATTAAACATGGTATACCGCCGTCGGGATAAAGACGAGGCATTCTTAATCACAATGACAGGACCAGAAGTTGAAAAAGGAAACGGGTACCTGAAATTAGGTGACAATTTTTGGATGTACCGAAAAAACACCCGCACTTTCCAGCACATTAATCGAGACGAAAGTATTGCCGGCACAGACGCCAGCGCCGAAGATTTTGAATCCGTTCGATTGGTCGAGCGATATAAACCGGGTCCAGAGCCAGTCACCAAAGAAACCCTAGGGAAAATACCCGCATTCAAATTCGAGGTGCGCGCAAAATCGAACACCGTCAAATATCCCCGAAAAGTATATTGGGTCCGACAAGACAACGGATTACCATTAAAAGAGGAATCGTATTCGCTTTCAAACACCTTAATGTCCACCAACTACTACCTCAGTTATGCCATGGTGGATGCACAATTCATTGTCAATCGCGCCCTATTTGTCGACGAATTTGAAAAAGGCAACAAAACAATTATGAGTTTATCTGAGGTGTCCTTATTACCGATTCCAAACGCTGTTTTTACAAAAGCAAACCTTGAAAATTTAAGCAAATGATACCCATTTTACTTGGGTTTTTGGTGCTGGGTTGTAGCATACCCATCGCAGCGCAGGTTGACGAAGCCGCGTTGTTTCAAAGCGATTCCATCGTGCCCGTTTTAGATGCCCCCAGTGTGTCTCAACCGACCGAATCCACCACAATCACCGGTCGGATCTGGTCGTACACCTTCATCCCGATCCCACGGCGTGGCGATATCGGTGACAGCCCGATATACAACAGCAACCAAGTCAATTTATTGATGGATACTCGGCTAAAAAACGATGCCAAAGCCTTTGTCAATTTTGAGGTTTCCCAATTTAATTCTGGCACCACCAGTAGTTTAAACGTTACCCTACGCGAAGCATTTATTGATTTTAATTTTGATCGAATGGTTTACATTCGATCTGGCAAACAAGTACTAAAATGGGGGCGAAGTTTTTTTTGGAATCCAACCGATTTAATTTCAATGGACCGTCAAAGCTTTTTACGGATGGATCGGTACCGCGATGGGGTTTTAGGGTCTCGATTAACCTGGCCCATCGGGATGGATCAATCCGTCACCGCATTTATTAACTATCAGGGCGCAACCTTAAACACCATGTCAATTGCGTTAAAATATGAATTTTTAGTGGGCAACACCGAAATTGGCCTATCTACTTGGCAACGAAGTCAATCTGTTGGCGTGTATGGCATCGACGCCTCAACCCGTATTATGGGAATCGATACAAAGTTCGAAAGCGCGTGGTCGTATGGCAGCAACACCCCAAAATATAGTCCCTCTTTGACCCCAATATGGATTACCAACGACTGGGTTAATCGTAGCTCGGTTACCCTATCCCAGGCATTCAATTGGGAATTGGCCAACCGAATAACAATCTCCCAAGAGGCTTTTTATAATAGCCACGGCTACACCGATTCACCATTTGCAACCCTAACCCGAATTGCTGCAATGCAGGCCGCAGGGCATTATACCCCCAACATGATGGGCCAGTGGTACACCGCCACATTTGTGACAATCCACACGTTTCCTTGGTCAAACACCACCTTGTCCATCAACAGTATTTCAAACCTAACCGACTGGAGTCATACAACCGGTGTTTCAGCGCTATATACCCCCCTCGACAACCTCAATCTATCGTTAGGACTGTACGCGTATTGGGGCGCATCTGATGGCGAATACACGGCCAATGGGACATTAATAAGTCCAGAAATCTCCCTATCGGTTGAATTTTAAGCGCGGTGTAGGGTATTATCAACGAACTTATGACTAGACTTGTGCGTATGAGTTTGGTTTGGGTTGGATTATTCGTTTTTGGATTAAGCCCCCTTACCTACTCCCAAACACCGTCGGAAAACCGCGTTGCAGCTGCGGCCATTCTTCGATTAATCTCCGACGAAAACCCACGGATCGCTACCAATCACGCCCAATTGATTGCCTCAACGATCGTGCAATCCAGTGATACCGCCAATATCGATCCGAAGCTCATCGCAGCCATCATTGCCGTTGAATCTCAGTTTAATCATCGGGCGTCCCATGGGTCGTCGCAGGGGTTAGGCCAGCTAACCCGCGCTACAGCCAGGGGAGTCGGGGTAAATGATCCATTCTCGATCACTCAAAACATATACGGCACCACCCGCTATTTTCAATCGCTTATGGCCGCCTGGCGCCATCATCCCGAGCAAATTAGTATGGCCTTGGCATCGTATTTGACCGGCCCACGCCGCGCAGCGTTATCCGGCCGATCAAAACGGTATGTGGATCGGGTGTTGCGGGTATACACCCAACTTGAAATATACGAAAAAAACACGACACTTCAATAAATATCGCCGAATTATCCAAAAATCTTCAGTAGAAAATAAATCAATACCCCCGTTACCGATACATACAGCCATAGCGGAAAAGTCCACCGGGCCAACGTTTTGTGGGTCGCCCTATTGTCGATTATTGCCATACCAACCGTTGCCAAAATAAGTGGCAACGCCACCACAGTCAGAAGGATATGAGAAATCAAAACAAAAAAATAAATCGACCGAATTAATCCTTGGCCCATAAACACAGTATCGCCATGAATCGAGTGATAAATAATATACGTGATCAAAAACAGGGCTGAAAACGCGAGGGCCGCCACCATTAAAACCTTGTGCAACGCCTCTTTTTTGTTTTTGATCGCCACAACCCCCGCAATTAACGCTATCGCGCTTAACGCGTTAAGCCCCGAATTAACGGCAGGTAAAAATCCAACCTCAATTTGATGGGTTGCCGGTGATTGTTTCAAATAAATCAACCAAACCAAAAACAAAAATGCAAGGACACTGACTCCGATGCTACTAACCGTCACAATACGATTTTTATCTGCCATAATACCCTCCAAAACACCTGGTTACCGCAAGTTTATCCCACCGTATCCACTGACACCACCAACATACTGTTGAGCCGTCGTCACCGGTTTGTTACATCCGATCGATACGGTGCCCGTGTTGATCACCCCTAACCCGCCACCAAACCCGCCAAATTTCAGGATGGCGTTTCATAAAATTTAACCGAACACGTTTTTCGATGTTGCCCGCCAGCTGCTCCCCGCCAACCATAATCGGGAGATAGGCAAACACCGGTGCATCATCCCATTTATCGTCTGATTCGCCATCCTTAAAAATTCGAATTTCAACCATTGCCATGTCAGGCATCCTCCCAATTTTTTCCGATTGACACATCCGCCACCAACGGGACCTGAATATGCCAGGCCGACTCCATTTCGGCTTTCACAAGTTGTGACAACCGATCTTGCTCGCCCGCAGCCCCATCAAATACCAATTCATCGTGAACCTGTATGGTCATTTTCGACTGAAATGTGTCATCACACAATCGCCGGTGAATCGCCACCATGGCCCGTTTAATCAAATCAGCAGCAGTGCCCTGGACCCGGGTATTGATCGCGGTCCGCTCGGCAAACTGCCGTCGTCCGGCATTGCGGTCTAATATCTCGGGCAACGGACGTCGGCGCCCAAATTCCGTGGTAACGTAACCATCTCGTTCGGCCATCTCGACGGTTTGATCCATAAACAGTTTGATGTTAGGAAACTGCTTAAAATACCCGTCGATAATCGATTTTGCCTCGGTTCGAGACACGCCGATATTTTGGGACAAGCCAAACGCTGATATGCCATAAATGATTCCAAAATTTACGGCCTTTGCTTGGTACCGTTGCGGCTTGGTTACCTGGTCAATCGGCACCCCAAACAACGTCGCTGCGGTTGCAGTATGAATATCTAATCCGGCCTGAAACGCATGAATCATCGCCGTGTCGTTTGCAAGGTGCGCCATCAACCGAAGTTCAATTTGGGAATAATCGGCCGACAATAAAAACCCATCGGGTCTAGAGGGCACAAACGCACGGCGAATCGCGATTCCCTCAGGATCTCGAATTGGAATATTTTGAAGGTTGGGATTGCTAGACGACAACCGTCCCGTCACCGCGCGGGTTTGATTAAACGAGGTGTGTACCCGCCCAGAATCAGGATTCACCAACTGAGGCAGCGCCGACACATAGGTGTTCATTAGCTTTTCAAGTTTGCGGTATTCAAGCAGGTCGGCCGCGATGGGATGCGCCGATACCAGCGCCGCCAAGACATCCGAATCAGTCGACCGACCCGTTTTTGTTGCTTTAATCACCGGCAATCCCAGTCGATCAAATAATATTTCGGCCAGCTGTTTGGTAGAGTTAATATTAAATGATCCGCCTGCCGCATGATGGATCGCCGTTTCTAAGGCCTGCAATCGTGCGGTGTAGCGGGTACCCAATTCGGATAAATAGTGCGAATCAATCGCAACACCCGTTAGCTCAATATCGGCCAAAACAGCCATTAGGGGCAACTCGATATCGCGGTACAACTGACGGGTAGCCGAATCCGTAATCATCGGCTCAATTCGGCGACTCAATTGAAGGGTCATATCGGCGTCGGCCGCAGCGTATGCTGCCACCCGGTCAACGGGTACTGTCACCAACGGTACCTGATGCTTCCCAACGCCAACCACGTCAGAAAACTCGGTCATCGTCACCCCCAAAACCCGGAGTGCCATATCTTTTAATCCCACCCGAACCAATGGGTCTACTAAAAAACCAGCCAACATCGAGTCACCCTGTATCCCACAAAGTTGAATGCCATAGTTTGCCAGAACCCCGATTTCATATTTGCCATTATGAGTCCATTTTGGGATTTCCGGATTGCTTAAAAGGGGGGCAAGAATGGCCAGCATCGGATGTAGTTGCCACTGGGTTTCGGTACGCCCGCCACCAAATAAATCCAACTGCGCAACGGGCTGGGACACCGCGTCATTTAACGCGATATATGCCGCATCGCCCTCGCCCCAAGCCACCGCCACCCCGACAATTTGCGCCGTTCGAACCTGTAACGAGGTCGTTTCAAGATCGATCGCAAACCCGGCCTGCAATTTCGGCAAAATCGGCACCAACCCATCAAGGGAGGTAATGGCCAAATACCCCTCGGCCGGCGGACGTTTGACAGTGTGTTCGACAGGCTCAAGCCCGGCAGAAACCGATCCTTCCGTAATGTTACGACCGTATTTTGTTGCCAGTGATTTAAACTCGTACTGGGTAAACACCGATACGATCGTTGCCCAATTCGGTTGATATTCCAATTGACTCAACGCCATTTGAATCGGTACATGCCGATCGATTTTTGCAAGCTTCTGAGACATCCACGCATCGGATTGATACGTCGCCAACAACCCCCGAATTCGATCTGGTTTTACCTCAGATAATCGCTCATAAACACCTTTAAGCGAGCCAAATCGGGCCATTAGCGCAGTGGCTGTTTTTTCGCCAATTCCTTTAACGCCTGGAATATTATCCGAGGTATCGCCTTGCAGCGCCTTTAAATCAATCAATTGACTGGGCTCAAGTTGGTATTTTTCCCGAACGGCGTCGGGTCCAAAATCATCTAACTCAGACACGCCTTTCCGGTTCATCAACACATGCACATGCTCGCTAACCAACTGAAACGCATCCCGATCACCCGTCATGATATAGGTGCGAACCCCCTCGGCCTCGGCAATCCGGGATAGGGTCCCCAATAAATCATCGGCCTCATACCCCGACCGATCAAGGCGAACGATTCCAAGGTCGGAAATAACGGCCTCTAGAATTGGAATTTGAACACTAAATTCCGGAGGTGCGGGGGGCCGATGGCCTTTATACTCGCTGTAAAATTCATGCCGAAATGTTGGATCTTTTCGATCAAAACAAATGGCCAAATGGGTTGGCTGATACCGATCCAAAACCGCCATTAATAAGGTTATAAATCCATACACGGCGTTAATCGGAGTGGACTGAAAGGTTAACGATGAAGGAAACGAAAAAAATGCGCGAAACGCTAGCGAATGGCCGTCTATCAAAACAAGTGTTGGTGATGTCATCTGCCCATTTAACAAACCGGACTTGTTTTTTGCAATTCAGAATCAATCTGAAGTAGAATAGATCAAATTGGGTGACCCAATCACCGTCACCACCATGTTTAAGGAGCCAGTGATGTCGTACAGTCAAATTCAAACCATTCTTGCCGACAAAGGCGATTATCTTCTCAATCACACGTGTCAAACGATTGATCAATCATCAATTCACGTGCCATCAGGAGATTGGGTGGACCGAATGTTCGCCCAAAGTGACCGAAACAACCGCGTGCTAGGCAACTTAGAGCGACTCTATTCAACCGGACGATTGGCCAATACCGGGTATTTATCGATTCTACCCGTCGATCAAGGTATCGAGCATTCCGCCGGTGCATCATTTGCACCAAACCCAGCCTATTTTGATCCAGAAAACATCGTTAAACTTGCCATCGAAGGTGGATGTAATGCGGTTGCATCAACGCTGGGAGTACTTGGATCAGTCTCGCGGAAATACGCACACAAAATTCCGTTTGTTCTTAAAATTAACCACAACGAGTTAATAAGCTACCCCAACTCGTTTGACCAGATTATGTTTGGATCAATCGAACAAGCCTACAACATGGGCTGTGCAGCAGTTGGCGCCACCATCTATTTTGGATCAGAGGAAAGCCATCATCAAATTATCGAAGTCAGCAAGGCCTTTGAACGGGCACATGAATTGGGCATGGCAACCATTTTGTGGTGCTACCTACGAAACAGCAATTTCAAAGTGGACGGCGTTGACTACCACGAATCGGCCGATTTAACCGGTCAAGCCAACCACCTTGGGGTTACCATCCAGGCCGATATTATCAAACAAAAATTACCGACCAATAACGGGGGATTCAAGGCCCTTAAATTTGGCAAAACCAGCGACAAGGTATACGACACACTATCGTCAGACCACCCGATTGATTTAACCCGATACCAAATCGCAACCAACTATATGGGACGAATGGGATTAATCAACTCCGGTGGCCCATCAGGAAAAAACGACCTTCAAGATGCCGTGGCAACCGCAGTTATCAACAAACGCGCGGGTGGAATGGGGTTAATTTCGGGCCGAAAGGCATTTCAAAAGCCAATTCGTGAGGGCATTCAACTGCTTAACGCAATTCAAGATGTATACCTCACACCAGAGGTTACGATCGCATAACCACCACCGATGTTGGGAATGGCAAGTGCCGTTCCCAACACTGTACTTACAGGTAAAAGGAGCCTCCCCAATGTCAGATTGTGGCGAAGTAAAAAAAGTATTTGTTCCGACCAAAGAGCCTGTCGTATTAGAAAAGCCAATTATCGGAGTTGAAATCACCGATATTGCTGCCGAAAAAATCAAAACTTTCTTGTCTAACGATGGGAAATCTCCAGAAACCCACGGGTTGTTTGTGGGGGTGGTAAAAGAAGGATGCTCGGGCAAATCCTACACGATGGCACTTGAAGAAATTGCCCCCCATCGGGAATCTGGAGACAAACTGTTCCACCACAACGGTGCAACCGTAATGATCGAAAAATTAAGTTATCTATTTGTAACCGGCTCACGACTTGAATATGTCGAAGCATTGACCGGTTCTGGATTTAATTTGGTTAACCCCAATGTTAAACGGTCATGCGCGTGCGGAAGCTCGTTTGCCGTTTAAACCCAGCTCAAGCAATACATTTTTGTATAACAACAAAAATTTACAGCGATATTGTCAGGCATAACATTATTGTCATAACATGGTTAAATCTTTGCCATTTTGTGACATCTACGAAACAGAAAATCATTAAACAGCCCCCATTTAGCCTCAAAAACCGCTTTGGCATATAAAATGCAGTGTACAAAATGCGGTTGAGCTAAGGGGTTAGCAGAAAAACAGCCACGGTGATTCTTTGAGAGATTCCATGGCTGTTTTTTAAATCATCGTAAAATCTTAGTCCAGGTGAAAAACCATGAGTGGTATCAACTTCAAAAATACAGGGTGGGCCCACAATCAACTGACAACAGGTGGTGCTGGAAGCGGTGGGCAGGGTCGTCGAAATTTTTACATGGCGACACCTGAAGGTGCAAAAGAAACCATCGATCCCGAGTTAAGTGATACCGGCATTATTCCTGTAACATCTCACCAACCCTTGTCATTTAATCAAATCGAACAAGTGGATTTAAACAGATTACTCGAGAACAAAACCAGCAATGTGGTGGACGAGAAAATAAACGGCGCCTAATTTTATTTAAGCACCAAACCGTTGATGAATATAAGCGTCTAAAATATCTTTAAACTGCGCTTCCACATCGTCTCCACGCAATGTTTTAAACAGCTTTCCATCTTGAAAAACCGGTATTGATGGTTTTTCGGAACTACCCGGTAAACTAATTCCAATATCTGCGTATTTACTTTCCCCCGGCCCATTTACAACACACCCCATCACCGCAACTGTTAGGGTTTCGACCCCAGGATAGTGCTGCCGCCAATCAGGCATTCGCGTCTCGATGTACGTGGTGACATTTTTTGCGAGGTGTACAAACTTATCGCTGTTTGTTCGACCACAACCGGGGCAAGAGGTCACCGACGGCATAAAATAACGAAATCCCATCGATTGTAAGATTGATTTACATGCTTTAACCTCAGCATCCCTAGAAACCCCAGGTTCTGGCGTCAGCGACACCCGCAATGTATCGCCAATACCTTGTTGCAACAACACTGACAACGCTGCAGCAGAGGATGCAACCCCTTTGATGCCCCCGCCCGCCTCGGTTAGACCCAGATGTAACACATAATCTGACGCCGCCGCCAAGCGTTGATACACTTGAATCATGTCTTGCACCTCAGACATCTTGGTACTAATCACCATGCGATCCTTCGCCAACCCAAGATCCTGAGCCCATTCGGCACTTTGAATGGCACTGGTAACCATCGCATCGTAAACCACCTCCTTAAACGACTTTGGGGAGGTCAATCGGGCATTACAATCCATCATTTCGGTAAATAGATCCTGATCCAACGAGCCCCAATTAACCCCTATTCGAACGGGTTTGTTAAAGGTGTTGGCCACTCGTATCATATCGGAAAAATTGTCTTCCCGACTGACCCCTTTCCCAACATTTCCTGGGTTGATCCGATACTTTGCCAATGCCGCTGCGCCAGCTGGATATTTGGTAAGCAAAATATGTCCGTTATAATGAAAATCCCCAACAATCGGAATGTCGATGCCCTTATCCGTCAAGCGACGGCGAATCTCAGGCACCGCCTGCATTGCATCAAAATCGTTTACCGTTATGCGAACCAACTCTGAACCCGCGTTGGCAAGCGCTTCAATTTGGGCAACCGTTGCTAAAACGTCAGCAGTCGGCGTGTTGGTCATGGATTGTACGACAATGGGGTGGTCGCATCCCATCAAGACGGATCCAATTTGGACCGTCGGCGTGTTTCGACGCGGAATCCTCATGTCGATTTCTTTTTCCTTTTCTTTGCCCAAACGCCCAATCCGACTATAAACCCAAGCGCTACAACAACGGAGACGATCACACGCCACCAGCGCCGGCCCCTGGACCATGCACGACTTCCTTGTGGTTTGGGTTTAATTGTCATCTGAAAGCCTCCTAAAACTTAGTAACGTCTTGCCATCTAATATGTCAGAACTATAGTTCTTTTTTTTAATTTTTTAAACGCCGGAATTGTGCGCTACAATGCCAAGCTATGAAATTGAGTCACCTCTCCATTGTAGGGGCCACTGGGTTGGTTGGTAGACACCTGGTTTCCGGATGGCAAACCCATCGTCGCGACTGGCCAAGCCTGTTGGTTGGTAGTCCAAATTCAGTTGGGCATTCTTACAAATCGGTATGGAATACCAAGGAATCAAAACTGGTTTCACATTATGGAAACTGGTGGCAACCGATATGCTTCCCATCCAACCTACCCGACTATCAGGTTGCCTCAGTGGATGACATTCCGGCAGGTGCAATCGTCCTGTCAACCGTACCAGAGCGGGCCGGGCAAGACGAGGACAATCTGGTCGCCAGAGGGTGTACGGTCATTTCAAACAGCCCCTACCGTCGTACAGACTTAAGCATTCCCCTTTGGGTACCCGGAATCGGCCAATCGCCATCTGGTAATTACATCAAAATCCCAAATTGCGCGACCATCGGTATCACGTTGGCACTAGCCCCGGTTGTCGACTGGCTCGATCAGGCAATCATCACAATTTCGACGTATCAATCGATTTCGGGGCGTGGCGATGCAATGTACCCGCATCCCCTGGCCGATGCAAACGTGTTTCCTTTAAGACACACCATTGAAGACTCAGAAAACCGAATTGCCGCGGAATTGAGACGTTTGTTGCCAAACGTCAACTGCTCGATAAGCTGTTACCGGATACCCACCCAAGTCGGACATTTAATCGATATTGCCGTGCATGGCGCTCGTGAAACCGATCTGACGCGCTGGATTGATCGGTTTCAAACCAATGGATTAAAAGTTATGCCAATTGGGCACCCCCAAAGTCGTATCGATGCAACAATTGACAACGGCATGATCCCAGCGGTCGGAAACATGGCATTTCATGCCACAACCAATACAATTCGATTTACGGTTGTCATTAACAACCTGATTCGAGGCGCCGCAGGATCGTTAATGATGGCATTGGACCATGTCGACCACCAACCCTAATCCGTCTCAATCTCATGCTGCGGGGGTGTTGGAACAAGTCCAGGTCAAACGCCCGCCACGATACGCTGTATGGATGCTTAATGATGACTACACCCCAATGGACTTTGTGATCGACGTGTTACAGCGGGTGTTTCGGATATCGCTAAACGAGAGTACCCGCCTAATGTGGGTGATTCACACCGAAGGGCAAGCGAAATGCGGCACCTATTCCAGAGATATCGCCCAAACCAAAGTAAAAACCGCGCAACACCTTGCAGCGCAGGCCGGACATCCCTTGCGATGCACAATCGACGTGGAGGATTCCATTGAAAATTAATATCCAATTAGAGTCGGCGTTAACACGGGCCGGGTTTATCGCAGTGCAATACAGTAATGAGTACATTCTGCCAGAACACCTCCTATTTTCGATATCAGAAACCCAAGACGGGCAAGGCATTTTGACGGGGTGCAACGTACCGGTTGACCAACTACAACAACTGCTTATTCGATATTTTCAGACTGAATGCCCCACCGTATCGGCCGGAACACCGCCAGAATATTCCGGGGGACTTCAAGATGTAATTGCGATTGGTGCGCAGCACTCGGTATCGTCCGAGCAAGCGGAACTAAAAGTCGCCCACATTTTGGTTGCCATGTTTCGATTACCAGATTCGGATGCAGTATATTTATTAGGCCAGTTTGGATTGGACAGACTTCGACTTGTCCGGCATTTATCCCATGAATCAACTGCCAGTGCTGCGTCAAATCCATCTACAACGGCGGAAAATTCACCACCAGGCCCAAAGGACGATCCGGCGCTTACCCGGTTATCGGATTACGCAAAAACCGGAACATTTGATCCATTGATTGGCCGATCCATCGAACTAAACACCCTTATCGAAACGCTTTCCCGCCGCAAAAAAAACAATCCGGTGTTGGTTGGGGATGCCGGTGTGGGAAAAACCGCAATCGTCGAAGGATTGGCAACCGCAATACACCTGGGCCAAGTACCGGCCCCAATTCAAACCCTCGAAATTTTCTCTTTAAACGTTGGGCTCCTTTTATCAGGCACCCGGTACCGAGGGGATTTTGAAGAACGGTTGAATGGAATTTTAACTCAGATTAAAACCCATCCCCACGCGGCATTGTTTATCGATGAAATCCACCTAATTGTTGGCGCCGGGGCAACGTCCGGCAGCACTACCGACGTCAGCAACCTAATCAAGCCTGAATTGGCAAACGGCACCATTCGATGCATTGGAACCAGCACCCACAAAGAATACCTACACGCCATCGAAAAAGACCCCGCCCTGAGTCGGCGATTTTTTAAAATTGATGTTGAGCCGCCAAGCGTTGATGAATCAATCGAAATCATCAAGGGAATTGCACCGCGATACGAAACCTTTCATGGG
>JACCDX011073264.1_pt1 | contig 19562 bp, 18 predicted proteins | sample 7449681 | NCBI WGS metagenome assembly JACCDX01 (sample SAMN15323450, study PRJNA562643) | freshwater metagenome | isolation source: river surface water | place: USA:Blue River Watershed | collected 2017-08-18
GAAGAAGGCACCATTTCTAAGGAAGATCTGAACTTGATCCACTATGTCGACACGCCGCAAGAGGCATGGCGCATCATTGGCGATTTTTATCAGCTAAACCGTTCAGACTGAAGCTTCAGTCGTTATGGCTGAGCATGGCTTTTGTCGGGACGCAAACGCCATGCCGCGCGAGCGCCCCACCCCACGGCGCCACCCACCACCCAAAACACCGGCGCCACACCGGCAATGGCCCCTGCAGCACCAAAGAGGATGGGCATCAACACGCTCGAGGCATTGATGCTCATGAGCCGCAGGCCCAGCGCCTCCCCTTGTCGGTGCTGCGGCGTGATCTGGTGCAAGGTGCTCATGATCATGGGCTGCACCATGCCGAGCACCATGCCCAACAGCACCGAGCAAAACCCCATGCTCCATGCCGTGGGCATGAAGGGGTAAAGCCCAAACAACAAGGCCGTGCTCACCATCGCCCCGGTGATGATTTGGTGCTCATGTACATGGCGTGAAATCCAGGGCAAACACACCCGAATAAATGCCGCCGAGATGGCAAACGCGCCCAAGATGGTGCCCACCACCGATGCACTAAAACCACGCTCGTGCCCCAACACCGGCACCACAAAGGTGTGCACATCCCAGCACGACGACAGCAGCCAATTCACCCCCAGCAAGCGGCGCATCATCGGATCGGCCAACAAGTCCAAAGTGCGGCGCTCGGCCGTGGGATCGGGTGCAGCTGGAATGGGCAACTCGGGCACCTTACGCACCCAAAACCATGTGCCCAAGGGCAGCACGGCCAAACAGAAAAATGCCCAGCGAAAGCCCGAAAGATGGGCCGGCTCAGGGCCGGCAAAGTCGATCAGCAAGCCGGCCAACACCGGCCCTAAAAAGTTAGAAATGGCCGGCCCAATGGACAACCAACTGAACGCCTCTTTGAGTTGCGTCGCATCGCTGGCCAGGCGCCCCACATGGCGCTGCAAAGAAATAACGGCCATGCCTGTCGCCCCGCCCGTGGCCAAGGCACTCAGGCACAACACCGGAAAAATGGGCCACAGCACCGACAAGCCGGCGCCAACAGAGGCCATGACGACGCTGATCAGAACGGGGTTTTTCAGGCCCTTGCGGTCGGCATAGCGGCCTGCGGGCAAGGCCAAAAACACTTGCGTCAGGGCAAACATGGCCAGCAGTGCACCCACCGCCATGGCGCTGAAGCCCTGTTTCAGGGCCAACAAGGGAATGGCCATGCGCATGCCCGCCATGCACGCGTGCAAAAAAATTTGTCCCGCAATCAGCCGAGGCAGTGACGATTTCATGCGGGGTCACTCGGCCCCACAGGGCCACTCACACCTCACCACCGGGCAACAGGGCTTGGGCCTCGGGTTCGGGCAAAGCGTCAACTTGTCGCAACGCGCGGTGCATGACATTGCTGCGGGTTTGGGCTTTGTCCAAGGTGTTCAGTACCGTCTGCGTTTGTTCTTTGACCTTGGCCAGCACCTCACCAAACTTGCCAAACTCGGTCTTGACGGCGCCCAGCACTTGCCACACTTCACTGGAGCGTTTTTCGAGCGCCAGGGTCCTGAAGCCCATTTGCAGCGCATTCAGCATGGCCATCAAGTTGGTCGGGCCCGCCAGAGTCACGCGGTAATCACGCTGCAGCGTTTCCATCAAACCGGGGCGGCGCAAGACCTCGGCATAGAGCCCCTCGGTGGGCAAAAACAAGATGGCGAAATCGGTGGTGTGCGGCGGCTCGATGTATTTTTCAGAAATGGACTTGGCCTCCAGCTTGATGCGGTTTTCCAGGGCCTTGGCGCACAACTCGGCTTGCATGGGGTCGGCGCGGCCTTGTGCCTCGAGCAAGCGCTCATAGTCTTCGTTGGGAAATTTGGCATCAATCGGCAGCCAGACCGGTTCGCCGTTTTCTGAGCGGCCCGGCAAGCGAATAGCAAAGTCCACACGGTTTTTGTCGCCGGGGCGCACGGCCACTTGGGCGCCATATTGCTCCGGCGTCAGCACCTGCTCGAGCAAGGAGGCAAGTTGCGCCTCGCCAAACATGCCCCGGGTTTTCACATTGGTCAGCAAGTGTTTGAGGTCGCCCACGCCTTGGGCCAAGTGGTGCATTTCGCCGAGCCCTTTGTGTACCTGCTCCAAACGCTCAGCCACTTGTTTGAAGCTCTCGCCCAAACGGGCCTGCAGTGTGGCTTGCAATTTTTCGTCGACGGTCTGGCGCATTTCGTCCAGCTTCGCGGCATTGCTTTGTTGCAACTGTGCCAATTGGGTTTCCATGGTGCCGCGCATCTCCGTCAAGCGACGGGCATTCGACTCCGATAACGCATTGACCTGTTGCGCCAAGCTGTCGGTCAAGTTCTTTTGCAGCAAGGCCAATTGCTGGGCCAATGCGTCAATTTGCTGGTTTTGGGTGCGCGTGGCTTCTGCGCTTTGTTGCAGCAGGGTTTGTTGAAACAGCGTCAGGGTTTGCATCGACTCTTGTCGTCCTTGCACGCCCGATTGCGCGATGTCGTTGCGCAGTTCGCGCTCGAGTCGCTCGGTCTGCGCCTGCGCCGCCGCAAACTGCTGTTGTTGCCAAGCCAGATGCTCGGCCGTGGGCGCAGTTTGTGCAGAAGCCGGTTTGCGGGTGCGCACCAGCAACAGCACAACCAACAACAGGTTCAGTGCGCCCAGCGCAAGACCCAGCCATTCGTTCATGCGGTTTTTCCGGTCACGTTGTTGAGCGGGGTCAGCGTTTGACCCCGGGTCAAGTAGGCCACCAAATTGTCGGCGGCCAACTGGGCCATGGCCTTGCGGGTCTTCACGGTGGCGCTGGCAATGTGGGGCGTCAACACCACGTTGGGCACCTTCAACAAATCGGGGTGCACCGAGGGCTCGCCTTCAAACACATCCAAACCCGCCGCAGCAATTTGGCGCGCGGCCAAGGCCTTGGCCAAGGCCGCATCGTCCACGATGCCCCCACGCGCAATGTTGATCAGGGTCGCGGTGGGCTTCATTTGCGCCAACTCTGCAGCGCCAATCGTGTGGTGCGATTCAGCGCTGTAGGGCACCACCAACATCACGTGGTCGGCGCTTTGCAACAGTTCTTGCTTGGAGACATAACGGGCTTGGCATTCGGCTTCAAGCTCGGCGCTCAGTTGACTGCGGTTGTGATAGATGACCTGCATGCCAAAGCCATGCGCGGCGCGGCGGGCAATGCCTTGGCCAATTCGACCCATGCCCAAAATGCCCAAGGTGGAGCCATGCACCTCGGCCCCTGCAAACATGTCGTAGCTCCATTTGGTCCACTGGCCTGCGCGCAAAAAATGTTCGCTTTCGCAGACGCGTCGGGCGGTGGCCATGAGCAAGGCAAAGCCAAAGTCGGCGGTGGTTTCGGTCAGCACATCGGGCGTGTTGCTCGCCTGAACGCCCGCAGCGGTCATGGCGGGCACATCAAAGTTGTTAAAGCCCACCGCCATGTTGGCCACGATTTTGAGTTGGGGGTTGGCTTGCAACAAAGCGGCATCAATGCGCTCGCTGCCAGTGGTCAAGGCCCCGACTTTGCCCTGCATGCGGCGCGTCAATTCGGCCGCAGACCAGACCTCGTCGGCTTGGTTGCTCTCGACCTCGAACACCCGAGAGAGTGATTCAAGAACTTCAGGAAATATGGCACGCGCCACCAAGATGGAAGGTTTGGACATTATCGGAACCAGATGTAAGACATGACAATAAACAACGGGATCAGCACACTGCAAGACCACGCCATGTAGCCAAAGAAGCTGGGCATTTTGATGCCGCGGTCTTCAGCAATGGCCTTGACCATCAGGTTAGGTGCATTGCCAATGTAGCTGTTGGCCCCCATGAACACCGCGCCCGCAGATATGGCGGCCAAAGTGGGCGCCAAGGTGGTCATCAAGACCTGCGCATCGCCGCCCGCGGTGTTGAAGAACACCAAATAAGTGGGCGCATTGTCCAAGAACGAGCTGAGCAGACCCGTGATCCAAAAGTACATCATCACGTTGGGGCTGCCATCGGGGTTGGTCACTGCCGAGACCACGCCACCAAAGGGGCCGTTGACCCCGGCCCTGAGCATGGCAATCACGGGGATGATGGTCAAGAAAATGCCCGCAAACAATTTGGCCACCTCGACCATTGGGCCCCAAGAAAATTGGTTGTCTTGGTGCACCGCGGCTGGGGTCAGCTTGAGCGACAGGAGGGTGATCAAGACCAAGCCCACATCACGCACCACGCCGGGCAAGCCCACTTCGGTGCCTGCGATGTTGAAAGACACAGGTGATTTCCAGATGCCACTCATCAGCACCAAAGCCACCACACCGCCCAGCAGGGCAAAGTTGACACGGCCATCAAAGCCAATTTGCCGGGAGTCGGGCGTGGGATCGGCAGGCAACATCTCTTCACGGCGGTGGTAAAACCAAGAGTCCAAGGCGTAAAAAATGATCAGCAAAGAGCCGATCAGGAAGAGGCTTTCAGGAAAGATGTGCTTCACGGTCCAAAAGAAATCCACGCCTTTCAAGAAGCCCAAAAACAGCGGGGGGTCACCCAAAGGGGTCAGCGAGCCGCCGGCGTTGGAGACAATGAAGATGAAGAAGACGACCACATGCGCCACATGTTTGCGGTTGTCGTTGGCTCGAATCAAGGGGCGAATCAACAACATCGACGCCCCGGTGGTGCCCATGAAGCTGGCCAAAAAGGCCCCGATGGCCAAGATGGCGGTGTTCAAGCCGGGGCTGCCGTGCAAGTTGCCCCGAATGTAAATGCCCCCCGACACCGTGAACAGTGCGGTCAACAAAATGATGAAAGGGATGTATTCGGCAAACAGCGCGTGCACCAAGTTGACACCTGCCGTACTGATGCCAAAAACGGCGGCAAAGGGCAGCAAAAAGGCCAAGGCCCAGCCCGCTGCGACTTTGCCGTAATGGTGATGCCAAAAGTGGGGCAACAACAGCGGCGCAAGAGCGATGGACAACAAAATACCGGCAAACGGAATGCCCCACACCGCCGTCAGTTGGGCCCCGTCAAACTCAGCCGCAGAGGCCAAAGTTGGCAGCGTCAATAAGAGTGGGAGGGCCAATTGACCGGCCTTGCGCCACAAAGTGGTTTTCATTGTTTTTCCCTCGTGAATGTCGAATGGTTGGGCATGTTACCGGGCCATGCAAAGCCATTAAGCCGATGTGGCAATCTCAAAAACTTGGCGCAAATAGGCCAAGTATTTTTCGTCATCGCACATGCCTTTGCCGGGCGAATCTGACAATTTGGCCACAGGCTGACCGTTGCAACGGGTCATCTTGATGACAATCTGCAGCGGCTCATAACCCAGGTCGTTGGTCAGGTTGGTGCCCACCCCAAAGGCCAATTGGCAACGCCCCTGAAATTGCTGAAACAACTCAATCGTGCGCGGGATGGTCAGGCTATCACTGAAGATCAGGGTTTTGGTTTTGGGATCGACCCGGTTGTGCTGGTAGTGCGCAATCATGCGTTCGCCCCAGCTGAAGGGGTCGCCGCTGTCGTGGCGTGCACCGTCAAAGAGCTTGCAAAAATACAGATCAAAGTCACGCAAAAAAGCGTTGAAGCCGTACACATCGGACAGCGCAATGCCCAAGTCGCCGCGGTACTCTTTGGCCCAAGATTCAAAAGCAAAAATTTGGCTGTCCCGCAAACGCGGCCCCAAGGCTTGGCAGGCCTGCAGGTATTCGTGCGCCATGGTGCCCAGCGGGGTCAGGCCCAAAACATAGGCGTAATACACATTGCTGGTGCCGGCAAATTGGCCTGAAGGTCCGGTCCCCAATCGGGCAGACAAGACGCGCAAAACTTCTTCGTGCCATGCCCGAGAAAAGCGCCGGCGAGTGCCGTAATCGGCAATCTTGAGTGTTTCCAGACCGGTGGCTTGCAGTTGTGCAATTTTGGTGTCCAGCCGGCGCCGACCTTCCATCAAATCAGGCACTTTTTGGCTGTTGCGGAAGTACACCTCATTGACGATGGCCAGCACCGGAATCTCAAACAAGATGGTGTGCAACCAAGGTCCGCGGATGGTGATGTCGATGTCGCCGGAGGGCAGTGGCGTGACTTCGATGTATTTTTCGTTGAGCTTGAAGAGGGCCAAAAAGTCGACAAAGTCGCTTTTGATGAAACGCAACGAGCGCAGGTAGCGCAACTCACCTTCTTTGAAAGGCAAGCTGCACAAAGACAGGATTTCTTCCCGGATTTCTTTGACAAACGGGGCCAACGGGACGCCGGGATTGCGGCACTTGAACTTGTATTCGACCTGGGCGCCGGGAAACTGGTGCAGGACGACCTGCATCATGGTGAATTTGTACAGGTCGGTGTCAAGCAGACTGGTGATGATCATGGTGGTTTGTCTCTGGCGGCTTGAAGCCGCTCATGTTTGTGCCTCAGTGTAAGGGATGCGCAAGCCCCAAACGCCCACTGGTCAACTGCAAAACCCGGTCGGCATGGGCCGCCAAAATGTTGTTTTGCTCAGACACCAACAAGCTCAGACCCTCCCGGCGCAATTGCAGCAAAGCCTCGCGCAGCGCCTGCACCAAAACCGGGGCAATGCCCTCGCAAGGCTCGTCCAACAACAACAAACGCGGGCCGGTCATGAGGGTACGGGCGATGGCCAACATTTGTTGCTCGCCGCCGCTCATTTGGCTGGCCGGTCGGCGCAGCATCTGCCCCAACACGGGAAACAACGCCAGCACCCGGTCGTATTGCTGGTTCATGGCGGCTTTGGAGGGCCCCCTTGCGGCAATCCACAGGTTTTCTTGCACCGACAAACCGGTGAACAAACGTCGGTCTTCGGCCACAAAGCCCAAGCCCGCTTGCGCCCTTTGGTGTACCGGCCAGTGACTCAAAGATTGGCCAGACCAAACAACTTCACCATTCACGCGCGGCCCCAAACCCATCAAGGACTGCAGCAAACTCGATTTGCCCGCGCCGTTCAGGCCCTGCAACACGACCCACTCACCCGCCTCAACCGAGAGCGAGACATCGAACAAGGCTTGCGCTTGACCATACCAAGCATTCAAGTGACTAACCTGAAGCGACGCTTCACGCATGGCGGCCTCCTGCCGAGGTGGGCGTCTGGACACCGGTTTCGGCTTTGGCTTGGGCTTGGGCATCGAACTGGGCATCAGCTTGGGCATCAGCTTGAGCTTGTGTTTTGAAGTCCATGCCCAAATAGTGCTTCAGAACCTGCGGGTCTTGGGCCACTTGGTTCGGCGTGCCATCGGCCACCAAGCGGCCTTGCATCAGCACCATGACCCTGTCGGCCACGCCAAAAACGGCGTCCATGTTGTGCTCGGTGTAGAGCACCGTGACGCCTTGCGCGGCAACTTGGCGGACCAATGCCATCATTTCGGCACGCTCGGCCAAGGCCAAACCCGCGGCTGGTTCATCCAACAACAACAGCGCGTCATGGGGCTCTGCTGGCAAGCCCGCCAAGGCCATCGCCAACTCGAGTCTTTTCTTGGCCCCATAAGGCAAATCGGCAACCGTTGTCTGCGCCAAGGTGTGCAAGCCCGTCTGCGTCAGCAGATGCATGGCACGCTCGGGTTGGCGCTGGCTCAAGCGGTCCCACCAAGCCAGTGGGGCAGCATCGCGCAAGACCAATTGAATGTTTTGCAAGGCGGTGAGCGCCTCAAAGGTTTGGGCCACTTGGAAAGTGCGCGCCACCCCCAGTTGTTGCCGTTGTGCAGGCGATTGCCCAAGCAAAGTGTGGCCCTGCCAAGTCACCCGCCCCGCCGTCGGCACCTGTTGTCCGGCCAAGCAAGCAAAACAGGTGGATTTGCCTGCGCCGTTGGGGCCAATCAAGGCCACACACTGACCGGCGGGCACATCAAAGTCGACCCCATCCAGCGCATGCACGCCGCCAAAATGCTTGACCAACCCACGCACGTGCAAGCCAGCACCCTCACCTCCTAATTCACCGGCCCATTCACCCATCACTTGACCTGTATTTACACCTGCAGCTTTGCTGCTGACTGTGCCTGTGCCTGTGCCTGTGCCCGTTTCTGCAGATGTGGCGGGTCCTGCATTTCCAAGCACAGTGGCTGTGGTGTCTGACGGACTCATGCGCTTTGCCCTTTCGAACCCCTGAGGCGGGCCCAGCCTTGTTGCCAACCGCCCAACACGCCACTGGGGGCCAGCACCATGACCACCATGATCAACACCCCCAAAATGCCGCGCCAATAGTCAAGGCCTTGCCCCAACTCAGCGCCGCCCCACACCAGCAAAGTGCTGCCCACCGCAGCGCCCCACAACTGGTGCACACCCCCTAACAAAATCACCAGCAAGGCATCGACCGACATGGCGACCGACGCCACAGACGGGAATACAGCCCCTTTGAACGCCGCCCACAAGCCCCCGGCCAGTCCGGCGAGCAACGCGCTTCCGACAAACACCTGGTAGCGCAACAGCTGCACCTGCAAGCCGCTGGCGGCTGCGCGCATGGGTGCATCACGCAGCGCTTGCAATGCGGCTCCCCGACTGGACTTCACCACCCGCGCCATGCTGGCCACGGCCAACAGCGACAGCACCAACAACACCGCATCCCACAGCGGCCGGTCTGCAGCATCGATCAGACGCAGCCCAATCAGCCCGTTATCTCCTCCGGTGAGGCCCACCCATTGGGTGGCACCGGCCCAGACCATTTGTGCCAGCGCCAAAGACAACATGGCCAAATAGACACCGCTGCTGCGCACCACCAAGGCCCCAAAAACCAGTGCCACAGCCAGCGCCAGCGCCATGCCGGCCAGCAAGGCCCAGCCCAAACTGGCGCCCCAGTTCAAGTGAGCCAGCGCCGCGCCATAGGCCCCCAATGCAAAAAAAGCCGCATGGCCAAAGCTGACCAAACCACCCAAAGCCATCATCCACTGCAGGCTGAGACCAAACAGCATCATGACCATCACGTCTTCGGCCAAGCTGCGGCCATAGTCGCCCTGCCCCCAAGCCAGCAGCGTCAGGCCCACAAACAAAGCCACGAAAACAGCGCGGCCCCCGAAGCCCACAGGCCAGAGCGAAAAAACAGGCACGCTTTCGCGCTGCTCAGTGTGCGCGGTCGACCCCGCCAAGCCTTGCGGACGCCACACCAGCACCACCGCCATGGTCAAAAACACCAGCACCAAGGTCGCTTGCGGGAAAAAATTCAACCCCAAGGCATGGATCACGCCGATCAACATGGCCGCTGCAAACGCACCACCAATGCTGCCCAGCCCGCCGGTGACCACCACCACAAAGGTCTCAACCACCACATTCACATCCATCTGCAAATGGGCCGGTTCACGTGGCAACTGCAACGCCCCCGCCAAGCCTGCCAAGCCACAGCCCAGCATGACCACGCCCAGCATGATGGGCGCGGGGTTCACGCCCAATGCGTCGAGCATGTCGCGGTCTTGCGTGGCCGCTTTCACGCGTTGTCCCCAGCGTGTTCGGGTGAGCAACAAATGCAAACCCAGCCACACCAACGGCCCCAGCAGCAAGGTCACAACCTGCCAAGTCGGAAAGAAAGACTCACCCAGTTGGATCGCCCCTTTGAGACCGGGAAAGCGAGGGGCAAAAACCTCTTCAGGCCCAAAAAACCAGCGCATCGCGTCGTGCAGCGCCAGCGTCAGGCCAAAGGTGGCGACCAATTGGTACAGCTGTGGCGCATGGCGCATGCGCTTTAACAGCAGCCACTCGGTGAGTGCCCCCAACAGAGCCGCCAAGGCCGCACCCATGAGCATCGCCAAGCCATAGCCCCAGGCCGACTCGCCCCAAGCGGGCCACCAATTCGTCACGGCATGGGCCGACCACAAAGCCCCCAGCATGAAGAAGCTGCCGTGCGCGAAATTGACGATCCGGGTGACACCAAAAATCAGCGTCAAGCCCGAGGCCATCAAAAACAAGGTGGTGGCGTGGCTCAGGCCATTGAGCAGTTGCAGCGCCAGTGCATCGAATCCCAAACCAAGTCCTTGAATTGAAATGGGTGCGCGTTACTCTACCCAGTGGGTGAAGTCTTGCGACTGCACACGGGTGGTCTTGAAGGTGTTGACCAAGGCGGCCTCATCGGCATAACCGAGCGACATGCCGCACACCACCATCTCGTTCTCGCCCGCACCCACGTGGGGCAAGATGATTTTGGAGAAACCGTTCCAAGCGGCTTGCGGGCAGGTGTGCAGACCGCGTGAGCGGGCCGCAATCATCAAGGTTTGCAAAAACATGCCGTAGTCCAACAGGCTGCCGCGGCCCATGACTTTGTCGATGGTGAAGATGAGGCCCACAGGCGCATCAAAGAAGCGGAAATTCTGTTGCTGCTGTTGGTGCATGCGCTCTTTTTCGCCCTTGCCAATGCCCAACACACCATACAGACCAAAGCCACATTCACGGCGGCGGTCGATGTAGGGGCTGACCCATTTTTCAGGGTAATAGTCGTAGGCCTCGGCGTGTTCAGCGGCCAAAGCCGGGTTGGCAGCAATCGCGTCGTGTGCGGCGCAGGTTTTGGCCACCAACTCGTCGCGCTTGGCGCCTTGCAACACATACACCTTCCAAGGCTGGGTGTTGGTGCCGCTGGGCGCGCGCGCTGCAAGTTCGAGCACTTCTTGAATCAATGTGCGGTCGACCGCCTTGGGCAGAAAAGCGCGGGTTGAAAAACGGCTCAACACCGCGGCATCGACGCTGGAGGGGTCGTTCACGCGGGTGCTGACCTGAGGGCCAATGTTCAAAATCGTCATAGCAAGGTCTCCAAAAATGTTTTGAGTGCGGCCGGCAGAGGCTCCGGGCGACGGGTTTCTCGGTTCACATACACGTGCACAAAATGGCCCCGGGCAGCAGTTAACGCTTCACCTTGGGCAAACAGGCCCACCTCGTATCGAACACTGGAGCTGCCCAATTTGGCCACGCGAATGCCAGCATCAATGGTTTGGGGGAACGCCAGCGGGGCGAAATAAAAGCATTGGGTTTCCACCACCAAGCCAATGGTCGAGCCGGTATGGATGTCCAACACGCCTTTTTCAATGAGCGTGGCGTTGACGGCCGTGTCGAACCAACTGTAATAAACCACGTTGTTCACATGGCCGTAGACGTCGTTGTCCATCCAGCGGGTGCTGATGGCGCGAAATGCCTTGTAGCTGCTGCGAGCGTCAGGCTGGGGTTTCACGGGCGCGGTCATGGGAGCCGATTGTGCCAGCGTTGCCAATAGGTCATGGCCACGCTCCAGGTCTGCATTTGCACCTGCACGGTGGTCTCAATGTCGTGGCCGTAACCTCCACCCATGCACATCACCACGGGCAGTTTTCTTTGCCAAGCCCAGTCCAACACCACGCGGTCGCGGGTCTGCATGCCATCGGCGGTGAGCTTGAGCCGGCCCAGCCGGTCGCCCTCGTGCGGATCGGCGCCCGCCAGATAAATCACCAAATGCGGGTCAAACCGGTCTTGCAAGGTTTGCAAGGCTTGGTGCAAAGCTTCTAAATAAGGCTCATCGGTGCAGCCATCGGGCAAGCCAATATCGAGATCGCTGGGTTCTTTGCGAAACGGGAAGTTCTTTTCGCCATGCAGCGACAAAGTGAAAACACTGGGGTCGTTCTCAAAAATGGCCGCTGTGCCGTTGCCTTGGTGCACATCCAGATCGATCACGGCCACCTGCAGTTTTTGGCGGTGGTGACGCCAGCGCTCGGCTTGCATCAGGCGTGCAGTGACGGCAATGTCATTGAAGACACAAAAGCCACCACCGCGGTTGGCATAGGCGTGGTGGGTGCCGCCCGCCAAATTGCCCGCCACGCCTTGCTGCAGGGCATCGCGTGCGGCCGCCACCGTGGCGCCCACCGAACGGCGAGCCCGCTCGGCCATGGCTGGACTCCAGGGAAAACCGATTTCGCGTTGCACCAGAGGCTCGAGGCTGCCTGTCGAAACGCCCTGAATGTAGGCTGGCGTGTGCACCAAAGCCAACTCGCCATCGCTGGCCGCAGGAGCCTCGCGCAACTGCACCCCCGGCAACTCTTGGCTCAAGCGGTCACGCAGGCGGCTGTACTTTTGCATCGGAAAGCGGTGGCCTTCGGGCAAGGGCAAAACAAAGTGGTCAGCGTAATAGGCGTGCATGGGTCGACTTAAGCAGGCCCCGATTCTAGAAAGCCCACTCTAAACTGCACGGAATGGGGCAAAAGCCCCTTGCAATACCCCGTATAAACCCTAAAATTCAACGCATGCTGCACTGCAACAAAGTTGTACGGCCCAGGCCAGTTTCGGCGCAGTCTCTTTGAAAACCTTTTTTATTGATCTGGAGATCCTCATGATGACCGCTGAACAAATCGTCGCCTCGCACAAAGCCAACGTTGAAACCCTGTTTGGTTTGACCGCCAAAGCCTTTGAAGGCGTGGAAAAATTGGTCGAATTGAACATGAGCGCTGCCAAAGCCGCTTTGGACGAGTCCGCCAACAAAACCCAAGCCGTGTTGAGCGTGAAAGACGCCCAAGACCTGTTGGCCATGCAAGCCAGCCTGTTCCAGCCTTTGGCTGAAAAAACAGCTGCTTACAGCCGCCACCTGTACGACATCGCTTCTGGCACCGGTGGCGAGTTCACCAAAGCCTTCGAAGCCCAAACTGCAACTGCACAAAAGCAATTTGCTGCCTTGGTCGACAGCACTGCTGCCAACGCGCCTGCAGGTTCCGAGCAAGCCGTTGCCATGATGAAGGGTGCCGTGACTGCCGCCAACACCGCTTTTGAGTCTGTGCAAAAAGCCGTCAAGCAAGCCACCGAATTGGCCGAGTCCAATTTGGCTGCCATGACCCAAACTGCCGCTCCTAAAGCCACTTCTAAAAAGAAGTAAGCCATTTTTGCTGGGGCGAGGCTGTTCTCAGCCGCCACGGCACTGACAAGTTGTCTCCTCGGATCTCTTTGAATTTCGTCAGGGAAACAGGGATCCCTTCAAGGGCTGGTCGAAAGACCGGCCCTTTTTTTATCTCAGCGGCCCATTTCAAAGTCGGCCATTTTCGCTTTGAGCGTGGGCAACAGCGCTTGCATCGCAACACGGCCCGCTTCTATCGAGCGTGTGCGGGCACCAAAGTCTGCACTCTTGACCCCCGACAACGCAGGTCGAACCACCAAATTGGCTTCTCGCAAGGCCAAGGTGTTGATGCTCTTGCCCATGATGGTGAAGGTCTGCAACAAGATTTGAAACGTGTCACCGGGTGAGTGGCCATCGGGGTCGCTCGAAATATCGACGGCGATCACAAAATTAGCCCCCATCTCGCGCGTTTGGCGCACCGGCACCGGGGCCACCAATCCCCCATCCACATATTCCCGATCGCCAATGCGCACAGGCTGAAAAACTGCGGGAATGGCGCTCGAAGCCCGCACAGCCGTTCCCGTGTTGCCGCGTCTGAAGGTAATGGGCTCGCCACTGCCCAAATCGGTGGCCACAATGCCCAAAGGAATCTTCATTTGCTCCAGATTGAGGCCCCCCACTTGGGTGTTCACATACTTGGCCAGGGCCTCACCCCGCAACGCCCCACGGTTAAGAATCGGCAAGATCCAGTCGGTGATGTCGGCTTCTTGCATGCTTTCAGCGGCCCGAGTGAGCTCAGCCGTGCTTTTGCCGCTGGCATACAGCGCCGCCACCAAACTGCCCGCCGAGGTGCCCACCAGATAGCGCGGCGTCAAGCCAGCCTCTTCCAACACCTGAATCACGCCCAAATGCGCAAACCCTCGCGCCGCCCCACCGCCCAATGCCAGTCCCAGCTTGACCTCACGCCGTTCCGGTACGGTGGGCACGGGGCTGGGTTCGACCATCGGCTCCGCCACCGACACTTTGCTGGCGGTGCTGCAGGCTGACAACATGCTGGCCAAGAGCAAGGCGTACAACAGGCTGGCCCCTCGAAATGGCATGAAAAACTTCGATAACTTCATTTTTTCTCAAAACTTATTGATAATGATTCGCATTTGGATTACACTCACCCCATCCAATCCACGAAATGCTAACGCTATGACACTTTCCCCTTCGCTCATCACCCTCGCTTGCCTGCTGACGGTCAGCCCCCTCATGGCGCAAGACAAGGTGCTGAACATCTACTCTGCCCGGCATTACCCCACCGACGAAGCCATGTACAGCGACTTCACCAAGGCCACGGGCATCAAGATCAACCGGGTGGATGCGGACGATGCCGGTATTCTCGCGCGTCTCAAAGCCGAAGGCGCCGCCTCCCCTGCCGATGTGATTTTGCTGGTCGACGCCGCCCGCTTGTGGCGTGCCGAAGTCGACGGTCTTTTCTTGCCCGTCAAATCGCCAAAGCTCGAAGAAGTCATCCCGGCCAACTTGCGCGCCAAGCCAGCCGACAACGGCGGCACGGCTTGGTTTGGCCTGTCCACCCGAGCCCGCGTGGTGGTGTTCGACAAGGTGAAGTTCAACAAATCCGATGCCGACAGCTACGAAAAACTGGCCGACCCTAAATTCAAAGGCCAATTGTGCATTCGCTCAGGCTCCCACCCCTACAACCTGAGTTTGTTTGGCGCCATGACCGAACACTTGGGCCCCCAAAAAACAGAGGTCTGGCTGAAGGGCCTGGTGGACAACATGGCACGCAGCCCCAAAGGGGGCGATACCGACCAAATCAAAGGCGTGGCCACGGGTGAGTGCGGCGTGGCCGTGACCAACACCTATTACTTGGCTCGGATGATGCGTTCGAGCAGCCCGGCTGACCGTGCTGTGACCGAAAAAATCGGCGTGGTGTTCCCCAATCAAAGCAGTTGGGGCACACACCTGAACATCGCTGGCGGTGCGGTGGCACGACATGCCAAAAACGCCGACAACGCGGTCAAGTTCTTGGAGTACTTGGCCAGCCCCTCAGCGCAAAACCACTTTGCCAACGGCAACAACGAGTGGCCCGTCGCCAAAGGTGTGAGCTTCGACAACCCAGCGCTGAAAGCCATGACCGGGGGCAGCCTCAAGAGCGAGCTGCTGCCCATCAGCGCTGTGGGCATGAACCAGATCAAGGTGCAGCAAATGCTAGACCGCGTTGGGTTCAAGTAAACCCAACACGGCCCTGCCGCTCACGAGCGAATCAAGTGGTCAAAGGCGCTGAGGGCCGCCTTGGCGCCCTCGCCTGCCGCGATCACAATTTGCTTGTAGGGCACCGTGGTGCAGTCACCGGCGGCGAACACGCCGGGCACATTGGTGTGGCCCTTGGCGTCCACCACGATCTCACCAAACTTGGAAAGCTCGACCGTGCCCTTCAAGAACTCGGTGTTGGGCACCAAGCCGATTTGCACGAACACGCCAGCCAATTCCACATGGTGCTCGGTGCCGGTGGCGCGGTCTTTGTAACGGATGCCGTTGACCTTGCTGCCATCACCGGTGATCTCGGTGGTTTGGGCGTTGGTGTGCACCGTCACGTTGGGCAAACTGTTCAGCTTGTTCACCAGCACCGCGTCGGCCTTGAGTTGCTCGGCAAACTCGATCACGGTGACGTGCTCGACGATGCCGGCCAAGTCAATCGCCGCTTCGATGCCGGAGTTGCCGCCGCCAATGACTGCCGTGCGCTTGCCTTTGAACAACGGGCCATCGCAATGGGGGCAATAGGCGACGCCTTTGTTTTTGTATTCGGCTTCGCCGGGCACGTTCACATTGCGCCAGCGCGCGCCGGTGGACAAGATCACGGTTTTGGCCTTGAGCGTGGCGCCGTTTTCCATCTGAATGTGCACCAAACCGTCGGCCCCTGCAGGCGTCAATTTGTCGGCGCGTTGCAGATTCATGATGTCCACGCCGTATTGGCGCACTTGCGCTTCCAGCGCGGCAGCAAACTTGGGGCCGTCTGTCTCCAGCACTGAAATGTAGTTTTCAATCGCCATCGTGTCGTTGGTCTGGCCGCCAAAGCGCTCAGCCGCCACGCCCACGCGAATGCCTTTGCGGGCTGCGTACACGGCAGCCGCCGCGCCCGCGGGGCCACCGCCGACGATCAGCACTTCATAGGGGTCTTTGGCATCCAACTTGGCCGCTTCGCGGGTGGCAGCTCCGGTGTCCAGCTTGGCCACGATTTCTTCCACGCTCATGCGGCCGGAGCCAAACACTTGTCCATTCAAGAAGACCATGGGCACAGCCATGATCTGGCGCTCTTCGACTTCCTGCTGGAAGGCACCGCCTTCGATCACCACGGTTTTCACCTTGGGGTTGAAGATGGCCATGAGCGACAAGGCCTGCACCACGTCCGGGCAGTTGTGGCAGCTGAGCGACATGTAAACCTCAAAGCTGAAGTCGCCGTCCAGCGCTTTGATGCTGTCAATGATTTCGGGCTCGACCTTGGGCGGGTGGCCGCCTGTCCAGAGCAAAGCCAACACCAACGAGGTGAACTCGTGGCCGAGGGGCAAGCCGGCAAAGCGCACGCCCTGGCTTTCGCCTTCTCGCACCACCTGAAATGAAGGCTTGCGTGCGTCGTTGCCCGAGGTGTCCAAGCTCACCTTGTCGGACAAGCCCACGATGGTCTCGAGCAGTTCTTTCATCTCGGCGCCAGTCTGGCTGTCGTCGAGCGATGCGACCAAGCGAATCGGCTGGCGCAACAAGCCAAGGTATTGCTGCAATTGGGCTTTGAGGGTGTCGTCGAGCATGGTTTTCTCCTGTTTCAGGCTGCACATCTCCAAGACCTCGCTTGTGGCGGGGCCTCAGAAAAAAGGGGTTTTGGGGAAGTCGTTGAGGACAGCACAACCCGGCTTGTGGTCTGGCTGCGCTGTGCTCAACGCCCTGCAAAGGCAGGGTGTTGAAAGCCCCGATGAACAGGGCTCAAGGTCAAGATTTAGATCTTGCCGACCAAGTCGATGGAGGGAGCCAAAGTCTTGGCGCCTTCTTTCCACTTGGCTGGGCACACTTGGCCGGGGTTGGCGGCGGTGTACTGAGCGGCCTTCAGCTTGCGCAGGGTTTCCGACACATCGCGGGCGATTTCGTTGGAGTGCACTTCGGCGGTCTTGATCATGCCTTCGGGGTTGATGATGAAGGTGCCGCGCAAAGCCAGGCCTTCTTCTTCAATGTGCACGCCAAATGCGCGTGTCAGGGCGTGTGTGGGGTCGCCAATCAAAGGGAACTTGGCCTTGCCCACCGCAGGCGATGTCTCGTGCCACACTTTGTGCGAGAAGTGGGTGTCGGTGGTCACGATGTAGACCTCGGCACCGGCTTTTTGGTACTCGGCGTAGTTGTCAGCCGCGTCTTCGATTTCGGTGGGGCAGTTGAAGGTGAAAGCGGCGGGCATGAAAATCAGCACAGACCACTCGCCCTTGAGGGTTTCGTTGGACACTTGAACAAACTTGCCGTTGTGGAAAGCTTGGGTTTTGAATGGCTGAACTTGGGTATTGATCAAAGAGGACATGGTGATTTCCTTGGTTGGTTTAAAAAAACTATCGAATGAGAAAACTCATTGGTAGCAATCATAATTCAACCTAGGGTTTTTACTCATGAGTTGTTCCTATCGGCTCGATAGCGAAAAGCTTCAGCCGGACAAGCTTCATGGCTTCAAGCCTATACCCCACCCACTCCCCACCCACTCCCCTACGACCTCAGCCCACCCCGCCAAGCCCATACTTGTATGACCCACACCCTAGGATCCACCCTCTGGAGCCCACTACAAGGGGTAAGTCAGGCCAGTAGGTTTTTTCAGGACTGCCCTGTCCCTCGCGCTTTGAGCGCCCCCACGGCCAAGCACAGCCAAGCCAAAATCCAAGCGCCACCGCCCCAAGGCACGGCGGCGCGCAGGGTGTCCCAGCCCCATATGTTCCGGGCATAAAGATTCAGGCTGAACAGCAACACCCCGGCCAGCATGAGCCCACCCGCGACCAGCAACCAACGCGATGGGCCCCAGCACGAGAGCGCCAAAGCCACCAACAAAAGCCCCAGCGAATGAAATTGCTGTTGGGTCAAGGCGGTTTGCACCATCACCGGCATGCCGCCACTGAAGACCGGCAAATGCGCAAACGCGGCACTGAACACCACACTGGCGCCAGCGCTCAAGGCGCCCAGCAACCCATAAATGCGAGCCGAACGCGGCACAGAAGAAAAAGCAAGTGTTGTCATGGCGTCAATCCTGATGAATGGTGCTGATTGGAGCACGGCTGGAGGCCTGATTTTCGGCGAGGGTTGTGCATAATTGACGTTGACGTAACGTCAATCAAATTCTGGAGATCAACATGGACATTCAAGGCAAAGTTTTCATCGTCACAGGCGGCGCTTCGGGCTTGGGCGAAGGCACCGCCCGCATGCTGGCTGCCAACGGAGGCAAAGTGGTGATTGCCGACATGCAAGCCGAAAAAGGCGAAGCCATTGCCCAAGAGTTGGGCGGCGCATTCGTCAAGTGCGATGTGAGCAGCGAAGCCGATGGCCAAGCGGTGGTGGCCAAAGCCGTCTCCATGGGCAAACTGATGGGCTTGGTCAACTGCGCGGGCATTGCACCCGCCGAAAAAACCGTGGGCAAAAACGGCGCGCACAACTTGGGTGTGTACACCAAGACCATCATGGTCAATTTGGTCGGCAGCTTCAACATGATTCGCTTGGCCGCTGAGGCCATGTGCAAAAACGAACCCGAGGCCACCGGCGAACGCGGCGTCATGATCAGCACGGCCAGCGTGGCCGCTTATGACGGACAAATCGGGCAAGCGGCCTACGCCGCATCCAAAGGTGGCGTGGTGGGCATGACCTTGCCCATTGCGCGCGACTTGGCACGCAATGGCATCCGCAACATGACCATCGCCCCGGGCATCTTTGGCACGCCCATGTTGTTTGGCATGCCGCAAGAAGTTCAAGACGCTTTGGCTGCAGGCGTCCCCTTCCCCAGCCGTTTGGGCACGCCGCAGGACTACGCCAAATTGGCCAAACACATCTTCGAAAACGACATGCTCAATGGCGAGGTCATTCGCTTGGACGGTGCCATTCGTCTGGCACCCAAGTAAGGGTTCGGGGCACGGCAAAGCACGCTCAGGCTTTGCCGGCGGCCCCCATCACACTCAAGCCCAGCCAAACCGCCACATAGGCCGCGCTGAACAACAGCACGGCGGCGATGTCGGCCCTGCCGCCCCAAAACCGGTCCCATAACCGGCCTGATAAACGGTCTGATAAACGGCCCGATAAACGGCCCCATGGCCCGCCCCCGACTTCGCGCGCGGGCAGGCCCAAGCGCTGAATCCACCACCCCACCAAGGGGATGAACTGCTGGGCGTGCACAGCCAAAAAATGGGCCGGCCGCAAGTCATGCGACGCATGCCAACCGAACACGGGCAAGCCAACGCCCGCCGTCGGTTGTTGACCGCCCAGCATGAAGCCACTGATGGTGGACAACACAAAGGTCAAGACCAAGCCCAACAGCACCGCCAGCGTCAAGGGCGTGAGCGTGTCTGATTTTTTGATCTGCCAAATTTCCCAAGCCAACCACGCTTGCGATGCCACCAAGCCCACTGCCGCCACCGCCATCAAGCCAAACAACATCGCATGCCATGCATCTCGCGTGTTGTAGTGCGAGCCTTCTCCCCAAGCAGCTTGAAAGCTGATGTAAGCCACCTCAAACAACGAGGTCACGATGAGCAAGGCAGCGATGCCTTGAAACGCGCGGCCTTGCCCCACTTGCGGC
>JACCDX011113789.1_pt1 | contig 19544 bp, 9 predicted proteins | sample 7449681 | NCBI WGS metagenome assembly JACCDX01 (sample SAMN15323450, study PRJNA562643) | freshwater metagenome | isolation source: river surface water | place: USA:Blue River Watershed | collected 2017-08-18
CATTTTTATGAATATGCCAAGCAATCGATGTGTAAATATTAATTGCTCCATTACGTCTCATTGCTCGAAGACGTGTTGTGAGATAATATGGATCGAAGGTTTGACCATACCAATCTCCATTTACAAAAACTTTCACTGAATACGCAATATCATATGGTTTCAATGAATCAATTGTCTTTACACCAAGTTCATCTAAACAGTTAAAAATCACCGTCGCATCACTTGGCACCGTAATATACGCCATTAAAGACATATTTTTTGTAATACCAATATTAGCACCTTCAGGAGTTTCAAAAGGACAGATTAATCCATATTGTGTATTGTGAAGTTGACGAGGTTCTGTTTGTTTTACATTTTTATCAAGATCAGATACAACACGACGCAAGTTCGACATTGTACCAAGGAAAGATACACGTTGAAGTACTTGTGCTACACCTTTCTTCATTTGAGCAGATGATTTAAGACCCCAATTACCTGTACTGAGTGCGAATTTAATACCACTCTCAATATCATTGGGTTTCAGTTTGTTTTGAAGATTCTTAGGAAGTTCCATCATATGAGCAGGTCCTTGTAACATCTCCTTTTCACACGCTCCTTTGAGTTCCTTAAAGAAACGACCAAAGTAATCACGGAAAAGTTGTGCCATAAGTTCACCACTTGTATCAATACGTTTATTCATATACGAATCACGATCATCATATGGAAGAATTCCAAGATGACATTTAAACATTTTATTAATCATATAACCGAGATAATACGCCTTTTTAATTGGATTCATTCCAACATGAGGAAAGAGTTCATTACAAAGAATTTCAAAAGTATATCTAAGTTTTGATTTCGTACTCTTTGTAGTAGGAATACCCATCATATACTTTGAAATATATTCAAGTGCTTCCTCTTGTGTTTGAATCGGTTTTGACTCTTCAATCGATGCTTTAAAGAGATCAATAATAGGACGATTTGCTTCATTATCAATATCATAAGTAATCAGTTCAGTAATTGCGCGATCACTTTCATAACCAAGAGCGCGAAAAATAACAACCACTGGAAGATCATTTTTCAGTTTCTTAACACGGAAACGAAGTACATGACCACCAAGTGTCTCTTCCTTTGCTTTCATCTTAATATGAATCGATGAAACGTTTTTCGGCATATCAGGATGAATCGATTTCATCGAAACCTCCTCAATCTCCTTAGATCCAGGTTTCTTCTTGAAACAATATGCGCGATTTTCACATTTGCGCTCGTGATTTACAATAACTTTTTCAGAACCTTTTACAATAAAATAACCACCAAGATCATATTCACCTTCACCCATTTCGACTTTGGTCATATTGGATTGTTCTGAAAGAATACAGAATTTAGATCCGATCATAATTGGCATTTTACCAAGAGAGAATTTAAGAATATCAGGATGACGAATTTCTTGAACTTCACCTGTTTCAGTATTTGTCTTTAATGTTTTATGGTGAATATCAACATAAAGATTACTTGAATATGTTAACTTACGAATACGAGCCTCACTTGGAAACATAGGTTTATGAGGAGCATCTTGTAATACAGGTTTGGCAATTGCGACACGACCAAATTCTACAATATATGACTCACCATACATATCTTTTTCAGCATCATATGTTGATTTATCATTAATACGGAGTTGAAACTCTTTTTCATGAATAATATTCTCAAGTTGATAAGAAAGGAAATGATCAAAAGAGTCAATATGATGTTTAATTAATACATTATCTTGTTTGAAAAATGTATCAACAACATCCCATGTAGCATTTTCCCAATCGAAATTTTGTTCAACAAGTTGTTTAAGACCTTCATGATTAAGTTGAATTCCGGATTCTTGATTTTCCATTTTATAAAAATAGTTTGAACCTATATTATAACTATAGATAATATGTTTTTATATCAACCGGTTTTTTATATTTTTCTAATTCATTTTTTTTTTATTCTTAATAAATATTTTATTTATTAAGAATTTATAATAAATCGAATATAATAGTATAAATAGAGATGAATTTTAAAAAGAGTTATATAAAAATAGTAAATGATATAAATAAAAATAAATTATTTGTATTTATTCTTTTTATAATACTTTTACTTATACTATTTTATATATCTTATAAAAACAAAAGTATATATATTGAAAAATATGAAAATAATAATTATAATGAATTTTTAGAATTTATTAGTAAACACACATTTTATGATGAAGATGATAAATTAATTGACCATAAAAAAGAAGAGATTACTGAACAATTTCAAGCTTATCAATATATTACACCAGAAGATATTGTAATTGAATTAGGAGGAAGATATGGATCTGTTTCTACAGTAATTAATAAAATAGTTGATCATAAAAATGATCATGTAGTTGTAGAACCAGATAATAATGTAATACATTCTTTAGAAAAAAACAAAAGTATAAATAATTGTAATTTTACAATATGTCCTAAATTTATATCAAATAAAAATAAAAAAATTGTATATGATGGTTATGGTACTCGTGTAGAAGATAGTAATTCAAACGAAAAAAACAATAATCAATTAACATATCAAGAATTTAAAAAGTTATATCCTCAAAGATTTAATGTATTAGTTGCGGATTGTGAAGGATGTTTAGAAGAATTTTTAGAAATCATGGGTGATGATTTTGACTATTTAGATAAAATTATATATGAAGCTGATCAAGGACATATGTGTAACTATCAAAAGATTAAAGAAAAGTTATTAAATGCTGGATTTGTTGAAAAAGATAATAATAGTAACGTTCGATTTGTTTATATTAAAGAATAATAAAATATTATAAATAATAAAATATTATAAATAAGAAAATAATAAAATATAATAATAAAATATAATAATAGTATAAATAAAGATGAATTTTAAAAAGAGTTATATAAAAATAGTAAATGATATAAATAAAAATAAATTATTTGTATTTTTTCTTTTCGTAATACTTTTACTTATACTATTTTATATATCTTATAAAAACAAAAGTATATATATTGAAAAATATGAAAATAATAATTATAATGAATTTTTAGAATTTATTAGTAAACACACATTTTATGACGAAGATGATCAATTAATTGACCATAAAAATTATGAAATTGATGAACAATATCAAGTTTATCAATTTATTGAATCAAAAGATATTGTACTTGAATTAGGAGGAAGATATGGATCTGTTTCTACAGTAATTAATAAAATGGTTGATCATAAAAATGATCATGTAGTTGTAGAACCAGATAATAATGTAATACCTTCTTTAGAAAAAAATAAAAGTATAAATAATTGTAAGTTTACAATATGTCCTAAATTTATATCAAATAAAAATAAAAAAATTGTGTATGATGGTTATAGTACACATATAGAAGATTCAAATGAAACAAGTAATAATCATCAATTAACATATGAAGAATTTAAAAAGTTATATCCTCAAAAATTTAATGTATTAGTTGCGGATTGTGAAGGATGTTTAGAAGAATTTTTAGAGATCATGGGTAATGATTTTAATGATTTAAATAAAATTATATATGAAGCTGATCAACCTCATATTTGTAATTATGATAAAATAAAAGAAAAGTTATTAAATGCTGGATTTGTTGAAAAAAATAAGAGTTTTAAAGATGTCGATCGATATGTTTATATTAAAGAATAATAAAATAATAAAATAATAAAATTTTTAGTTATTATCAATAAATTTTATATAAGGATATGAATGTTTATAATGACCATATCCTATTTTTCCATCTTCATCTTTTAATTGTAAACCAGATGAATATAATATTCCAACTTTTGGATTTCCTGTACAAATATAATCTTCAGGTGCTGTATAATCATCACCAATTGTATCCGATAATTTCATAAAATATGAACCTTTTGTCCACCAAAAGTTTCCACTATAATGTAATTTATCAATATAATTAATTCCAACTGTATCATATTTATCTAATTCTTTAATACATAGATCGTATTTATGTATTAAAAAATATTCCATTAAATTTCTCCAATCTATAATATTTGGGTTATCATTAGTAACACCTTTTGAATGAAAATATAAGAATTTATCATTTTCTTTTATATAATTTTTTATTTTTAATAAAGTAAATCTTTCATATGTTTTATCATTTATTCCAATATCTTCTATACTAAATTTTTTACCACTATTTTGAATTAAATTTTTAATTTTATCAATATGATCTTCTTCTCCAGTTATAAAAACATAAATTTTATCTACACGATCATATAATCCACTAAATATAATTTTATTAATTTGATCATTTACTATATTATATGTTTTATGATTACAATAAATATGATAAAATATATATATATTTGATTTTTGTTCAAATTTTTCAATATTTATTTTTGAATAATACATAGTATAAAAAAGAAAAAGTATTAGAATGAATGTTATAAAAATATAAAATTTAAAAATGTGTTTCATTTATATTATAATTGATAATCTATAATATAAAAATAAATTTTATAAAAATAATAGTTTATAAAAATAATAGTTTATTATTAATTCCCCTGAATAATACTTTCTCCTTCACTTTGATTTACAATTGTAGGAACCACAACTAAACCATTTATTTTTTTTTCATTTATTAAATCTTTATATTTAATATCAATTTCTCGATCAATAAATTGTATTAAATTATATATTTTTTGTGCTGAACGTTTATTTACCATATATGCGTGTGTTCCCCAAGGATTATCGATATAACATAAATTATCTTTATATACTCCTTTATTACAATGATTTTGATTTAAACTTCCTAAATAGATCATATCAATATTCTCATTTTGATTATTTATATTTTCTAATATATTTTTTAATTCATTTTTAAAATTATTATTTAAAACTAAATCATCTTCAAAAATAATTGTCCAACCATCATATTCTGAAGAAGCTATTTTTTTTAATAAATTCATATGACTCATATAACAACCAATTTCACCATTAATAACTTTTTTTTTGCCCTCTATGGTTTTAGCATTATTATATCGATTTGTATTCCATGGTTGTTTTACAATTCCATCATTTTGTAATTTTTCAATATTTAATATTGAACCATTGACTGCTTCAAATAAATTTATTTGAATTTGCGCAATATTTTCTTGATTTTGAATATTTTCTAAACGTTGATCATTTCCGCTCATATGTACAACTTCAAATTTTGTTTCAAAATTATTAAATAGTTCATTTATAAAATTATTTTTATAAAAATAATAAAATAGATAAAAAAGAATTAAAATAAATAATAATAATAACATCATTTTATTCATTTTTTTCCATATACACTAAAATATATTTTTATATTTTATAAAAATATATAAAAATAAATAACATAAAAAAAATAAATTTATACAATCATACTTTGATTTTCGTAATTTTGACGAACTAATGTTGGTACAACTACTAAACCATTAATTTTACCACTTTTCATTAATAAATCATAATTAACATCAATTGGATTATCAACATATTTAATTAATTCATATATTTTTTGTGCTGATCTTTTATTTACCATATATGCTTGTGTTCCATAGGGTGTATCTGGATAGCAAAGATTATTTTTAAATAATCCTTTATTACAATGATGTTGATTTGTATTACCTAAATAAATCATATCAACATTATCATTATCATTTTCATCAAGATCAATTAATATTTTATGTAATTCATCTTTAAAAGTATTACTTAATACTAAATCATCTTCAAAAATAATTGTCCAACCATCATAATCAGAATTTGCTATTTTTTTTAATAAATATAAATGACTTAAATAACAACCAATTTCACCTTTCATTATTTTATCTTTTAATTTTTCATTTGGTGCGTTATTATAACGATGTGTATCCCATGGTTGTTTTACAATACCTTCTTTATGAAGTTTTGGTATATCTATTTTTGAACCATTGACTGCTTCAAATAAATCGATTTGAATTTCCGCAATATTTTCTTGATTTTTAATATTTTCTAAACGCTCTTGATTTCCACTCATATGTACAACTTCAAATTTTGTTTCAAAATTATTAAATAATTCAATAGATGATACATTTTTTTTATAAAAATAATAAATAATGTAAAATAATAAAAATATAAATAAAATAAATAAAAATAAATAATAATTTTTGTTTATAACCATTTTATATTAACTATTTTATAAAAATATATTTTTATCATAAAATGAAATATTAAATATTATTATAATTTATAATTTATTTATATAAAATATGTGAAATTATATAAATAATAAATAGTAAATAGTATAATAAATGAAAAATTTATATAAACAAATATTTAAAAATAGATTTTATTTTATTCTTTTCTTACTTTTTATATTTTTTATATTTTTTATTCTTTTTTATTATAAAAAAAAGATTGAAAAATATGAAAATAATCAAAATCATCAAAATACAATTGTAATTGCTCGTTATAAAGAAGATGTATCATATCTTTTAAATGATGAATTTAAAAATTATAATATTATTATCTATAATAAAGGTGATGAAATAACAAATCCAGAAATTATAAATAAATATAAAATTATAGAATTACCAAATGTTGGAAAATGTGATCATACTTATTTACATCATATCATTGAAAATTATGAAAATATATCAAATGTAACCATTTTTTTACCTGCTTCTTTTTATTTTATGGATTATAAAAAAAATCGTGGATTAGAAATTATTAAACGTGTAAATAATACAAATAATAGTGTATTTCCAGCATCTCATTTAAATGGAAGTGTTTACGAAACAGATTATTTATATCATTTTCAACTTGATGAATGGAAAACTAGTTTTGAAGGTAATCAAGAAAATAATCAACAAAATAATACAAATTATAATACACTTATTTCTCCTATTCGACCTTATGGAGTATGGTTTGAAAAACATTTCCCAAATAATACGTGTCCATATGTAACATATATGGGAATGTTTGCTATTTCAAAAGATGATATATATAAAAATCATATTGAAAAATATAAAGAATTAATTTCATATATAGATCATCATGTAAATCCTGAAGCAGGACATTATATTGAACGCGCTTGGGTACCACTATTCTATCCATTCCAAGATGAATCTTGTATATATCACGATTTTTAATTCATATTTTTTAAATTTTAATTTGTTAATTTGTTAATAAATTAATTATTTGTTAACAAATAAGTTATATTATTTATAAGTTTAATTAAAGAGTGGTTTAAATTCGATATGATTATCGACTAATGCAATTTGTAAGACTTGATAAATATTATCAACTAAATATACTTTACAATGTTTGTAATAAATCATTTCAACACCGGGATATTCATAACAATCTTCAAATTCAATTTCATCAGGAATTTCAGCATCTTTTATGTGAATAAGTGGTGATGAATCTAAATGAAGGAATGAAGATGTTTTCATAAGTGGTATTACAGAAGTATCATTTAAATAAGTTTCTTTTAAATTTTTCATATTTCTATTTTCACTTCGTATCATTTGAACAATATCTTCTTTATTCTCTTTAGGTATTATAAACGTATTTATTCCAGCACGAATGGATCCATTTATTTTTGAATATACTCCTCCAATTTTCATTGAAAATCCTAATAAATTAATTTCACCCGTAATTGCGACATTATTACGTACTTTTGTATTTGTTAATAATGATACTAATGATAATGTAATTGCTTGACCACCACTAGGTCCATCTTTATTTACGGAAGAGTCATTAAAGTGAATATGAATACCATTATCTTCTCGTTCACTCAAACTCTTTTTAATATCATCTGGCATTAAATTATAAGCAACAGACATACATACATCAAAACTTTCTTTCATCATATCTCCTGCTAAACCCGTTGCCTTTTGAATCGATATTTTTTTATTTGATGATGGAATAAATACGGTTTGAATCTTTGATATACCACCACCATAACCTACACTTGAAGCATACATACCATAGGAGACACCGACGAGTGGTACTTTGATAATTTTGTCGAAACTCATTTTAGGTTTATCATCTAAAATTTCGTCAACTAACTCTTCATGAATTTGAATAGGATAATCAAAATCAGTACCCATAATACGTCGTAAGTTAATTTCACGAACAATATCATTTAATAGTTCACTTAATTTACGAACACCTGCTTCATATGTATAATTTTCAATAATATTTGATAAAAGTTTACTTGGGAATAGTATTTCATCTTTTGAAAAACCAGTATTTTTATAAATTTCAGGTAATACATAATTTTTACATATAATTACTTTATCTTGTTTACTTAATGGTTTGATTTTAACTTCTTGAATACGGTCTAATAAAATTTTATCTACATTATTTCGATCATTATACGAAAAGATAAAAATAACTTTTGATAAATCTAATGGTATTGAAGCAAAATATTTATCAAAGAATTCACTGTTTTGTGTTTGATCTGTAATATGTGTTAATATTGAAGCAATTTCACGACCATGTTCTGTTTTACTGATTTTATCTAATTCATCAATAAAAATAATTGGATTCATACATTTTGCTTCTATTAAAGCATCCGCAATTTTACCCCATGTTGACCCTAAATAAGTATAATTATGACCTTCTAATGTGCTACCATTGGAACTACCACCAAGAGGTAAGAAGATGATTGGACGACTTTCACCATTTTCATCGATTAAACATTTTGATAAACCATTTAAACAAATAGTTGTTTTACCAACACCGGGTGGACCTTGTAATCCGAGGCAAAATCCGCGTTTTCCTTTAGATGAAGTACTATTCATCATTTGACCTACTAAACGTTTAATTTGTTGTTTTGATTCTAAATGTCCGTGAACACATTTATCAAGTGTTTTATCAATATATTTCATATATTCTTTTTTATTCTTTTTAAATTCAATCCATTCAAGAACAATAGATTCAATTTCGTAAAAGTTTTTAATGACAAATTTGCGAAATTCTTTATTTAAATCATTTTGTTGGTGTATAGGAGAATTTTCATCATTTTTAATTTGATCATCAATTTCATATTCATCTTCATCAATAATGGTTAATTCGAGAGTATTTAATTTTTCAATTAATAAATTTAAATTATTTTCACTTACAAGATTTTCATTCATTAAATCATTTTTCATTTTACGAATTTGAGATAATTCGGTGATACATTTTTCTAATAATTGTTCATCTGGAAATTTATCTTTTTCAATCATATTTAATATAATATTTTGATTTCGTTCACTTAAATGATTTATATTTAATCCTTTTAATATATCATCACTTGTTATATCCACTGATTTACTTCGTTTTTTTCCAATTCGAACATTTATATCTTGATATTCTAAATTAAAATTTGATGGTTCATAATTTGATGATTCTTGATCAATATCATCAAATTCATCATGAATTTGATTTTGAATTGATTTTAATAATTTTTCTTCTTGATTTATTTCTTCTTTATATAATAAATATTTCTCTTTATTGTATTCAAATTTCATATTGATATTGAGTAATGGTAAGTAAATAACGTATTTAATTAATAAATCTTTACATAATTCAATAAATATATCATATTCATTATCACTATGATTTTTAATATTATTTTTGTAATGATTAATAATGGATAAAAGTAATGTATATAATTTTTTATTTTTACCTTCTAATTGAGATTCATCATAAGATACAATTTTCAATGAAAGTACTTGAATATAATTTTCTATTTTACTCTGAAAATCATGAAAGAATTTAATAATTTTTTCTTCTTTATATACTCCAAAAGGAATCTTTAATAATCCATCTAACCATTGTTGCGCTTTTACACTATTATCTTTAGAACCATTGATCTCTTTATATTTATCAAATGCTTTCGATTTTACAAAATCTGAACAATTCATATTTGTAATTCGTACATCATAAGGTATATCTGAAATTTGAATATTTGATAATTTCTTCTTTGTCTCTTCTTCTATGTTTTTTGTTTGTTTAAATAAACATTGAACTTTCCAATGTAACGATTGATATAATAAATCATATATTGGCATTCCATTCATAAAAATATTTTGAGTAGTTAAAAGATCATAAATAACATGTGCGGAAAATTGAGTATTTGTATCATAAAGTAAAAAGAGAGTTATAATTTTTCGCTGTCTTTCAATAGGTGATTTCATAAAATCTTTAACTAAAAGTGATAAATTTTTGTTTCGTAATGTATTAAACTCTTCATAATCCGATTTTAACATTTGTGTAATTTCACGTGTTGTTAAATAAATAAAATCTCTACTACTTAATTGACTTATATACATTTTTTTAAAATTATTTGGTACATCAATATATTCAATATCTTCTTCAATGTTTTTATTCTTCTCTTTAAATAAACTACTATTTTTAATAAATCCAAAAGAATCTTTTTTAAATACTCCATTTACAACAACAATATAATGATTGATATTATTTGGAAATATAATCGTTAATCCTTCAATCTTTTCATTTAATGTTTTTTGTTTAAAATGATTGATTTTATAATAAGGTAAATGTTTATCTTGAATACGTAAATTTTTATTCATATTTTCAATCTCTTTTTCATCACATATGATTTCACAACTAAATGGAAGGAAAAATTGATTAAAAAGTTGAATATATTCAGTATACTCTTTTGAGATAGATTTATAAAAATCATTATTATATGATATATAGAGATCATGATAAAAGAAATGTAATATAGTTTCAATATTTTTAAAAGATATATGTTTAATCACTTTTTTCATTTCATTGTATAAATCATTTATTTTTTTATCATGGTTTTTAATAACATATTTATTTTTTACATAATTTTCAATTTCATGATAAATTATTTCAATCGCTTTTAATCGCGATTGATATTCATCACTTTCAATATAACGATTGTTAATTAAAATATCTATATTTTCAATAATTGATAATATATATTTAGTGAAAATTTCATCTTTTCCGCTTGTTTTTTTATCAATTTTAACTTTTCGAGAAGATTGATCATTTAAAGAGTCATCATTTTCATGAATTTGTAATCGTTTGTGTTTGTGTTTTTGTAAATTTTCAATCTTTAAGTTTAAATCTTTAAACTTATCCATTATTAATTTATTTGTTAAAAAAAATCTTATTTACTATTAAATAAGATTTTTATATTTTTTATTTGACTTAAAAAAAATATTATTATTTATATATAATTATAAAAAAATGATTTTTGATAAGTCTAAAGAAAAGAATAAAGTATTTGAAGAAAAAGACTCTTTTTCTTCATCAAAAATGTCTGAAACCAATCGAAATAACAAACGCAAATACACAATTGAAGATAATAAAAAAAATATTATAATCACTTCTAAAGATAATAATAACGAAAATAATTTTAATAATAATAATAGTGATGATAATAATGATGAATATAAAGAAAAAAAACAAAAATTACTTGAAAAAGAGATTGATTTACTGAAAAAAGAATTAGAAATTATTGAAATGGAACGAAAAAATGATTTAGAAAAATTTGAAGAAGAAATATCAAAATTAAAGTCACAAAATATATGTCAAAATCCACCTTTCCAACCACCTATGAGACGTTTAAATACAATTAATGATTATTATCCTTATAACAAAAATAAAAAGAAAGATGAAAGTCCGATGAAACCATATTCATTATCTGAACTTTTTGAAAAGATGGAAGAAGATACAGAAAAAGAAGATGGAGAAGAGAAGAAGAATGGAGAAGAGAAGAAGAGTGGAGAAGAGAAGAAGAGTACTACAAAACGAAATCGTCCTAAACGTGATCGAGATCAGGATAATTATCCTAAAAAAGATTATGATCCATTTGATGATTTTCCAGGTGTTCCTCCAATTGTAGTTACATTACTGGGTATTAAAAAGAGTAATGTAGAAGGTGGAAATGATAGTGATAAGAGTCCAGAAGAAAAGAAAAAGAAGGTTGAAGAAGAAGATTTTTATGATTATTTTACACAAGCATCTGAATTAACACCTATTGAAAAGGAGATTAAAACACTTCAAGATTTAATTGATTTGGGTAAAACATATGATCCAAATGATACTAAACGTTACGTGATTCAAATGAAAGCGTTACATAAATGTGTTCCTGTATTAGAAGAGTTAAATCATATGATTGGAATGAAAAATGTGAAATCCATGATTATGGATCTTCTCTTTTTCCGTCTTCAAAATATTGAAGATCGCGAAGTCATTGAAAAGAAAAAAGAAACACCTCAACGTACTCATCACGATCCGAGATATATGCCATTTGGTGGTCCTTTAGGAGGTGGACCTTTGGGTGGTGGATGTAATGGTGATGATTGTGAAGAAGAAGGAAATTCTTTAAATGTATGTAATATGGAAACGCTAAATAAAGAAAATAGTGTATTACGAGATATGTATCATATGGTAATTACTGGATCACCAGGTTGCGGTAAAACGGAAGTAGCGAAAATATTAGCGAAACTTTATTATTGTTTGGGAATTGCGAAGAAGGATAAATTCACTTTAGCACGTCGTAGTGATCTAATAGGTAAATTTTTGGGTCATACAGCAAAAATGACTCAAGATGTTTTTAATAAAGCAAAAGGAGGTATTCTTTTTATTGATGAGGCATATGCTTTGGGAAATCCAGAAGGACGCGACTCTTTTTCGAAGGAGTGTATTGATACAATCAATCAAAATCTAACGGAAAATAAAGATACAGTTGTTTTTATTGCGGGTTATAAATCACAACTTGAAGAGTCATTTTTCGCATATAATCCAGGATTACATCGTCGTTTTAAATTCCGACTTGAAGTAGATAAATATGACGCCGCTGAATTACGTCTTATTTATATGAAAAAAATTCAAGATTCAAAATGGGATATTTATAATAATGATCCTGAAAAATCGATTCCACTTTCACTATTTGAGAAAAATCGTGATATATTTAAATTTAATGGTGGTGATATGGAAAATCTATGGCATCTTACAAAGATTGTTCATGCGCGTCGTATATTTGGTAAATCACGTGATTTAGTAAAGAAGATTAATGAAGAAGATGTAAAGAAAGCAATAACTCTTTATATGGAAAATGATGAAGTAAAGAAACGTAATGATGATATTAAAAAGTATATTCGTGATACTATTTATGTTTAAGTCAATTTTTATTTATAATTTATTTTTTTTTATAACGCACATATTTTATATACAATGATTTATATACAATATATAAGATTTATATATTCTATAAAAAATGTTTTTATTTTTTTTATTTTTAAATAAATATTTTTTATTTATTTTTGTTAAATTTCATCAATCTTCTCATCATTTATGTCTCCACGCACCATATCAAATCCGACATCTGTGATATCACCCACAGATCCCGCAGGATCTAGAGCGCTTTCATAGTTGTGAGGAATGAGTTCAAGTTGCTTAAGAAGATCAATTTCATCAGGAACATATACATATTCAATGTCACCCTTCATATTTTCTTCATCACGTGATTCATAATCACGTAGTGCGTAAAGTACAATGGAACCTACAGTAATACGAGGACCACGACAAGCGCGACCAGTACGAATCCAACCAATTGTATCAGTTGAATTAATACCGTCACTATTCATTGCTCGCATCTTAAAACGACAACCACCAAGAATGGTGGTTACAAGTCCAATGTAAACGGCTTCATCACCATAGTCAGAAGGGATAGGAATATGATTCATATCCACTTTACGGTTGCTACCGCCTTTCTTCATATGCTTATGCTTACCGCCTTTCTGGTTCTTGGGCATCTTAATAAAATAATTGATTCGAAAAATAAATCAGTTATGTGTTTATATAATACTTCTTCTTTATATTCAAAAGATCTTAAAAAATAAATGGTAAATTTTTTAATTTTTTGTTTACGTTATTAAAAATGTTCATTTTTTTATTGTATTTACGTTATAATTTATTATAAAAATTATTTACGTTATTTTTTTAAAATATTATAAAAATATATTTATTTTTATATTATTTATCAAGAGTGTAAAAAAAAGACAATATTTTTAGACATCAAAATAGTTGATTTTATTTCTTTGAAGTGTTTCTTGATATTCACTGTTATTTAGTGAACCAGTTGAAAGTTTATTTAATAAATAATTTTCAACACTATTACGTTCATCACCACTTAAAACACGATTATAATGAACAATTGCTGAAATAGAAATATCTTTATAACTATTATAACCAGGGAAACCGCCAATAAAAGGTGTTGCTCCATTAATATCAGTATCTGGATAATTAAGTCGATATAGTCTCTTTGATTCACCATTTAAGTAAGCTCTAAAATTATTTTCTTTAGCATCGCCAACAAAATTATTGACAATTTTTGATAAAATATATTCACCAGCATTTGGATTTGCATAAGACATTGTGAATAAATAAAATGTACCTGGATTAATACCTCCGTGATTTCGAGCACCCGTAACTTGTTTACCATTTGCGTTAAATAAATTAGTACACCATTCCGGACTACCAAAATCATTAAAATAATAAGCACCATTACTTGTATTATTTAAATTAACAGTGTATCCGAAAAATGTTCTAAAACGTGCCCATAAAGATGCTGAGTCATAACGAACTAACATAAATGTGGTTTGGCCACTTGTAGATACCCAAGGGAAATTATCAGGATTACCTTGTAAAAATTGACTAGTGCCGTTAAATTTTATGTAAGGACCATTATTATGTCCACCACTTGCGTAATAAATGGGTTGTTTTGATGGATCATTTTGTTTAAAGACTCCCCAAGAAGAGACAGGTGTTTCATTTGCTTGTGTTAATGAATGTGCGTTTAAAAAGTATTTGTAATCAGTAGGTACATTATATTTGATTAAAATATTATTATTTATACCATTACTATTATTGTTATCTTGTGATGGTGTTAAATAATAAGTATCTCTTTTTTCATTTACTCCTCCTCTTTGAGGATCTAATTTACTTTTCATCCAACATCCTGTTGTGCGTGTTGGTTCATTACGATTTAATACATACGCCATACATTCTGGTGTTTCATCACATTTTTTACTACAATCTTTATGATTCATAGTATCGAAATAACCAAGATCATTATCAGTATAATCAATACCTTTTCGAAGAGTATAAAAACGTGGTGTTTTATTTTTTAATATATTCATATAATTAATATCTTTTTCATAAATTTGCTCGTTACATTCAAAAGCAGCATTATAAGGTGACATACGATTTACTAAAGACGCACGATTTGGAAAAACATTTGTATTATCCCAAACAGGAACATCTTTTTGATTCATTTTCATACCAACAAATCCTGAATTACATTGATATAAACGAGATTGAACATCTGATGTATAAGGTATACCTTGATTATAAATATTATTATCACTATCAATAAGTGTCATACCTGATAAATAAGAATCTCCTTGGTTACCTTGTGGAACTTTATGTAAAATAATTGAATTTAAAGTTGTTTGATTTCCTAATAATGATAAAGGGTCTTTTACAAAATCTTTAGATATTTCTTTCACACCGTTATTATTAGTACCACCATAATAAGAGGATAAATTGCGTTGTTCAGAATAATGCTCCATATTTTGAAATTGTTCTTTAGAAATAGGTAAACAGTTACATGTAATATTTTTAGACATATCACTTCCTGTTCCAATTGAATCACATTCTACCACAGATCCATCATCTAATTTACCATTTAAACAAAGTGATTTAAAACTACTATTTGGAGATAATTTCGCAATATCTTCTTTTTTGGTACTACAATATGTATTACAAGAACTATTATATTTATAAGATGGTAAAGTAATTGGTGTTAAATATGAATTTTTTTCAAAGTTATATCTCCATAAAGAAGGTGTATTTGAATCAAAAGGTATGGAATCTTTATTTTTAATCGTTTGCCATCCACTTTTAATGTAAAATGTAAAGAAACGTTTCGGTACTTTTATTTGTGTAGGTGTTGATAATTGTATCTTGATTTGAATAAAATTAATACCATCTTTTAAAGAAAATAAATTTTTACTCATACCATTTGAATCTAAATCGACACCTGTACCATTTACAAGTAATGTAATATTTGCCGGATCTAAAGTAAATATTTTAGCATTTAAATCACCCATATCTTGTGTTGCTTCAAATAATCCAATAATATTGATTTCTCCATCCATTTTATCAAGTGTAGTTTGATATGAATTTTCATCTACCCATAATCCTTTTAAAATATCAAATCGAAACATATTTAAAACACCATTAAAATTATATGTAAAATCATGAATTCTTTGAGCAAAAGGATTTGATAACACACCTCCTTTCATTTGTTGAAAACGCATTGAATCATAATTAGCATTATTTACAATAAGATCTTTTATATCAACACCATTATACTTCATACTTGAAATAATGACTCCATATGTATCTCTTGCGGGTGTAACCTTTGGATTATCTAAAAACATACGTAATACTATGCTAACTACGGGTGTTTCATCAAGAGGAATAATAATATTTTGTTCATTTGTACTTAATTTAACTCCATAATTTGGTTTCATAAAATTAATCGTATTACCATTTTTTTGAGTACCTACACACACTTGAAATGATTCACCACCATTTTTACCACGTACACTTAATTGTAATATATTTACATTTCCAACACTTTTTAAATTCGATAACTTTTCATAATCCGATGGAGACATAATTTTTACAGTACTATTATTTATTCCTGTTTCATTATCTAAATGTTCATATACATTTTGATCATTTTGATTAAACATATTTCCACTTTGTTGATTTGTAAAACGTTCATAACGATTTGTAAATTTATTAACTATATTTTTACCATCATATGTTGTACCAGCATCATTCGATCGATTATCAATTAATTTAATCATATCATTTGAAATAGTTGTGGAATAAGTAGCATATTTATTTGGATCAATTTGTGTTGATAATGTTTTAATAGGTGTTACAAGATTTGTATTAAGTTGTATTATAAAATTATTAAATCTTTGACGTGTTCCTACAAGTGAATCATAAATACTTTTTATTTTTAAATAATAATTATTTATTTTTGTTTGATCTAAAGGAATTTTATTTTCCATCATATCTTGAGCATCTTTCATCATATTATTCCAATTATTATTGGCATCAATAATCATATTAGCATACTCTTTTTTAGCAGATGTACCATAAGCAATAATTTCATTACCTCTATTTAAAACAATTTGATCTAATTGTGAAATAGTTGATTGATCAAATGTTTTAATATTTATACCAAAAGGTCCCTTTATTGTATTCATTAAATTAAGTAAATCAGTTAAATACTTCTCAAGATTGCTTTTTGATGAAGCAATTGCGTTATTACCATTTGTATTTTTCCAAACAAAACTATAATCAATTGAATCAATATATGATTTTATATCAGCAACAGAAGAAATAGATGGAATATCTTTCTTTAAATAATTTTTCACTAAATTCGATATATTATTTGTACTTTGAAGAGTTTGAACTAATTTTGTTTTTAAACCATTTACATTGCTATTATAATTGTCATTATACGCAACATATAATGATTTAATTCCTTCAACATAAGCACGAATAGGATTATAAAAATTATTAACAAGTTGATTTTCAACATCTTCACTATTTACACTATTTGAATTTGTTCCACTAAATTCATTCTTTTTTAATAATTCTTGAGCAGAATTAATAGATTTCATTATATTATTAATAACTTGTTCACGATTACGATAATCTGTAATAAATTGATCCATTATAGATGTAAAAGGTTTAATATTTAAAGATGGTTCATTATTATAATAAATTACGCAATTTTTAACAAATGTTTTCTTTTCTTCAACAATTGAAGATGTATTTGAAGAGAATGAATTTTGTTCTTTTTGTATATCAGGTAATTTTAAGGTTAATTCTTTTACAACATCTTGATAAAGTTTGTATTCAGTTTGAATACTCGCAATCTTTTGAGAAGCAATAACTGTTTTTAATTTCTCAAATTGTGTTAGAATTTTTTGATATTGACCCATTAATGTTGATGATGCAGAATTCTTTAAATTTTCTACTTTACTAATTGATTCTGATGTTAAATTATTAATATTATTATAAGATGATTGAATATTTGCGTATAATTGATCATTATTGGTTTGTAATTCAGAAATTATTTTTTTATATGTATTATATTTTTCTTCTTTGATAGAAATATCTTCTAAATCTTTTTTATATTTTACATATAATTGTTTAATCGTATTATAACGATTTATATCTGGTTCAGGTAATTGTTTTGAATTATTAATATTTGAAATAATTTTATCATAACCACTTAATAAAGTAGTAATATTTTTTTTTATATCTTCCATATTAAATTGTTTATCTGATTTTAAATTATTTGCTAAATTTAAGATTTCAAGACGTGTTTTTTCACTTTGTTCAATATGATCTTCTTCATAAGCAGCCGAACTAATTGGTTTATATTCAGTATTTTCAAAATGTTCAAACCCATTTGAAATTGTATATTTCTCCATATTTCCCATATACATAGAATTTGATTCAAAATGTGTATTATGATTTATAAAACTTTCTTGTAAACTATCATTTAATTTCATAACTTTATAAATCAAATTATAAAAACGTAAATAATTAAATTGACGATAAGGAACATTGATTTTACTATAAATCCAACTTGAATCAGTATTATAAGTACAATTTAATACTTCTGTTTGATCATCATCGCTACGAACAGTTTCAATATTTTGACCATTACGTTGTCTTTTCATATAATTTTGACGTGTTTGACGATCTTTGTGACCTAAATTACAAAAAGGAATATATAACAATGAATTTGCTGGAAGAACAATTACAATTTTATTAATACCTTTTACCAATGATACACGAATATTCTGAGAATATATTGTTAATTTATCAGATACCACTTTTTTATCAAATTGTGATCCTTCATTTAAATATTTCGGAGTAGATGCTAAATTATAAATTTGGAAAATATTTGAAGCAAATACAGTAAAAATAACTTCAATACCTTCCGATTCTACATATAAATCATCACCTGGTACATAAACAATTGATTTAATATTATTACTATTTTTTAATTCTTTTTCACTATATGTTTTATAATGAATTGTATTTGAAATACAAGTTGAATAATCTAATTCAGGTAAATCAAGCGTTTTCATCATATCATCAATAATTGTCACATTTTGAACATCTGAAAAAGGATTCGATTTTATCATTGTAATACCAAATTCAAGAGGATTAATATCTTTAAATGAATTATTTAAATCAAATGAATTTGATTTCCATTCAACATTAATATCATTTTTATCATCTTCACTTAATGATTTATCATTTAAACCCCCTGTTGCTAATAATTTATTATTATTAATTAATATAGCACTATTACCTGGAACTAAAACATAAATATCTGTTTTATCACCAGATACATTCTTTTTTAAATTTATATTTTCTAACATATACACACTTA
>JACCDX010322166.1_pt1 | contig 19543 bp, 17 predicted proteins | sample 7449681 | NCBI WGS metagenome assembly JACCDX01 (sample SAMN15323450, study PRJNA562643) | freshwater metagenome | isolation source: river surface water | place: USA:Blue River Watershed | collected 2017-08-18
ATGACGTTCAATCGGCCAAAGACCATGAACACCCTTGATCTTCCTATGGTCTTGGCGATGGAACAAGCACTGGACGCATTAGAGCAAGACTCGCAAGTACGGGTGGTGGTGGTGACTGGATGTGATGATCGAACCTTCATGGCAGGTGGAAACATCGCCGACTTGAACAGCCGACATGCACTGTCACATTACCAAGACTTTGCGTTGGTGCTGCACAGGGTATTTCGTCGCTTTGAAGTCAGTGCGAAGCCCATCATTGCAGCTATCAATGGTTGGGCTTTGGGGGGTGGTGCTGAGTTCATGTTGACCACTGACATTCGTTTGATGGCAGATAGTGCCAAGCTGGGATTACCAGAAATTAAATTGGGTTTATTTCCGGGGGGCGGAGGCTCGCAGCGGCTTATGCGACAGATCCCCCTTTGCCAGGCCAAGATGCTCATGTTTACAGGTGACTTTCTCACCGCAGATGAAGCCGTTCAAATAGGATTGGTGAATCGTGTTGTCCCTCAGCCTGATTTGATGACCGAGACCATGGCTTTAGCGCATCGTATTGCTGACAAGTCACCTTGGGCGTTGCGATTGTTAAAAACATCTATGCTTCAAGGGGCTGATATGCCTTTAAGCGCAGCGCTCTCCCATGAGGTGGCAACCATCAGTTTATTGCTACAAACGGATGATGCGCACGAGGGGTGTACTGCCTTTCTGGAAAAACGCACGCCTGTGTTCAAAGGTATTTGATGAAGGACCTTGCCAATCAACTGAATCGCCCCAGGTATCGTGGAGGCCAGTTGGTCTAAGTTGAAACGATTGTCTCTTGGCTATGGGCGAGTTGCCGATAGTAGTTTTCCTCAGCTTCAGCCGGTGGAATATATCCAATCGGTTCGAGCAGTCGGATGTGATTGAACCAGTGCACCCATTGCATGGTGGCCAGTTCTACGGATTCCTTAGTCTTCCAAGCAGCCCGGCGGTGTATCAACTCAGCCTTGTACAGCCCGTTGATGGTTTCTGCCAACGCGTTGTCGTAGCTGTCACCTCGGCTGCCCACCGATGGTTCGATGCCAGCTTCTGCCAGTCTTTCGGTGTACCGAATGGACACATATTGCGAGCCACGATCGGAATGGTGAACCAAGGATTCGTTACGCTCAGGCTGGCGATCAAACAAAGCCTGCTCCAGTGCATCCAACACGAAGTCAGTGCGCATGGAGCTGCTCACGCGCCAACCCACAATACGCCGCGCATACACATCGATGACAAACGCCACGAACAGCCAGCCTTGCCACGTGGACACGTACGTGAAGTCCGATACCCACAACTGGTTGGGCCGCTGCGCATTGAACTGCCGATTAACCCTGTCTAATGGGCACGGGGCTGACTTATCGGGTGTGGTGGTGCGAATGACTTTGCCCCGGCGCACACCGCACAGGCCTTGTTGACGCATCAATCGTTCAACCGTGCAGCGAGCCACCGCGATGCCTTCACGGTTCATTTGACGTTTCCAGACCTTGTCGGCTCCATATTGCCAATTCGAATCCCACACACGCTTGATTTGCGGCATCAATTCCAAGTCTCGTTGAGCCCTGTCGCTTTGCAGCGCAGGTATGCGTGAAGACGTGCTGCCAGAATTGGCATGGACACAAGGTGAGTTAGCTGCTCGTCTCATGGTAAGTCGGCAAACTGTGTCTGACTTACTGCATGAGAAAAAATCAGTGACAGCAGAGATGGCCATTCGCATTGCAAGAGCAGTGGGTGGAACTCCTGAGAGCTGGCTTCGCATGCAGGAGGCTTTGGATCTATGGACATCAGAACTCAAGTTCAAAAACAATCCAAGCATCGCACCTAAGGCATTGGCAGCTTGAAATAAAAAAGCCCAAACAAGCCATTGATCTTAGAAAGCTTTCTAACAAGACCATAAAAAAAGGGCCCCCCATTGCTGGAAGGCCCGTTTTTATTGGCTCCTCGACCTGGGCTCGAACCAGGGACCTACGGATTAACAGAAAACAGTACTTTGAAATAACGCCGTATTTATTGGGTTTTAAGCCTATTTCGATCGATGTGTAACAACCTGTGTAATTGAAGAAATTTTGCTCTGGACGGTCTAGGGGTGTCCAGAATCTGGACGCCGGGGTTGCTCTGGACGGTTGGCGGGCGTCAAGAATCTGGACGCATCCCTTTCAAGCAGCGCACACTTTGGGCGCAGCAGAATCTTGGGCTTGTTTGCTACTTGCCGAGTAATTAGCCATAAAAATTGACAATCTTTCTGGGAATCAACAAAATTCTGTTGAAAAATCTGTTTTTTAATGCATATAATATGCGTATAAATCAATTTTTAACAAAATATTGTTGATATCGCAATTGGAGGCCTTATGTTGAAGTCGTTTGCTGTTCGCAACTTTCAGTCCTTCCACGAGCAAGTCCAAATTTCTTTGGAGCTTAGCAAGCACACGCCTGATGACAACCGTGCGTTCGAGACGCCACTTGGCACAAAACTAACCAAGGTGCTTGCTGTTATTGGTCCCAATGCAAGTGGTAAAACAACATTGATCAAATCACTGGCGTTCTTGGATTGGTTTATTCGTCAGTCATTTCAAGCGAAGGTGGATGCGCCTATTCCGTTGATCTCTCACTTCGGTGCCACTAACGAGGCTTCGGAGTTCGAAATTGAATTTGAGATGGACGGCAAAGACTGGAGGTATCGCCTTGTCGCAACTGAAAGCCGTGTCTATTCCGAGCATCTTTATTGCAAGCTGACAAGAGCCTTCTCATATATCTTCTCAAGGGATTGGAATCCCAAGTCTTTAAGTTACGAAATTAAGCAGAATCAGTTTGGTTTTTTGCAAAAGGAAGCTGAACGAGTTCGTGAAAACGCTTCTTTGTTATCTACAGCTGCTCAGTATCAAGTTCCATTAGCCATGAAAATTTGCTCATTGCAAGTGTGCACAAACATGCACGTGATGGGACGTCATCACATTGATGATTGGCAGATTTTTGGTGCATCGGCCTTTTATTCGGCTAATGATCATTTGCGACTAGCCATGACAAAATTACTAAAGAGCTGGGATTTAGGGCTTAGTGATATTCGTATTGAGCGCCAAACAATGACTCATGCCAACGGTGATAAAGAGGATATTTTTATCCCTTTCGGCATTCATAAAGTTAACGACGTTGAGCACACTATCATGCTCAAGCAGGAGTCTAGTGGCACTCAGGCTGCTTATCTATTGCTTTCTCGTATCTTGCCTGTATTGACGTCTGGTGGCGTTGCGGTAATTGACGAACTTGAAGCAGATCTGCATCCACACATATTGGTGCCGATTTTGGATTTGTTCTACTCTCCAGTTACTAATCCTCACAATGCCCAGATCATCTTTACATGCCACTCAATCGAAGTGCTGAATTTGTTGCATAAGGCTCAAGTCGTGCTTGTGGAAAAAGACAAAAACTGCCAAAGCAATGCATGGCGACTAGATGAAGTGAAGGGTATCCGTGCTGATGACAACTTGTACGCCAAGTACATGGGCGGTTCATATGGCGCTATCCCACAACTTTAAGTCAGCAAGTGATGGCTCGATATAGCAAACCGCACATTTCGCAGCGCAAAACTTTACTAGCTGTTGGTGAAGGTAAAGCCGATGCTGCCTTCCTGAAATACCTTCGTAGCATTTACTGTTCGGGGGGAGGTGGGGTAAATGTCACAGTTAGAGATGCCAGTGGTAAAGGCCCAAGTAATGTGATTGGCACGGCGATTGGGGCGCTACGTATTTCTAGCTATGACAAGAAATTGTGTCTGCTGGATACTGATCTGGTTTGGACAAATCAAAACAAAAGCGATGCAAAACGTAAGAAGATCGATCTTGTAGGATCGACACCATGTCTAGAAGGGTTGTTGTTAAAAATATTAGGTAAACCCGTTCCTGCATCAAGCCTAGATTGCAAACACCAGTTAAAAGTAATCACCGGTAAGAGCATGTTTGAGCCGGATGATTACTCATTCAATTTCGGTTTCGCCGAATTGCAAAATCAAAGAGCACACATTGAGGAGTTAGATAAGCTTTTGCGATTATTTGAGGGTAGGTAATTTGCGTATGTGGGCCGTAATGTTGGAGCGTCAAGAATTTAGATACTTTTGTGATTGATGATTTGGTAATTTCTTAAGATGGTCGAAGACAGCTCTAGGCTGATAGTGGCCGATCAACTTAGATGTTGGCATGACCGGTCTTGGCCCAAAGCTGACTTCGGTCAAAGCAGAGAAAAACGCAGCACAACTGATGTTCAGGTGATTGTGAGAAGTCGCAGTACGAGATCGGAAGGTCGGTATTCCAAGGCTACGACCATACGTTCAGACTGGCCGCCAGCTCGAGGGAATTCCAGCAGAATGTTGAATTTACTGATTTGGTGAGTCGGCGCATTTACCCACTCTAGGTTGTACAGGTAGTTCATCCGCAGCTTGCCACGGATCGCCGCCTCAAGCTCAGCTTTAGTCAGCACGGCTAAGCCGGCCTTCTGGAGCTTTCCCAGCTTGACGGTATGGAGGTATTGCTGGAACTTGGCGTCGTCAATTACGACAGAGAAGTCGGCCAGTTGCGCTACAACAGAGGACATCGCACGTACCGCCATTTCTAGGTCATCGTCGGACTCATCGAGCAGCATATGCTCAGGTTTGTAGGCGAGGAAAGTATTGAAGTAAATCGACTGGATGCTCTTAAGTCGGAAGCCCTGCGCAACGTAGTCGTGCAGATGCAGATTGTGGTCCTGCGAGTTTGGCCGGTCGTCTTCATGCCCGATGATGACGGTGTTGCCCTGTTTGATGACAAGGTTCATCAAATTCATCGAGGCAAAGGTCTTTGCCAGGCTCGCATAAGTGCATGGCAGGTAGCCCAGATAAGCCTTGTGGTGTCGTAACTTGGCGTCAATGTCCGAGACGGCCCCCTCAGAGAGATTGTTCACATACAGGGTAAAACAGAAACACGGGTGTCTGAAATCTAGATCCTTCGCAATCATCACGGCGGGACCCAGGAGCCTGCGGGCGATCACATCGCGCGAGTCGATGAGTTCACCACCTAGGATGCTGTGTGTGGTCTTGGGGTTAAGCGCGCTGAACAGCGCTTCCGCGCATTCGACCGCCGACAGGCTCTTGTCATCGCAGCGCTCCTCGTCAAAGAGAAACGCGGCTTCGTGTTTTGTCGATTGCGGGGTAAGCGCGCTCCTAAGCGATGCATAGTCAATTCCCTTGGACTGAAGAATGTTCAGGCAATCGCGATGAAATCGCTGGATTTCGAGGTGAGTGCGAGCGTCGCTGAAGCTGAAGTGCTTGCGTAAAACAGGTAGCAGAACATTGCCGCGCGCGTTCAGGGTGTGGATAGCCGACATGGCGCAAGCTAACACTAGCTACTGCGCACCGTCAAGTGCTTGTTGCGAAAGACAAACATGCAACGACAGAAAATACTGGCCGGATACCCACACAGTTCCTCGTCTGGTCAGGGGTTTTTGTCGCATCCTTGAAGTCTATTCGAAGGTGAGTTGGAGGACCGCTTGCGGATAGTGTACGCAACACAACGCAACTCGCTGAAGCGGGGCGAGCCGCGTCTCGGGCTCGAAGGCGACTCACCCGCGGGCTGCCTGAATGGTCTGGTAGGGTTCGAAAAATTGATGCAGTCGCGACGATAATGTGAGTTCTTCAGGAAGGAGAGCAAGAGTGCTTGAACGGTTCATCTGCCTCGACAACGTCGGTATTTTCAAGAACGGGGTTCAGACGGTTGTACCTCTCAAGAAGCTGGCCCTCATCTATGCGGATAACGCTCGAGGGAAGTCCACTCTTTCCTCGGTGATGCTTGCCTGCGCTACCGGAGACGTCAAGGAACTTCAGGGGCGCAAGACCATTGGTGCAACGACCGACCAGAAGGTCGTTATGCGCTTCGCTCCACCTGGCGCGGCGGCCTTCAATGCCGAGTTCGCCACAACCGGGTGGGCCGGTGCTAAGCCGAACTTTCACGTCTTCAACCAAACCTTTGTCGAACGCAACGTCTTTGCCAGCGGTGAAGTTCTTCCTGAACAGCGTGAGGCGCTGCTAAACCTAGCTCTTGGTCAAGAGGCTGTCGCTGAACGAGAAAAATTCGAACAGCAGAGTGCGCTGCAGAAAGAATGCGCGGGAAAGGTCAGCGCTGCCGAGGGTGCATTGTCTGGGTTTCGTGGGCAACTGAGCGTAGACCAGTTCATCAACTTCGAGCCTCTCGACGATGTTGATGCGCAACTGGAGACCGTGGACAAGGAAATCACCGAGGCTCGTGCATCCTCAACGATTTTGAACCGTTCGTCCTTCCGAACGGTTCCGGTTCCAGGGTTTGACCTCACTGGTATCGAAGTAGTGCTCAGTAGCTCCTTCACCAGTCTTGCAATCAAGGCGGAAAGGGACGCAAAGGAACACTTTATAAAACACAACGGCCCGGAGACTGAGCGTTGGGTCGTCGAAGGCATGCAGCACAAGCCGGAGGAGGAATGTCCATTTTGCGGCCAGAAGACCACCCAGCTCGACCTGCTCAAGTCGTACAAGGAGTACTTTGACGGCGAATACACGCAGCATTTGGATCGTGTTGCTAATCTTCAGCACGATGTCAATGTTCAAGTTGACGACAGACAGGTCGGTGCGTGGGCCGCGATTCACGAGGGTAACCAAAGTATCTGGCAGGTTTGGTCAGAGAGCTTAAAGCTAAAGGAACTTCCTGACCTCGACGTGGCGTCTTTTGGAGAAATATTAGGCGATGCTATGGTGTTGCTAACTCACACGGTGGAGACCAAAGGACGGACACCCCACGTAGCGCTTGATGTCTCTGTGCTGCAAACGACGAAGGTTGCCCTCGCGCAAATGGCAGAGCGCGTTCAAAAGTACAACGATGGGATCAACGAACTCAACCAGAAAGTCGCCGAGCACAAGCAGAAGTTGGCCCATCCGAACGTCCCCGCTCTAGTTGCGAAGCGGAAGGAGCTTGTCGTTCGGAAGAACCGCTACGAAGCAACAACTGTCGAGCTTGTCAAGGTGCTCAAGTGTGCCCGTGACGACTACAAGGCCGCGGAGAAGGCCAAGGACGATGCTCGCGATGCTCTGAACAAGCTCATGGCAGACACCTTGGCGAAGTTCCAGGCGGCCATCAACGAATGGCTCACCAAGTTCGCAGCTCCGTTTCGAATTGACAAGCTCGCTCCAACCTATGCGGGAGGAGACGTGAGGTCAGAGTACGTGCTGAAAGTCCGAGGTGCCACGGTCATTGTGGGACCTCGTGGCGGCGGTGATATGTCGTTCCAATCAGCACTTAGTGAGGGAGATAAGCGAACCTTGGCCTACGCGTTCTTCTTGGCTACGTTGTTTGCCGACCCGAAAAAAGAAAGTGCTGTAGTGGTCCTTGATGACGTGTTTACCAGCTTGGACAAGCATCGCCGGCACAACACAATCGAAGGCGTCCTGCGGATGCTTGCCGAATGCGCCCAAGTCATCGCGCTCGGGCACGACGCGCACTTTCTGCGGGAGCTAAAGAAGTGGGCTAACAAAAAGAAGTTGGCGGAAGCCGTCGAGCTAAATCTTCAGCGCGATGCTCAAGACTTCAGTTACTTAGACGGAGCCTTCGACTTAGACGACTACTGCAGTTCCGATTACTACAAGCATTACGTCTTGGTAGAGCGGTATGTGGCGGCCGAGCCGGGATGCGACAAGCTACAGGTTGCGAAGGCCCTAAGGCCATTGGTCGAGGGGTATCTTCATCGATGCTTCCCTAAGAAGTTCAAAGAGGGCCAAACCGTTGGCGATATGCTTGACTTGGTAAAGAATGCAGTCGCCTCCAATTCTTTGGTTCGACTTCAGGGACTGCATGGTGATCTAGTGAGCTTCAATGACTTCGCTGCCGCATTCCACCATGACACATCTGGTGGCTATCCACGGCAGGAGGTAACTGATGCAGAACTACTTCCTTTCGCGCAGGGCGCACTTGGCTTCATCCAAATGCGCAGCTTCCGACCCTAGGGGAGAACACGCATGGCCATTGTTCGGGCGTTGTTGATGAGAGTGGCTCGCACGATGACTAGAGGTTAGCGGCCAAGGGTCACAGATGGGACTGAAATCAGTCATTCGATACAGCCGATGACTGCAATCGCTGCATAGCAGTCCTACAAACTCAGGAAAATTTAAGGTCAAGATCAAGTCTGACCAATCTAGAAAAGTTCGACTCCTGGACGGAGACGCGAACTTTCGAGCGTCAAGAATCTGGACGCTAAACTGCAATGGTGTGCACAAATTTCACGCCAACCAAAAAGAATCAGTGGGTGAAAGATAAGCTGGGAGTAGATCTCCCAGTTGATTACCCAGCGGAGTCATACCCGGGATTCGCCGCGCCTTTGGCCATGAAAAGCCACCAAACAGGGCGCGTAGCCTGCGGGTTGGCCAAGTTTGGACTAATTCCAACATGGGCCAAAGACGAAAAAATCGCCCGTCACACCTACAACGCAAGAAGTGAGACTGCAGCGGAGAAGCCAAGTTAACGAACAGCATGGCGTCAACGTCAATATGGGCTGGCCTTGGTCGATAACTTCTACGAGCCAAGTTATGAGTCGGGCAGGGCGGTGCGCTGGAAGATTGAGCTGGCTTCTGGTGATCCGTTTGGGATTGCTTGCCTTTGGGACCGATGTACAGATCCAACTTCAGGCGAACTGGTGGTCAGTTTCTCCATGCTGACAATAAATGCCGACAATCACCCTGTGATGCGCCAATTTCACAAGCCTGGCGATGAAAAGCGCACCCCTCTGATAATTGCTCCAGACCTACACGATGCATGGTTAGGTGCTGATCCCGCAAAGGCGGCGGAGCTAATGACCTGGGCCCACATGCCTCAGCTACAAGCTGAGCCTGCATCAAGAGCTTGAAGTCGGTTTGGCTATCCCTTGTGTGTAGTTAAAGAAATATCAATATGATGTGCATTCCTTTTAGTAAAAATATTCTTGCCAGATAGGCTGCGCTAAGGTTGCTGAATCCTTACTATTTAAGGCCATTTAAATCGGCTTTTCATCGGTAGATGGAACGTCTTCCTTAACCATTCAAGATCATTGACCCAATCAAGTCGAGCTTGTGGCTTTCGAGGATCTTTACCTTGCCCTTCGGCCAACCACTTAATATGGACAGCCATACGATATAAACGTTGTGCGCTACTTCCACGTCCCCATTTCAATTGATAGTCATCAGAACTTTCTCTTGTGAATTCAAGTGCTTGAGATTTGAAACACGTAGATAGTATTTCTCTTCTTTGTTTCTCAGTGAGCTGCGAAGTTGCGCCAACATGGTATCCAAGTAAGTGCAGAGGTGTTTCGGCTACACCATAGTCGTCGTTGCTAACTAGATCAATTGGTCGGTTGTTTTCCTTGCAAATAGTTGGCCATGGATTTGCTTGATTTAGTAAGAACTCTAGAGCAGGGTGACCCTTCGCAAATGCAAGTAAAAGATCCTCGTCATTTGAATCAAAAGGATCTCGCCCTGTGATGAGTTTTGCGACAAACATTTCTTGCGAGTAAATTCTTAAGGGTTCTCCATCAACTGAATCAATCTGTGCAAGTATTTCATCCTTGCTCCAGTTTTTGCGTCCTACTATTAAGTGTCGCAAGTCGCGATCTGGTAGTTCCCAAAACTTGTAATTCAATTCTTCCAAGGTACTTGCAAATATAGTGTCTGTCCAAGGGCCGTCACCAGTTCGTCCTAACCAACCGTTGGGAACTAATGCTGAATCTGGATCCTTTCCTTCAACTAGCCACCGCAGAACAATTGGATTGGTATAAATCGATGCGCTTTGAGTTACAACTTGCTGTGGTTTTGATTTCTCCGCTTCAAGTTGCAGCTGAATTCGTCCAAGTTTGTTGTTTGAAGAGCGAAGTTCATGGCTAGCTTTTTCGAGTTTCTGGAAATACTCCTCTGCCAGACTCTTTTCGATCTCTGCTGCGTTTTCTAGTTTTTTAATTCTCTCTCTATGAACTTCAATTGAAATTGTTCCATTTTTATACTTGTCATTTTCAAGTTGTATAGTCGAGTTTAATTTCTGAAGATTTTCAACGCGTAGGTTCAAGTTTCTGATCAGGAAATCTCTCTCTCCGACCATTTTTTCCGCGATCTCTGCTCTTTGCTTTAGAGACCAAACTTCATCTGAAGTGCCATTGCTTAAGCGCTTTATTTCAATCTGAGCTGAGTCAAGCAATTTACGCAAGCGTTCGGCTTCGCTTAAAGAGCTTCGCTTACGTTCACTAGAAAGCAATTGAGCTTGTTCATCGCGCTCAACCAGTCGCTTATTTGCGAGTGCTTTCAGAGTGAGCACCTGTTCTCGAAGCGCTAATAGTTCTTGTACCTCGGAGCCCTGGCGCAAATCTGCGAGCTCTTGCTCAATTTCCTCTAGTCTCTTAGGGATACTGACAATCTGAGATTTGTCAGTCACTCCAAAACGGTTTAGCAGTACGTTTAGCTGGTTCTCCATCTCCTCAATTCTGTTTTCCCTCTGCATCAATACCCTATGTGCTTCAGAGTAATTTGTGTTGTCCCGCTTTGGCGGTTCAACATTAGGTTTATTGGCTTGTGGTGGAGTTGAGGTTACGGAAATTGGATGTTGTTGATTAGGTGAATACTCTCTGTATGAAAGTGGAGATTTCCTTTTGAGTACGTTTACTGCAAGCAAAAGTTTTTGGTATTCAGCTCGATTTTTCTCATCTTCAATTTTTCTATTGCGCCGTTCAGTTTCTAGATCTATTTTGGCTTTTTCATGCGAATTGCCTAGTTCAATGAGAAGGGCTTCTAATTCCTTAATTCTGCTTTCAGCTCTTTCGAGTAAATTATCTTGAGTAGCAGTATCAGTTTTATCCTTTTGCAATTCAATACTGGGCTTCACATTATTTTCAAGTGCAGAATTGGACTTTTGTGAGGGCCCTTGCAAGATCTTGGCATTTAGCTCAGATACTGTACGACGTAGCTTTTCAATATGCTCGTCTCTACGTTCTATTTCTGAGCGGAGATCCAATTTTGAACGCTTATCAGGGTCGAAAAAGTCTCTAAGTGCCATACTGTGTTCCTAACTAGTTTGTGACTAACAGTTACCTATTTCAAGTACAGATCAATTCCATCGTGCATGAAAACGGATATGTGGATTCCTTTTTCTTATGGAGCAATACCAGAATTCTTGATTCAAATTTATACAAATTAGTGAAGTTAGTTGACTTGAGTCCCCTATGGTTTTTTTAATTTTTACATTGATCCTCTGGAGTTGTTCTTTCAATTGGATTCAAGACTTGTCATTAAATTTTGATTGCAGGCAAGTCTCTTGATGATTTTGTATTTGTGCAACTTGATCAAAGAGTAATGCGTTATTGATGTATTCATTTAGTATTAGCAATTGAAATTTATATTGACAGTTGATTTCGACAGTATAACTGATACAATCATTCCATGATGACGCAAAACATGGAATCCAAGACCTACAGCATTGATGAGCTGTGTGTAATTACGAGCCTGCCTAAAAGGACAGTTCGCTATTACATACAACTGGGATTGGTTGATCGCCCGATTGGTGAGACAAAAGCAGCCCACTATCTGAGCAAGCATTTGGATCAATTGCTTCGAGTAAAAAAATTGACTGAGGCTAGGGTGCCGCTAGATCAAATCCGGCAACTGATAGAAGCTGGCGAAGCCGAAGTGGTTTCCACAAGTAGAAGACAGCCAGGATCCTTACAGGTCAAAACTCACTTGTACATCAGTCCAGGTATTGAATTGCTGATATCGGCTGAAGAGTCTGGGTTGAAACCAGAGCAAATGCGAGAGCTGCTTAAAACTGTTATGCGGGAAACTGAACGAATTTTGAAAGTTGAAGGTGCGAGTGGAAATTGATAGTGAGGCAGTGATTTTTGGCAACAAGTTGAAACCTTGTAGATGTGAAGTCTAGTTGTCGCAGTACTTGAGCCTCTGAAAGTTGAAAGAGTGCTGCTACCTCCAAACGTGAACCGAGGGGCACGGAATCTACATTCCCCCTCAAATATTTAATGAAAGATGGATTTAGATATGGAAAACAATCAAGTAGGCCTGACAACTGAATATGGCCAAGGTGTAGCCCTTAAATCAGTCCATCTTGAGGCAAAGTTAGAAGGGTTGCTGCTTTCTGCAACTCTTAGTCAAAAGTACATCAATGACACTGACGAATCAATAGAAGCAACCTACACCTTTCCGTTAGGGTGGGGTGCACAGTTAATGGGCTTAGCGGTCGAGCTCAACGGTAAGCGATTGGAAGCAATAGCTTTGCTAAAACAGCAAGCAGAAAAAAAATACGAAAAAGCCATTGATGATGGAGACACACCAGTCATGGTGGAAAGGTCAAAACTGGGCTTGTACACGGCTAATTTGGGAAATCTCAAGCCAAATGAACAAGCAGTAATCGAAGTTAAGTTTGCACAGTTGGTTCGCATCGAGAATGGTCGAATCCGTTTAAGTATTCCTACGGTAATTGGTCAAAGATATGGAGACGCAGAAATCCAAGGTCACATTCAGCCGCACCAGACTACTGAGGTGGACTTGCTTGCAGAGTTTCCCTTTACGGCCAATCTAGTTGTTTGCGGTGATCTAGCCCAATCCACGATTAGTTGTCCCAGCCATCAGGTCGAGATCATCGACGTAGCGGCTACTCGTCAAGTAAAGCTAGCGAAATCAGGCTTCATGGACAGGGATTTCATTGTTTTACTTGAAGATATAAAAGCAAAATCTTTCATCACTGTTGAGCAAGACGGTGAGGTATACGCGGCCATTGCTAGCTTTTGTCCAGACTTTAAGGAAGAGGGCGAGGGGTCGAGCTTGCGCATGAAAATCTTAGTCGACTGTTCGGGCTCCATGAAAGGAGACAGCATCTCTCAAGCTCAAGAAGCATTACACGAGCTAAGTCTCAAGCTCACAGAGGCTGATCAGATCACTTACAGCAAGTTTGGTTCAAATGTCGTGCACATGAATGACAAACTTGAGAACTGTACGAACTCATATCTAAAAAATTATCTTGCTAAAGCAATTCATGAAACTGACGCTGACATGGGTGGGACTGAACTTAATGCCGCCTTGACATCAACTTTCAAATTAAGCCTCTCGCAGTCGTTTAGCGAAGGCTGTGATGTCCTACTGATCACAGACGGGGATGTTTGGGAGATTGAGGAAATCACTTTGCAGGCCAAAAGAACCAACCACCGAATATTTGCTATTGGCGTTGGCAGTGCTCCAGCGGAGAGCCTGTTGAGAGATTTAGCTGAGATCACTGGCGGAGCTTGCGAGTTGGTTTCTGCCAATGAGGAAATCTCAAGCTCGGTATTGAGAATGATCGCAAGAATGAAGGCGCAAAGAACTAAAAATGTCACCATTGATTGGGGGCAAAAGCCATCTTGGCAGTCAAGCCTGTCCAAGCAATTGTTTGCACATGAGACTAGACATGTTTATGCCATCCTAAAGACAAAGCCAGAACTACCACCAGTTATATCTTGGGAAACTACTTCAAATAAATTCAATTCACAACCATCACATCTGGACTGGGTAACTGATGCTGTTGTTCCTAGACTTGTTGCCGGAGCAGAGTTACAAGTCAGTACAGAAGAAAAGTACTGCTCAGATATTGCTTTGAAGTATCAGCTTGTAAGCAACTACACAAATTTAATACTTGTACACGTACGTGATGATGAAGACAAGGCGCAGGGGATATCTCGACTTCAAAAAATAATGCAAATGCAGGCAGCAGGACAGGGTGGCTTTGGAACTGTGCTGCAAAACATCAGCTACATGAAAGCCAGTGTGCATGACTCAAGTGTGAACGTACCGTCTGTTTGGCGAGTCAATAGAACCAGTGCCAAAGCCAATGTTTCTGCTTCATTGGCTTCCAGTCAAGAAATTGAAAACTATGAAATCCCTGCATTCTTACGTAAACCAGAGGAGTCGCCAGCTGCTGAGGGCAAAGCAAATAAGGATCCTTTGATTCCACCTAAAGAATTGATCGAGAAAATTAACGGACTTGCCACATCGAATAAATCATTTGAAGATATTGTCAGAGCATTAGAGTTAGAGAAGAAACTAGAAATAATTTCTGTTCTTTGTCGCAGACTTGTTTCAGATGATCAATCTCGGTTTGCTTCTGGACTAGCATTTTTGATTGCATACATTGATGGTCATATCAACTCGTCACCAATGCTTATTAGGCATGCCGAGAGACTTTTGAGGTTGTCAGCATCAAAACTCACACCGCAAGAGGAATCACAAGCGCCTGAGGTCATCAATTCGTTCTTACCAGAACTGAAGCTTGATGATTGGGGTCGATCCGTATCCAGTGAAGAAAGTGGTTTACTTGCGCGAGCAATTGGATACTTTAGAAAAAAATAGGATGAGACAGCATGAGTTCTAAAAATATTGATCCTCTTACTATCAACTCAGATTTAGCTTCACTGCTTATTGAATCTGAGCGTGGTTGTAGCAAAAGTCAACAATTGTTAGGTCGCCATCTTTGTGACTTAGGAAGTGATCCTGCATCAAATATGCAGGCCTACAAATGGTTTTTCATCAGCAGCGCTTTAGGTAATAAGGCTGCTGAGCAAGATTTTCAGATGATCCACACATCTATGGAAGTGGATGATGCTGAAGAGGCATATCAGCTAGCTGAGTCTTGGTTCGATGAAAAGTTTGATTTGGTAGAAGAGATGCCAGACGCTGCATGGAGCCTTGAGCTATTGAAGTGGCGATTTGCATCTTCAAATGTCCACTAAATCTTGATTTGCAATTTAGTTCCTAATTCCTGAAAAGTCATTCATGAGCAAGCTAACTCAAACACCAATACCTCGAAAAATAACTATAGGTGATACGAAATACGCTATCGATGTCATTGAAGTCATGGATAGAAAACGCGACATGGCTAGAATTTATTACCATCAACGACGTATTGAGATTGCTGAAAAGAGTAGCGTTACAGGCAAGAATTTCAGTGATGAGAAATTACAAGAAAACTTTTGGCATGAAGTAGTGCACGGCATATTGCACGATATGGGCAGACATCACCTGAATAGTAATGAAAAGTTTGTTATCGATTTTTCAAAGAGACTTTCGGCTTTGATTAAAAGTGCAAAGTTTTGACTTTTCTGAACATGCGTTCACGTTATTTCATCAAGCATCTTTTTTTACTCTGTGCGGCTTATCACTTTTTTCTAGTAGGACTTATTGGTGCAGATTACTATGGCTATGAAACTTGGTGGGGTGCTTTAGGGCTAATTGGATTGATGATGATTTTTATATATCTAGCTAAGTTTCTATTGATCTTGAAAAATGTATATCGTTCAATATGTTGATTCAGTATCCAGTTCTGTCGTGCGGCATCGTTTGCTGTGAATCAGTGTGGCTAGACGAAGTAAATTTGTATGCTGCGAACCCACAATTTCAAGACATCACGTTTGTTGAGTCAGATGAGATGTCAGTTTGGGGAGTGGTGACTTTTAGTCTTAGGCGCTGGAATTGAGTTCACGAAAGCCATCGATCTAACAAATTGCTAACGTATTCTTTGGGCAGCATGTGTCCAGCTTCTGGTACGACAATGACTTCCAGACCTGTGAGTGCGCCAAATGCTTCAACATTGCTTGGATTACTCTGCCAATCTTCTGATCCAACGTGGATTTCACAATTCAATGGAGCAGGGTAGCTACCAGTCTTGGCCATCGCGAGTAGTTGCTCTGAACGTGGCGGAATAAAGTTCATCTCAGTCTCTTGATTGGCAAATTCACCAACTATGGGAGATAGCAAGATGACTTTGCCAGGATAAGGCGGGAGTAGGGCTTGTGCGTGAAGGAACAAATAAGCACCAAATGAATTGGCAATGACTCTAGCCTTTGTACTCCAAAAGCTGCCTTGCAAATCGTTGGCAACGGCGTCAACTTGTTTTTGAAATCCAAGTTGTCTGAATTCCCCCGTGAGCTCGCGACCAGTTAAGTCTAATCCTTTGTTTAGGAGCGCCTGACCTAACCCAGTCGCGAGTCTTCCGCCCATCCCTGTTAAGTAATAAACTGACTTGGTCATGCGAGGAATTTATTTACTCTGATCAAATGAAGCGATCAGTTGTGGAGTACATGACTCGTCACACCAAACAAATGCATTTTGTTCATAGGTGCGAGCAAGTTTTTTAGCTGCCTCAAACGCGATACCCAATATTAAGACGCTGGGTTCACCTTCCCACTTGTGATCCGGATGTTGACCTAGTCCTGGTATCAAATTCAGTCCTCTGGACTGAATCTCTTTTACAAGATTTGTCTGGCGTTCAGAGTTCTCCTCATTCGAAAGCTGATTGCTGTATGTGTTGTAAGCAGTGATGTACGCTGCTGTAGAAGTTTTAAATAAATTCAATATTTGCCGAAAACCTTCAGAGACATGTCCAATTTTTAATATGAACTCAGGCGTTGAATGCACTATGAAGTCAGTTTCTTCGTAGGCTTTCCACAAATTTGGATCAATCAAGCCTGTCTTATTCATTTGTCATCGAACGTGGAATTTTTAAGGTGGCAATTTGTAAAAAATCAATTTAACTACCTAGGAACTCAATTTCCGTTTAAATGTTTTTGAATCTTGAGAGATCTAGATCTACTCTTGTGAAGAAATATTAGAAAGTACTGTAAAACATCTAATCCTCTTATCATTGGATTTTTTGCTTTTAGTGGCCTGTGAACAGAGATTGACTAGTATGCTCATTCCGTCAACATCAATATGATTATGTTGAAGTACTTTTGTCCACTTTGCTTTAACAGTTGGAGTTAGATTTTCAAAATCTTGCCTTTTCTCAAGCATTGAGGATACGGCACGAATACGTGGAGCAGTTTGCTTCAAACCTAAATAGTTTCCTCGCTCATACCCAATTGCATTTAAGTAAGACTTGAGATCTCTAGGCTTCTCCCCACTTGCCTGAAGAATCAAAGGCCTGAGCACTTTTGCTATTTTCCTCGCATCTGCATAGAGCGGCGAAATATCCAAACCATAATATTTTTTAAAAATAGTTTTTTCATAGCTGGAGAAGGCTACTATTCGTCTTTTTTCATCAGAAGCGCGCATTACCAATTCATTACAAAAACTTGACGCATCGCAACAATCTAAATTCGAATGCGCAGCAGCAAGATAGAGTTTTGGATCAAAAACATGTTGAGAAAATTCACCATCAATCATCACCCCGATCAATGATGGTGGTTCATTCATTAATCCTTCAAAGTCAATATAGATTGCCTTATCAGCTTGAATTGGACTGATTTCAGATTCATTAACGCTATGAATTACTGAGGCTATCAGTTCAAGGATAGGGGTAGCTTGTTCGGTCATGCGTCAAAATTTCTGTATGCAAATTTGGGTAATTTGTTATCCCAGCGCAATGAAGAAATTCATCTCCTGTAGCTTATGATTTCTTGCCCACCAAGTCTTGAACTTGCTTGGCAAGATTTTTGACTTCTGCATTGGCCCCAGCTTGTTGCTCTAGAAGTTTTGCCACAGCATCCAAAGCATCAAGAACTTCTTTTGAAGTTTCATCGCTTGGGTTCTCTGCTTCCGTAGATGCAAGCTGTTTTGCGAGTTTTGTCAGATCATTTATTTTCTTGTTCATTTTTCCACCTTTAAAAAAATACTAGCATCTATCAATGATAAGAGCATGAATTTGAAGTTCTAAATTTGTTAGTCATTGTTATTGAAAACAGCTCCCAGCCCTGTAGCTGTGCTACCCATCCTAGTGCTGCCATCAGAACTGAAGTTACCCATTTGCGTGAAAGTTGATCCGTCTGACCCGAAAGTAGTGGAGCCCATGCGGGTGTAAGTGGTGCCATCGGAAGACACACTGGTCGTATCAGAGACCTTTTGGATCGTCTTACCTTGGTCAGAGAATGCAAAACTGCCCAAAATTTGCCAAAACGACATAGGTTGACTCCTTCATCAATAGATACGGCTATGCTAGGTGCCTATATTAGCTTGAATTGTTCTTTGGTGCATCATTTTGATTAACCAAAGATGATTCTTATGCTAAAGTGGTAACGAGCCAATTTAGGGGATAGTTTTGGCCAGCAAATACGCCGTTGAACAGCTGAGCAAACTCTCACAAGCCCAAAGGGAGAGGTTGTTCTACATAGAGGTCAAAGCCTTCTTCTGTGGGGACTTGACCCGTGCTGACATCGAACGTCGCTTCGGGGTCAAGCCAGCTGCGTCTGCCAGAGACCTGGCCAGTTACAAAAATCTGGCACCCAACAACCTTGTTTACAACGCTGCCCTAAGAAATTACGAGCCAACGGAGCGTTTCAATCCAGTTTTCGAACACAGCGCTGACCGTGTGTTGGCTTGGTTCAGAGATGGCTTTGGGGATAGCCTTGATCTCAAAATCCAACGAACCGTACCCTGCGAGGCTGCCTCTGATCTGGTGCGCCCTGACTTGGAGACATTGGCTGTACTGACGCGCGCCATTGCTGGTCGCAAACAAGTCAAGGTCAACTACCTGTCACTGACATCTGGTGCATCAACAAAAATACTTTCGCCGTTGGCGTTAGCAGACACAGGGCAACGATGGCACCTGCGGGCATATGACTGTGAGCGAGAGCGCTTCGCTGATTTTTCAATCACCCGCATTGTCAAAGCTAAGCCGCTGGACATTGACATTCCGTTGAATCAAAGAATTGAAGCGGATGTGCAGTGGGCGAGGGTGGTTCGACTTGAGTTGGTGCCTCATCCCGGAGTCGAACACCCTGAAGCTATCGAAGCTGACTATCAAATGAAGGACGGCATGCTGGTTCTCGATATGCGAGCACCTTTGGTTGGATATGCGTTGAGAAGGTGGACGGTGGACTGCACCTTGCAGCACGAACTAGATCCCAAGACGCATCATTTATCTTTGAGCAATTTACAAACGCTCTACGGTGTCGAAAGCGCAGCCTTGGCTCCGGGCTACTCTGCAATTCAAAGAGGCACCGTTTAATGGAACTTATTGACAACATCAATCGGTTGCTCGGTGATGACCTAAAGAAGACGCTTAAGCCTCAAGCACGACTGAAAATCGCTGCCTCATGTTTTTCTATGTATGCCTTTGAAGCACTCAAGGCTGAGTTAGAGAAGATTGATGAGCTTAGTTTCATTTTCACGTCGCCTACATTTGTTGCGGATGAAGTTACCGACAAGGTTCAAAAGCAACGTCGTGAATTTCATATTCCTAAGTCTGATAGAGAACGGAGTCTTTACGGCAGCGAGTTTGAAATTCAACTCCGCAATAAGTTGACCCAGCGAGCCATCGCTAAGGAGTGCGCTGATTGGATGCGCCGCAAAGCAACGTTCAAATCGAACTGCAGCAAGGCTCCAATGCAGCAGTTTGCATGCGTGCAGGCCAAAGACGTGGCGACTGCCTATATGCCTTTGCACGGATTTACAGCGGTCGATCTTGGGTACCAGCAAGGGAACGCCGTATCGAATTTGGTCAACAAAATGGACGAAGCCGCATTCACGTCCACCTACATCAGCCTTTTTGACCAA